>Ga0179593_1504869_pt1 | contig 22016 bp, 13 predicted proteins | sample CZODoug2_1_08_16_FD_185931 | JGI IMG/M metagenome (GOLD analysis project Ga0179593, IMG submission 185931) | Vadose zone soil fungal communities from Angelo Coast Range Reserve, California, USA - CZODoug2_1_08_16fungal (PacBio error correction) | ecosystem: Environmental > Terrestrial > Soil >...
CCCAACTCCCTCTCGCAGCACCCTGAACAAAGGGCGGATCAGCGAAAAAAAAAAAAAAATAAGACAATGGCCATTTCTAGTGCAGAGGGGAAACGAGTCCTTTGAGGTGCCCATCCCCAGGTAGATTATCTCCGGTTGAAGGGTCAAGGGGAAAGGAGGAAGAAAGATAGTAGTTCATCTCTCGAGTAAACGAAAGTCGCAGAAACGACCATCTAGGGAAAAGAGTGGAGGAGATGGGGGCGGCGGGAGGTAACTCAAATCTCTCAAAGGGGAGATGACGCTTGCGATCTACGGATGGAACACGGGTCTATCATCTAGCCTGGGGTGGTCGGAGAAAGAAGAATCGGATATCTTGGGGATCGTTAAAAAAGCTCCTCAGCAATTTCATAAGGGGTCTCGGGACATGGTTCTCGGATCTCGAGATACTTTACCATTACCAAGGGGGATCAGATTAGCGTTGCTGAAATAAGAAGGTAAACGGATTGTCTCACTACTGGAACGAAGGCTTTGGGAACGAAAAAAAAAGATAAAGGAAGCGTCATCTGCAAAGAGTAGAGGGGGGGGGAGTCGGGTAGTTTCCGCTTAACTCGTTAAAGGAAAAATTTGGACTATGGAGAAGGCAACGTATCTAAATAATCTTCCTGCGTCTTCAGTTCGAATCCAGCCGACTTAGAGGAAATCACGGCGAGGCGGCTTTATTTCGGTCCTGAAGCAATCAGTCCAAGAACAGTCCTTGGCTCCGATCAGCCAACGGAGTCTACGGGCTCTATCCAATAACGTCGAGTCCTAGGGCCGAGATATGTTTGAGTCGAGCAAGCTGATGTTGCAGTAAGTCTGGAGAGTAATGGAAACACTTCGAAAGCTGATTAACTGCGCGTTTCTTAAAAGCAAGGGTTAGGGGAAAATAGTTACGGGACAAGATCTAATTCTGAAACGCGAATGGGAAAAGAAAAAGTGATCAATTAGGGGAATTAGCGAGTCGGGACACCTAAGGCCTACGATCCGGCTTGCACAAATGCGGTCGGGGGTTTTGTGTTCCCTCTCTTACATGGAAACCCTTAATCACTCCGGGAGTTAAGCCAAAAGAATATAGCCTATAGTAAGGGATCTGCTCGCTACCACGTCCGATAAGAGCAGTGGAGTCCCCAGACGGAAAAGGGGGGGGGGAACATCTCACGACACTTTTACCGAAAAAGTTAGGGAGTAGACTTACCCTATGAAAGTATTTTTCCGTCAACGGAAAGGAAACTGTAGTGAAAGAATGGGTTTGAACCGGGAAAAACGTGACGCTATCTCTTTGTGGGCGGGGCGAAAAAGAGGGTCTTGCTAGGAGCAGGTAAAGCTCACTCTGACATGGCTTAAAACCCCCTGGTTCGGAAGTAAAGCTAGGTCGTCCCCCTGTGTAGGCAGATCTCGTCCCTTTTGATGGGTGGAGATTTAGATCTCACTGGTCAAGGCCACGGGGAGGACCACCTGCTTAGGGTCATCGTTAGTTCCAGGAGGGGCAAAGGTGATTTATATGGGAGCGGAAAAGTCGGTACATGCGAACTGCCAGGGGGAAGCAGAAAAGGGACCGTTGGTTGGTAGAGGAACCGAGACGTAGCGACACTGAAATAAGAAGATATTTTTCGGAATCAAAAAAAACGAGGAGGCACATTGAATCACCTCTGCTCTCCTAAAAGGAAAAGATATTTCTGGATGAAACCATCCTGATATCTGAGGACCTGCTCAGTTCTCTACGAAAACTAAAACTGACCCTTCGAGGGGGCCACTCGAGTTCAACAGGAGAAGATTGCCTCTGGGTCAAGGAAACCCCTCCTCCCCTAGTACTCCGCAAGGGGTGTGAAGCACTACTCCGAGGAAAAACTCAAGAGTCTCCTAGGAATCTAAAAGTCGAAGATATGTTGGGGAAGGGCAGGCGACGTGGGCGGATAAACGGGGAGGTTATCGGACTAATGGCGAATGCCATGTAATATAGTCGTCGACTTGGAGACTGATGAAGAAATGGTGTTAAGTACGTAATACTTCACTAAGCGGGGCACTAAGGAATTAACCACTTTCCCATTCAGAAGAGAGCGTAAAGCTATCTATTAGCAACGACAAGGATAGGAAAACTCTTTCGGGGGACAGTCTAGGGCGGAATTGATGCTATCCGTTGGGTAAAAAACATCAACAGGATTCTATGAAGTGGGGGGGCGAGTGGGACCTCTACGAGAGCGAGGAAAACATCAATCCCAAGCACAAAGGGGGACATAACAACCGGTAGGTAGGAAGAAACACTCGGAACCAGCGGGGAAGGCGGGATTTTAGTCTAGGGGGGATAGAAAAAAGATGTTAGGGACTAGGGAAATACCTGGTACGGTGTCCACAAGGTAATTGCAATCTTGAGGGACGACGATGTCTTTCCTCTTCTGGACTAAAAAGGGAGGTGCCCGCAGATTGTAACAACTAAGGCGATCCCCTGGGTCAAAAGGTCCTGTTCACGAGGTTCTTCCAAACCTGCTTGAAATACGACAGGGATCCTTTACATCTCAGTTTTCATCCTAGAATGGGGCCTACGAAGGGGGAATTGCCATAGACGGGGTCGAGAGGGGTCTTCTCTTTCGTGGTCGGGGTCTTTTCTTACATTCTCTCAGGGGGGCCAAACTCCTGACGTCCGGTTGAGGGGGGCAGGGGACGTGCTAGGGAGCCTGCTCGAAAAAGAAAATAAGAGGCCCTCCGCCTTTCTCGGACAGAGATGATGGCTTAGCTACATCAATCTGCATACCTTTGATTTCAGATCAAGAACCAAGGTGGAAGGAGGGGGGGAGGACGGGGGATTCCGGAAGGACACATAGAAACTCGAAGGAATTCGAAAAGGAAAGATCCGCAGCGCGATTGATCGCTATACGGCAGGGGGGGGGGGTTGTCAATTACTTGGTAATCCTTTAAGAGCCTCTCGTGGAAGGTATTCTACAGCCCTTCGGGGACATTCACGGTTGCTCTAGGACGGCGTGTAGCCGTAAAAGAACGATTAAAGATTTCCGAAAGGGGGAAAAATAGGCTTGGGCTCGGAGGTTGTATTCTAATCCTCGTTATGACTTGTGTGGAGGTGAGAAAACAGGAATGGCCTTATAGTGAAGAAATTGCGTTGAGCGCCTTTTGAGTTCGAATCGCTTATTTGAAAAGAATCGAGAGGTTCATACGTGTTCAATTGGGATGGTGTAGGGAGGAAAAAGGGATCTATACTGACTGGAGAGGAAAAAAATTGAAAGATTCAAGGGATGAAGCCTGCTAAGTCTGCGATCCTAGGGGGAGAACAAGAGAAATCTTGACATGAACCTGACGTCGGGAGGGGCAAATGAGGAGCGCACAGAAGTCGTACGACAGACAAATCTAGTAGCAGCCTATCCTTCCGGCGAAGCTGGGAGTTTATTATTCTTAAGAAGGTAGGCGGAAGGGAAACCATGCAAGAAGCGGTCGCATTTCCTAATTGAGGGTTCGAAGAAAAAAACTTTTTTTTATCAGTAGCATTTAAGAATCACTCCATAGGGGGTTGACCGCGAATCAATATCCGTTAAAGGGGGAAAGCGTCGCCTCTTTAGGACGCTTAAAGGGCGGGGGGGAGGGGGGCACTTCATGAATAAAGGAAAAAAAAGGTCTTGGAAACCAATGGGATTGCTCGTTGCCTCGTACCCAACTTCGAAAGGGGGGAGGCAAAGGTGCGTGTCGAGCGTCAGACGCCTTCGAAACTAAAAAAGATCGTCTCAAAGCTTCTGCGATTGGTAGAGGAGAAAAAAGGAAGGTAAGCGGCTTTTTCAGTAGCGACACCATCAAGAACTATTGAGAGTAGCCCGAACTACTCGGTGAAGGTGACGAATGACGCCAGAAGACTCAAGGCTTTCCGCTGCCATCTCTCGAAAGCTGGGAGTGGGAAGCAATGCTCTCTCGGGTTCCGACCATAGAGTAAAACGCCTACAGTGTCAGCTGCTTTCTACGCTTGAGTAAGAGGTTGCCAAAGACGGACGGGTCTCTTGAGAAAGAATGAGCTCTACTAAGGGGGGGAATATACTGTAGAGAGGGAATCAAATACCTGTCTTATTCAAGATGCTCAAACGGCGAGGGAGGTTATTGGTGGTGCCGCCAGAAGATGGGAGGAAAAACCAAGGGGAATAACAAAACAACTTCTGCAGTGTTAAACTCACTATCGGCGTTCCCACCCGCTATCTGGGGAATGCAATAAAAAGTGAGAGAGACTCGCGTGTGTCAACCGAAAAATCATCTAAGATGCATCCCCCCGTCGGCAGGGGGTCCGTGGACTCAAAGCTCGGACATCACTGTGAGATAAGGGGAACACTCGCGCTCTCTCGAGGACCCTTGCATACAAAAAAAAAAGTCGATAAGCGCGAACAAAAGTGACGGTCTTAGAATGCAAAAACTTCGACCTTGAGGTTGAGATAAACGACGATCGGAAAGAGCAGCAGATCGTATGATCCTAGAGTAAAAGGGGAGCGAAATAAAAGGTTGATCGTGGCCAATAAACTGGTCGAATAACGAATATGTCAAATGAAAAGAGTCAGGAGTGGATTGCATGAAGGGGATCAAATCATCGTTAGGAGTAGACAAATCAGGAATTAATCCAGCCAAGGGAGACATTTCGGTCGGAGTCCGTCCATCTTGAAAAGATGGCCATTGCGAGGGGCGAGGAAGGGGATCGAGACGATCTCCACCCCGAGAGAACTGGGGAAAGTATACGCGAAATCTTTTTCTTCATCTCGAATCGCGCATGGGAGGAGGGATCGAAAAAAAACTCAGAAACACAACAACAGTAGGAAAGAAAGAGATGAGAAATGACACGCATCTTCGGAGTGAATAGGAATAAAAGTCGCTGCGCTAGAATTCCCGCAGTTCACCTGGGAAGATCTAAAGGGTATGGTTTCTATAACTTTAGTGTACAATCGTAAACATCTCACGAGAAAGGGTAAAGATCACTTATGGTGAAAATGTCCTAAATGACGGGCATCAAACATTGTAAGGAAAAGAAATGCTTGAGGAGAGCCTACCATGCTTGTCCGATAGGGAGTAGGGATACTTCATCTTCGAATGAATGGGAAAAGAAGGGGGTGCCCAGTAAACTTCTTTTCTGGGTCTAGTTACGTGTGGTAACACCCTTAATAGATCTTTCTGCAAAGGGAAGAGGCAGATGAACGACTGAATAGAATCACGCATTTCTAATCAATAAGGGGAAAGAAAAAGGGGGGAGTTCCGCCTATATCAAAGGGGCGACGTGACTCAATCCAAGATGAGGCTAAAAAAACGGCAAAATAAGATACTGAGAAGGGAAGCTGACGTGAAAGGGAAAAAACGACTGCCATAGAAGCTCTGTTCTTCTTGGTAGGAAAAGAAAGTACCAAAGAAGCGATTTTTAAGGAACTGGGGAAGATCTTAGATCTAGGGACAGTATGTGCTCAAATGGAAAGAGAGATGCCTCGGGACTAAAGGAACCAAGGGAGAAGTTGGGGGGCGTATCATCAGGGTACAAACACGAAAAACCTACTTTCAGAAAGGATAGAAATGACAGGATTCTCTCTACTCCTACCCGCTAAAGAGAGCGAATTCAGTCAAAATTGGGTATTTCTCTCTCAAGGGAAAGGTTGAAAAGGTCAATGCGTCACTTACAGAAAAACTTTGGGGGGGACGCTTGACTCTGTGAAAAAGGAGGAGTACAGAGAGAAAGAGCATTACCTATCTGAGGGGGAATGCATGAGGAAAAATTGTCTCGTCCTGAGGGGAAGAAGGATGTTGTGCGGAGCGTGGTTCAAACCCTTCAAGTAACCTTGGGGATGGAATCAAAGAGGGTATTTTAGGGTACTGTCGGGTCTTCTAACGGCAATCCAGGGAAGCCTTGGTATATTTTGATGCGGTGGAGAAGGCAAAGATGACGAGCAGTGAGGGAAGTAAAAACATGACCAAACCTCCGACCCCGGGGTAGGCACAAGTGCCTGTGCTCGGGGGGGGCACTCCGAGGACACACTAGACCCGGATAGGAAAAATCGGAAATCTGACTACTATTTGAAGTTCCAAAAGCATCGGAGGACATCACATTTGCAAAAGACTACTGATCCTCTATAAAACGGTGGTCTGCTCTACGCGAAAACTGTAGGGTTATCTGAGGACTTATAAAAGAAACGAGTCTGAACCTTAATCTCCGAAGGAAAAGAGAAGGATACGGGAACCTTACCGACAGAGAAAAATGGGGCTTAGTGAAACCCTACTACAATACAAGCAAGGGAGGACTAGACTTCCGGATTCGCCTAAGTAGAGGGGGTCATGGCGAAGGGTGGCTACGAGGCGGGCGACTCTTTACTTATTAGGAACTAAAGGAGTTCTTCCTGTTACTATCACGTCCGTCCTAAAGTCATCGTGGGGGTCCACTCAGAAACGAAAGGGACAAAAGAGAATCTCGGGAAGCATTAGCCGACGTCAAGAAAATCACAGTATCGTAGAGGAGTACGAGGCATGAAACTCCTGGAGTTCCAATCTGGGTACTGGGGGGAGTAGGTTACCTCATATTAAGGACTCAAAGAGGATGAAAAAACGGGTAAAATTTTGAATTGGGAGAAAAGAGACATTGGCACCTGTCGCCCGCAAGCCAATTTTCTCATAACAACAAGTGGACGGGCGCCGTCAATTCACTAAGTAAACTGGGGAAATTAAAAAATACGCGTGGCTTAAAGACCATATGGTCGAACTCGCGCGAATTTAAAGGAGGGGGGGAAAGCCACTGCAAGGTTTTAAAAGAACTCGGAAGTAGGTGGTTCACTCTAGGCCTAATAAACACTGGGAGCTCGGAAGCTTATCGTCTAGGGGAAAGGGAAAAGAGCGGGACGGAAATTCTAAATTCAATACCGCTGGGGGCGACTCTGTGGAAGTAGAGGGGGATCCACAAAGATGCGTTGGGGAAGAGAGAGAACAAACAACACAGCCCCGGAGGAGGAATACTAGGAAGAGGGGGTCAATACATCCCTCGAAAAGGGGCGCAAAAAAAGGTCAAGTCCCCGCCTGCAAGGATCTACCTCGCCGTCATGAGCTCTAGGCGAGGGGGGGGAATTGAGATCTGTTGAAGCCTTCTTGAACCAAAAAAAGGGGAAAGCCGCGAAAGAAAGCCTTTTCAATTTTTTTCCGGAGAACCTGAAGGAGAAGTGATCAAGGACTAGAAAGTCGTTACAAAGACGACTCGTGCTAGGCTTGCCTCATCTTATCATATACAGGATATGAGTTAGCGCTTTACAGGGTGGCGAAACTCAGGCTGCACTTCAATAGCAAGTGAGAATGGTTTGTTCTCAAGGATGGAACCGCGGGCAATGAAGCTGAAATTCACGACAAGATGACACTTTAAATCTTGCGTCTTCGAGGAGCGAGCGAGGAATGACCTGGAAGTCTGCTCGTTGAGCAAGGGAAAAGGTTACCGTCGTAGAAAAAGAACCATCCTCGAGCCAACTGCAAAAAAGCGAATTCAAAAGAGGCGCTTTCTTCAAAGGACCTAGGAAAAGCGCGAGCTAGACCCCCGGCGCCGATCATTCACGTACAAACATCGACGTTAGGGCGAGCGATAGGGGATCTTCTATTCAAACCCCCAAGAGCCCACTGATAGTCCTAGCGGGACAAAATATCGGCGAGTCGTGAGAAGGAGGGGAGGCTCTTATAAGGCATGGTCCTCGAAATCAAGAAGGGGGCACGGATAAAAGTTTGATCGGGAGTCTTCGGGAAGGCGTGGGAGGAGGGTAGTGTTGACACTGTCATGCAAATAAGGTTCGAGAATCCGAGGATAAAAAGGGGAGGAGAGGTGCCTCAGGAAAAAACAACGAAAGCAAGCTTACAAGGGGCGGTCCTACAGTGAAGTAACTTCGAAGACTCAAGCTCGGGATCTCTTCTCCTAGAGGGAAAGAACGGGTCGCACGAAAAATTGAATGCGAGCTCTTTCGATTTCCCGGTAACTTACTCCCGAGCCCTATGGCTAGCCTAAAAGAACAGGAAATTGCCGGTGCCAAACGCCGGGAGCGAAAAAATAACGGCAAGCGGGCATCAATGCTCGGCTCTTGATATCAGAAAAAATCAAGATTCCGAAAAGTCTAAACAGTCGATGTCAATTCGCGATGGAAAAATAGTCAATCAGATATACTGTGCATTTTGCCCGGGCTTTCTGGAAAACGATTGTTCGTTTGCGTAGATAAAACTGCGCTGATGATTCTAAGGATGCTACGGGGGGTAAGGGGGGGAGAGTCGGCGAAAAAACGGCCAGTCCCGTCCGGTCTAAAGGAGTGGGGCGGGTAAGGCAGTGTGTCCCGACATGGGGTAAGGAAAAACTAAGTTTATAATACGCGCGCTTTAATCTGTCCAAGCCTCTGAAAGCATCTAATAGGGGGAAGAGATTCAATGCATCCTCAGCGAAAGACGCCGTTGATGGTGAGATTCGCGACCGCGGGAAAAAGTAGGAGGGGCCAGCGTATTGACTGAGGGGTCTTAGAGCGAAATAAGATTGAGGGCTGGTCGAAGCTTAGGGAAGAAAGACGGGGCGCTCATATCCGTCTCGCTGGAGGCCTTGACGGTGAGGTGCGCTAGCCTTGAAGTCGGATAAAGGGCTGCGGAGGGGTGATTTAGATGAAAGCTAGAAGCGAATTAAGATCGAGATGAGCCATCTGGGGGAAAGTTGAAAGGTTCCACCGTAAAGTACACTTGCAAGCATTGAGTCGATCAGCTATCCTGAAGAATGATCATGAAAGAGGAATTTTCTGATTGGAATTTCGAAAGCAGAACTAGGGGTAAAATTCACTGAAATGCAGGGTTATGACGAATTGCTTAAAAGGGATCCGACTTGGGGGAGAAGAGTCAATGTCGTCGGAGCGTCACTGAGGGACACGCGGAGGACAACGTTGCGCCGCATCGCAGGTAGAGCTCAAAGTGGGGAAAAGGGACTTTTTTCATCGGGGGGAGGAGGGGCGAGGGAGAGAATGAAAGAACCATCTCTCTCAAGACACGGGGGGGTAGGAAGGGGAGGTATGGCTAGGAGCTCGCGCACGCAATCACGCATGATGAGATGGGAAAAATGTCATGCTGCTGATAACTGTCTCGGAAGAAAGATCATATAATGTGATGGGAAAACGTACAAAAAGGTCTTGAACATCATCATCAAAATGGCGCTTTGCGAAGGCTAGCTAAAAGTAAGAAAAAAAGATAAACCGCGCTTCAGGGAAGGGCGTGAAGAAGAAGTAATGATTGAAGACGCCAGCGGGGCGCGATGTCCAATCGAAAGGGAGACTTAAAAGAGGGAGCGGACGGAAGTAGTTTTTCCCCCGGGAAAGCGATAAGGGGGAGCCATTTCTGTAAAATGGGAGAAAGCGCTCCAGCATCTGTTCCAGAAGGCAGGATTCTGCATGAAATAAAAATCAACTGTAAACGAGCGGTAAAGAAAAAAAATGCGTCCGAGCAATAGAATAAGAGCGAATAACGGAAACTTGGTAGCCTCAAGATCCAGGACGACGGAGATGGAATACAAACCATCTTAAGGAGCGGACTTTGATAATTACAAATACAAGAGGGGATTATCTGGGGGTCTTAGAAAAATTCGCCGGCAATCCGTGCGACGTAGTCGCTTCGCGGAGCGGATGACCATCCGGACAGCTCGGGAGAGGGAGGACATGAAACGGTGAACTAACTCTGGAGCTATGTGAGAGGGGGAGGGTAAAAACTCCTAGAATCTGGTGGAAAACCATAGAGTTGGGGGGTGTTCGGGTTCTAGGACAGGGGGAAACACTGGTACCCTCCGAGAATAATCAAAGATGCCAGGAGCTAGCTACCTCCGTTAGGCGCATCATCTAGCAGGGAGGGATATCGATATTTAGCTCTCACCATTTGGTACCGGCCAGTTTAGGGGGGGAGAACTTCTATTAATTGACCTGTCTGGGGGATGGATGATGTGAAAATTTAGAAGGACGCTGTTGTCACTTCCGGAGGAATCGCGGGAAGGGGAGGAAACTACGTGGGACCGGTTGGCGCAGGGATCCAAAATCATGGGAGGGTTCTCTTCTTAGACAAAGCATCTCTCTGAGGGGTCACAAGGCAAACGGGAAGATTTGGATGGTGATTGATACTTTTTTTCGGATTAACCAAGAAGTCGCTTTTCCTTTAGGAGTGATTGGAGTGCACACGTGTGTTCATCCCGGCAAAGGGGGGTAACTGGATAAATTCACGTAGCCGAGCAATTGGAAGAAAATTCCGTAGGTGGCGTATCTCAAGAAACTATTAAGCCAATCGTCAAATGTGTGGCCAAAAAAGAAAACCGCTCGTCAAAGGGGAGATTCTCAAGCAATCTAAGAAGGAGGACCTGTATTGATCTTCTGAGGCAAATCTGATGTGATCTTGGGTTCAGGAAGCTAGGAACCCCTTGCGATGCTTAACGAGACGCAGAACGGCGATCCTGGAAACGAAAAATTACTAGCCTGGGCGCAAGGACGACTCGTCTGAGAGACAAGGAAGCAGAGTGGTTGTGGACCCGATGGAGGCGGGGAAATCGAGCCCGCAAGGAGGGTCTTAGGAATAAAAAGGTCTTCATGGGGAGGTCGGTCTGGGACCGAGAGGGGGGAGGGACGGGGTCCTGCGCGGGAAAGGGAAAGGGCTAAGATTAAGAAGAGAAAAAATGATCCGTGCTGGAGGGGGAGCCAGCGGCCGGCTAGGAAACTGAGGAGAAGCCAAAAGAACGTAACTATCTTCAGGCAAAAATTGCGATGAAGATTTAGTCGCTCTTTTTAAGTGGCAACAAGGACCAGGAAGTTGGCGAGTTGATAGAAACCGGATGCACCTCCAGGGATCTGAACTCAGGATAAAAAAAGGGATATAAAGAAAGCAGACGAGACTTAGGGGGAGTAAAAGGCTTCTAGGGATCAATACGACAGAAGGGCACGGAAAGATCCAAACATCATTTTAAACGGGCAAAATCCACGGAAAGGACCTTGGGATCGCGGCTACAGTCAGAGGCCGAAAAAGAATCAAACGCGAAAGAACAGCCATCGCCGAGTTAAACGGCGACGAGATCTTGGAGAAAATGGAAAGTCGATAAAGACGCGCTGTTGCGCTCGAGTTCACTGGGTTAAACTCCGATCTCAGTGGTTCAGCTATCTCCTCGGGAAAAAGTAATTGAGGGGAGAGTCGGATCTCTTTGAGCCTGCATCGAAGCCAGGAAGAGAAACCATCGCGTCTTGGAATTTCGAAGTCGCCCGAGGAAAAAGAACCGTCGCTTCATGGGGATGAGATCTCTGATCGGGGAGTTCTAGGGGGATTCGTGAAGGGGGGGGAACCTCGTAAACGCCTTCCAAAAAAAGCGCAAAGTAAGTCGTAGCCTGTACCGGAAAGGGAAAGGATAGTTCCAAAGTGTCGTAGCAACCGCGAAGCGTTCAAAACTCTGCCTATAAGGAGTAAGGCGCCTCTATATAAAATACTATTTGTAAACCTCCGGAGGGGTGGTTAAGGTTACTAGTGAAACCAGGAAGTCAGTATAAACGCTCCCATTCCAGCATTAATGCAACTGTCTCTTGGTGGCAAAGGATTTTCTGGACAAGGAGTAAGGGATCAATTAACTTAGGAGCAGAATAGTAACCCTCATCTTTGGAAAGAAGTCGATCTTTGTCGTCAGTCAAAAAAAGGGCTGGTACGCGCTGGCAGGGGGGAATACATGGAATCGGCGGAAACGGAAAAATTAGGGTATCTGAAAAAAAATAAACGTCGTTCCTGAATCGGGGGAAGTCTCATGCAGCACCTCGCCGCAGACTCCAGAAACGGGTTCACATGCTATCTCTCATCCGGGATCTCGGAGGTAGGAAATCTCCGAGAAATCTTACCCTCTAGGGGGGCTCATGAGGGTCTATTGGAAGCTGCGTCTGGAAAAGGGAATGTAAAGGGGGGCTTTATTTACCATCAGCGAGAGAGGGAAAGTGCCGGGGAGGAAATGGCAAGTTCTACCGAAGTGTTCACCGGGGGGAGCCCAGGTCCTCGAAGATCACATCATCTTAGGGGGGGGGGGAAGAAACTTGTCTCGGAAAGTGGCGGACGGGGAGGCGGGGGAGGCGACGGGTTTCTTTTGGGACACTTAAATAAATTCGGCATATATGGGGGTCTCTCCCACTGGTTTGGGGGGGAACAGAGGGAAAACTGCCAACACGCACAGGTTCCCGAAGTGTGGGGTCATAAGTCGATCTTCGGGGGGAAGTAAAGAACGCCTCATCCGCTGGGTCATAACTTAAAGGGAGAAATAACAGAAAAAAATGCGTGCTGAGACAGGAGGAGAGATGGAAAAAGGATAAATCAAAAAGCAGTTTAGGGGACCTTTAATACTTAAGGGGCCACCTCCCTCGCATCGAAAAAGCTATTCTTGTGCGGGGGAGGCTCGGCCCGTTTCGGATCCGGACAGAGGACCTAACTATTTCGAAACGCGTCTAAAAATGACAAGTCGGGAAAGGGGGAAGAGGGGGGAAAAAACTGTCACTGGAGAAGAGTGGGGTTAAGTGACGTAAATTGTCGGTCCCATGGAGCGGCTAATAGCAAATTGAGAAGATTGGGGACTGGGGAGAAGCTCTACAAAAGTGCTATAATTGTGGCCCATCGGGGGGGGGGGTATTGGGGACCCACACATTCTAGAGAGAAAACTCCTGTGCACGCCGACTCGCTCTGGAAGGTCAGGAAAGACTCGTTCGAAATAGTTTTCATGTCTCTTGTCCTCATTAAACTATTGTGAGTATGGTACCTCTTTTCGAACCGAGGAAATGCGCGAACCTGAAATCGATTGCACTATGTATCCGGAGTTAACTCAAAAACCCTTCAGAAAGAGGGATATCAATGCCTGAAAGAAAGAGCTCTTCAATCTGGAGATAACAAAGGGCACATTTGATATCGGAAAAGAAAAACAGAGCGTGAGAAACTTCTAGGATGCGGACTATACCGAAACCGGGTGAAGCCAGTCGAGAACGTAGCAGCAGGGATGAGAAATAGCGTGCCACCTTGGAATATGGAACCCCCTCCCACCGAGCTTTGCAAAGGGTCCAAGAGGATTAGAAAACTCCCGCAAAAAAAAAGGAAGGACAGGAAGGTTCACAAGGTACCCAGCAAAGATCGTAGGGCAAAAGCAGGAATCAGCACTTCAGGTGGAGCGCCTCATGAAGCGGGGGGGTCGAAAATCCGATCCCTGAAAAAGACAGGTGTATTGCTCACTCTTAATAGAGTCCATCCGGAAGGGTTAGGGGACCCGCATGTAGATGATCGCCAGGGGACTGCGGGACGGCTAGGGGTCTTCAAGACTAGGCGCTAGTGAAAGTCGCAGGGCCCAAAAAAACCATGAGGACACAAAAGAAACCAGGGATAGGAAAATAAAGGGAGGTATGTGCAAAAGAAGGGAAAACACGAGCGAAGGATCTATTGTCCGAAAGAGATCTTGGGGGAGGCCTAACTTGCCTAAACATTATCCGGGAGTTCGAGAAAGACTAGAAAAAGAAAGGCACGCACACGCAAATTGAAGGAGGAATCATCGATAGAATTAAGACAAATAAATGAAAAAAGGGGGTGCGTGATGAAAGTTCAGAAGGGTGGTCTCATCTCCGCGAGTCGGTGGGCAATAAAAAAATTCTGCTGTACTCGTGAATAGATTTATGACGGGAGAAGGGGGGTTGGTGTGCCTCCAACTAGGGTAGACCTGTCTCAGTTCGGGGGGGGGGTTTGCAGGGGAGAATCTTATTATGCATACTGATGCCTCTGAGGGGGGTATCGGGGATATTCGACGATAAAAGGAAAAGGGGGGGGGAAAATCAAGCAGAAGGGTTTATAAGTGATGCAGAGCAGAAGGGGGAAAGACCCTTGAGCTCTTTCTGATCTCAAGTATAGCCAGGGGTCGAGAAAGGGCTATGATTTTCTATCTCCTAAAACATGAGAAGCTAGTTCAGTGCGTCTTTAAGGGTTCTAAAACAAGCGGAGGGAATACGGGATCTCTCTCTTTCTTCTTCGCACTGAAGCAGAAAAACGCGCGCCTCGAAAAATGTTAAGATGAAAAAGATAATCTTCGATGGGGCTTGGAGAAAAATCTAGCAGGGATGGGGGGAAAAAGGTGGCGTGGGGTAACTTTCTAGATCTCCATTGGGGGGGGGGGAACCACGGACCACAATTCCTCTCTTCAGGGGGGAGACGGAAAGACTACGCGAAAAATCGCGATCATCGCCAATCTATTAAAGGAGATTGGAAGACTCAAGCCTTTGGACCAGAATTGGAAAAGTAACCCCGGCGTCTATTAAGTGACGGTTTTGCTGAGGAGGAACTACTGAGAGCTGAGGGGGGGTTGAAATGGTCGTACTGCTAAGCGCTGAGTGAGGAAGCGAATCAAATTTTCTCTCGCAGAGGATCGTAGTTCTGGATGCAAGGAAAGTCGCCGAAAATGTTTCTTCGATTTAAAAAGGGGGAAAAGGCATGCAAGAGGACTGGGTTTCCGTCTCTAAAGGAAACCATCGAAAGAAGGTAATCGATGGCTATGCGACGGTTTCAGAAGGAGAAAGCAGGGCTTACGGAAGAGGGATGAGGGAGGAGGGAAGAAAAACTGACGCTCGAGCAAAGGACAGTCCGGTTCGCTTGTTGGGAAATTCCTTCCGAAGGGACACGAAACGAAAATGGGGAAACCCTATCGGAAGAGTTGGGGAAAAGAACAAGGAGCAAAAAAAATTCACAGGTGCGAAACGGGAAAAGCACGAAATCGAAGAGCGGATAGGGGAATCTAGTCGAACTACAAAAAAGGTGACGGACTGCAGGGGGGGAAAAAAGATGACCCAGGCGCTGCGCCCGGGGAGAGGAAGGGATCAGAAGATGACTTCTAGCGAGTTTAAAAAAGGGAAAGAGCCCATCGTGGGGGTCTCAGGGACACTACAGACTCTAAAAAAAAAGAACAAGGGTAGCGGCCTAAGCTGTTTGGGCAGGGACGGGGCCGATCGGAAGACTCTCCGCAAAAAAAATGTCATTCTGCAATACCAATTAAAGAGGGCAGGGAATAGGATCGGTCGGGGACACGAAACCGTCAAGGCTGATAAGAGGGAAGATGTCAAGTTAACACGGTCCATCAGCGTTATAGATCGTAAGGGGAGCAAGAAAAAAGACAGGTCAATGGCGTTCAGAGCTGGGAGGGATTGGGAAGGTTTGTAAGGGGGGAAAAAGGGTTCGCATACTGTTTACCTGAGAGCAAGTGATGCTCAATTAAGGGGAGTTTGGGCTAGAAGGCTAAACAGAAATGAGATCTCGAGGGGGGAAAAAATCTGTTAGTATAGATCTGTTCAAAGAAATACGACGATAGTAGTCGGGCCTTGAAAGAAGTTAAGGGAGCGCTAAGCCATCGGGGCGTAAGAAAACAATTAGGGGGGGAATAAACATCCCCTGGCACGCTGTTGTTATGGGACTGCCTGTTCTAACGGGGATGTCAGCCTTCTTGCACGCTCTTCCTTCAACTAAAGAAGGAAAGGACTCTCTTATCATGCTGAGTCAAGGGGGGAGGGGTCAGCAGGTGGGGAGGCTAAAATCGACGTCAATACGGCAATTGGGCGCCGTGGATATTGGCGTTCCTCATAGATCATTGAGGGAAAGGTCGAGATAAAGAGCTGAGGATGAACATATATCGGAGGGGGATCCTAGATACTGAAGATAAACCAAGTCATGAGAATCTCAAGAAAGTCGGGGAATTCCCACTTGCCCGCATCCTTCTAAGGAAAAATAAGGATAGCCTAAAAGGTTCTTTTAAGTTGGACTTTAAAGAGAGACAAAGGGAGCGACGCGCGGCCGAGGAGACCGCAGGTTGGAAGAAAAAAAATATTATCGACGAGGTAAGAACGCGAGCGCTTCGTGAGCATTGGATCGCCGAAGGAAACATCGACTTGAGAAATAAGAAAAGGTTTTTGGACCTCTGCGGTATGCGGGGGCGGGGGTCTTGGGGTGTACTAGGGAGAGACCCCATCATTCTTCTGGGAATCTAAAAACTTCAGCCTTGATCCGGTGAGGGACCGTGTCACCGTAAGTCCGATAATGACTCGGAAAAGCAGAGGACAAGAGGGTTGCAGCGGAGGTAGTTAAGGGATCTTACACTCTGGAACCGAAGAGGAGGGTTTCGCTTAGCTTCAGTAATGGCTTACCTCTGGGAAGCTAAAAACGAATCGACATCAAACGAAAAAAGACGAAACACGATTGAGCCTTCGTCTGCTACTTATTCGCCTCGACTCAATGCTGACCCGTCGCAAGCGCTTCAGAAGGATCAGAATCGCAGTATCTGGAGATCAAAGACTGTCCTGCTTAGGAGGGGGGATCCAAAGGGCATTAAAATCCGGTATGTGACAATAGAAGATCTTACGCATCGGAAAAAACGGAACACAATCGAAGGGGGAGAAAGATCCAGGTCACTCGAGATCACCATAAGCGGCTGGGGTAGATACATCCTTTTGGGAGAAAAAAAAGGGAGCAACGGGGCGAAAACTGGTGATTCAGGGAAGGCGTGGGAGGGTTCAAGGGAGGAGGACTAGTCGGGGAAAAACCCAATGGGCGGGTCTTTGCCGGGGGAAAACTGAGAGAAAAAGACGGAAAGGGGTTGGTCCTCCAATGTCTGTAAAAAAAGGGGCTTCAGGGTAAGGGTCTTCTCCGCGAAATCAGGAGCAAGGGCTGCGAGAGTGAGGACATTTCAGGCCATAAGACGCAGGGCTCGAGGGGCCGGGGGAGGCCATTAAAATTACAAGCACATAAAAGAAAACGATTGGTATATAATTAAAGGGGGGAAGGGGAAGAAACACTCGACCTTGACCTTTGTCCACTCCATCGTCTTTGCCAAAAAAAATCCTCAAAAGAGGTTCTGATAGGAAGACATCTCTGCTAGACGGCTGGGGAACCGACAAGTTTATACAAAGAATAGACTAGCAACGTTCACCTCAGCGGCAGGGACTTTGAACTTCAGCGTTAGGGAAGACCCATTTGACATTGGGGTAAAAACCGGAATAGGGGGAGAAATAAGAGCCCTCGACGAACGTTTAATGCGTATGGGGTAAGAAAAATTGTAAGGGTAATTCAGCGCGATTCTGATGGGTTGTTGAAAGTCGGAGGGGCAGACATGTTTCAAAAAAAGAAGCCTCACCAAACTTGAGCCTTGAAAAATCCGGACGAGAGTTCTCCGCAGGTAAGACAGAGGCCTATTAGTTTTAAGTATAAGGAAAATCAGCGTCATAGGTGGGACGGGGTAGAACGGGGGAACGGCTCGAAAAAAGAACACTCTATGCACCCCAGTACGATTGAGAATAGTAAGCGAAACGAAGATCAAGAAAAGGGGGAATGGAGGACATGATCCGCTTCCTCGTATATTGGGGCTCAATGAAAAAGGGAGGGAAGGTTATATCGAAAGCAGACGTGGAGGAGGGAGGGGATCGCCTTCTACTGCTTCGGACTAACCTTACTGTCTCGACCGTAGAAGAAAAATCGAGAGAATTCAGGCTCTCGGAAAGCGGAACACTTTTAAAATCGAGCCCAAAACGTAGAAAAGGGTACTGGTGTGCACAATAGAGAAAAAAGATCCAATCGAGAATGATCGTAAAAGGAGGGTGAGAGAAGAAGCAATCGGAAGAGCGGATACAATCAGGTTCTGAAGGGCAATCGGGGAAGGGGATGTAAGAACTCAAATGTTGGAGGAATTCGAAAATCCGATCAGATCCAAGAAAGTGAGGGGGTGCGATAATAATGATGTTTCAAGAGCTCTCGAAAATAAAAGGATAGAGGGAAACTGCGGAAAGTATCACTCGCAGCAGGGATCGGTGAAATTACATCCTCATATTAAATCTAGTGGAGTTGCTAGAGGGGACTAAAGGGGAGAAGTAAAAAAGGGAGATGGTGCGTCGTGGTCTATCTCTATCAAAAAGGGATATGAGAAAGAAAAACTAACAAGAAAAAAGGCGGAGACGGACTTCAAAAAACCGGATCAGGGGATGGCTATCAGGGAATCTTGAATATAATTAAGAGAGCTCACTCATGGTTCGAGAGCAATATGGGAAGTTAAATCTCCTAAAAGGAGCGCGCTTATGAAGTGTAGTGGAAGAAAGGGGAAGAAACTGTAGAATCTATCTCCTATCTTGGGAGAGAAATCAGAAAAAAGATAGGACGCTCATTCTTAGGTGAAAAGGGGGTATCGTGGAAGGGTCGTTTGGAAAAAAAAAATCTTTGAGGCCGGGGGGGATGGAGGGGTACAAATGGCCACCGCTGCTCCGAAAAGACATCTAGAAGCGCATCTTAAAGGGAAAATAGGGAAGAGGGGGGAGGAAGTCCGAAGGTTAAGTCCTAATCAATAAGGTATCTGATAAAAACTGCCGTCGCAAGTATAGAAAAGTGTAAAAAAAGTCAAGGGAAGGCGGAAAGGGGGGGCGATCACGGGCCGAAATAAATTGAGATAACCAGGATTGAAAGACGGCTACCTCGTGCCGAGACTTTCGGGGCGTCATCTCAATGTTCGACAAGGAAGTCTATGGGTACCCCAATCTCAAAAACTAAGAACTGAGGGGAGGGATCGCGATACTCGGAGCGAGTTCTGCTGAGCCGAGCAAGCATCAGTCTGCTGAACAATGGAGGGTTTTGAGGTGAGAGGAAAGTGGGAGAAAAGGGAAGAAAGCCGGGTGGCACACCACAGAATCCGGAGGATTTGGGGGGATCTAAACAATCGAGAATTCAGACACAAAAATTAAAAGAGCTCTCCAAACCTCAGAAGTTATCAATCCATTTTACCTACCATTGGAAAGGGAGGCACTGACCTCAAATAAGGGATTGGGTAACTAGACACGGTAGCAAGTCCGGCTGGAAAGGGCGTGTTGTTTAATAAGGACTCAGTCGGAACATGGTTCCTGGCTGAAGGGGAACGAGCTTGCAACGCGCTGGCCAGTGACAGGGAGGTCGGCTGAGAGTAGGAAGGTCTACTACTTTGTTTTACTGATGAGGAATCGAATCAAGCAGTGCTGATGGTCTTGGAAGTGTTCCCGGGGTTCAGAGAAACTGCAGGACATCGCTTACAGTCAATTTAAAGGCCTACTTGTATTTCATCTGGAGACAATCTAGAGGGGGTCAAGAGACGCTCGGGTACCCCATGGAAAGACACAGTCACTGGAATTCGCTTGGAAAAAAAACCGGCAAAACCATTTGGGGAAGAATCAAAAAGAGAGAGGTGCCAAAAAATAACCCGCGGCAGCGACAAATGAACGAAATACGGGTAAAAACTCACGATAAACGTAGTATTCTGGGACTACAAGGACCAGAAGGTGAGCGTCGACCTGCACTTGATAAAAAAAGGAAACCAGAAAGCTGAGAACAGATGCGGAAATTAAAAGATCGGCACTGTCTAAAATCTGGGAAAAATAAGGAACAGAGTACTCTCATAAATTGAAGCGCATAAAGAAGGATCAAAAGACTGGATAATAGGAGGAAAATCTAAAGGGGGGGATAAGAATGTTGTCCGCTATAGGGCTAGGGGGGTATCGAAGACCTCCTAGAAGAGGGTAGGCTCGAATACAGAAGCAAGTGAGGAGTAAAGGTGCTTGAAAAAGAAGAGGGCGCCCACAGGGTAATCTCCTGAAAAGTAAAAGAAGGGTACTCTGAAGGAAGGGAAAGAAGAAAATCCTAGGGGACTGTGCAAGTTCATAACAGAATCGTTCGTAGGATATTGAAGAAACAAAAGAAGGAGGCGGAAAATATGAGGACTTCGTGGAAACCTCTGGTGAAGACTTTTCACGAATACTGCTCAACCGAAGCTACAAATTAAAAAAGACCTTGTGGTCATAAAAAAATGTTTGAAAAAGGGCACGTAGCACGCTCTAAAGGGGAGGATCCTGTAAAAAGGGGGGTCTTAGCGCCAGAAACTCAGATATCTAAATAGGAAGGGAGATTTAACGATGGTGGTCTGAAGGGCGGGGAAGAGGGCGGAACTCGCTCAAGAAAAGACTTAATCTTAACTCCACGAAAATCTTGGGATTGTGGGGGGTACTGGAAAAGGAAAGTTCCTAACGGAGCTAAAAAGGCTTTTGGACGGGCCCCCGAAAGAAGGAAGATCCAATCGCGCTTATAACGTCGCTGGGCATGCTACGAAAAAGCATAAAAATTCAGAAAAGTTCAAGCGAGTGGTGTAAGTAGTTTCGAGGACTCCCTGACTGATCAGGTATGGGGAAGAGGGGAATCAGGAAAAAAAACTGGAAGATTAGGAAATAGAAAATCTCAACGACACTGAAGAACTCAAGTATAAGTACAGGCTGAGGAGGGGGCAACTTCTTTAATGGACACTGAATTCCAGGAAAAACGAAGTACCAGTCCAGAGTCCTAAAAAAAGGAAGGTGGATTCAACATTCTTCTTTCATTGGGGGGGAATAAGTTACAACTAACTTCGCTAAGGGGGGAACTGATGGGCTAGAACGATAAGTTTCAAGAAGGAAGGGGTCGAGTTCCTGCCAGTACCAGTCTATTGAACCAGCTGGGACAAAATCGCCGTCTCAGAAGAACTATCGGAAATTTGAGTGAAAGAGGGGGTATTGCCTACCGTCCTATTGGGGAGGTTCTTTAGATGGGGGGGAGGAAGGTCTCACCAGTCGAAAACTGTAAAGAAAGAAACTTCAGTTGGCATCCGTTTATGGGTAGAGAATTAGTTCGTTACAAAACAGAAGTTGACGCAGTAACATTCTAGTTAACCGAAAAATTTGAATTGGTAGGAAGGTCAGCGACTCGAGAAGAAACGAAGCTAGGATTCGGAAGAGGGAGTAAATCTCTGCCCGCTTACTTACCAAAAATGAAAAGGTCTGGTTAGGCCGGGAAAAAAAAGAAATCGGAAGCACCTCGCCTACTCTCCATGGGGGGACTGTAGGCGGAGCGATAGAAGAGAGGCGAGAGTTAGGGATGAACAGAGCATCTGCCGGGACAACAGATCATTCGTGCGAAGACCTTTCATGAGAAATCAGCGGAAAGTTCTTCAAGCCCCTTAATCTGGGGGGAAAAAGAAAGAAAGCTTCGGTGATGTATTGTCAAGGAAGGAGGTCCCAAAGAAGTTTGGAAGATCCATCAAGTCCTCAGGGAAAGACCCAAGACATCTGGAGGGAAAAAAAAACTCAGAAGGGGAAATTGGGAGCGTCGAGCGTGCGCCGCTTTGAAACTCTTTGCATCAAAAGGAAGGCTAGAGGGGCTTTTGGGGAAGGGGAAATAAAGTCGGTGGCGACGATCAGGGACTCCAGAGTAATGCTAAGTGTCCCTTAGATCCCAAAACTCGAACAGGAAGTGGTGGAATGGCGAGCCGGGGGATTCTCCCGAGAAGAAAAATCATAGGACGGGATCGGGAACTTGACCGATTACCGAAGGTAAAGAGGATTGAAAGACTGTAGAACAAGGAAAACACCAAAACGAATTGACTATATTGACGGAACTCGAGGGAAAACCAGAGCCACTTCAGCGACGAGCTGTCCGCTAAATAAGGGGGAGAGTCATCGAGTAGAGTTTCTAGGGAGTAATGCCGATAGACCAGACCGGGGAGGCAAAAAAAAAATCCTAGTTGGGAATTTGACCGCATAACATACCGGTGGAAGGATAGACGTAAAAGGGGAAAGAACTGCCTTTTTCTCCAATGGATTGAAGGGAAGAAAGATACTTGCGAACGTAGAGGGAATTTAAAAAAACCTGCGAAATCAGCATGCAATCCGCTGGAGAGGCTGTAAAGAAAGGGGGGAAGTTGTACCCCCCTTTATATATAGACTGAAAAAAATCTCACGGGAAACTAAGGAAGGAAAAGGAGAGAGGTGCAATGTTGTACCTCCCTCGTCGAATGGAGCCGAGTGTAAAAGAAGAAGAATAAAAGGGGGAAGAGGGAGGGAGTTTTTTCTTAACATCATTTCTCTAAAATTCTCTCCTGCGGGAAAAAGGAAGAGGTCCCGATGAGAAAGGTCTTAACGCTGAACATGGATAGTAGAAAATCTGAA
>Ga0179593_1382654_pt1 | contig 22015 bp, 25 predicted proteins | sample CZODoug2_1_08_16_FD_185931 | JGI IMG/M metagenome (GOLD analysis project Ga0179593, IMG submission 185931) | Vadose zone soil fungal communities from Angelo Coast Range Reserve, California, USA - CZODoug2_1_08_16fungal (PacBio error correction) | ecosystem: Environmental > Terrestrial > Soil >...
GTTGGAAAGACGTCCCGTAGAAACCGGTTCAAAGGGAAGGTGTGTTAAGCGGCCGGGATAAATAGATGACGGGTGTAGTCCTAAGGCTAGCTAAACAGGCGTTCGGTGCTGGAGGTCTGCCGAGGAAAAGAAGTTGCAGCAACTTGGCAACTCTATTAGAGGGGTCTCTTTGATAAAAGGGTCGCAGTGGGAATATGATGAGGGGAAAAGTGGCCAGGTCGGCAGTAAGGGGCTGCAAATAGAGAACGGTACAGCGCGGCTGCTATAAGAAGAGAAGAGGGAGGCGGGGAGAGTACTATGTCGTACGTAGGCTGATAGCTGAGAAAGACCCAAAAGGAAAAAAATAAGAAAGGTTAAATGACCGAGAAACTTCTACTACCTCAGGCTAATAGCAAAAAGCGTGAGTACGTAAGGAAGGAGCGCGCGAGAACGGTGAGCGGTCGTCAGGGGGTGCTTAGAAGGATGTTGGGACTGAAGTCCGATACTGGGACTTGAATGTAAGGGGGATTATGAAAGAGGAATGAAGGGACGTTTCAAGGGGAGCTCGCAAGCTTCCATCGTTTGTCAAACGGTCTAGGTGGTGGGAGGGACGAAAGCAAAAGGGGGGGGGATGAAATCGGACGAGAGATTTCGACAACGAGAGCTCGTGCGCCGCCTGCAGAACTGCAAGGGAAAGAGGTGAATAAGGACCGTCTCTACTCTGTAATAGGAAAGAGGAAGTCAAAAGAGAGTAATGCAAGGTGGGATAAAAGAAAACCATTTCATCTAAAAAAGGGAAGAGGAGTTGGACTACGGTCTTAGGAGAAATTGACCACAGCACATGGGGAAGGAATACGAACACGGCATGAGCGGGGAGAAGACGTAAGTTCGCACGCAAGTGGTAATCATCAAAAGAAAAAAGGAGAACAAGAGCTAAAGTGTCATGGGTAAGTGAAAGACGGCAAGACTTCACCAGAGCGAAGAAAGATGCGCAAATCTGAGTACGGTTGTGCAGGTGTGAGGGAGGGGGACCCGAGCGTGAGCGGGCTCTATACAGGAATCAGTCGAACACAAACTATAACGCTCGTTCTATGAACAAGACGTTTTCTTGAAAAATGGACGGTTAAAGTAACAGGCACGACCGTGTGCAGGTATCGGTCATGGGATATGAATCGACGTCAACCGTGCATCGAATAGACACTGGGAACTGAAGGGGGTGAACTAGAAAGAGAGGGGCATGTGAAAGTACGTGAGATCTAAAGAGAGGATCATCGGGTAGGTAGGAAGGGGGGACGGTGCTGCGGAGCTCCGGGTAACCGTGAAGAAAGGGAAGCGGCGAGCTGTCATCAAAAGGAGTGAAAAGGCGTCGAACCAATAGGCCAGGGGCCGATGGCGTGTACCTGAAGGTCAGGTAGACACAGCATCGGGATGGCGCAGACTAAGGCGCAAAAGAAGGAGTTCGAATCAATACTAGTAAGAGACCAAGGCAATACAAATCGAGGACCCAATCGAGTTCCGGCGCAGAAAATTGGTACCATGTACTGGGAGGTGTGAAGCGAAACCGTAAGGGTGGAGTAGATAACGTTAGCGTTGACCCTGCAAGGGAAACGCAACAGGAAAAGCTCCTGTTAAAGTCTCAGCGGAAGAACCTGAAGAGGGCACCAACCGGCAAAACATACCAACCCCAAGGGAAAAACCCCCACCAAAAACCAACGGGCCCAAAAACAAAAAAAGAAGGACACACGGCACAAAAAACCAACAGACCACCCGCCGCGAGCCGCGACGCAGAACGGCCGCCGAACCCCCCGACAAAAAAACACGAAAAAACACCCGCCCCCACACCAAAAAATAAACCAAGCCGAGAAAAGACACCAAAGCGACAGAAAAGGCAGACTACCGCGACCAGTAGGACGAACCGCAAACCCGGACCCAACGACAACCACCCCCAAGAAAGAAAAAGAAAGAACAAAACACAAACAAAAGCAACGCAACACCCCCACAAACAAAACGACCAACCCCCCCCCAAACACCAAAGACCCCCCCACGCCAGAATAAAAAGCCACCGAGACCAGCAGCAAAAAACCGGGCCAAAAAAACCCCCCGAAAAACCACCCAAAACTCCCCAGAGAAAAAAAAAGAGCGCACGTGCAGCCCGCCAACCAGGTAACACTAAAACCGAGCACTCGTCGCATCCCGACGTTACAAACCAGTGAACCAGGCGCCCACGACAACACAAAAGCAGCACACCCAAAAAAAAAAAAAAGCTCACCGAAAGGCAACACCCCAAAACGCCAGTCCCCGTGGTAATACCCGTAGAAGCCCCCCCCCGCCGTCGTCCTAAGAAAAACAAAAATACCCCAAGGGTGCCAAAACGCACCCTGAAAAGTCCAAAACCGCGTGGACCCAACCCGAACCGCCAGGAAACCAGCTCAACAAAATGCGTCTCACACCAAAGGGAAGTTTAGGCGACATACAACCCACACAAAAACAAAAACCGCCCAAATCCAACCCCCTGACAGAGAAAAGCAAAGATATATCACGAGGTCTAAACGTAGGGAGAGGTAAGGGAGGCCTGGACGCTGCGGGACAGTTAAACAGTGTGGGATGGTAAATACATCGATGCTTCCATAGCGTAATCAAGGACTGGCAATGTAAGGCCGGTGTGCGTGCCTAGAACGCGTGGGTTTTTAGCGGAAGGAATAAGGCATGCTACGATTCTCTGAAAGAAGGAAGGGTGTGAAAGGCGCACTGGGTAAGTCAAAGGGGCAGCGCGGAAACAGTGTTGTCCGCATGTTCCTGGGACTGCGAGACGAAGCCCCAATCAGTCATAACATAAGTGCAAGCTCATTGGTAGGCAGGGGGACGGTGGATGGGGGAAGAACACGCGGGAAAGAAAGTGAAGTAGCCTGTGGGTCGCGGGATGTTGCGGTGTTGAAGGGTGAACCTGAGAAGCAGGTCAACCGAGGGAGTTAAGGTACAAAACCGATACTCAGATCAGGAGGGAATAAGGTGAGCCATGTGGGCTGGGGACAACAACGCGGCGGTGAGGGTAGACAAAGAAAACTAAAGAAAAGAAGAAAACAAAGAGAGAGGGAAAGAGAAATACTAATCCATGAAGGGCAGACTGAAATAAAAAACGAAAAATGCGGATGCGACGTGGCTCACCAAGAGGGGAACGAGACGAATAACCACTTGCTCCCTTCAAAAAAAAACACTGGTATTTGATAGCAGTGTTGGGTTGTGGAGGAAATATGAAAACTATGTTATTCTGCTCTTTAAGGACGAAATCTAGAGTGAAGGTAAAGGGGTCGTCGAGGCGCCAAGCGGGAAGTCGCCAGAGAGGTAGTTCGTTCACGCAATGAAGTGGCGTGTATGGGAAAGAGTCGAAACCACCCGGGCCAATAGTGCGGGGAGGTAGAGAGGACGGTCAGACGACCAGCGTCAGGGAACTGGTCGTAATACCCACAGCGGATAACGAACGGAACCGAAATCTCAGGCTCTGGAGGAAGGTAACGACCTCAAGGAATCTAAAGATAGGGATGACGCATTCCGGAAAGGTGGCCACATCCAAAGGATACCAGGGGAAAGAGCGACAGGAGGGGAAGGTATGGGGGGGGAAAGGTGGAGTCCTATGAGGAACTTGGTCGTAGAGAATGTTCTGTAATCACGTCAACTCAGAAGTTACAAAAAAAGAGCATCAAAAAGGAAAAGCGCGTGAGGTAACGGGGAGTCCGGGAGCAATCACACCCTCTTGGGGAGCGGCGGGCGAAATAGTGACCAAGAACGCATAAGGGTCCCGAGCGACGACGCGCGGGGATGAATGGCCCTTGTGCGGACGTTTGGGACAGAGGAAAAGGTCAATACTCAATGGCACCAAGGTTGCGCAAAAGGGCGTGCCACAGGCGGGGACAAAAGGAAGGAATGTGATGGTGAAGAGTTACCGAGCGCGCGGCGAAAGGGCAAAAAAGACAGGGAACCGCAGAAAAATGAATACGCGCAAAACGGGCCTGAAAAAAGGACTACTAAGGTCCGAAGGAGGTAGGCGGAAAAAGATAGCCGGGAAACACCCGAACTAGGAGGAACAGAAGCGTGCAGCCCGCGGGGTTGAAGTCGGGACCCTACCTGCCCCACAGACCAACGCTGACGTGCTGCTGGGATTCGAAACCGCAAAGCAGTCAATATTGACATCAGTAAATAAGGTATCAAGATGTCGGCACGCCGGCCGAAAAGACCGAAAAACTCAACCAGCGACGACTGTATGATGAAAAAGGGAGTGGTATGGGGGAAAAGAAAGGAGAAAGAAAGAAGAAAGGGGGGACCGAATACGGGAAAAAGGCCGATCAAGAGTGAACTGCGTACAGGAGAGAGAGGGATGGAGACGGGTGCGGGAGAGGGTTTGAATCGAGAAAAGCAAGGGCGAAGGGTATAAAAAGGAGAGCGCGGGGAAAAATGGAGGCCAGCTGACAAAAGGGAGGCAGACATCTGAATGGATAGGTATGGGAGGAGAGATAAATTATCAGGATGGTAATAAAGGGGACTTATGCGTGGGTGGAAAAGAAGGTCGAGAGGACTAGTCGTGTGGAATATGGGGTGGTGCTAGGAAGTTACTGTCCCGGCTAGGGGGGGTGCATAATAATTCGACTAAAAATCAGAACTGTGCACTGTGGGTAACAGAAGGGGGAGGGGGGAAGGGGGGGGAAAAATGAACTGGCATGTGGGTGTGTCAGTGAAAAGTTGTGGATCGAACCAGGTGTGGGGAAAACAATCACCAAAGGGGAAAATAGGAAAGAGCGGTGAACGGGGCAGGGGCACACAACGGGGATGTGTGGGGGCGGGGGCCGTGAAGGGAACGACACTATCATCAAAAGTTGTGATATCGTCAGGTGGAGACTTAGGCGGTTGTTCAATAATAGTGTCATTGGAAGCTTACCGCGGTGGGACGTGGTACTTTGAAGAAAGACAAAATAACAAAAAGGGGAGGGGAGGGAAAAAGAGGGAAATCCGGGTCCCTATACCCTATCCGACTGGAATGATAGGAAAACCACCACAAGAGACTGATAGCAATGGATAAACTTGCGGGCGAACAAGGTGTATCCAAAATCGGGGAATTGTGTAAAACGGCCGGACTGCGCAATCAATTACGGTCCCAGGGAGGGCAGGATTGTGTAACAAACAAGGACATATTGTTTGTAAAGCGCGGTGGTACAAAGTGTAGGATGGGCAGCACGGGGTATGGGAGATGTAGACAAGGGGTAAAGAGAGGGCCAAGGTAAGATGGAGTCGATGGGAAGGGCCAAAGGAGCTAAAACCGGAGAGAAACAAAAAAGCGGAAAGAGCTTCAAGTGGAAAGGACACTGCTACTTAGAAACCACACTCTCGTATTTTGATGGGAAGCCCGTCTAAGCCCTACGACAGGGAATGAGGCGCAAGAAAGGGGAAGGGGAGGGCTGAAGGGCGGGAGAAGGTATCGGTCCAGGGGATCATACCGATAAAGAAAAAACCGAGAGCCACAAAACCCCCCCGCGGGGCCGCTGATACGGAGAAGGCCGTGAGAGAATTAAGCCATCGGGGACTAAGTAAAGGGTGGGTGGGGGACATTGGTTGGGGGGGGGGTCCGTATGGGGTATCGTTTTGGTACGGGTGTGGGGTGTTGGTAATCAAGCTACATTCGTCGGTGTGGGGAGTGAAAAAAGAAAGAAAACCGGATAATATAAAGAGAGATAGGTTGCGGAAAAAAAAGAAATAAAGAGATTGGCGACCGGCTGCGGGGAGAAGCGAGGGACTGAGGGGAGACGAAGCTGCGCACGGCGGACTGAAGACCGGAAGGCCGGTTCGGGGCAAAGACCCAAAAAGAAAAAAGAGCGGGCGAGGTGAAGGCTGGGGGCGCACGATCGACCCCAGCGAAGATGTGGGAGGGCGAGATGATGAGTGGCCTTAAAAGGTACGATCCGACGGTAGAGCCGGAAGTAAGATAAACAAGGACGAGGATTGAAGGGAGGGCAGTTACTGCAGAAAAATTAAAGGAGAGAACCAACTGTCAGGGACTGGCCCCCGGGGAGGATTTCTCGGGGCGCGAAAATTTTTGAGGAGGGAAGGCGGGAGAGGGGAAACCCTTGTTTTGTGGAAAAGGGGAAGAAATGCTTCCGGAACACTAGGTGAACAACCATAATGAAATCAAGGGGGGAGCGGACGCAACATTTGATTTTGGCCAGGATAGGGGTACCGGGGGGCGCAGAGATGGCACGCAGTGTCCGGAAGACAGAGAAAAACCGCGGGGTGGGTAAAACTGAGGAGGGGACACGCCGGTTCGATTCTTCGCGCCCTTAGGACAGAAAATAAAGCTAATCCACAGGAATTTGAGGCCGCGTACCGGAGAAAAGGGGGGATCAGAAACACCTGTCCCGCCTCGGCTATCTGCCCGACTTGATCAAGAAAGGGGATTTGCGAGGGGAAGGAGGGTAAAGAAAATGCGAAATGACTGTGCTAAATGAAGGCTTTCCAAGAAAACGTCTACTCGAAAGGACGCAGGGGATGTTGGAACGAGAGGTCATCTTCGGAGTCGCTAAAAAGAATTAGAAATACTGAATACGGATCGATGGCGTCGGGGATTCTGGCGTCGTCGGGAGGGGGAACTCGCATGGAGATCCACGAAGTTGCACTTTAGGGACCGCGGCTATACCAGGGGGTGCGAGGAAAGATCGAGCATCGTCTCTCCCTATGGGTAGATTGACAGGAGCTTACAAGGACGTAGGGAAGCAAGTTTGCTGGAGATGGGGGCAATAAACGGCAAAAATTTCTCTCTCCATCCTGGGAGGGGGACGGGGTCGTGAAAGAGGGGCAGGGTAGGAAGAAATATGGGGTGGACATTAGGAGACTGAGTCTCGTGTAGAAATCGTCGAGGGTTCATCAATGGAGCTTATGGGAAAAGTTGTAAACATGCTCGCGAATAGGGAAAGGAAGGGGGGCGGGCTGCCTAAAAAATAAGGGAAGATTGTTACAACAACACCGCCAGCAAGGAAGAAGCCCGGAGACAACGAAAAGGGAAACCGAGCACAGAACTCCTATAAACAACGCAGATTTTCAAAGGGGGAGTCACAAGAGGGAGTATTTCCTGAAGAGGAGAAAAGTCTATGAACAGAAGGTTTTTGTTAAAAAAAATGGGGGGGAAGCGAGAACAAGAATCTCCGAAGACGCCACCTGGGCCTACCAGGACTCGAGGAGAAAGACGCAAAGAGGGAGGCTCTGTACGTATGAACGGAGACAAACCAAAGGAAGCCCTCGCGTGCAGCCAGGGGAGGGGGCCAGCAAAAGCAGGAACCTTCTGAGATAGTTGAAAGGTGCGCGAAAGGGCTTTCGTAAGACGGGCAAGTCCGCGAACGCAAGTATGAGCGGGGCGTTCGCGTCCAAGGAAGCAGGCGGTGAAACGCAAAGTACAGGCTTCCGGTCTTAGTCCGGGGATGGTTGGGGAGAACTCTCAACAAACAACAGGGGGGGAGAAAGAATATGAAACCCGTCTATCGAAAATAATAAGAAATGCAGCGGGAGTAGGGTGTAGCGAATTAAAAAGGCTCCGGGAAGAAGACGATCTCTCGGGGTTCGCGAATGGGGATCCGGGAGGATAATCAATCTCACAGGGAAACTCGTGAAAGGTTAAAGGGCTAGTAGAGGAAGCAGAGCTTCTGACAGCCGAGGCGCGTTTGGCTGCTCGTCATGAAACGGGAAAGCGATGCGGAGCATCGGGCGGAGGTAGGGAGTCGGGGTCGGCTATCTTTGTTCTGAGGACCAAAGCGGGGGGAAAAAATATGACATCGACAAGGCCCGCTTCGGCAGCCATAAAAAGACTTGAAGCGGGTAATCGTGGAGGGCGGTGGCGGCGACGGGAAGGCAGGGAGAGAAGGCCTGAATCGCTTATGGCGTGTTAATTCTGGTTGAACAGCGTCCCTGTCGGGAAAAAACAACGTAAGAAAAGTGAAAGGGCGAGCATGGGGGGTTGACAACGGGAAAACTTCACTCGGAGCTGCACAAAAGAGCGAAAGAGTTAGAAACGAGAAGTAAGCAGTAAAAAGAGTCTTAGACCGGCTCCGCTTTCTCGGGAGGGGAAAGGCCTAGGATGCAACTGGGGGTGGGACCGACCATTCATCGGGACCGGCGTCGGTTCGGGGCCTTCCATTCCTGACTGAAAAGAATGGCCTGAAAGTCTCTCCATCTGGGAAAGAAATTGCTACGATAAAGAAAGACTCACAAAGGGGAAGACGTCGGACCTCCATGAACCGCACTGGGGCCATTGCTTTAAGGGGGGGAAAACTGAGCGCCGCCTAGCAGACGAAACCGGAGAAATAGATTCTGGTGTCTGTCGATTTATCCTAGGGTGAGATACTCGAAGATTAACGAAAGAAGAAACAGACGCGAGATTAGGAGATACGCTGGAAGTCATTCCGTTTCACGGAAGCACGGGGATACTCAGTTAGGAAGACCGTAAAATCGAAAGAGATACTATTGATAAAGTAAGTATCGATAGAGGAGGAGGGGAAGTGTTCTGAATTCCGACTTTGAGAGCAATGGAAATCAAGGGGAGAGGAGTAGTTAGAAATTAGACGAAAAGATGCGATAAAAAGGGGAAGTGGTGATCTTACTGTTCGACAGTGGAAAAACAAAGCGCTTGCGCACAGGGAAGGGCACGAAAGAGGGGCAATCGACCAAGAAGCGAAAAGGTCAGGGGACAAAATCGGCTCGCAGGAGAACCAGGCGTAAAATTTCGGGGTTTGGACTCCCATGAGTAAGGAGAAGGTTTACTGAACCCTGTTTACACAAAAAAAACGTGGAATCAATAAGACAACAAGAGCCGAGGGCGACAAAAGATAACAATCTCCCGCAGGCGGGACAGTAGGTCAGTGTTTGGTCTCAGAGGAACGTCAGAAAGACTAATCCCCGGGGTAAATGCAAGGAACCGAAAAGGAAATAGGAGAAGTTGGGTTTAGCGAAAGTCAGGAAGGCTCGGGAAATTCGGGAAGTGGGTGGAAAAGGGAACGGTCAATCAAGTAGAGACGCCACATTGGGGAGCCAAGAAAAGTCGATGCGCCCCAAGCAGCAGAAACCAGCCGGGACCGCGCTTGTGCAAAAGCCTGGGAGGGGGGGGATGGGAAACCCCGACACCGGAGAACTACGATGGGGGAAGTCTCCGTGCAGGAGTTACGTGGGAAGCCGAGAAATATCAGGTATCGAGCAACAGGGGAGACCAAACATAGAAAGTGATGGAACCATCATATCCGGGAGGGAGGACAGGGAAAGGGGGGGCGGGGGAACAAACAAAGAACATTATCTTATACCAACAACCCAAAAAGAACCAAAGAAAGGGGGAACAGCAAATAGGAAAAAATAAACCATGAGTCGATGAAATGCAGAGGCAAGAAAGATCGTTGACAAGCCGATTCTTCGCTAAGGGGGATCGTGAAGTTGGACCCCGCCTGCTTCCAGAGGGGGGACAGGGGTGGGGTGGGATGGCCATGGAATGGGGAGGGGGAATTCCATAGATCGATGTGGGGGAATGTAAACGGACGATAGGAGAAACAAGGTATAAGTCTAGGGGGGGCTCCGGTAGGAGGGGGCGAGACAGAAAAGCAGTGGGGCAATAACCAACACCCTGTAAACAGAGTCGTGTATGAGACGTTGGGGTACCGCGTGAACTTCGTAATCAAACAAATAAAACATAGAAGTCAAATCTCAGTCGCAAGGGGGTTGTAATACTCACGACTGCACTGACCTAGTAAGGAGGGAGCAGAAGGCCGATGGAAAAAAATCCATTGAGGCAATCCAAGGTGAAAAAAGGACACGCAAGAGTGAGGGGTTGTGTTGGTGTGACAGTTGGCGGGGGGGAGGTATGGGGAATCGAAAGGAAGCTGAAAACAGAGTGAAGAGAAAACGGAAGAAAGTGAAGAAAAAAAGACCAGGAGACTACCTACTCCACAAGGCTGTCCTCTCCGGGTGGTCATAAAGCAATCGTTCAACCGCACCCAAAGAATTGGGGTTCACCTCGATCTCTAGAGGGTTCCAAATTTGTAAGGTCTCCGGGTTGGGGTGAACCCCCGGGTAGGGATCAAAATGTGAGCAGGGGTGACTATTGGCACTTCTGTAAACATCCCGGAGGTGGACTAGTCAGGGAAGAAGTTGGAAAAGTCACACAAAGAAGAGCCATGGAAAAAAATATCGCAAAGAACGAAACCAAAAAAGAGAAAAGGCAATTCCGCATGACCATAGAAAAGATAAGAACACTTCCACTATAACTCAGGGAGACCTGGTTCAAGGAGGGTCAACAGAGTGGGTAAACCAACCGCTCCACACTTATCGAGACAAGGCTGTCGAAAAAGCTCAAGTAAAAGCTCATGGACTTACTATTCGGCACCGCGCCAAAACAACAGCTCTAAAAAACAAAAACAACAACGTAGGGGGGGAGAGAGGGAGATATTGGGGGGTTGCGAGTCCGAGAGACCAAATTTCTTCTAAGGCGGAGGGGGGGGGGAGGGGAAAGGACTGGCGATGTTGCAATTGTGGGGGAGGGTCCGAATAATGGAGGGGGCTGTTGAAGGAGGAACAAAAGACCGATGAGAGGGTTGGGCGAAGGGAAATGTTCAGAGGGTCAGGAGGAATTAGTAGAATAAAACCTTGCTGCAGTGGGAGGGACTTGACGAGATCGTTCCGATAGAGGTGTGAGTTAGACGCTCTCCTGGGCAAGAGCAATGGTTACAGAATGCAATTAGACGTGAGGGGGATGTGACAATTGTGATCGAAACCCGGGGGTCAAGTCTCCTAAAATTGAAAATCAGAGGGCCGCTTGAAGGGGAAAAACATTCGGGTGACTTTGGGAAGGGGTTCGGCAGGACCAGAGGACCGCCAGCGGGTGGAGGGGAAACTTGAGGGAGAAATGCTGTGGTCTCAATGTGGGGGGGAAGTGTCGCGTAAAACCGGGAGGGCTTTAATGTCAGAAAAGGACCTACTCCCGCAAGGGACGACTGCCACCACACAAAAAGACTGGGGGACGCGGAGGGAAGTGCCAACTTGGCTTGGGGCCAAGTCTATGTGGGAAGCTCAGCCGGACTGGGGAGGAATCATCCCGGAATGTCATTATTGCGGTATGTCCAACGATCGGAGAGGGGAAAAATTTGGAAACGGCTTTGGGCTACGATAAAACCTGGGTTGAAGAAAGCTTGAGAAAGCCTGATTGCCCGTGTTGGGTCTGGCAAATCTCTTCAGGAGAGAACCTAACTACCGCGAGACGGCAACTTAGAGGGAGAAATACGGCCTGCGACTGAAATTTCCCAGACGAGAAAAAAAACTCAGGTAGGGAAAGTTCCATCTAATCAATAAAAAATTAATTGAAATAAACAAAAAAAGTAAAAAATGCCTGGAGCAGAGTGGGAAGAAAAGGAGAGCAAGGATGGCGGGAGCTGCTTAAAGAAGCTGTTGAGCCGTGAATTAGAGATACTCATGGTGGGGAAGGTGTCAGTTTGTTGTAGGGGTTCCAAAGGGTCATATTTTTGGTCAAATTTTGGACTTGTGGGTGGGTGGGGGAAATCAGAGCTTTCGCGGTGGGTACTTCCCCACATGGCATACCCCGGATCGATATCGGGGGGGAAGGGAAAAAATGTCTGCTACCCTTTGGAGAGGAATAAGAAGATTCGGCGGCCAATAACCGCAGGCGCCGGGGCGAAGGCCATCGGATCGTCCATCCGTGTGTTCCCCGCCAAAGAAGGAAAAAGCGGGGATGAAACAGGGTCGCTGCGATTTGTGAGACAGCGACAGACAGACCGGCGGGGGTCTAAATTTTGGCTTCGGGCCCTTGATGACAGGGGACAGGTAGAAGGGGGACGAGAGCACAAAAATAGAAATACCGGACTTGACTCTAAACACAAAGGTTGGATGTCCTGGCGCGTGAAGAAGCAGGATGGGTAGGACGAGCAGGAAAGGCCGGAGGAAAGAAAAAAGGCGCTGTTCTCTTTTGAGGTGGCAATCGGACCCAAAAATTTGAAGATCAAATGGGTGGGGTGTGACAGGCAAGGGTCAGAACCATCTCGCGAGACACTGGGGAGGTCCCAAAAAAAAAGAAAACGGTGCGGCGTCGATTGATGGTTGAAGATTTGCGAGGGGGGGAAGGATACACAGCTTTCCGGAACAGCTGCCAAGCAGGGAGGGGTGGGGGGGCACGGCGACGGGAAGAAATCGGCCAGGGCTGGTCTTCTTGGTTCTTGAGTTCTTTCGAGGAACCTGGGAAGCGAACGATAGAGCTCGAAGATTTCCATGTTTGGGGAGGGAGGGGGGGGGGACCGGAGGCAAAAAGCAGAAAACCACTTCACCAGAGCGGCTCTCATGAACCGACTTCAGGCAAATCGGAGAGATTTGAAAGGAAGGGGGAAGCGGGGCACTAAGGGCGATAGCCGGTTACTGTTAGAAAAGGAAGTCGGAAAAGAAAAGGAAGAAAGCCGAAGAGGGGCGAGTGGCTATTAATTGCAGAGGAAGATCGCAAAGATGAAAAGAGAACCGCAGGGGGGGGAGCGTTCGTCAGGTGCCTGCGGCTGTCAACTTAAATCATGGAAGCCAATAAGGGTGGTTTCTGACATGGAAGGACGAGGCCTGGTGCGAAGAAATCGAGCACTGCGCAGCCCGATGGAGAGATGGGGGTAAAGGTAGGCGTAGAGCGGGGCGGGGAAAAACGACAAGTCATATGAAAAATGGGAGAGGGCAAGAACCCGAGAGGAATCTCTCAAGGGAGGGAATTCGGCTCGAGAAAGAGGAGCAGGGGTCGGAAAAAGGGGGGGTGGAAACCTGGACGGGTGCGCGGAGGATAGAGGGCGGGATTGTAGAAATCGTAAAGATGATTTGTGCGCATCCCAGAGGGATGGACTGAACTTTTGGACCACTAGCGAAGGGACGTATGGAGAGTTGAAGGGGAGGAAGAAAAAGGGTTTCCAAATAAAGGAAGCCACCGGATTCACAGAATAGTACGAACAGCAGACAGTACAGCGGGGAGCCCGGCCACTATCGAGTTTCAATGGGATATTCTCGGGAGTTCTGCCTCGCATGGGCAGGAGGAAAAGCATTTTTTTTCCGCTTGGGGTTAAATCCTCAAAAAAACAAGAAGAACCTCCAAATAAAAAGAAACTCGATGCGACACAGCAGCGCGCGGGTAAAGAAAGAAGAACAACGAAGAGGACTGAACAAGACTAAGCAAATCAGGAAAATGAGGACATAGAGGTGCCAGGGGGGAAACTCTGACTTGAGGTCGAGAATTAGAGAAAAATAAGAGGAGCGGGTTCTCAGGAAATGAGTCCGGTGGAAGAAGGAACCTGTCTAAACAGGTGAGAATTCCTGGAGATAGACTCGGATAGAGAGAACCACAACAACGAGATAAAAAGAGAGATGAAGGTCTAGCTTCCAGAAAGAAGAACATGCGAGGGAACAGGAATACTTAGGCCGGAACGGAGACACTCTCAGGAGTTCGAGTGGGGGCTCACGCGAGAAAAAAGCTCTCACCTGCAAATATATAAGAAGGTTTGGATTCAGTGATCTGCATCATCTATAAGACATGGACGCGGAGAGTGGGGTCTGGAGGGGTACAGCGCGCATGAACGGGGGAAAGAAATTAGGAACGGGAGGTTGGCGATTCTTCTATCTGGGGGGTGAAAAAAGAGGAAAAAGGATGTTCATCCGCGAGCCTTCGGGAAGAAAGAACGAAAAAAAGAGAAGAGCAGTGAAAAGAGGCGTGATCGGCGGCGGAGCGGTCGTGAGGATCGTCGCGCTGGGCGAAAGACGGGACTGGATGGGGCGGGAGTTGAAAGAGCCCTTATTGGCGGCCAGCGTCAACGAAAAATGGAGTGTTTGAAAAGAGCGAGCATGTGAACTGTGAAAAGGCCCTGGCTTAAGAACGAAGGACGAGGTTCGCAAGCGCAAATCAAGGGGAGGAAGCAGTCAAAATACAAGGTCGGACCGTCGACTCTTTCTCGAGCCAAAAGGACGAGAGGAGAAGATCAAGAACGGTCTTGAAAGCTCCATTGTCAGCTGACCGAAGTCGTTAGAGGCCTGAAAGCGCGGCTCGCTGGACAAAGCTAAAAGGAAGAGCGAAAGGCAAAGATATTAGGCGCCCAAGGGAGGGAGTCGAAAGAAAAAAAAAAAAAAACAAAAAAAAGGAAAAAGCGGATCTCAGATTGATTTGGAGAAGGGGAAGGCCGCGTTTCCATACTAAAACGAACATCGAGCTCACAGGGCCGTGATCCCAGTTAGCTCTCTTAGAAGAGAAGGGACCCATAGCGCGATGATTCGGACGGGGGACGTTTGCGTCATACAAAAGGACTTTCGAACAGCAAAGATAGCATTGGAGTTCCCGGGCCTCCCACAGCGGAAGCCTCTAAGAGGGCGGAATCTGAGGAGGGGATAATCAACGGATTCGGGGAAATTGGGTAATGAAAGGCGGAAGGGTAGCTTCAGCAAAGGAAAGCAGCGAGCTATCTTTTATTTAGAGGCGACTAAGGGCGCGAAGAAACTGAAGAGGTCTTACCGGTGGCCCACACGCAGGCTGGCGCAAATAAGTCATAAAGCGTGAAGCAGAGAGGGGAAAACGGAAAGAGAAAATCTTTAACATAGGGTCGCGGAAGAGTCACAAAGGACGTGCATGTCTGGTTGAACGCACAGTGATTACGATCCTGGGGCTTAAACTTCCTGGACACCACCACCAGGGATAGTCGGCCCCAATACGAAACGGTTCAAGCAAAAGAAACGGCCCTCGGAAAAAAGAAAATGCAAAAAGTAAATCCAGCGCGTCATACCGAGGGATGGGAAGGAACAGAGCCAGGAAATACATCAACCTGTGTTGAGGGAGAATTCGGAGCTCTACGGGGAGTCGGAACGCTAAAGCCATGGTCATCAGGCATCAAAAAGATGTTAAAAAGCCGGGGAGTAGAGGGATTTCGCACACGAAGAAAAAAAACAAAGGCAAACCTCACGTGCCGCCGCTTGGGGGGCCTTTCGGGGGGGGGGGGAACGGCTGCCCTCAGACAGATGTAGGCGAAGGGTGCGCAGCGGTTGAAAAGAGCTGCTGACGCGGCCACGGTTCGCAAAACATACGAAAATTGACGGAAACCAGAGCGAGAGAAGATTTAGTAGGGACATGTGGGTTGTGAAGCAAAAAAAGCAAAAGTACTGATAAAAAACAAACAAAGAAAACAAGACTGAAATAAAAGCCAACAAAGGAAAAAATAAAAACATGAAAACGATTCACGACGCAACAAGAGCCGCTCGGAGCTCCTTGCTAAGGGAACTCTCTCCCACACACTTCCATCATTTGGGAAGGTTTTGTGGGGGAAGGCCAGCAGGAAGTAGGATCGCGTACTCAGAAATCGATAGTGAGGGTAAGCGCACGATAGGGAACGTAAGGGAGGAAAGGACGGAGTGAGGGTCGCTCAACGGAAGACAGGGGGCACCATCCACAAACACGGCTATGCGTTCTCTAAGCTGGAGGAAGAAAAGGACTTGCTCGGAATAACCACAACGCGACAAAAAAGAGAAAAGGAAAAATCCCTAGGGACATCAGCCGGCACTCACTCCTATGGGAGCCAGTAAGGACGGGGAACAGAAAAGGGGGAGAAATCCAAAGGGGGAAAGCGGCGACGCGAAAGAGTGAGGGGGGGGGGGGGTGTGGCAGTCCGTCGTAACGGTCTTGCTAGGGGAAAGGGGGGGAGAAAGGAAGTAACGCGGGGACGCGAACGGAAAAAATTGAAAAGAAAGACAGTCGAACACTAAAGCAAGCCACCAGAGGGAGGAGAGGGAGCCGAGCAGAGGTCGGACAAGCACCACCCGAAGGTTGTCACAGTAACAGCGGGCTCTATGGGCCAATTGCGGCACGACGGGGGACCCCCGGGGGGACATGGCACCTTCACGAACAGTTCTAGGGGGAAATGCTGGAAAAAAGTGGGAAGAATTCTATCCTTCGCTAGGAGAGGCCAAGCAGGGTCCATTAAAAAGAAGAAGCTCAAAATAAGCAAGGAAAGAATGGCTCCTGATAGAGAATGAAACATAATAAAAAGACAAATTAAATACTCACTGCTTCAAAGGGGAACTAGGTTAAACCTAAGTTGCCCCCCGCGCCACCGGAAGCTCGCCAAGGTCTAAAAAAAAAAGAAGAAAAGAAGGAGTACCATCTGGCTTAAGATGAGAAAAGCGCAAAAAAATCTCGAACAACACAACGTATTAGTGGAAAGATAGAGGTGGGTTGGGTTGGGCGCGGTGGAAAGTCTAATGAGAAAGAAAAAGGATGCTCGCTTGAAAGGAGGGTGGAGAAAAATGGAGAGCAGTCAAGTGTGGCGCGGGGGGGTCCAGGAGGTAGCGATGTTGGTCCGAAGAAGGAGCGTAAGGGGGGGGAGGGAGGGAAGAGGTTTCGATGGAAGGAGGAATGAGAGGCGATTAATTGGCGTCTTTGGGGCGAGAATGAGGAACGTGGGCGGCTGGGGTGAGTAGTAAAAAATGGAACGAGCCTAATCCGGGAAAAAAAGGCAGCACGGTTTACGAGGGCAATGAAAGTGCATGTGGGGGGGAGGGAATTGTTGGGCCACCCTCTAAACCGGGGAGGAAGAACAATTTGGCAAGAATCTCTAGACGGCTTGTTACCAAAGTTCTTTGGTTTTTCATTTTTCATAATGATCGACGAAGAGAGGAAACGAACACTGCTTCGTGAAGAAGACAAAGCGGAATCAAACTTTTTTAAGCATCTTTAACGCTCGGTGGACTAACTTTCAGGGAGAAGACAAATAAAGAAGAAAGCCCGGGAAAAAAGAAAAGGTTGCCACAAAACCATCCAGTGGGTTTCAACTGCAGTTAGGCAAGAGAGGGTGAAAAGAGACCGTGACTGGAGAGGATCATTCAAGAAGAAATTTTGGACTTGCAGAGGACGTATGTCAAAAACAAGAGCAGAGATGGGACAATCTATGTTTGTTAGAGAGGGGGGGATGATAAATAAAAAAAATCATGGAGGGAAGAGGGGAAGAGGATGGACCGGTTGGGGGGAGGGTTCCAACAGATTGGCTTATAGAGACCCTAAAGAACGCGAGACGAGAACTGAGAGGGTCCCTCGCTTCTGCGGGGACGGACAATAACTGGGAGATGGAGGGAAAAAAAAGTCCAAGGAACATGGCCAGCCACAAAAAATTCAAAGATGCTTTGGAAAGGAAGGGGAGAAGGTTAACTAAGAAGGGGGGAGCCTAATCGGGGAGGGGAGAGAGGGTGGGGCAAGGAATTAGAAGAGAAGAAGGGTTTATTGTGAATTTGTTTGGGCCGGGGAGTGTTCTTGGTGAGTTTTCTGGTTGGGTTGGTGGGTAGCAATAAATGGCGGCGGGGGGGGGGGGTGGGATTCAAAAGCCAAGGGAGGAACAGCCGGACGGTCGTTTGGCGAGAAAATCAGGTCTGGCGACAAAAGTGGCGGGAAAAGGACAGAAAGAGGAGTAGGAGGAACAAGGAAACGGGAGCAGCGCATCGTAGTAGGGAAAGCCGGGGTCGGTCAAAATAAACCCGCAGGAAAAAAGAAATTTTCAAAGGAGGGAGGGGGCTCCATGATCGACTACCGAAGAAAAGGTCTGCTTCCTTGAGGTAAAGTGGCCGGAAAAACATTAATAGGGGGAAAACCGCCGGGAGAGGAATGCCTTACTTCAACAATTAAAACAAAGGTCGATATTTCTTGAGAGGTCAGAGAGATCGGACGTCGCTATGAAAACAAAAACTGGCAAGGTACCTGGGAAGCCGGGGCCGATGGGAAGTCAGGGGAGGGCAGGAACGGACCGTAGTAGGGGTAGGATTGAGAGCCCTGGGTGGTGTTCCATGATTGGGGGGAGAAAAATCAGGAACGTTACAGAATAAAAGTGGGAACGTTAAAACCAGAAAAAGGGACGCAGGTGATAGAATAATTGGGGAGGGGGGTTAACCAGAGGGTTCTATTTACTTTTCGCGCATACTTCAAGCTTTCCGACAAGTCTAAAGAGAGGGGTGGTTTCATCTACAAAGGAATCATCGTGCGGGGGGTGAGCTAACCGTTATCGAACTGAACACTCCGAAAGATCGTCCGGGCGGTACATTGGGTAGGATAGTAACAGGGTCAGAGGAACCATTCCCACCGCTTATCTCATCAGAAGCATGGAAAGAAATCTTATAGTTTGCGTATGGAAGGGGAAGGAACTCCCAGCGTAAGAGGAAGGTTAGTTTCGAAAAATTAGGGAGGTCCACAGAAACGTACGACGACGGACTCGCTTCTGTTGATATAATGTGGATGGCGAGAGCTCGAAACGATGATAAAGCGAAGAAACGCTTGGCGATTTCTCTTGCCCGGGGCGGGAGGTAACCATTGTAGCCAAGAAGGATCCGGCCGTTTTCATGTGGGGGTTCCGACGCTTGATAGGGTGTGAGGCAGAAGAGAATCGGCTAACAAGGGGAGGGAGAGATGAATCGGCAGCTGAGAAGCCGAGAAAGCAGGGGGTCAATGAAAGGGAGAAGGACAATAAAAAGAGGTAATCAGTATGCCTTTTTTCAGGAATTGGGGAGTAAAATCGAGAAAGGGAGGAAGGGAGAAGAAAAGGGGATTGTGGGGGGGCCGACTGCAGCGTGAAAAGAATGTCGAGTTTGGAGAATACCAAGTGACGTGCTGACAGGAACATTCTCAGGAAGGACAAGGGCACACGTGCACAGGTTAGGGGCTAGGACCGCAGAAAAGGGAAAAAAAAATGTTCAACAGAAGAACAGCAACCAAGCCGTCAGGCCATCTCGACTACCAGCACTGCCAAGGAAGCTAGGACCGCCTACGATACGAATCAAGAGTCAAGGATATTCTCTTGAGGGTATGGGCGGCCGAAAAAAAAAAAAATGGGGATGAAGAACAAAAAGGTTTTTGGAAGGGAGGTGTGTGGGACGGCCGCACACGAGCGCCGAAGGGACGCCAAAAATACGCAACGACGAGAAGGCGACAATAGATCGGAGTGTACGGAGGGGCGAGCAGACCAACGCGAGGGATGTCACATAAAGGATGAGGAAAAAGAGACAAGCACTTCTTCAGAGAGGGGGGAAGGTTCTCTCGCATTAAGAAGCATTCGAGAAGCCGAGAGGCCGGAGGGAAGGCAGAAGGGCTTAAGGAGCTGAAAGGTAAGCTTTCCGGAGATAAAAGGGATTCTAGATCAAAAAACAACAAGGGAAGGAGAAGGAAATAAATCTATATCAACCGCATAGAGAAAAAGAATACCTTCATCGGGTAGGAAGTGTCACCGTAAGACTTCAAGCACTAAGAGATAGAACGGAGTTCGCGAATGGGGAGAGGAGAGGAAGAAGAAGGCGCATGAATATGTCGCAGGTGCAAGGCAAACGAATCGATGACGACAGAAGGAGGGATCTGGTTTTTCATTACTCGGTTCAGACGTACATATGGGAGGAGGCTTGAGTCAGCAAGAGCTGTCTTAGGGGGGGGGAGGAGGACTAGAGTGTCGGAGGAAAAAAGAGGGGGAAAAGGAAAAAGATGAGCGCTGGCCGCAAGAAAAAGAGAATACGAAGTGAAAAGAGGGTATGCAGTTAGAGGCAGGTCGGGAGAGAGGAAAGGAGGCGGGAGGCGGTTCTCGGAGTGCAGGCTGCGGTGTAGATGGGGGGAAAAGTCACACCGCGCAAATCGTCCTGATGGGAAAAACGGAGAGCATTTGTGAAACTGGAGCAACAGTGAAGACTGGGAAGGGATGAAACAAAAGATCGATTGGCTACACGACAGCGCGCCGAAGGGAAAAAAAGGTCAGGCGAAAGAGAAGAGGGAGGACATCCGAAAGGCAGAAAAAGTAGAGATGGGCAAGACCAGGTGGGGAGAGCTCAAATTTCATCGACAGCTGGGCAAAAGCGGGGAATTAACGCAGCTCACTAATGAAAAATCATCAAATACCATCGGGAGATCAAGCTAGTCATGAGCGCACACAAGTTGAAGGAGGGCGGACACTAACAGGCGGTATCTCCATAGGGGAGAACCGCGGAGGGAACAGAAGAAAAGGAGGCCATAGGAAGGGGGTAGGGCTGAGGTAGCACTCTGGAGCGTCTCGACGAAGGAACTCATCGCACCGACAATATCTTCGAAGTCGACGTTTATGGAAGCCTTCCTTTAGAAAGCAAAATGAGTAGGGACGGACCGGACCCGGAAAAAGATAAGGGAGAAAGTCGGATCGATAGAAAGTAGGGTTTTGAGGCTAGAGAAAGCTGGAATCAAAATTACGGGCGGAGATATCTTGATGGGTCGCAGTCGACGAAGAGCGGAAGGAAAACGCCGGGTTACTTGGTAAAGGGGGGCCCCAACAAAGAGCGGACAGCTGCATGCCGTCAAAGGGAAAAGAAATGAAAAAACGTCGGACCCTCAAAATAGGGAACACAAAAAAGGGAGCGCCGATCACCGGGGTCGGGGATTTCGTGGGTGAAAAAGGGATTACTGAGAAGGGAGGAAAACTCCGGAAAACAGGGTGTGATCTTCAAAGCACAGACAAGCGACGACGATTCGAACGAAAAGGGAAAACATAGAACAAGGAGGGAACACTAATGTCATCAGACAGAATAAAAGCTGCTGCAGAAAAACAGAGCCAGGAAAAGGAACTGGGGGGGAGAGGAATCAGGCAAGGGACTTAGCCCTGCTGCTCGTGAAAGAGAATTGGGATCTGAATACATCCAGGGGGGAGCACTAGACCGGTGGGGAGTCGGATCGAGAGAAAACCAGAATCAAAAAACTCCTTGCCAGGGCGTTCCTTGAGTGGATTTTCAGAAAGGCGGGCCACGCTACGATGTAGAGCCGGTGCGCATGTGCTTTGACGTGGGAACCTAAGCTCAGGAGAGGGAAAAAAAGGGTCGCTGGATGCCCGATCTCGATCCATGAATGGGGGGCATGTTGGGATGGGGAAGAAAAACCGAGAACAGGTAAATTATAAAAAAAAAAAACGAAGACCAAAAGAACGGAAATAAATAACACAACTTAAAAGTAAAAAAAAAGTGAGGCGAGCTACCAACCAGAAGAAAAAGAAGGAGCGGGCCGGGATAGGGTGAATAGGACCCTCCGCTTAAGAGGGGTACAGTGGGGTGTTGGGGAAAGGGGGACAAGAACTGTTCCGTAGGCTGAAAATATTCCAACATAAATCGAAGAAGGAGCAATTACTAAGGGAGAACGGAGAAGCGGGAAACGTTAGGTTAAAGGTGGAGAGCAGGGAAGAGATTGGAAAAGAAACAACAAGAAAATGGGAGTTCAGATCTTGAGGCAACTAAAGCTAACTTCGTACTCAAAATCGCTACAAACATTAAAGTGTCAAACATCAGACTGCTTCGTTTGACATAGAACTCCTGCAAGAAAGGAGGGAAGGATGATCAAGTCGGAAAGGTACAATCCGAGGGGGGGGAGAAAGCCAATTTGGGGGGAGACGAGAAACAGAGAAAGAGAAGGAATGTGGGGGTGTTTTGGGGGCATTCAATACGGAACTGGAGGAGAGGTATTGGTGGATCGAAGTCACTCTAGTGGGGGGGGAAAGGCAAACAGGAAAAAGGGAGAAAGACAAGCGAAAAGCAACCCGCTGGCGGAAAGCCAACGGGGGAGAGGCGACGGATAAATTAGGGGAAAAAACCAACAAGGGGGGGAAAACGGGTCAAACAAATATCTATATTCCAATTGCGGCCCTGGGGGGAAAAACAGGGTGAGAGTCGCCAGGAACCTGCCAAAAAAAGTCGAATTGCAAACGTACAGGGAGGGGGGACGATGCAGGAGAGGAAGGTGGGCACCCAGCCTATCCCATGAAGCAGGGAACGCCCAAAGAGACAAAAGGGAACGATAAAATTCCTCATGAAGGGAAAAGAACACGAGGAAAACTCAATACCTCAGCAAGGTCTGGGGCCCCGCCCGAGGGGCCAGACCTAAGGGAAAAAATAGAAAAAAGAATCAGAGGCTTTCTAAAACCGAGGACAAGATAGCAGCACTCCTTGCTTACGAATGCTGAAACCTCTAAAAAAAAAAGAG
>Ga0179593_1480702_pt1 | contig 22015 bp, 34 predicted proteins | sample CZODoug2_1_08_16_FD_185931 | JGI IMG/M metagenome (GOLD analysis project Ga0179593, IMG submission 185931) | Vadose zone soil fungal communities from Angelo Coast Range Reserve, California, USA - CZODoug2_1_08_16fungal (PacBio error correction) | ecosystem: Environmental > Terrestrial > Soil >...
GAGGGAGACTCAGGGAACTGGGAAGCACACTTGTTGCCGTGACGCGGGATAAGGGGAAAGACCGGGGATGTCCTTCCTCCTTATCGAGAGCGCTGTGGGGCGAATAACTGAGGGGGCGGTGAACAGAGGAGGTGTTAAAGGAGTTCGTTCAGTGCAAGTGGCCTGTAGGGGCGGTGGCGTAGTGGGGGGGGGAAAGCCTATCGGTAAACAACGAGGCCGCAATAAATGGGAACGTTCGATATACCGGAGAATGAGCGTGTTGGACCTGTAAAACGAAAAATCGGGTAGGTAAGAAGTATAAGGGGGGATGAAGGCTGCAAAAAGCCTTCGCCGAAAGGAATGACTCGGGATTTGGAAAAAATGCGCTGGCAATGAAGGGGTGGCGGGCCTGGTGCTTAGGTGGAAATCAAAAGAGCGAATCCAAGAATTCGGGGGGGACAGCGAAGGCACCCAGAACTGAGCGCACAAGACAGGCTTGGACGCATCCGATACACTCAAGGGAGTGAGCCATGCTACCGAAAAAGAAAAAAAGCCAGGATAGATACGGAGGTGGTGGTCGCATCCGCCGCCGTTAGGGTGAGGGGCATGGCTGGAACCTTTTTAGACGATAGAGGGGGCCGGAAGGAAGAGAGGCGCGCATAGTTCTGACATCTAAGGACGATCGGAAAGTCCGCAAAAGGAGATCAACTGATAAAGTCTTTAAGGAAAGGAGAGTTCGAGGCTGCCATTGTGAAAAAGTTGTAATAGAAGCGATTCGTCCTCAGCAGCGGACATCACGAATGAAAAACCGGGGCCGTAGAGAGAGGAGGAAGGAAGCCTGGGGTGGTTGAAGAAGGAAGTTAACTTGGTTACCTTCCGGGGAAGCGCAATCCGGGTGGGGATAGTTATAACAGGTTCAAGTTACCGGGGAGGATCATGGCTGATCGTCGAGCGGGGGGGAGGGGATATAAACATACCGCCTATGTTCGCAGAGAAACCAAAAAGCGAAATGGATCTCCTCGATGACGACACGCATAAAGCGGGACACGGATAAAAGGACGGATGTAAGCATAGTCTTAGGGGATCTGTGGACAGGGATCGTAAGGACGAAAAGGGCGGAGTTACTTTGAAAACTAGAAAAAAACACAGTTTCGCATTCTCAAAAAAGGGACTTAAAAAAGCCGATTTAGTACGTGGGAGGGTGCGTGAAGAGGTATTGGGGGGTGCAGCTAACTCTGGGAACGGGAAACTGGAAATAAACGTCCTTCTTCAAGGAAAAAAAAGAGTGCAAGACGGGGGAGTGCACTAGTGGGGAAACGATTCCACGGAGATTGGTCAAGTCACTCTAAGGAGCCGCGCCAACACCTCAGGGAAAGAAAGGGAGGATTGAGGACGAAGACGACGGCGAGGAAGGAACAAGCCGAGTGGGGCGGAGGCGATGGGATTTAAAAGGAAGCGGGAGGGAAACCGCCAGAAGGATTATCGGAAACAAAAGTTGAACAAAAAAAGAAGGTCAAACAAGCACTACAGCGCGGGGCCGCCAATTTCAGTCCTACTTGGAAATCGAACTTGAGGACCAGTCAAATAGGATTGCAAAAGGCAGGCGTATCTTGCGGGAAAAAAGTTGTTTTTTCAAGGGAGGGAAAAAGGGCATTTATAAACGCCGGTAATGAAGAAATTTTGACTGAGAAGATGGCTTGGGCAAGGGCTCTACGCACTGAATCAGGAGGGATAAGGAGGATACTCTCGGAGTGCGCGAAAAGGACTAGAGTGTCCTCAGATAAGCGTGGGGGCTGCCCGGCGAGGGCGGCGGTGGCAGAAGGAGAACTAAACACTGAAACTGGTCCCTGCTGGAACGAAGAACAGAGCACAGCAACCTCTTAAAAGGGAATAAGGTATCGAAGAAAAAGCGCCAGAGGTATATGAGAGATTACTTGAGTTCTAAGTCATAAGAGATAAAAAATAAGCCTCAAAGTGTCAAAGGAATATGAGCTCAGTCTATAATGAAGTTGAGTATTTAAGGACTTCGTTAATCAACTGGTTAAGCAGGGGACATCACAGCAGGTGCACCATTGTAAAAAAAAATCCACAAAGCCACAGCGGCATCTTGGACAAGTCCAAATCTGCTAGGATAGAGGGAAATGGGGGGGAGCAATCAAGAGCTTGGAGCAACAACAGCAGCATAGCAGTCCTAAATTCGTGCATTATTGAATTCAAGAAGGTGAAGACGCCAGCAATCTGAGGGGAGAGGGAAGAGGGATGAATCAGGGCCCTCTAAATAATGATCCTGCCAGAGCGGATTGAAATGAAGTCTCAGGGAGAAATAAAGAAAAAAAGGCTCCTCCGCGGCGAGGCGCGGGGGGATACTTATCTCTGGGGTCAAGACAAGCTTCATTTCGGTAACAGTGGGTAAAAGGTCGAAATCAGATCTTCCACCACCAGAACTTTAAGGGGCTTAAAAAACGAAAAAAGGGGAATAGGGTACGGGGGGATCCCCTTGGGATATAAGGGGCGAGTGAAAAAGGATACATCGCGTCAGGAGGTGGGGGGTGGTGGTTGGGGGGGGGTGGGGGGTGGGTGAGATAAGCCATCCTAACCACCGAAAGGAAGATTAAAAAAAGCAGGCCTGAGTCGATTGCCTTTATTTCGACCGGGGGAAGCACCCCCGCTGAAAATGGCTTTTGTAACATCCTGGGGGGGGAAAAAGAGCCTATACCTTCGAGGGGTATGGAGAAGGCGCGAGCTTGAGGAGAAAAAACGCGGGGAGACTTATACTCGGGCTCAAACGCTTCTCAGAAGAGGAACCTTCGACCGGAGACGAAAAGGGCAACAAAGAGCCCCTTTACCCAAAACACCACCCCCCCAAAGGACTTCCGCGGCCGCCCTTTCTGCATTGAGTAAACCAGACCTTGTGAAAGTACCGAAAGTTCCATCAAAATCTTGGACACCTTAAGAGTGGGCCCGGAGCCGCGGGAACAGGAAAAAATTCTTTCAACTTGTTGCCCCCCTGCTGCCATAAAGGGAACCCGCTGGCGGGCTTTGACCGAGCCAATGTTTGCCCGTTTTGCACTGAGCCCGGGGGGTTGCAATGAGACCCGGATGACAAAATTGCCGTATGAAACCTTGCTTCTGCGAAAGAGCCAGACTTGGGGGGGTGCAGATTCCCTTTTCAAGGGAGGGTCTGGAACTCAAAGGGTCGCTCTCGCAGGGTACCCCGGGGGGAAACTCCATACCGCAGAGGAAGTTCAAGAGGCTGTGAGTGGCAGAGGGGAAGGTAGGACGCAATGGGGGGTCTGAGGAGGCCTGGGAGGCGGAAGCCTAGAGGGGTGCTTGCCGGGGGTTGTAAATCAGCGGCAGGGGTGAAGGGGGGGGAAGGAAACGACACAGGAAGTCAGAGGTGGGGGAACGTCCGGGGCCAGGAGCAACCAGGGGAGGACAACGCGCTCCTGCTCATGGTTCACTCAGCTCTGGCAAGGAAATTTCTGACCGGAACCAGGAGGAACACAGCCTGGGATAAGAGCTGGAGCTTGGGGACGAGGGTGCTGAAAGAGTTGGAAAATGAAGGGGAGGATGTACGGGAGGTTAGATAATCGAAGGGGGAAAAGTGGGGGGGGGGATGTGAAGGTAGTCGTAGAGGCTGGGGAGCAGATGCGGGTGGGTAATACGTGGGGCCCGGGTGGGGATCAAACCGGGATAAAACCGAGGGGAGGTAAAAGAGGAGGAATGAGATGCGGAAAAGCGGGTGGGGGGGGTAGGGGGTGGAGAAAGGGGGGGGGGAGAGAGGAGGCGTGGGGCAGTGGGAGCGTAGGAGTGCAGGACGAGGGGAGTCGGGAGCGAGGGTTTCCAGATTGGGTGTGCTGAGATCTAGGGTGAGTTAAAAAGAAAGGGTAGAGGGAGTTGATAGATCCGGGAGATGGGGGAGAGGTGGAGAAAGTACAATTAGGACGGTAGAGGGGGGGGAGCCAGGCGGGAGCGGGAAACACAGGAGCGCTTAGCGGGAAGGAACTCCGTGAGGGAGGGGCGAAATAAAGGGTGAAGAGGATTAGCGGGGTTTTTTACTGGGGAAGACTTGGAGAGGAGGAGGGGCGAGAGAAAGAAGGGGGGGGGGGGGTAGGGGGAGGGGAGGTCGAGGCGAAGGATGGGAGGTGAAGGGGGGGAAGGAGGGGAAGAGAGAGAAGGGAACTATAAAGAACGGAGGGCGTAGGGAGGAACCTAATGGCGAGGGGTGGTCTAAAGGAGTTGTGGAAGGGCTGAGGGGCGGATATACTCGGGGAGGCCTTCGGGAGAGGAAGAGTTAGGGAGTAAGGGAGGAGCCGCTGGATGGGGTCGTGTGGCGTGAGGGTTTCGCGGGTGGAATTAAGCTGCGGAGGGGAGTGGGGGGCACGTGGGGGTATAGGGATGGAGGTCCTGAGGGGAGAGTGAAAGGGCGGGTAAGGGGTCAGAAAAAGAAACTGGAAAAACGCACTCTTTTTTCAGCACAGGGCGAAAAGGAGGATGTTAGGGCCAGCGGAGGCTTGGCAAAAGGGGACGCCGAACTTTTAGACCTCCAACAGAAGAAGAGCCACCGATCCGAGCGCGCGAGTAGCTCGTCGGAACGGACGGGAAAAGGGCTTTCACTCTGCGATACGAGAGAGGCCTTACAAGAAGGGGGACGTCGGGGGGCCTGCTTCACCGATCAAATCCAGGATATCTGCACTGGCCGAAAAGAAGATTGGGAGGTCAGGCCCATAAGCATGCGGGGAGGAATGGCGGCTTTTGGGTAGGGGGAAAGGTATTTCTGCTGGGATGGGATCCACAGCAAACTAAACCCAAGGGGAAACGTCGAGCGGGGAGGAGGCAGTGGCCGGGAGGGGGCCAGGAGAAGTGCTGTCTAAAAACTTTCGCAAAGGGGGGAAACTGTCGCTGCTTCTTTTTTGGGGGGAACTGTGGAGAACCGGTGAGAGAGAATCACAAGGAAAAAGGAGGGGCTGCTGAAACGCCTCTACGCAGAAGAGGAAAGTTTCAAGAGTGAGAGGCGTCTGGTGTGAATTAGTCCTGCTATGCTGACGACCCGCGACGAGAGGCTCAAGAGAAGCGCTTTCGAAGCTCTGACTTCGGGGCGCTACAGGGAGTTGCTGGTTGCCCGCGCTCATAGGATTTTCCGGGGCCAGTTCCAGTCGAACGGCATCCCGGCCAAGGGAACCGGGGACACCAGACGCCAATAGGAAAAAATAAAGGGGGAAAAAAGGCTTACGAATCTTTCGGAACGTCGGATTGTCGATCATCTCCTTCTTAGCAAGCGAAGCGTAGAAAGGCAACACTCAACTCTCCGGAGGGCAGGAAACATGAAAGGAAAAAGGAGGTCTCAAAATGTCCTTTGAATTTATTCCCTGGGGTTTCAACTAAGGGATCGATCGGGGGGGGCAAAGCTTTAAAAGGGCCCAGAAGGAGGGGGGGCAGGTCTGCCAGGAAATTGGAGGTCCGGAAGCCGCCTTGGAAGAGTGGGAACTTATCTGGTTCCATGGGTCGGTTAGGTGGATTCAGAAAAAAGAAAAGAGATGAACATCCCAGAATCAGCCCGCGCCGTCATTGGAGCAGGGGGGAAGAAGTTACTTCTCAAGGCTGCGCTCAATGAAAGATGGAGGTGTTTTGCGACATAAGGGGGAGAGAATGACAATATTCGCAAAGACGAACTCCAGGCAAAAGGAAAAAAGTCTTGGGCAAAGAAGATGTCGTTTAGGGACGTGCAGCATCCGACGCTACAGACGGGAGCGGGTAGTGAGGGCATCTGAAAAAGAAATCGAAAGAAAAACTAAAATTGCACCGCACTGCGGCAAAAATAGAGGACCTTGCTGTAAAGGAAAAAAGGACCAGGAGGGAGAAGAGAACGCGTGGGTGGCAGAATCCTGGGGAGGATGAAGGAATCGGGTCGGGCAAGATTCCTTCCGATCCATGCTCGAAAAGCTGGGATGCGATGTTGGGAAAAACAGACGGATTTGGCAAAGGCCACCCGTTAAAGGAAGAGGCAAAGAGGGTTCGGGGGAGGGATGAGCCGAAAAGTCAGGCGGCATCGGGGACGGGGTGACGCGACAAAGAGGGGAGTAGAGTCCCTCAAAGCCAGATCGCCGGGGCCCGGGATTCGAAACGAGGCAAAGGAAGACCGGGGGGGACCAGGATGTATAATGATACTTCCCCAACGGATAGAGGAAAAAGGAAAAAAACGTAAAAATCTTGTAAGTCTTCGACCGAAGCCAGTCAAAACTCGAGCGACTAAGGATTCCGGGAGACCCAGAAATAGTGAATGCAACCCCTTAAGAAGAACAGAAACTCTTCCCATTTGCTACAAGTGAGTACTTGGAAGTGCGATACGGTGGGGAAAACGGAAAGAGCCGTAATCATTGGCAATTTGTAAGCGACGGGCAGACAAGGAGGGAAAGGGGATTCAAAAAAGGCAAGGTTCGGCGGTCCCAGACGGGAGGGTCGGGCGTGGACCCCAGAAAGGGTCTGCCAAAAAAAACACCAGAACCACGACGGAGGAGAGCGACTCCAAACCAGCGATGCACCGAGAGACTGAGCAGAAAGGGAAGGGAAGAAGGCCTCGTAGCAGGGTACTCGATTCAATCAAACAAATGGATGAGGATGCGTTGGGAGTGCGAAAGGCATGAAAGGCTCTCAAGGGGCTGGTGCCTCCGAACGTCGAAAACGAAAAAAAAAAAAGTTCAAAACAACGGAGCAACCCATCCACCAGCGAAAGGCAGGCCAGGACAAAGATGTGCGGGCCACAAAAGCTGAAAGGCAGGATTGGCGAAGCACGCTAGAGTGCTGAGAAGTAAAGGAAACGAGCCTCGGCGTCCACCACGAGGGCCGTAGGTTACCGGAGAAGAGATAAGAGGAACCTATGCGGTCACCGTAAAAATGAATCTGGTTGTCTAAAGGGACCGATACCCCAATGTCCTCAAGGGGACAACACACACGGCCAGCGCAAAAAAAGCACTACAAAAAAAAATAAAAGGGAGAAGAGTGAACACAGCAGCTGCAACGACCAAGGACCATGACGAAAAAAAATATCAGACTTCGGGATCCCGGGCGAAGCGTCAAAGGAAAGGAGGAGTAAGCTCGGCCTGCTAACTCGGAGAAGCCTGCAAACAAAAAAAGGAGGCAGAGATGAATTCTTCTCCGACTGGCGAAGGCAACGAAATTGGGGGGGGGACGGGAAAAGAAAGGGAAACCGGCCTGATTTCAATCACCCTAGCAGGCTGTGGGGAAAGAATAAGGTCAAAGGGCGGTGACAAGCGGGATGGTGAGAAAGCCGGGGGGGAAAAAGAAGTTCGTTCTGTGGGTGGTGTTTTTGCAAAAAGGGAGCTAGAAAAAAGGGGCTGAGAATATTGTTGGGTAACCAAGTAGATAGAAAAATGAATGAGAAGGAAAAACAGGGGGGGGGGGGCCGATTGGGTTCGAGTATCTGCGGAGCTGGAAACGGCGGCGCAGGGTCCTGACGAGAGGACGAAAAAAGAGCCGCATTACCTCACGAGAGAGCCGGGGGTTCGAAGAAAGAGGGGAACAAAGAAAGTCCCGTTTCATGCTGCTGGCAAATACGCAAGAAGGTGTTCAAGTGAGGGTCGGCGGGATTTTGGACTGGAAGGGTGCTGGGGAAAGGGGGGAAGCCGCCTCTCCGCTCGTGGGCGGAATTTCAAACGAATTCGGAGCAGAGACTCAAAAAAGTCAAACGAAAAGGCCCCTAGATTCTTGGATTTCTGGAAGAAGCTAGGGGGGGGAGGCGCCAGGCCGAGCCCAGCAAGTACAGACGGGGTGACGGGTTTCTTACTAGGAAAGAAGTGGATCGCGGGGGGGGGGGGGGGGGGGGGGGATTGCAGTCCTTACCCAGTCACTGAAGACGGCACCAAGGCTCTGGCCGGACCGCCAGCTGTTCCCGGAGGAGGGCGTTCTAAGAAATCGGCAGGGAGCCAAGAGAAAAAGCCCAGCAATTATCAACTGATTAGGGCTAGCTTCGGCTCCTGAAAGCCACAAAGGATGTTGAAGCAATTGTCGCCAAGGGGGGAAAGCGTTTCCGCAGCCGGTTCACCAATCAAAGGGGGTCAGGACCGGAGTAGAGACGGGAGTACTGAGGGGGGGGTCTGAGAAAGGAAGGAAAATCGGGAAGGGGGGGGGGCGTTGTTAAAGGGCAATCAGCTATCATTATCCATCAGGGGAAGGGGTTACGGACTCGGTCGATCGGGAGGCTGAGATTCTCTAGGTGGGGGGGCGAGGAACCTGAGTCTCCTTCGAACCCACACGACCGCCTAAGGAGTGAAGAAAGAAAGCATTCAGCAGGTGGACTCAAGCCAGAAAAGCTGTACCACACTCGCCTGCTAGATCGGGGAGGCATGTGATCGTTTCCAGGACGAAAAAAGAAAAAAAGGCTCTTAATTCAGGACACACAAGGATTCTCCAAACACGGTTCTCATTCGAACGTTAAAGGACGCCAAGTGCAGGGTGATAATTAAGGGGGAGGGGGGAGAGAAGTTCGGGTTTTCAATGTGCCTACACTAAACATGAAGGGATATCCGGGTAACTGTTCATCGGGAAAAATCCCTAGGGCGAAGGGGGAGGCAGTGATGTTTTCAATCACGCAAGTCAGCTAGACGCTACTAAGGATTCGAGAAAAAAAAAAAAGACCGGGCTACATTGCGCAAGGGAAGATTTAAAAAAGAAGAGGCGCAATCGGAAAGCCGTCTTGCGGCTGGGGTCGAAGTGCGAGCGATCATAACGGGATTTCAGAGCCAGAATGAAAGATCGAAACTGGACCATAGAATTATAAAGAAAAAGCATCACTACAATGGGGAATGCAGCTGGAGAGTCCAATGTCCTTTACAAAAGTGAAAGATTTTATTGAAAGTCCAAGCTTGCAATCTCATGGACGCGACGGGCGGAAAAAAGCATTCTGCCCGGTACATGAAGGGGGTCAGCCATTTTGATGGAAGGGGAAAGAGGGGTTCCTTCAGGGGGGAGACCCTGTAGAAGATGAGCTATCTGGGCAACATCTAAGGGACGAAGAAGAAAAGGACGGCGTTCGGCCCGGCGCGGGGATGTGGCAGGTCGGAAGGTTACAATTTAGAACCGGTGGAAATGCTGAAAAGACCAGGAGGAAAAAGGGAAAGTTGAAAAAAAAAGAAAGGAAATAACGGATATCTACTACGCAGGGGGTGACATCTAGTCTCATCTCAGAAAGAAGTCCTCCTTATATGTCCTCAAACGCCTACAGTTAGACAGACCTCACAAAGAGCGCGGAAAAAAGAGATGGGCGAAAAGATATTCCTTGGCTTTGACTCCAGGTTTATTATCTCGACGAACTGGTTTGGAGACTGCCAATCGAGGTTAATAACGAGGTAAAGGCCTGTTAGGTTGGTTCAACATGAGAAGAAGGACAATCCCTTTCAAATTTCATATTATCCATGGAAGGAAGTCAGGACAGGGTACGGTTTTCCATCAAGACCCAAATTGAGAATCAACACAATGCCGGCTATTCCGGGACATCTTAGGGGGAGTCAAAAAAAAAAAATGAAAGAGGCGGCCATCAGGTCTTCCATTGTAGGATGAAGGCAACCGCGAGAAACACTCCTCTCAGGAGGCCACGGGCATAGGGAGCTGAAAAAAAAAGCGCGAAGAGGCGGCTGAAAGAAGGCGATCTGATCGAGGAAGAAAATCGGCCAGGGGAGGAATGTATTAGGACCGGGAGGCCCGAAGAGCTGGCCCAATAAACGAGTCGGAAGCTGCGCAAGGGGGGGAAGAACGGTTTAGTGAGGGGGGGGAGACTCAGGAAAAACTTCAAGGGGAAGGGGGGGGATACGAGTCCATCCTTAAAAAGGAAGGAATGTAAAATAAATTGGACCTCGAGTTACTTGGGCAGGAAAGTAGGGAAAAAAGGGGAGCAAGCGCCGGAGAGATGGGGGGTGGAGAAAGGGGAAGAAATGAGATGATCGGAACATTAGCATTGAAGCATCTATCTTGCGGTTATTGATAATGTTCGAACTGACTCATTCTTCTTAACTCAAGAGTTCGAAAAGAAAGCTGAACCGTCACGAAGTAACGAAAAGGGGAGGGGGCAAGGGAAGTCCTATAATCCTCGCCTAAAGGATGGAAAGAAGCCATCCTTCGTGTGTGAGGAAAATTCATCAAACTTAAAGAGGCTCTGAAGAGGGACCTGTAGCAATTGTACCTTGGAAAGAGGCTGGCTGTGGGCCACAAGGCCTCCTTAACATTCAGGGCGGAGGGAGGACTTATTTTTGCACCTTGGGGATGATGCAACAGGGGGGCCCTGCTGTCCCGGCGGAAATGGCTGGGCCCGGAAGGGAATGGAACTGCCTTCTCAGGAACAACGAAGGCCGGCACGAAAAGAGATTAGGGCGCAAAGATCGGGCGTCTTGAGGCAAGCCCTTGGTAGCTCCTGTTAACCTTTACGGTGGCCACGGCGGCGGAAAAATGAGCAGACTGTCTCGGAGTGTTCAGAGAGCGGCGTGGACGAAATCCGACAGACCAGTGAGCCAGCAACGCGGGGGATAGCTCAGGCTCATGGGAAAAGGAACTGTGCAGGACAATGTGCCCAAGAGAGCCGGCTCCGGGTTGTGGATAGGTCCAAAGGAAAAAAACGAAAGAAAGTTCTTGTTCCAGCTCCTTGAGGTTTGGGTCTCAGGAAAAGAGGCCAGGGCCGTTGGGACGCTTCCCATACACCAGGACACGAATGCCACGTACCGAACGGTTTGCATGGTGGTGCGGGCCAGAGATTAAAGCCAGAGATAAACTGGGGAGAAGAATTGAGCAGCCGCGATTCCAGAAAGCGCGATTCGTGCAAAAAAAAAAAAGGCGCGAGGGCTTCAGGAAAAAGATGCGCTGAAGACAAGAAAAGGAGTCCGCAGGTGCTGGGTACGGCTGCGAATGAAGAGGAGAGGCGGCTTTCAAGCTCGGAAAAACTGCTTGCAGCCCATACGAGGAATGCTTGCGGAGGGTGGGGAAAGGAGACATCAAAAGGATGTTCTTTGAATGTGGACCCCAAAAGAGGAGCTCTTCTGGGCCTGGGGGCTGGGAACCTGAGAAAGTTGGAGTCAGAAAAGGTTTGTACCCATTTTGGTGGTGGCTTGTCCTATGGATGGAACCTTGTGGGTCGATAGCATTGATCTGAAAAGGAAGGCAAAGAAAAGGCGAAAGCAAATCTAAAACTGCAGCGCCTGATGAGGCTACTGGAGGGGAGGTGACTTCTGCCCCCAAGAGCAGGGACTAGGCTGCTACCGTCCTTCCCAAGTCGATCTCCTTAGGAGGATAGAATGAGGGGGCCCGCGCTATACTGGGGGGTCAGGGAAAAAAAAAGGAGCAAGGAAATGTTCGTCAGAAGGAAGACGCAAAAATAAACGCGAGACCAGGGAGCGCGGCTTGAAAGGTTAAACGGAAATGCAGGAAAATATGAGAGCCTTCTGAAAGGACGAGAGGGGAAGAGCCAACGGCAAGTACCAGCGGGTAGGGCTCAAAGGACCGTGGGAGGAACGCAAAAGAAAAAGTTGGGTAGAAAAAGGAACGAATAACGTTGTTCCCGGAAGCGCGCTACTCGGCAGATGGGGAAGAGTGGGAGGTACCAAACCTTCTATTTTCACGAAAGCCCAAAGTGAATCCGAAGACAAGGGGAGGCTGGGGGAGAGTTAAGTGGCGGCTATATTGCATGAGGTCGTGAGAATCCAGCAGAGGGCCTCAACCGCCCGACTCCGCCGGCTTGTGGGGAGGGAAAGTAGAAAAATAGAAGAAAAAGGATTAGGGGAAAGGGAAGAAATCAGGGAGGTTCTGCAGGGGGGGTTTGTTGTTCAGCGCCAAAGAGGAGAGGGAGTAAGAAGCCGAAAAAAAATGATCGGAAAAGGAAGGATCCTCAAGAGAAAGAACAAAAAGGGAGGGCCAAGGGAAGTACCCCCCTTTTGGTGGTGGGGGGCTTGACAGCCATCCGGAAACGTCTTAAAAAAAAGTTTTTTCAAGGGAAAGGGGTAGGGTTCAACTACGGGCCAAAAAAAAAAGCCAAGCCAATTTGCAACCGAGAGGTAATGAAAATTTGGGACCTGGAAGCAGATTGCCGAGGGAAACAAAAAAAAGGGGGGAGGAAAAAAAGGGTTTCCAAGGGGGAAAGCACCCGGTCAAGGCCGCAAATCAACCTTCGTCAGGCAAGATACCATAATAGAACGAGAAGGAAGAAGGAGGCGATGTGGGTTTTAAACGCCAAGACTAAAAGGAAATTGGGGGGCGAAGGACCAAAATTACCCGGGATGGGGTTCCCCAGCTAAGGGCGGTCAAGTCCCATCGAGGGGAAGAAAGGAGAGACAGGGCCTTGGTGGTTTAGAAGAAACAGCGCGGTGAAAACAGAAGAAAAAAAATCCGGCCGCGGAAAATCCCAGAGACAGGCAAATAAAAAAGGACCAGATGGATGAGGTAAGAAAAAGCGAGACCGTCCAGTCCACAATCAGGAGAAACGGTTTTTTTCAGCCCAATTGGGGACTCTAGCCGACCCGCCAAAGCCAAGTAGACTTCGAATCTGGGAGAAACGGAAAGAAAAAAGAATGACGTTCAGGGGGGGTTCCCCGTCACCAGGACGGTAGCATCGGCCTTTTAGGGTGGAAAAAAACCCACTTGTCGGTAAATGTTTTGAAAAAAACCCACAGCACCAGCACGGAGAAAAAGAAAAGGGGAACAGCAAAATGAGGGGGGGCGTATGGATCAAGAGGGGGGTGCGAAGACGGAAATGGCTTGCAAGGGATGGCGAAAAAAATGCAGGGGAAAGACGGAGGGAGTGAAACGACAGAAAAGGGGAGTGCCCGTAAAGTCAACACGTGGGGGTGCCCGAACCAATGTCAACCAAGACAACCCAAGAAAAGGGAGGGAGGCCGAAACAAAAGACGAAATCAAAAAATAAAGGGACCAACCTAGGGGGTGACACGCTTTCTTTCCTCAACAGGAAAACTTGGAAAAACGAGTCAGGAAAAGAGTGATTAGAAATGAAAGATTGATGGGAAGGAGGGTTCGGGGTTGAGAACGAAAGTCCAGTGAAGGGTGGGTGGGAGCAGGCCCGCCTGCTCGAAAAATTAAGTCCCTTCGCCGCAAAAGGAAAAGGAGGAGGATTTGGGGCAACAAACGTAATCAACAGCCCAGCCCAACAGTGCTTGCCCAGGGAAAAAAGCAGTAAAAACCAAAATGTGAAAAAGAAACAAGCCAGAAAGGGAAGTAAAAGGAAAAAAGGTAATCACATACCCAGTTACCACGGTCCTTATAATGTGGGAACGCTGCGGAAATAACGGCCCCCTGGAACGCACCCCCAAACAAACGCGGGGACAGTGACCTTTTTAAGGGCGAAAAGGACTCGCCCTCAAGGGGGGGAGGGTTTACATTCTGCCGGGGGGGGGGTCAAAGGAAAGATAAGTAAGGGGGGGGGGTAAAAAAAAGGGGAAAATCACACAAAAAGGCACAAAACCGCGGGCCACACCAGTAAAACAAAAGACCAAACGAAAGGAGTTAGGGGGAGAACGGCTTTTCGAACACCGACCAAAACGCTGACGGTTTTTTACCTGAACGGGTATTTTACCTGGGGAGCAAAGAAGATCCGGGGAAAACCAAGTCAACCTAAAACACAATGACAGGGAAGGGGAAATGGGGAAAAAATGAAGGTCGCGGGGTTTCACAACAAAGGGGGTGGGCAAACTGACCCTCAAAAACTGGCAACCTGCCCGGCGGAGGAGAAAAAGCAATCCCTCCGAACTACAAAAAAAAGGGGGGAAGGGGAAAAAAAAAAGAGGAAGGAAAAGGGAGGGGGGCGACGACTTGGACCCCTCGCGGTGACTGGGGGGGGCAAACCGGTTTGTTTTTTTTGTGGAAACAAAATGGAAGGACAAATCCGACCTGTTGTGAAAGCCTTAAAAAGTAATTAAACCGCGCGCCGGGTGGGAATAAAAAAGCCGGAAAAAGGGGGGCAGGGTGGAAAGAAGGGAAGGGATCAGTTTTTTTTTAAGAGTAAGGCGGTGGGTATGTGTAGAAAAAGGGGGGGGGATGGGCCGGGCGTGGAGGGACGGGGTGGGGGGAACCAGCAACTTGAGCGTTGTATACACACAAGAAACCCAGTTGGACAATTTAATCTCTGAAAAAAGCCGGAAAGAAGCCAAAGCGCGTGTGGTTGTGTTGACCTTGACCCACAGAGGGAACCAAGACGCCCGATCCAAAAAAAAGAAAAAGAGAGAAATTGAAGGGGGTTGGGCGCCTGAATTCAGCCCAAGGAACTTCGCCTTGAAAAAAAAAGGACCAAAAAGGAGGGGCCCAAGGACGCAAAAAAAAGTTTTGTTTTTTCCTGGGGGGGCTCATCAATGGCAGAAGGGGGGGACCAAAAACGCCCCGAGGGGGGTTTGCTGCACCCTTTGCCGAAGAAGTTTTAAACAAAAAAACGAAAAAAAAGAGACCACCTCCGGGGGATACAAGTGTGTCACCCGCAGTACCGAAGCCGAGAAAAAGCAATTAAATGAGCTGAAGAACCAACCCGGAACTCCCGAAGATTGGGAATTGTAGCCACACCCCCCCCCGCCGCAACCACGGTCGACGCCCGCAACCACCCCCCAGGGGACTGACCACCGGAGCCCAAGCGCGAAGCGGGAAACCCAACTAGAACGTGCCCAGCGAAGACCAGCTCTCTCATCCTAAAGGGAGAAAACGCAAACAAGGGCCTAAGCCCTCCAACCCTAGTCCCAACGAAAAAAGGGAATCCATCGTCAGTTTGTGGAATTTCTCTCCACCCATTAACGGGTGTGTTTGGGGAAAAAACAAAACGGTTGCTGTCAGAAAACCACCGGGTTTTTTTTTCTGGGGCTAACGGCAAAACCAAAGGCAAAAAAAAGCTTTTTCCCCTAACCGTCAGGGGACGCTAAAAAAGGGGCAAGGTTTTGGAAAAAAAGAAGGCAGTTGCAAGTAACCCCGCGATAAACCGGCCCGCCAAAAAATCCCGGAGAAAAAGAGTCCGGAAAGATGGAGGGAGAACGATAGGCCGGGGGGGCGGGAACAACAGGGGAAACAAATGGGAAAATAAGAGGCCTAGGCGTAAAAGACCCTGGGACACAAGAGTGGAGGGTTCTCACCTAGGTTTCGGGGTCGCCGACAGAAAGGTTGGGGGAAGGGGAGAATGGCGTTTTTTGGTGGTCCGGTTACTTACAAGCTAACGTTTTGGGGGCGGAACGGGGGGGGGGGAAGCTCATCACCTTTTTACCTTAATCAGGGAAAAATCTGGTTAACCATGGGTGGAAAAAAAAGGAGGTGCACAGGGAGAAACGGGAAAATAGAGCGTTGGAGGGAAAGACAAGAAAAAGAACCTTCTACCCAAAAAAAAAACGAGTGGGAGTGATTTAAAAAAGGAAAAACGACACGAGACAGTAAAAAAAGGAAAAACATGAAAAAAACGAGGGGACGTTTGCAAACAAATAAAAAAAAAAAGGGAAAAAGGGAATTGGCCAAAATCGGCAAACCCGGTTCCCCCATCGCGGGGGTAGGGAGCAGGGTTCGTAGAACGAAAAAAGAAACCGAATATTTTTACTGGGAGAGGACCTGAAGGACCCCAGGGGGGGGTTTCCGGCATTCCAACAACCAGGAACGCCAATGTCAATCCGGGAAGGAGGGGACAAGTTGTATTACCGGGAGAGGGGGAACAAGGAGGGAAAAAAGAAGGGAACTGAAATGAATGCCCGACCTTTTGGGCCCAAGGAAAAAAAGGCAAAGGAACAAAAGACAAAATCGAAGGAAAGAAAAAAAAAGGGGAAGGGGGACAGAGTTTGAGTAAAGGCAATTTCCAAGGGCCGTTTTAACTCACTTAACGGCTCTACGAGGAACCCAACTCCTCAAGAACGAAATACTTTCATTTGAGGCAAAAACCCCCTTTGATAAGGGGAATCATTTCTCAAAGACCGGCAAAAAAAAAAAAAACGGGCTTGCAGGGAGTATGGGAAGATTAGGGGGAAAACTGAATTTTTTCCGAAAAAAGCCAAAAAGAAATTATGAAGAAACTTGGAACGAAATTACCTTTAGAAAACACGTGTCCAATTCAGGCGGCAGGTTAGGTCCTCCAATTTCGGGGGGGCAAGGAAAGAGAAAGGGGGGGGTTTGAGGAAAAAAAGAAAAAAAAAAAAACAGGGGGGCAAATTAGCGAGGCAAAAAGCGAGCTTTCGGTAACAAACCAAGGGAAAAAAAAGAAATTTTGTAAGGACCGCAATGGAGGCCCAGGGGCCGGCCCGGGCCACAAACGGGGCAAACCGCAGTGCGCTACAAAAGAACCGAAGGAGCAAAGAAAAAAAAAAAAAAAAGCACTGGAAAAAAATCCAAAAAACGGCGCCGCAACTCCGTTTTAACGACAAGATTATCGCGGGGCGTTACTGAGCGGGCGGGAGAGACGACAGGAATCGACACAGGAACGGGGGAAAGGGCTCCTGGAACGGGACAGAAAAGGAGGTGAAGATCGGGGGAGAATACAGATTCAAGAAGATAAGAAAGAATCAACCAAAACCGGCTTGAATCCGGGAGCTGAGATTCGTCATTCAAGAAGGGGCCGAGTCGTAGAGAAAAACTCTAAACAGACAAAAAGCAGAGGAAACAGGAAAAAAATGACGAAAATAGGAGGGGCCTAATCATTGAACACTCGGATGGTAGGCTTGATTTCAAGCGAGGTTGTCAAGAGTCATCAGTGTACAGGAACACAAAAAATAAAAAAAAAAGAAAAACCAACAAAGACCCGGGCAGCAAAGGGGGTTGCAAGTGTTCCAAGGAAAAATGAAAAAAAAACATTCTGTCAAAAGTGAATGGGGTTAGGGTGTGAACCAGCAATCCCAGGACACGCCAGCCAGGCTTGCTGGGAAGACAAAAAAAATTCCATAATCAAGGGTGCGAAAAAGGGAGGGTAAAATGGAAATGAAAGAAAAAAAAAAAAGAGCGTCCAAGAAACAGCTCTATCAGTGGGGAGGCCAGGGAAATTTAAGAAACAGAAAAAAAACCTACAAAGGACAAAAATAAATGCACTCCGAAAATTCCCCAGCAACACCCGGGGGTTTCAGCGCCGAGTGGGGAAAGAAAAACAATACGCTCGTAAAAGCAAGCGTCCTGTGAAAAACGAAGAGAGGAGGACAATCAGAGAAAGGAAAAAGGGGCGGGGGGGGAGAAAAACTTTACCCGGGGGAAGCGGCAAATCCCCGAAAGAGCCACGGGGGGGAAAAGAAAAAAGACAGAGGTTCCTGCCAAACGGCAAACAAAATTGCGGAAAAGATGGGAAAACGGGAAAAGGGTTCCGGTTGAAGGATCAAGGGGAAAAACGCGTCCCAGGAGGAGCAATTGCAAAAAGGGCGCAGTCGAAATCAAAACGTCCAAGAAAGGAGACTGGGGGGGATAAAAAAGAAAAAGAACCGGCCGCTGCGGGACCTTTCTGGAAATGGAAAAACAAAAACCTCCCAAAGAAAAAAAGCAACGGAGCGGGTGGGGACGAAAAAAGGACAAAAAGAGGCTTATTCCAAGTAACAGAGCCAAACAGAGTCCCATCCCAAGCGCGGGAAAGGTTTGAAAATATTTACAGGGGGACTACCCGAGCTCCACCCTCTTAATAAACCCAGAAGAACATGGGAGCAAGCCAGTAGGGTCACCCGTGTAACAATATCTAACCATGATTTGGGAGAAAACCCCTTTAAAACCCAAAAAACGCACAGTTTTGGAAGGAAGGGAGACAATTACCGGTTGGAGAATGTTAAGCAAGAAAAAAGGACCATCCCGGTGGGGACCCGAGGGTTTTTCCCTGAACAAAAACGGGGAGAAGGTGGCGTCAAAAATGGGGTTGGGGAAACCTTATTGATCCCCTGGAACCTAGGGCCGGGGGCCCACACCCAAAGGAAAGGTGCCCTTTTTTTTTTACCACCGTGGAAGGGAAAGGGAGGTTAAACCCCGGGGGGTTGTTTTGCCGGCAACCTCCCCAGCTTTCGCGCAGGAGTGGAATTGGCTGTCCCACCTGGTAATGGGGGACGCGCCAAAATCTGGAACAAAGAACGAACGGCGGAGAAGATTTTTGTTCTCCTTGGGGGAAAAACTTTCACCCCAAAAACCAAAAAAAAAAAAAAAAAAGTGCACGCTAGGGGGTCCGGGCAAAAAACGGCGGCTGAGACGGCTCTAAAGCTGGGCAAGAAAAGGGGAAAAGTATTCAAGAGACTCAAAAAAAGGGAAACCCCGCGAAGAAGCAGAAGGCCATAAAAGCGAAAAAAGGGATTGGAATCAGGGCGTCGCAAAGACGTCATGTTCCGAAGAGCAAAAAAGTAATTGAAGCTGTGCAGTAAAAAAAAAGAACAGAGGCTGACAAAAGCCAAAAAGGGGTGTGGGGAATCGTCTCATACAACCGCTGCGGCAGCCAAGGAAGATAAAAAACTCCTTATTTTTGGGGGTCCGGGGGGGCCATCGGAAAGGAGGTGGAAAGGGCAAGCCCTTCGACGGGCTTTTTTTTAACACAAAAACCTGAGATGAAAAACAAAAAAAAAAGCAGAAACTCGTTGGAAGAAAAAACAGTTTGGAAGCCGAACTCGTGAATTGGGGTGGCTGGACCCAGGCCTCTAAAGAGTTTTGCGCAGAACTCATTTCCGCCACTAAGTGGGGGGAAAAAGGTTCAAAAGACAGCGAAAAAAAAAGAGGAAAACCATGAACAAAGCTAGACAAAAAAAGAAGCGGTCGTGCAAAAACTCTAGGTAGGAAAGACTAACTGGGACTGAAGCAGGTTGCCAAACGCGCTATGACCCGGAACAAGAATGCGCAGGAAAAAGGCCCACGCAGTTCCTGAATTGTAGCTGGGTTGAGGGAACGGTAATCTACAAAGAACAGATACAATAGAAGAAAAAAATCAAGGACTTCTGCTGGAACCCTACCCTCGGGGAAGGTTTCCCCAAATACAGGGACTGGGGGAGAAAATACCATCTGTAGGAAGGTTGGGCTTAGTCCAGGGGGGGGCTGCTAAAAGGCTTGGGCCACCCGAAAAGGACCATGTCCCAAGTAGTGAAAAGACGCTGGATGGTCCCCTGGTCAAAACGTCCCTGGCACAGGGACGGGGGGACCGGTCCCTAAAAAACACCAAAGGGGGCTTGGTGGTATGCAAATGGGCAAAACTGGCCTTCATTTTGGATGCACGTATTTCTTGAAGGAGAACCGGGGAAGAAACCCATAGTGTGGCGCTTAACAACAAAAAGACGACGGAGAAAGAAGTTTACCAGGGGTGTTGCAAAAAAAAAGGTCGGCAGGGAAAAACGGGGGGGGGGCGTTTTCTGCTCTCCCAAAAATTCAGGAAAAACTAAAGAGAAAATGAAAAGGTGCCAAGGGAGGGAAAACGGCCCTGTAACCGTAAAGATAACCTTAGAAAGAGGGAGGAAGGTTGGGCCGCCTCTCATACTGGGGTGGGTCAGGGTACCCCCCCCCCAAGTGTTCAAGAGGAAAAAAATGTTTCTTTCCAAGGGGTCACCGGGAAAATCCGAAACCAAATCCGGCCAGAACTTCAAACGAAACTCCCTACTTCTGGGAGGCGGGGGGGAAAGCACGAAAGATTGAAAAAAACAAATCTTTCCCCAGACCGGAAAAGTGGAAGACTAACCCTGGAGAAACGCATCAACTTTATCAGTAGCGAAAACTCAAGAAGGTTAATGTCTGTCCCTCCCCCATGCCACGGGGGAACATGGAAGAAACCTCAAACCATTGGGGGTTCCCAAAAGGGATGCAACAGATTGGCACCAATCAGGTTGGGGGTCAAGAAAAACTAGATTTGAACAGCTTTCGTAACTTTGTACTGCCGAACGGAGGACCAGCCCCCCAAAAAGAAAAAAATTTAAGGGGGCAGGGTACACTGAGTTTTCCGGGGAAATCAGGCGATCATTTGTTTAATCGCGTTTTTCCCGAAATAGCGAAAGAGCCCCAAGGGAATCGCCTTCCGCCCCAAAAAAAAAAAAAAAAAAACCAAGGGGTTTTTTCCCTTGGAATTTGAAAAGGGGATCAACAAAAAGGGCAAAAACCAGCCACCTTGACAACTTTTAAGAAATAATGGGGCGGGGGGGAACAACCACCCCTGCGTTGTGAAAACATCAGGAGGGAGAATTAAAAATGAGGAGCGAAAAGGGAACGAAAAAAAAGGGTGAAATCAAAAAGCGCAAAAAGCGACCGAAACGGAAAGGAGAAAACCCCTTTTTTGGGGCCCCGATAAGGGGTCAAAAATGAAGCCTGGGAAAGGGTTGGAGGCACAGAGGAAGTGGCACTGGAGGATGGGACCCGGAACCTACAATCTGAAAAAAATCCGAAAAAGGGGACACGGGATTTATTGGCGACTCGGAAAAAATGGTGAAATTGGGGGTTGACCGTCCGGGGCCCCGCTTTAAGGGAAAAGGGTTTTGGTTGGCGAAAAGGAGGGGCTAGAATGAAAAGAAATTCAGGAGGGTACAAAGAAAAGGGAGTAGTACCCTTCCAAACGAAAAAACATGGATCGAAAACCAAAACTGAAGGACCTAGCTATTGGGGGGGGGTAAAAAAGTTTTGAAAAAACTGAATGGGGGCCAAGTTGCCGAAAAAAAAGGGCTGGAAAGGAAAATGCCTCGCTGGTCCCGAGAGGAAGATCAACTAAACCAACGGGCCGTTGGGGGGGGGAAACCAAGGGGCGGGTAGAAAGCCCAAAGGAAAAGAAGGGATCAGCCTCGAAATCAAAACGAGTAAACCTGGAGGAAAAAGTATGGGGGGTAATTATATAGGCAAGGGGCAGCGGAAAAACCGGAAAAGGGGCAAAGTGTTTTTCAAGAACTGGGGTAATCGGAGCAACCCCGAGAAGGAACGGGGCCAGAAAAAGAGAGAAAATCAGGGTCCCTGGAAGAAAAAAAAAATGCGGGGGAGGGGGAAAGGGCCAGGCTTGAGGACGCACCAAAAGAACCATGTTACCCATTTTTGGCGAAACTTGGACTTGAACACAGAGAGGGTCGATAAAGGGGGGTGAACAGATCAATCAAACGAAAAGGGAAGGGGAAAAAAGAAGATTTTTTTGTGCGAACGCCAAGTCGCCGGGGGAAAAAAAGAGTGATTTATAACGCATTCGCTGAAAAACAGACTTTTCAAGTCCGAAAAAACAGACATGAAGGGGGGGACCGTGGGACCAAAAGAAAAGGGGTCCTAAAACCACACCACACAGAACCAAGAAGAAAAGGGTCAGACTATCTAATTCCAAAAAATAAAGAAGAAAGGAAGGCGGGTTGAAGCGGGGTGAAGAGAGGACAAGGCGGGGTCAGTTGTACATAAAAAAATTCCCCCAAAGGTAGGGAAGTGGGCTGGTTTCTGCTTCGAACATTTAGAACAGGCCGCAAGACTTGGGAAAAAATCAGGGGAAAATGGGGCCAATTGAAAAAAACAGCAGCGGCGGGAGGGCTTTCAACCCGACAGAGCGCAAACCAACTCAAGGTGGGGAAAAAAAGGAAACAGGGGGGGTCAAAAAGGAGAGGAAAACTAAGAAAAACAATGGAAAAGTTAAAAAATGATTGCACAAAAACAGGGATCACGCTGAACTAGTAAAAGACTGAGGGGGGCCTTCCTATGTCCCAAAACACCAAAAAGAGGGAGGAGACCATCCAAACAAGAGGAAAACCGAAAAAAAAATCAGAAGAAGGGAAGCGCCATGAATGGAAGGGTCCAGAAAGGAAGCTTTTGCTACCGATAGTTGGGGGGGAACAACAAATTAGTCAAAAAAGAAGAGAAAAAAAAAACGCCATCAACGCACCAAAAAAACAAAAAAAGAAACAACCTCCACCCAGACAAATGTTGGGGGCTGAAACCGGAGGGGAAAAAACCGCGAGGACGTTCCAAAAACGCAAAAAAAACAACTAAAAGGGGGATCTGAAAAAATAAGGAGAAGAGGAACGGAAAACTCAAGGTTCGGGAATTAGACTTACGAGACTTTTTCAACGGAAAGCCGGGCCCCGTGGCAACAAATCGGGCCAAGGGAAAAAAACGGAGCAACAGTCAGACT
>Ga0179593_1811458_pt1 | contig 22015 bp, 24 predicted proteins | sample CZODoug2_1_08_16_FD_185931 | JGI IMG/M metagenome (GOLD analysis project Ga0179593, IMG submission 185931) | Vadose zone soil fungal communities from Angelo Coast Range Reserve, California, USA - CZODoug2_1_08_16fungal (PacBio error correction) | ecosystem: Environmental > Terrestrial > Soil >...
AGGGTCGGGGGGGAAAGAAACGCACCTACGAAAGAGGGAAAGTTATCGAGACCAAGAAGGGGCACTCTCTCCGAGAGGGGGGGGAATCCGCAAGCGTCTAAAGACGTACTACTATATCCTTCGCGAGCTCGAAGGCGAAGAGGGGGGAAGTCTCCGACTATTCTGTATTCGAAAAAGGGGGAGAGAACGCGAAGAAGCATTTCTGCACTAAGGGGAAAAAGCGCCTGGCCTTCCGGAACGCTACTATTTAGTTAACGACGGAAAAAAGGAGTGATCTGTGCGATCTTCTTGTAAAAAACAGGGGTATCTTGAAGGGGCCAAGGAGCATGAGGGGAAGGTCTCCAAATCCCTAAAACCTTCGAGCTTGAAGGACTCGGATAGAGCTGTCTTCTACTTTCCTTTTGGAGAAGGGAGCGGCCTTCGAAGAAACTCTCTGGCTCGAGAAAAAGGGGGGACGCCGGAAGAGAGTCTCAAAGGCCGCGTGTAAGTTCGCACGATCGCTGGGACCGGGGGGGAGTCTACCGATGTAGAAAGGGGACCTGGTAAAAAAAAGTTTCCTGATCCTCGAAGCGACATGCGAAAGTGGGGGTTGACGGCCGAAAGTGCCAGGGCAAAGACTAGATCTCATGGGGAGGAGGTGGCCCTTAACGAGCCTTTTATCGTCAATACTTAAGAAACCTGGCCAAGCGATTGAGCAAAAATAGGGAGAGGCGACGAAAGGAAGTCGGGCCGAGATCACGCGATCTACCTCAGGGAAGTGCGGAAAGATTTTCGTCCACGCACACCCTCCCGGCCCGGCGAAAAATCTCAGAAGAGAAGGGCTCTTTATTCTCTCGAGAGAGAGACGTAGCAAGTCGTCGTAGGTCGGCGACAAATTGACAAGAGAAAGGGGAACTTCCGAAGGGAAGTTTCATTAGGAGAGCGATCCAATCGACTCGGGGGACTCAAGGTCTTCAAAGGTGTAATAAAAGAAAAAGTGGGACGGCCATAGGCTGGGCAGCTCAGAGGCATCCGCGTCATCCGGGGGACAACTTATGCTCCTAGAACCAGAGAGTGGGAAAGCCGTCTCTCTTGAAAGGGGAAATACAGAACCGAAAGAGGTTCCGGAAAAAGCCGACTTGATATTAAAAAACATACACACGGTGGAGGCAACCGCTATGTGTCGTGGCATGTCATGGAAAGAATGGTATTTTGTAAAAAGAAGGGGCAGTGGCGTCGGACAAGATAAGAAAAGCTCCCCTCGCGGCTCTCTATTGAAAGAGGTAGAAGAAGAAGGGGGGGCTCCTCGTCTCGCTCCTGGTCGTGCAAGGGAGGGAGACCGCACATCCACGTTCTCCTGTCGGATAACAAAGTCAAGGGAATAGAAAGCGGAGACGGTTCCCTTACCGAAGGGAAAGGGGGTGGGAGTGTTATGCCTCGGGAAGCTGCCCGACTGGCCGGGGATCTGGGGAGGGACGTTTCTATCAACCGACTAGGAAAGGGGAATAAAAAAATCTCTAGACCGGCTGACTAAAAGGGGCAAGAAAGGGGGAGCAGAGGAGAAAGGGCACGTTCGGTCACTACGTTCCGGTCCGAAAGTCTGAAGATGGAAGGGGCTTCTAGAAAGGGCCTTCCACGAGGGTCGCCTCGCGGAAAGTCCGGAGAGACTCCTTCTTATTCCGGGGGAGGGGAAAAAACTATCAAGAGAAGGAGTGCTTTATCCTATCTTTTGGGGGAGTGAGGGAAAACGGTCCACGATTCCTTCCCGCTCCCTACTACTCAAGCCTAAAGTCGACATTCAGAAAGGGGAAAAAACTTGAAGAAGGGGCATCTCTCTTCCTCTTAGCAGATGCGGCAAGGCCTCTTATCCCCCAACTGACCCAACTTCCGGAGCGCCCGGTCGCCGTTGCGAAGAAAAAGACAGTCTGCCCGGAAATGTTCTCTCCGCGACTTAGGGGCCGGGTTCCGCCCTTCCGGAGGATTCCCTCCGCCATATAGAAAAAAAACAACTTATGATTATTAAAAGGGGGGGTGGGGGAGGGCTTCAAGCTTGAGGACCTCTCCGGGGGGAAGCGATATCCAGGAAAATCCTTTCCGACTGAAGCAAAGGGGGGGGACCCGGGCTCGATTACCTGGGAGGGTTTGCGGGAGGGAGAAAAAGAAGGAGGGCAGGAGGAAATTCTAGGGGGGAGGCGAGAGAAGCATTTTTCCTAACTCCTGAGTCTAGGGAGTGATCCCTTATAAGGGAGAGTTAACGTCGGGAAACTATCTCCTCCAATCAAAAAGGGTGAAACGGTCTTCGGTCTCGGGTAAAGAAAGACATGGAATGGGCCTCCTCTGCGTGAGAGGAGGGGGAAAACTAGGGGGAGAGGAAGGAATCGTTTCCTTCCAAAGTAGGAGACACAAAACCGGGTCCTCCATTCGTGACCTGGGGCCGAATTAGGAAAAGAACGGACGTTTGTGCGGGAAATTTCAGAAGTCCTATATTCTTATCTCAAAGAGGGAGAGACTCGAAAAAGCGCCACTTCCTATCTAGAGAAAAGGGAGTTATTATATTCGTAGAGAGAAAATCAAAAAGCTAACTCCATTTACGGGGAAAGAGAAGGAAGAGGGAGGGTAAGGGGGGTATCCGACAGCAAAAAGTCCGAGGAAGCGTTCTTTGTCCTGCGTCAAAAGAGTAAGAGGAGCGGCAGCGGGAGAATATACTTTCATCTTAAATTAAAGAAGGGCTTCTCAAGGAACGGGACTCCTTCCAAGGGAGGGGTAAAGATTCTTTCAATTACATGCAAAACGCGGTGGGAAAAACGGTTTAAAAACGTGTGTGTGGCCCGTGAGCGGGATGACTCCACAGAAATTGAAGAGAAGGGAGTCATTTATCCCGGGGTGGGCAAGGAAAGGAGGCTCGCGCGCCGGCTGGTCAAGGAAGGAAGTGGCCCACTTATGTTCGCAAAAAGGTCCAAAGAAGGGCTCCCCTCTTCCAAATCGGGACGATCGCTGGGGGAAACGTTCCTACTTCTTCAGCACGGAAGAAGGAACGTCGTGAGAGGCGAGACCAAACGCTCACTCCGCCTATCAAGGAGCGGTCGGAAAAACCGCCGGCCGGGGGGGGAGGGGAACAGGCATCGAGAAAGATCGAATGCGGGAGAGAGGAGTCTCTGCTCTCCCGAAGGAGGAGGGGGAAGCATAGACCGACGGGGGAATCCCTGGTGAGTCCGACGGCTCCTCAACAAGTGTCTATGTAAATTTCACGAAGAATCCTAGTCGCGCGCGGAGGGGGGAAGTCCACCCCCACCCTTGCGCCAGACAGGGAGAGGATCAGGAAAGGGAGAAAAAAGGCTCCGCCCTCGCCTCGGCAGTAGACCTTACATTCGTCTACCTTCAGAACAGAAACCAGTCCTGAGAAGAGGAGGGGGGCCCAGGTTGAAAAAGCCGTGCCCTGCTCGACTGGACAGGCTCTAAACAAAAGTACCGTCTGCAGCCAAGCATGAAACGGGAGGCGTTTCCAGAGCCGAAGTGTGAAAGGGAAAAGACCGCTCTCCTTTTTGGGGCCCGCGCGTTCGGAGAAGGACCCAGCTCACGCAGTTTGCGCTACAAGGCCCTCACTTCCTCCCTCTTCTAGAAGAAAAAAGAGTCCATGCTAATGGGGAACCTAAATCTCGATCACATTGGGATGGATTCGCGCCCAAACGAACTTAAATAATCAACGACAGGAAAGAATCGTCTCTGGAAAAGAAGATGATCGAGTCTTAATTATCGCGAGAATGGCCCGAACCGTATCGATCCTAATCGCTCTTAGGGAGGGAGAAAAAATCTTAGGGGACAACTTATTATGAGTAAAATAGGGGGGACCGCAAGCGGGACTCTTGAGGATCGGTCCTGAGCTCGCAGGGTCATTCTTTCATCCGAAAGGAGGGGCTCCGGACTAAGAAGACTTCAGGAGCCGCCAGCACCGAGCGTCTCAGACGGGAGCCTACGATTTGGGAAGAACGAGGAAAAAGGGCCATCACATACAGAGGGAGAGGAGGGGGAGGGGCCAAGTCCTCCTTTCCTCTGGTGGATGGAGAGGGGCGCTACTATTGGGAGGGAGTCCAAAAGAAGGGAGAGAAAGAAGGCTGTGCCTCGTTTAGCGAGAGAATCTATTCCACCGGGGAAGGGGAAAAGAAATACATCAAGAGAGCGTTGACGCGCTATCCGTTCTCGACGTGACCTTGGGGGGGGGGGGGAGCTCAGAAGGGGAAGGAAAGGTCACTTGGGGCTCAAACTGGCCACGGAAAGGAAAGGCGCTCCGACTTCCTCGGGGAGGGGGAAGGTCTGACTATTCTCAGAAAAGGGGGCATTTCTAAAATTCTATTCGGGGAAGTCGCATTCCATTTAAGGGAAATCATCTGCCTTTTTCAGAAATGTGTTGTGGAAAAGTCCTCCTTACTATGGCAAAGGAAGGGGTTAGACGTTTTCTGGCAACAGGAAACGACCCTTTGATAAAAAGCTAAAGCTTGCCTCCCTGGAAAGAAAAGGATGGAATTCTATGCTCTAAATAGAGACAGGAAGAGAAACGTAGAGACCGAGAAAGTCGATCGCTTCCGAGGGGAAAGAAACTCACCCTCCCCGGGGGGGGCGAAGTCATCACTGCGCTCGTTGGTAAGGCGGTCTTTTCGGAGGAAAGGGGTCGAGCCGGGAAAGATGTCATTTCAGTCCGAGACCGAGGGAAGCCTTGGAAAAAACACCTCATCTATGAGATCGTCTAGGGGAGAAACTCCCTGCACCGGAGGGGTACCTTTGGGGAGGGAAAAAAAAAAATAAGAGATTCCTCTTAAATTCACTCCGAAAGATCCCTTTCGGACCGGAATGAGAGGGAAATCGCTTTCCTCAACTTAAATCCCGAAATTTTTCCCCTTTAGAAATGTGGGGGAAAAGCCTACCTTGGTTTTTACCGAAACAATAAACAATGGGGTTGGAAACCTCTATTTTGCTGGAAAAAAGGTTCCTTTTAAAAGAGGGGGGGTAGGTCCAATCAATTCTTCATGAGAAAGTTGCACGCCACGACGATGAAGGGGGCCCTGCGAGAAGTCCGCCTCCCGGTTCAGAGAGGTCTCATCTCCTGGGGAAAACCCTCCGGAAGGAGTGAGATTGTCTCCTTCTGCGTATAGGACCTCGAGAAAGAAATCTCTCACTTCTACAAACAGCTTCGTTAGGAGGGAGAACTCTTTCTTCTAGCGCGGGGTTTGAAAAAGGGAGCAATCTTCGCCCAGTCGCAGGGAACGAGATATCCGTTTCCGGAAAAAGGGAAGCTGCGGAAGAATCCGTCGCTCCGCAGGGAACGGGCTGAAAGAAATACGTCGGACGGGGATGACGGTCCTCAAAAGGGAATTCTCAACGAACGGAATTACTTCCTCAGGCAAAGGGGAACAGTATCTTCTACCGGGGGGGAGGCCCACGAAGGGGGAGGTCTTGGAGATCCAACCGGGGTAACCCCGCGAGAGCAATCGTACCGGTCAAAGGGGGGTCTCTCATCCCTACTCAGGGAAGGGGGAGGGGTCCTATGGGGATGATATCTTGAAGGGACACAAGGTTTCACAGACCTGGAGAAAAGGTCTCAACGAAAAACGTCCGAAAGGGGAAAACTCCTCGTATTTACGAAAAACCGGGGAGGGGCGGCTTCAGCCTCGGAAAAAGAGGGATAGAAGATTGCAGTGAAACCTCCTTCCTCTGAAGGGAAAACGACCGTCCGCCACGTTCGCCTTGCGTATCGCGCCGTCGCAAGAGTCGCCAATTGGGATAAACGACTGTTCAGGAAGGTGCCAAGAAATGCTGCCGGGAACCGGTAGAGGTCCAACTTCCACTATCGGCTAAACAAAAGAAAAATCTATATGGGGGAGTACTTTCTTCCATCCGGAAAACTTCGAAAGCCTAGAAATACCGTCTCCGGGAGTACGGGACTGGCTTCTAAAGAAAAGACCCCGGGCGCTTTCCTTCTTGGGAAAGTTGGGGGAGGGAACGTGATGTTCGGCCGCCATCGCGAGCCAGGAAGAGGAGGGGGAATTGCCTCTACTCACGTTTACTGAATCATCTTATGGGGGGGGGGAGAAGTTGGAAAAAATTATATTCTCTTCGAGGGGTGGGGGGACGTGCACCTACCCTATCTCCTCCAAAGAGAGTAGGCATATGAGAGAGGCTCGTTGCTCAGGAAAGAGAAAAAAGGACTTACGAAGAGGATACGACCGGAGGCACAAAAACCCCTACTACCAGATAAACTTGCAGGGAAAAGAGAAGTCCGTCAGAAAAGGGGGAGGAACGTTCCGAAAGGAGAGAAAGAAAAACCTGATTCTTCCTATCTCCGGAGGGCTGGCCGGCTGACCGGGATCCGATATTCTGTAGCGCATGGGGAAAGAAAAATTCGTTTGAATAGGAAGGGGAAAGAGAGGCTCCAAGCGAAGAGGAAGAGGCCTTCAAAACGCTCAGAAAAGGAGAAAAAAAAGGCGAAACAAAAAGGTGCGAGCGTCCCTTGGCCGCCGGAGCCGACAGGAAAGAAAGCCGCTTCCTTCCGGGAGGAGGAACCGACCGGGTCAAGGAGGAGCGTCCTCTTCTAGGGGGGGGAAATCGAGAGCGATAACAAGCGTTTCCTTATCTGTTCTCCACTAATGCCGGGAGGGGGGATTTTAATGACAAATAAGAGGTCGAAATTCCCACTCCAAAGGGTTGAAAAAAAGTGTTTAATCTCCCTGGTATGGGACGAAAACAAATTTGGCAAGGGGGGAGTTTATATAGAGTTTGGGAAAGCATGCTGGAAGGGGTCTTCAAGGAAATTAGCAGACTTTTTGGCTTGGGGGGGCCTAGTTAAAGTTCCCCGGGGGGCGTCTACACTTTCCACACAAAAGGGCGGGCTTCCGGCCGAAAGGACTAGACTCTCTTCCGTTACGGGAGGGGGAGATGCCACGGGAAGAAAAAGGCGATTCACCGGGTTCGCCTACCACGGCTCGGACGAGAGGGGGAAAAAAAGCCCTACTCACTCACTGGTGCGATCTGGGAAGAAAGGGGCCCCTCCTTCCTTGGGGAATGTACGGGCCTATCTCCCGCTCGATGGGGGGGGGTATATCTCGGGGGAAGGAAAAACGACAGAGAAGGAAAAGCTCGATCATCGATCATTTGCAGACAGACATCCTTGAAATGGCTGGGGGGCGCAGTAATTACTCACAGGGAGAGTACCAGGGAAAGGCCTGCGCTCTAATGGGAGGGGCCCTAGGGAAAGTACACCCCCCCCTTTCTTAACAACAGCGAAGGAAAAGGGACGAATCATGACTTTAAATTGAGAAGAAAAAAGAAGAGAAGAGAACATCCGTAGAAAAGAAGAGGCATCATCTACTCTTCTAAAGAGAAAGCCGGGCAGGAAACTTCGCATTTCTGCATGGGAACGCAGGGAGGAAGTGGCCCTGCTCCTACTTCCAAAATCCTAAAAAAAAAAAAGCCTCTTCCCTTAGGAGAAACGATCCGAAGGGGATTTCTACTTCATCCAGTCATCCATCTCCGGGGAATCTATTGGAAGAGTAGGGGGGGCAAAGCCGCTCATCAAAAGAGCATCTTGCTCTAGCTTCTCAACGGAAGGAGGAACCTCCTCTTCACCAAGGCTCTTGGAGAATGCCTCAAATTCTCGAGAAGGGGAGGGGAGATTTATTCAATCGTCTTCGGTCACTAAAAGCTCGTAGAAAGCCGCTCACGCGCTCGGAGAAAACCTCGCAGATCGCGGACGCTTTCGGATGCAAAAACGCCGCTCGGAGAGAGGCCACGGAATCTAGAAAAAAAGACTAGGGAAAAGCTTTTCGTGCCACTCCATCAGCTAAAAAATATAGATGTCGTGAACTCAAAGAGGGACGCGCTCTGGGTCAGCAGGGAACTAGTTCAGTCGGGCAGAGACGATACTAAACCTGCTCTATCGAGAAGCAAAAGAGAACTTCTCTTCCTTAAGAAGTTCGGGAAGGAAGAAAGAGATGGGTCGCTCATCCATCCACAGAAGCATTTCGGCAAAAGGGGCCAATCTCCTTGCGCCAGGTTCTATGAGGGGGGGGAGAGACTATTGGAAAAGGAAAACTTCTGATGCTTTCTATCGGGGGGGGACGCGTGTAGCTGCGGGACAAGTATGAAAACTTTATTGAAGGAAACCTCTTTCAGCACGGGAATCGGGAAAGGGGGAAGCTTTCTCGAATTTTAATGGGGGTTGGGGAGACTTATCGAGAGTCTATCAGACTCGGGGGGTGGCTCAAACTTTTGACGAATTAAAGGGGGGCGCCTCCTTCTTCTTCGCGAAAAGATTCGTCTTAAGGGGGATAGGGGGGGGGGGGGGGGGAAAAATTGCAGTTTCTACCGGATTGAAGGGGTGACTCTTTTTGGGTGGAAAAAGGACATTTCAGGAGAGAAACGCTCATCTCCGTGTGCTCCAGGGGGGACGGCAGCAATGCAAACCTATCTCGCAGTGGGAAAAAGTTAAAGGTGGAGTACCAACAGAAAAAAAAGAGCAACTTCTTCCTGAGGGGGAAAAAAGGGACCTCTGATGGGGGGATGCTCTATCTCTCTAAGAGCCGCCGAGGAAAACTCTAACGCTATCAAGAAGGAGAACTCTAGAGGAGCCCTTTCTTACCCTCCCCTTCTTAGTCGAAAAGGAAGATCGACCAACGAAGGAGTGTCTGAAAGAAGTCTTCCTACGAAGTAGGTGGAAACTTTTTCTGATAAAGAAAGTACTCACGAATTAAAAATTCATTACGAGAAAAAGCGATCCGACGAAACGCGGGATAATCCAGAAAAACATGCCATCTGTGACACGGGCGCCAGGGGAAGAAAGCCGCTTTGCCACCATCCCGAGGAAGTCAAGAACAGAGAAGAAGAAAAACTCCCTTATTCGCAAAAGAGGCGGGCTCATGAGGCTCCACCTCTATTAAGCCCCGTTTCTCAACTTGGCAGAAAGAGGGAGAGTGACAGAGAAGGGGATCGTTTTTCAAAGAAAGGAGATGTGTGAAGGAAAGACAATGGTATTTGTTCATGTAAAATGCAGCCTGGTGAAGGGGAAAAGTGACTCCAACTATGACTCCTCTCGGCCCTCTGGAAACGTATAAGATCCTGCATCAATCAGGCAGCTCAGGGAGGGGACTCGTAAAAACCGAAAATCCACGTGTCTCCCTTGAAACTCTCGCACTAATCAAAAAAACGTACCGAATCTTCCTCTTTTGGGGTGGCGCGTTTGAGAAAAAGAAAACCTCTTTCGCTTGGAGAGACGGGTGCGATCAAAACGTCTCGCGCTGACTGAACACAAGGCTCAAGGGAGGACCTGCTTACTGAAGGGAAAAATCAAAAGGGGCCCTCCTTCACGCCCGACTGGACGGACGACGCAGGGCACTTTGATTCCGAGCTAACCAGGTAAGAAAAATCCTCTTTCGTCGGGGATCGTATGAAAAATCCGGAGATCCAGCCGAACGTCCTCATTTTTCAAAAACAAGAACCAAATGTCCATAGAGGGAAGATCTTGTTAGTATATCGTCGTGGGGACGGAAAAGAATCCTGGCTCACTGTCCGATAGGAATAAGGAAAATTCGAAACCGTGCGTAGCAAAAAAGCCGCGGTCGGAAAAAAAAGTGGATCCCCTCCGGCTGAAACCAACGTCCCAACTAAGGCAGCCCTTTCGAAAAAGGGAGAGCCAGTCCTTCCCTTCATTCTCAAGGGTCGAAGAACCTTTCGGAAAGAAGTTTCCTCCTTCTCTTCCCCGACCAATATCTCGATCAAAAAAAGACTGAGTAATTATTAAAATATATATAAGAAAAAGAGGAATTCTTCACAAAGGAGAGGCCTCCCTTCTCTTATATCCATTACAAGAGAAAAAGGCGGCGCGGACTTTCTGAGGGGGAAAAGAAAGGTCTCGTCTTCCGGTTCGTGTCCTGTTGATGAAGGGGGCTCCTTCCACTGCAGAGGGGCTATCGGGAAATCCGAACTCCTCTTCTTCAAGGAAAGGCCCGGAGGGAAGCGTGGACTTCCCCTCCGCCGATCTGACATAACATATTCTAACAGGGGAATTTTTCTCTTGAGAAAAGAAAATGCTTACGGATATCTCCTGAAAAGAGGTGGGCACGACCATATATCTGGTGGGGAAAGGCCACCTGTTTTTTGGGTGGTTTGTGGGGGGGGGTTTGGGGGGGGGGGGGTTTTTTTATAAGGAAAAAAACTTGGGCAGAAAGAGACCTTCCATCTTTAAGAGGGGGCCTGACTGAAAGGGGGGGGGGCCCTGACGTGTTAGAATGGAAAGGAAATTCATCCTTTCCCGAGAGAGAAGAAAAAAAAAATGTATTCCGAGAGAGCAGGGGGTCAGACACCGCTCTCTTCTCCAAGCGACCCTAGCCGGGCGGAAGGGGGAGCTCCTCCTCCCTCTACGAGAAAGCCTATGGAAAGGAAGGGCTCCTTTTCTAAAGGAGAGAGTATGGAAAAGTATCCACTTTTATTTCGGAGGGTTGAGGCTGGGGTTGCCTTCTTCACTCTACCTGAGAGAGAAGAAAGGAGGGAAAGCGTCTGCAGGAGAAAGAGGGGGGTCCTCTATTAATCTGGGAGGGGGAAGGGAAAACGGATCAAAATCTAAAAGGATAATCTTTCAATTACAGGCACAGGAAGGATTCTTTTGGAACCATGTAAAATTGTGTAATCTCCAAGGGGAGAAATAAGTTGAAAAAGGGTTCCTGCAACTTTGAAAAAGGAGATATAGAGCCCCTACTATTGGCAGTCTCATCCTTGAAAAGCGAGAAAAGACTTGCGGAATTACCTGTCCCATCTTGTTCAGGAAAAGGCAGCACTTTCAAAGGGGAAGAAAGAGGGAAAAATCTTCGCGAAAGAAAAGCGTTATCTCTTATGGGAAACTGGAACACGCTACTTCGTCAGTCCGGAAGGGAACTGGGGGGGAGAAGACCTACGCAAAAGAGAGACTCTCACTCAGCCATCGAAGAGGTTCGAGCGCTGACGTCGGAAAAAAAAGCAGGGGATGTTTTATTTTACTAAAAAAAAAAAGCCCGAGTTCGGAAGTTTCGTAGGAACGAAACTCCTTGTCTAGAGCTAAGAAAATCCAGGGGGGAGAAAAAATCTCTGCGAGAAATTTGTAAAGAAATGCTCTCAAGAAGAGGTACAAAGGAAACCTTCTCTCCTAGTCCAGTAGGGAGAGGGTCTGCGTTACCCACAGCTTTCTCACGAACGATTACCCCGTGAGTATCAAAAGACCAGTGCTCCGCGCTCAGACACATAGGAAGGCCATTCTTCAGCAAAGGGAGGAACATTGTCCTCGGAGACAAGTATTGAGACTGATGTTCGCTCCAGCTCGTGCAACGAGAAAGGTCCCTCTCCATTCTCTCCTAAAAAACAATCGAATCAGAGGTAAAAAAGGTCAAATACCGAATTTGGGTGTCGGGGGGAAGAAAGCTCCCGTTTTTTTCTCATGGAAAGAGGCTCGTTAGCTGCTTCCAAAAACAGCTAAAACTCAGATCAGTTCCTCCCTCGAGTAAACGAATCTGCACCAGTCCTGCAGGGGAAAGTGAAGAAAAGATATCACTTTCTGGGAACGCGCCCCCGAGAACTCAAAAAAGCTTACGTTGCGAAAGAAGAAAGTTCTCTGTGAAAGGAAACGCTCATTAAGGAAAAAAGGAAGGATTAGAGAGGAAAACGCCTGAACTCTGCAGTCGAGAGGCTATCCCCTAAAAGTGTGCAAGGGAAGTCATCTCTAAGGAAAAGTCTTGGGAAAAGGAGGGGAAAGCAATCTCACCTACCGGGGACTTAGGGGCCGAATCTCTGAGGGAAGGCCAGGAAAGCAATCTCTACTCCGACTACAGTGGGAAGGCTCGAGAGAATCGCCGATCTTAGTGCAGTGAAGAATTCTTTATTAAGGGTGGAGGAAGCATCCACATACCTTGATAAGGTTAGTGCAGAGAGACTTTAAATCCCTGGCCAGGGTGCCTATTCTTTGAAAAAGAAAGATAGCGAAGAGGAGAGCTTTTCTAATGGCAGAGTTAAGAGCTTTGACATCTTAGTAACCGGGCTGGACCGTCTAATCCTCTCCGAAAAAAAGTCGGCAGGGATCCGGGAAGTTCTTCTGGAGGTTGGAGATCAAGGGAGAGTCATGGTCACTTCTCTTGCTCGAGAAAGGGTCAAAAAAAGAAGTTCGCAGACTTTGCTGCGTAGCGTAAAAGAGGGAGAAGTAAGGGGGGAAGAGGATGTCTCTGCGGGCTAGGGGAAGAACGAAACACAGTTCCTAACGGCCAGCGCCTTGAAAGGGTTGTTTTGACGGGGAAGGAAACTAGAGAGGGGGAAAGGAACTGTGTTCCCTTAAACCTAAGAGGAAAGGGATAACGAGAAGAAGACCGGGAGGCCGCGTATGGTAATCCAGAGGCGCTAGAGAGGGTGACGAAGGCGTCCGCAGAGTCACGCGAAAAGGAAAGCCCATCGTGGGGAATCTCTGCCGGAAAAAATCAAGACCTTCAGAACGGAGGTCTACCGAGGTCGGGAAGGGTCGATGCTGTCGTTCGATCGGAAAAGGAAAAAGGGTCGCGTAGGGAAGAAGGGTTTTTTGCAATCGGAATGACTCTACTAAGTCCCTTGGAAGCACCTCAGCTCATGCCGGAAAAAAAGAGGGGGCGGGAGAAAAAGGCGGTTTACCTGGAGAAAAAAAAGACGCGGGGCCACGAATAAGAAGGCCGCGCGCGAGCCGTGCCGCAATTACTGCAAGAAAAAAGGAAAAACTCTTCTTTCTCAAAGAGGATCACAAGGGGAAACACTTTGCCGGAGGAAAGAAAAGAAGGAGATTACACCCTTTTTCAACAAGGGGGGAAAAAAGAGAGTGGAGTGGCATTTCATGGGGGGGGAAGGGGGCAAATCAAATACATTTCCCGATGACGCCACAAAGAACATACTCGCCAGGGGAACGGCTCGCCCGCCGCCCTGCTAAAGAAGATCCTTTCTGAAAAGACAAATCCAAGAAAGAAGAAGAAAAAACGGGGAGGGCCTCTTCTCAGGGACTCTCGCCGGAGAAAGTGAAAAGAGGCGTCGCCTCGTTTTTTCAGGAGGGGAAGAGAAGGGGGGTAGCTGCAGAGAAAGCCTGCTTTCTCTTGTATACGGGCACTTGGCGGGAAAGAAAGAAAGCGCTTACGGGCGCGGAAAAAAGTCCGCATCTCTTACAAGGGGGAGGGAATGAAATCCGGCAAAGAAAAAGGTCTCTCGGGAGAACGGGACCACTTTCTTTCACTACTCGGAAGGCCGGAAAAGGGCACGTGGATTCCTGAGGTCCTGCCAAGGAGAGGGGATAACCCGGGGAGATGAGAAACGCCTCAAGGACTGCATGTGGAGAAGGCCCTGCCAGACGGTGATGGAGCCGATAGGGAGGGGAAGTCCACGCCTTTCACGCTAACGGGCACTACCTGTAAGAAAAAGAGAAATACTCAGCCGCTATTTCTTAAAAAGGGAAGAGATAGAGGAAAGGGGCATCCGCCTATTCTTAAAGAGAACATCCGTCGGGAAAAAGTCCTCACACTACCTGCCTAGGCAGGGCGAAAAAGAGAAGGTCTCCTCCATTCCTTCCCGTCAGCGCAAAGGGGAAAAAAGAAAAAGTTCTGCCGGAGGCTTTCTCTCCCTCTCTTCCAAATGAGAGAAGTCACAACAAAAAAAGGAGATGGATTTGCATCTACCTTCCATCGAAAGGAGGGAGGGCGTCATCCTTCTCTTAAAAAGATTCGAAGAAAAAAGGGGCGGCTTCCTCACTTCTCCCTGTAAAGGGGAAGGGAGGAAGATTCCTTATGGGCGACCTGGCACTCCAAGAAAAAGACAAAAACTCGTAAAGGGAAAGGCGCTTGGAAAGAAGGAAGCGTATGGTGTTCGACTGGGAAAAAATGGGGAGCATTTAACTTCTTTAGAACCTTCCGGAGAAAAAAGATAGCTCCTCAATATCTACTGTGAAGGAAAATTCTGAAGGAAGAAAACGTGATATCTCCTTATTGAGGAATCTGCCCCTGAACAAGGATGGCCTTCCCCCTTTTAGGAGCCGAAAGGAGATTCCTTCATTCTTTACCTAAAGGAAGGATGCCCGTACGGGGACCGTCATCCGGTCCGATTGACTAGAAGACTCGCATACTCTCCTCGGGGAGTCCACTAGAGAAGGAAAATCTACTCATTTCTTAAGGGGGAAGCATCCGCCAAGAAAATGGAAGAACGCCGATTTATCGTGGACGGACCAGGAGAAGGGGGAAAAAGGGAAGCCTCGTCTTACCTACATTATAAGAAGGAGAAGGGGACTTTCTTGGGAAAAAAACTTAGCTTATCCCTAGAGCGGCCAGCAGGGGAGGGGACAATCGATATTGCCTCTAGAAGCGTCGGGGCGGCAGAATGGAAAAAAAATCTGCCTCATTTTTTTTTCCAGAAAAAGGAAGAAAAGGACTGCCGCACAAAAAGGGGCCCTCGTTTTAAAAGTGTTAAGAAGGAGATAAAAAATATCGTCTATAGATGACATTTTGAAAAAGGAAAGGTGGGCATTCTAAGAAGTCTTAGAAAAACGGCTGTACTCCAGAAAAAAGCTAGCAACTGGAGGGGAAGATCTAGAAGCTTTTCTTCCAAAAAGAAGAACGCGAGTCCGGGAATTTTTTCCGCATGCACGGTGAAGAAGCGTCTAGTCCTATGAAAAACTTCGTGAAAAAGCCGTCCCGCAGGAGGGAGACTCACGCCGGGGCAAGAGACTCACGACTCTCGGGAAAGAAAGGGCCTCCCAAAGGAAGGGTTTTAGTAAAAAAGGGGCAGATCGCCAAAGAGAGGTAGATCTCGGTGGAGCTCGTCTCCTCTTTAGAGGGATAATAAAAATGGGGGGAGTCCGCTTCCCGGCAAAAAGTAGAGACAAGTTTCTATTGTGGTAAGAAAGACACCGCTTGAAACCTTCTCTCTAGAAAGGAGCAGGCGGAAGGAAACCTGTGCTCCCCCTTCTTTCGGAGTAAAGGGCAAAGGGATCCGCTCCTCGCCTCGACCATCGGATAAAATGAAAATCATCATCTACCTCGAAAAGAAAAAAACCTCCTGCCCAAAGGAAAATTCGTCATCTTCCAGATAAAAGCAGTGCAAAGAGATCAGCTCTCCTCCCACGGAACTGAAAAGCCAGCATGAAGAAAAGACGTTCCTTCAAAGGAAGAGGGAGAGGGAAGTGATCATCATCTCAAAATCAAAAAAGGGAACGCGTCCCACAGCTCAAGTCACTCCTTAAGGTCCTCCTAAGGGGGGGGGGGGCCCCCCCCTCTTAACAGAAAGCCGGCCAAGGGAAAGGTCACCATCTTCCTACATGACGGGAAGTCTTTTTATTTAGGGAAAGGAATCTTCTTCTGAGCAAGAATCGTCAAAGCTCTCGCTTGCTTAAAAGAACGTGATACGTCTTCTGAGGGGGAGGGGGGCCCTCCTGGAAGAAGGAGGGGAAAGAAGATATCCCCTCCATCAGGAGGCGAGGGCCACGCCAAGAGAGACGTATTATTATTAAAATATAATAGTGTCGGGGAATCAAGAGGAACCTTAAAGAGGTGATTATCAGGGGGAGGAGAGATCCATTCGTTCATCCGAAGCTAAAATACTACAACGAGAGGCGCTCCTCAGCTCCAAAAAAGAGGTTTCTAGGGGGCTCAAGAAAAAAGGGGGATTTCTCGAAAGTTTCGCAGAGCCATCAAGACCGGAAAAGATTTACGGCATTGAGAATCAAAAAGGCCTTTTTCCTAGAAGAAGATGGGTCTACTAAAATTCCTTGGGAAAGGAGAAGGGCCCGGTCTTTTACAGAGAAAAAGTAGAGGGAAGGAAATCCCTCTCTTGCAAAGGAGGGGAGCGTGGAAAAGGACTCCTGTGAAGGTAAGGGGATTTCCCTGAAGCAGTGTGAGAGTCTATCATTTTCACATGTAGAAAAAAAAAACGGCATAAGGAGAGTGGGCCTACTTTTCGTCGGAAAGTAATTTCTAAGAGCTGGAGGACTGCGGGTAAGATTTTACGCGCGGCTCTATGACTTGGTAAAAGTTGAAGAAAACTTATAGAGAATCATCGCCGGGGGGACAGGGGGTTTTTTACTGCAGAAGATTGCCAAAAAAGCATTTTCGCATCTTTAAGAAAGGTACAGAAGCTGACCCTTGTCGAAGCGTCCATCACCTGTCCCAGGAGAAGTCCAATGAAAAAAATGGAACGAAAACTACATTCGAGGGACCAGATCAGAGAGGAAGATCTACTCATCTCGCGGGGGAGACTTCCACTAACAGAAAAGGAAAGAGGGGGAAAGTCAGCCTCTCTAAAGGAGACGAGCAGGATTTTTCGTCGAAGGGCGATGGAAATCTCGTAAAAAATAGGTGGAAAAGACTTCGGGGGAGAGTCCTCGAGAAATAAACGGGAAGGTCGAACAAAAGAAAGAACGAGCGTCTCTACTCTTTAACCCAGTCGGAAACGGTTAAAGACGCCCATCCGCTTTTCCATCTCCGAAAGAAAAGCGCTGGAAAGGAAAAAAAGATCTCCTGAAAAAATAGTCTTTCTCACTTCCGAAACTCTATTCCTTGGGGAAGCAACTGTTTGCGTCCTCGGAGATTAAAAAGGGGGGTTCAACCGCGATGTGGGGGGGGGGGGGAAGGGAAGGAGCATGGTATTTGTCATTTCAAAAGGGAGTGTAGAAAGGGGGGTGACTCCACGCCGCGGACAGAAGGCCAGAGAGGGATCTCTATCGGAACGGGAGAATATCGGCTCACTCGTTCTGTGAAGGAACCAGAAAAAGGCCTCGTCCTAAAGGGATACTGGAGGGGAAAGGACTCTCACTAGAGCCGGAAATATGCGTCTCCTCTTTTGGGGGGGGGGAAAATCTCTGGGGGGGGGAACTCATCTCCCTACCTGGAATGGGGGGAAAGACTAAATAGAAGGGGACCGATGTCTCGTCTCTCTAGGATACAAGACGAATCTCTTACCGGCAGAGAGGACAAAAGGGAAGGTCGTCCTCGGGAAACGGGGTTTCGTTCAAGGAGAGGGAAAATACTTCCTCCTTTAAAGGAAATGACAGGGAAAGACCCTTTTTCCTTAGGATATTTTCGTAAAACATTCTGAACGCTGAGACTCACGAAACGGAGTCCTTCCGCATGGGAAAAACCGTTCGCAGAGAGATCATGGTAGGAGATCGTCACGTCAACAGGGGAAAGCCGCCCTGCTACTACTCCGAAAAAGAAAGCCGCGGATGGAGGGGGGACGGGCGTAGCGTCTGGGGAAGGAAGGCGGCGCGAAGCCGAGGGGAGTTCAAAGCCGGCCCTCTTATAAAAGAAAACCGGGGAAGCGCCCGTGCGTCCTGAGAGAAGGCGCAGGGGAAACAGGGAATGGCATCCAGGACGCAGTTTCCTCAGAAAAGAGAAAGGAGATGGAAAAACAACTCCATATCTCTCTCAAAAAGAGATATGGGGAGGGGGGCAAAGCGTCTTCTGCACCTGCGAAGCCAGAGCAATTCCTGTCGCCTTCCTTGCAAGTGAAAAAGACTGCGAAAAGGAAGGGAAGGTCGTGTGCGGACGTTAAGAAGAAGATTGGTAAAGGGAGCGATCGCCGCAGAAGCGGCTTAAAGAACGGTTTTCGATCGGCTGGCGGGTGACGTGAGCCCGGATTAGTCGGAGGGAAAAAGGCGTGAACAGGATCGCCTCCCCGATGTCTAAAAAAAGATGATCGGGCTCGTCTATCAAGTCCGGAGGGGGGGAGGTCCCATACTATGGTAAAAAAGAAGACAAGATAGGGGGAAGCTGGTATACTTCTCTTCACAATGCGTAAAGGGAGGACGTAACGTCCAGTCGGGCTGCCGGAGAGGGGAAGGAAAGACGTGTGCGCTTTCCGGAAAGAAGGATGCTGAAGGTCCGCTCGAGATCACAGGGTGGAAGCTATCTCGTCTCCAAGCGGAAAGAAGGGCAGCTTACAAAAAGAGACATCTACTTAAAAACACGCGAAAAGAAGGAGAAGTTCGAGAGAAAGGAACTACCATTATCACTTTGGACAGGCTGTCAAGGAGGGGGAGGACAGCTTCACCTACCTTAGCGGAAGAAGAGGGGGAGTCTGCTGCGAGGGGAAGAGAAGCTATTAATCTCTTTCGAGAGACATAATGAGAAGGGGGAGAAAAAATACCATTCTTTCAAGGGTCAAAGAAAAGAGGGTGTAAACCCCTCGGGAATCTAAGGAGTAGGAACTCCACGTTTCAGGGATAGAGGTGAAAGGAAAAGACGAGTTGTGGCCTAGCGAATTGCATCAGCTCTCTCTTTTGAGGCCAGCGATGGGGAGGAAAGGGGAAGGTTCCACCTCTTGAAAGGGAGGAAAAGAGTCTGAGAAGAAGGAGGAGTTGTCTACATTCACTGGTCCTATCGGACGATTTCAAAAGACGTCTAGTGGGGGGAGCGGGGGAAAAGATCTACTAGAAAACCGCTGACTCACTCACGATCAGGGTAAGAGCTGAGGGGGGGGGAAGCGGAAGTTGGATTTTTTATTTTGAAGAAAGGGAAAGAAGATTTCTGTGAGGAGGAGGAGGAGGCGAAAGACTGTCTGATCTCTAGCATCGAAGGGAGTCCATAAGAGAAGAAAAGGTGCTGCCGCCTTATTCCTCTAAAGGGTCTATTTGAAAAGGTTCAAGGGGAGGGATCGCTATAGTCTCGTCCCAGAGAGGGAAACACAAAAAACAGCGATAGCCGTTGCGGATCAGTATGGGGAGTAGAAAAAAGATCGCCTCTAACATTCCGTTAGAAAAGCGTCGTACCTGGACAAAAAAAGAATCTGCGAACTTCCGGGGGAAAGAGCGACCATCAGGGGGCAAGGCTCGCACCTTCCCTCTCAGCAGACGAAACACAGGGAAGGACCAGACTCCCGGAGCTCTCTTCCTTCAGGGAAAAGGGAAGTGTTGGAGAGGGGAAGACCTGTTGGCCTCGTATGGAAGAGCTGGAGAAAGACCAGCTCACGCATTTGCGAAGCCGGTGCCGAGGAAAAAGAGAAACCGCCTCTCACAAGCCCGGTTTCAAAAGAAAGGGGGCTCGATCACGTTTCTGGGGAGGAAAACAGGAAGGCGATCCCTGCAATCGTCTGAGAACCAACCGAACGATAGAGAGGCGCAGGATCTCGTCGTTAGGAGACCCGCTGGAACGAAAAGAAAAAAAGAAGAACTACCATCGCTCGTTAGGGAGAAAGGAAAATCTCTTCAAAAAAAGGGAGAAAAACAGAGTATTCTTGTAAAAAGAACGAAAACGAAGGTGGATCGATCCTGCGGAGAAAAAGGAATCCGCAAGAAAGAAGAGGAAAGAGATCCTGCGCGATCTCGCCGAAAGGGAGGGGACTCTGAATCTCCGACTATTCGTTAGGTAACCAGGACGAGGATACCACAGACCCTTGATCTGAAAGAAACCGGGATGGTGACCCGTGGTCCAACTAAAAGGGGAAGTCGTGGGAAGTAATCTCAACTTCTGGAAGCGGGAGAGACGGGGAAGAGTTCCTCGCAGGGGATGCCAAAGGAGAGGGGAGGAGAAAAATCGAAATCCCTCCTTTTCACCCCGGAGGGGAGAGGGCCTGGAAAATAAGAAATGGCTCGACTTTCGTTTTGGTAGAGAATGGATGAGAAAAGGGAACGGCCTTGCGCTCAAACGGGGTCGCAGAAGAAGGGGAAGGTCGACGATTCTCTGCTGGCTACCGGGGGAGACGGGAGCCTTGTCTACACTCAAATGATCCTCTAACTTCTCAAGGGGATTGGGGGGGGGGACTACTGCACTATTTCTAGGAAGGGTTCAAAGAAGGGGAGGAGTACCTACACTGGAAAAACCGTGGTGATCGGGACGGGTCCTCCCTTTCCGAGGGGAAATAAATTCGATGCATAGAGAGAAAAGGCGTCGCCTATCTCTAAAAAAAGGAGCCAGCATCGTAGGGAGAGTCACTTTCTGTCAACCCGTCCGGAGGGAGGGAAGGGGGCAGCCGCTCGACCTCGAAGGGAATCGATGCTTTTTCGAGAAGAGTAAAAGTACGAGTAGGTCTGCTATAAGAGGAAACTAGGTACGAGTATGGGGAAGGGAAGAAAAAAGAGAGGAAAGAAGCTTCTCCACGGGGAGGAGGAAGTCTGGCCAATCGTTGGAAAGAGAAAGCCCATCCAAGGGGAAGCAAGTCTTGCTTCCACCTAAGAAAAGTTCACAGGATTCTCCTGCCAAGTAGGGAGAAAGATCTCAGAAGGGCCGGAAAGAGTCGCCCAGGAAAGAACACTTTTTAAAAAAGGGGAAAGAGGTTTCTTGGTCATTTCAAGAATGTTCATGGGGGGAGGGAGTGGATGCAGGAGAGAGAAGAAAACTGAACAGATTCCTCAAGGGGGGGGAAACCTTCAGCGCGGGGGAAGAAGGAAAGTCTCGATAAAGCGACCGGAGGAATCTTCACAAAACCTGCCGGAGCCTCCCCTTCCCTAGGAGGACTCAAAAAAAGAGAAGGGCCTCTCTCTCGAAAGGAAAGAAAAACCATCTGACGGACGCCTCTGGGGAAGAAAAGGGAGATGCTCGGAAGACCGCATCGAAGAAAGACCCGCTTGTAAGGATCCGGAACAGACTTCCTTCGCTCTCGGGGATACATGCTCTCCGCCTCGGGGGGATGAAGGAAGAAGGGGGAGGGAATCGTCGTTCTCTAATCAAGAACTGATTTCTTTCAGGGGGGGGAAGGGAAGATCATGAAACGGGAGTTCCGGGGGGAGATGGTCCGTCCACATCTAGGAGTCTTTTGATAACCGATCGAGGAGTGAAGAATCTGATTCCTTCCTATAATATCCTTCAGAAGGGCAGATTTCTTAGATATAGTTTAGGAGGGGAGGGGAACTTCCACAGATCCTTTCAACACCAGGGAAAGAAGAACCTTTCTCAAATACATCTCATAGACAAAGGAAAAAGTGAGTCTTTCCTCAGAGTTGGGGAACCGAGGAGACCTATTTAGGTAAAGGAGAAAAGACTCTTATCAGAAACACGACCTGAGAGGCCTCAAGGTCTTAGAGGGATCTCCTCAGTCAAGAACCTCATTTCAAGGGGGGCTCTGAAGGGTCCTCGACTGACCTGAAAAATGGCCTCTTTGAGGAGAAGTAGGATCCTAGAGCAGTCAAAAAGGAGGATAAAGAGAGAGATATGGGGGGGAAGGGCTGCCAGCTCTGGAACGGAAGGCGTAATTATCCATTACCTAGACTGCAGAAGGGCGGCGATCTCAAGGCAATTCCTGGGAGACTGGGGGGGGGGGTCATAAAGGTCTCCGGGAGGGGAGGAGCCTCTTAAGGAGGGAAGGGATCTACTCACTAGATCCGAAGGGAAAAGGGGTCTCTTGAGGCGGGTGCGGGGGGGTACGGGGCTCGGGGGGAGTGGGGGGGGGGGGGGGGGCTTAGGTGGGGGGGTGTGTGAAGGCTCTGGGGGGGGGGGGGGGGGGGGGTGTGGGGGGGGGTTGTCGGGGGGTGGACGGAGGGGGGGGGGGGGGGGGTAAATCCTAAAAGGAGGGGAACAATATTCTTACTTTGCTAAGCCACATTCTTACAATACAAGGAGAGATCTCTCTTAGAAAGATGTGAAAAAAAAGGGAATATATGGGCCTTCCAAAGGGTAGATTCCTAACACTTTCCTAAGCGACATTAGCGAACTTGCCAGGGAGAGGTTCTGAGGGGAAAAGAGGATTATCATCCTTTCCTAAAACGGAAGAGAGAGCCTCTCTAGAGTCGTGTGATAGGAAAAGGGGAGGGCGTCTCCATCTACCGGAAAGAAAGGAGGCAATCGGAAAGAGGAATCCCTCTACTTAACACGCGAGAAGGGGGAGGTACTGCCGTCTCCGTGAGGGGAAGGGGGAAAAACGCTTATAGAGAGGGACACTTTTATTCAGGAGAACTTAAGAAGTGCACGCTTCACAGACCTAGAGGGAGACCATATCTCAAATTCAAATAGAAGGGAAAGAGTAACTTTTTTCGAGGATTAGAGGAAGAAAAAGAATTGATTTGTAAACATTAAATTAAGGAAAACGCCACATCTCGGGGGGG
>Ga0179593_1265952_pt1 | contig 22012 bp, 28 predicted proteins | sample CZODoug2_1_08_16_FD_185931 | JGI IMG/M metagenome (GOLD analysis project Ga0179593, IMG submission 185931) | Vadose zone soil fungal communities from Angelo Coast Range Reserve, California, USA - CZODoug2_1_08_16fungal (PacBio error correction) | ecosystem: Environmental > Terrestrial > Soil >...
TCCTAATCGCTGGGAAGCCTATGCCAAGGGGGAAAGGCTGAGATATCACCAGAGGGGGGGAGACCACCGAGTACAGGTAGGATTCGGCTCGCCAACGATGCAGCGTGCCAAACCGTAGGCTCGGGATTCCCAAGGCCCGGAAGCGAGACCGCGCTGGAGTGACAAGTTAGCGGAAGAAAATCTATCTGGGGAACAGTGATTCGAACCGCCAACAGCACTATTGTGGAAGGCGAACACGAGCAGCAAGCTCCTTGGGGACGGATTTTCGAAAATCCCGACAAAAGGGAGGGAAAAAGACTGACCAAAGAAAAAAAAAAGACACCCAACAGCAGGCATCTGATCGAGACTTCAGGACATCAGAGAAGCAGGCAAGGTTGACCGGCTCCTATTAAAACATAGATGAAGCAAGAAGGATTCTGGAACGGCAGGCCAAATGAAAGTTTTTACAGTAATGCGCTGCAGAAACAACGCCTTCCGCGGGGAAAGACGCTGAGGGGGGCATAGTTGAGGCAGCGAACAAGTAAAACAAGCTTCTCAGACTTCCAAGGACCGGTCAAGAACGGACTCGCCCGCACGAGAGGGAGAGGCGGAGAGAGGAAAAGAGTGGGTATAACCCTTTAACAGAGAAGAAGAGATCTCCAGCAAGAAAAGAGGGCGGCACAAAGGGTACTGCCAGACATACAGCTCAAGCATGGGTGGCTAGGGGACTGGAAAATCATAGGGAGTTTCGCCTGTGGCATTTTCCTCTGTCTGTATAGATCGCCCCGCAGCGAGGAGGGCCAAGAGAAGGGGGAAAAGGTCTCTCAAATATCTCCGTACTGAAACGTCAATGGACCACTTGGAGGATCCTCGTCATGAAAAAAACCTTACCACAAATCCTGCTCACGCTCGCTGTTCAAGAAAAATATAGAGATGACAGGGCTGGAGTTCCCCGCAAAGTGCAATCCTTTCCAGATGTGGAAGGGGGGGTGCAGCTGGCAAAAAAAACTGTTTCCCACTCCGACCAGGTCTCAGAAGAGATTATCGTAGGGAAAGTTGCTTGGGTGTGCTACAGGGTCCAGTTGGCAGAAGACCGGCTAGGAAAGATAACTGAAGCGAAGGGGGGGGAAATATCTGCTTAAACTAAAGAATCTGGGGTCAGGAGGGGACTACAGAGTACTCAGTCTTAGGCTCCATGCCGGTAACAGGGGGATCACCAAGAAAAGGAGGGAAGAAAATCTCAGGAAAGTACCCACGCAGGCAAAAAGAAATACTATATCCTACCACTGGGATTGACACTTTTAGCGCAGAATATCTAGTGACTTCTAGAGGGAAGAGGATAGAGAAGGGGACGGAGTAGGGTGGGGGGGGGAGAGGGTGTAGATTAAAGGTGGGGAGAAAGTGTGGAAAGATAAAAGGAGGGGGGAGAAAGGAAGATGAGGAGGGGGAAGGGGAAAAAATAGGGAGCCCGGGGGAGTGGTAGAGAAGGGAGGGGAAAAAGGAGAGACAATCAAAATTCACCTTCCAACTTAGATCTACACCCAACAACGAGGGGGAGTACAAGAGCGATCTACGTGCGGAAGTCACGGAGTTTGGCATAACGGAGATTTTCGACGAAAGAAAAAAAAGAGGGGGGGGTGACTTCTCAAGTTGGGTGAAAAGCCGAAGAAGCCCGAATATTTTTAGGACGGACAAAAGAGGATTCACGATCAAATTGCATCTCTGAAACTTGTCGTTACGACGTCTAAAGGAAGAGACGATCATTGCGTCCTCAAAACAGAGGGGAGAAAGGAGAGGAATAGAAAGATGAAAAATAAAAACTAGGCAAAAAAAATTAGAATGCATGACCACAGGGTCGAGCACGGAAAAGGGGGACAAACAATGGCTTCGACCAAAGAAGGAAAGAAAAAAAGGGTTCCCAAAGGGAGAATGACTCTCTAAAAGTGGGACCAAGAAAAGGGTACCATGCAGTGGAAAAGTGGCGGTGACGGAGAGCAAAGACCCGGAGCCTCCGGTCCGTATGTTTGAAAGATGCACTGGAGGAGTGGGGAGTGAAACACGGACATGTATCTGATACTTATAATTAAAAAGCAGGCTCAAAGGCGTCGAGCGAGTCAAAGGAGGTGACTGGAATCGGACTAAACGACTCAGGTAAAGCAACAAACAACAAAGCTCAAGGATATAGTTGAAGAAAGAAAAAGAAAAAGAGGTCGAAACCCCAAGAAAAAAAAGCAGGGGGAGTGGAAGAACCGCACTATCGGCTGATAGCGGCAAGAAATTAACTGAACATAAATAACAAGGGATTCTTCATGGGAGAGATAAAAGGATTCTAGATTCACAACAGAAGGTCTTCCCACCATAAAAGGAGGAAAAAGTGTCGAAGACAGCGAACAGTCATACAAATGAACAAAGGTTCCGAACTAAAATTGGGATAGGTAATCATCGTGCAAAAAAACGGAAAGAAAAAAAAGACATAGGGGCAAAAAGGAGAAAGTCCCCTCTCAAGGCTCACAGGAAAGTCGGCTTCATTCACCAGCTGGGTTGGGAAAAAAAGACAACAACGAACACCTGCCCGGTTGGTATCGCGGTAAAAAGATGCCCTTCTGCTTGAGGAGGAAAGAAGGGGGGAGGGACGGAGACAAGGGAAGAAGGGAAGATCTTATTTGAGTTGGCGCGTTACGCAAGTGACCAACACGCCCTATGAGCGGACACTCGAAAAAAAGAAAAACCCAAGAGAGATGGAGCAAAACTGGAAAACATCGGTAGTGCACGATATGTTTGGCTTGGTCGTGTTAATGAGGATATATGTGGGAGAAAACGAAACCAGCGACTTTTCAACGAGGAAAAAGGCAAGTGAAACCGATCCGCGCGCATGAACAGGGGCCCTTTAAAGAAAGAGTCGGACCATAAAAGATTGACAACAGATCGAAGATCTTTGAAGAAAAGAGGGGTTACTCAGACCCAAGACTTGCGGGTTGTGGGCGGCGGCGAGTCGAGAGAGCCAAAGATTATAATCAGGGGGGCAAAAACCTAGCGGTAAAACGAAAAGGCCGGTTCTTGACCGGGGGTCTGCTCGGAATGAGAACGCGCAAAAACCGGTTTGTCGCGAGGATAAGATGGATAAAGGCCTGCGGAGAAGGCGAGAGAGTTGAATGGTGTATTGGAGGGAAGGATGCCTCTCGATATAGAAGAGAGATGAGGTAACGAAATTTGGCGGATGACTATAGAGGTTCTTGTGGTACAGGGGAGAATGACTTGCACTCAAAGAGAGTCATTAGATTTGCAAGGCATAGCTGGGGAGAGGTGAAGTTGAACGATTACCGACGAAGAAGCGTCTTCGCTTGAATCGTTTCGCAGCCACATAACATGCGTTCAGAAGAAAGGGTCTAAAAAGGACAGACGAAGATAGTAAGGGAAAAACCGCATACGTTCCAAAGAAGAAGAAGGTTCACCAAAAAAGGGGAGATAGAATACGCAAAAAGCGCAGGCCGAGTCTGTACCGTTCATGTAGTGCCGGTTCGAAAAGGAGATGGGGGGCAAATAAAAAACTAACGGCGGGAAAGTAAAGGCTATTTTCTCGAACCAGCTATAGGGGGGGAAGCATGGGGCAAGCAAGACAAGAAGGCGCCACGTACTGCAATTAGATCGCTAAAACGTCGGAGCTCATCCTACTTTAACGCTGTCGAGTATCCTGACCAACCCGGGATGAGAAAGGGGGGGTTTGTAAGAGCGAATGCCAAACGCGACCTATCAAATTCACCATTGCTTTGTGTTCTTGGGTAAATAGACTGATACTGAATCAGTAGTCCATATCGGCATGGATGGGAGACTCGCCTGACTTCACCACCTGGTGGCCGCTGAAACGAAAGGAGAAAATGTTCTTTTCGAAGCCCTCGGCAAGACGCGGAAAGTGAAAAAAAAAAAGTGTCTCTCTCTCCCCGGGAACTCGCTTTCTCTGTCTCTGAGACAAAAACCGCTCGCGACTCAATTCGCTATACCTTAAGAGAACTCTGGCAGGCACCACTCCCAAAGAAAAACGCCCCAAAAAAAAAAAAAAAAAAAAACCCCAACCACCAAAAAAAACCCCAAACCTGACCGGGGCCCCGGGGTGAGCTCCCTCGCCATGAAGAAGCTATCAAACAAGACGGAAGGAAAAAGACCGCCACAAAAAAAAAAACCAAACGCCTCCCCCCGGCAAAATCAAAGAAAAACCCCGGAACTAATATCTAGAAATAACCGCATCAACACACCAAGAGGCTCAATAGAGAAAAGAAAATCCCAAAAGAAGGAAAAAACCAGCTGGTCAAAAGGCACAGAGCTCACCAAGCTCCCAACAAGAGAGAACGAAAAAAAGGACAACTGAGAACTTCCTGAGACCGTCAGCCGATTAGGAGTGGGATGTGAGTGAAGAGGGGAGAATTAGCGGATTTGAGGCGAGGCGACAGAACGCGAGAGCCTTTTCGGTGGGATAGAACCAAGCAGGGTGGTGGGAAAAACAAGTTGAGCCAGGCAAGTTCGCTACGAAGATAAACGGTTAGTGGTGCAAAAACACAAAGAAGATGACCTGGGCAAATTGGAACGATGTAAAGGTCTATGAAAAAAATTGCACAAGATGCGCCAATTTCGGATCACCAGAAGAGACTCTTTAGGAACAGCGGACGTTTCAAAGGGGAAACTAAAGAGAAAAAACTGGTCCCATGACGGAAGAACTCGCACGCTATAAGGAGTCAGGGAACGGATTCATGATGAGAAGAGAGGCCTAAGGTGTCGACAAGAATTGACCGCTGTCTGTTACTTCACATGGTAGAGGAGGACGCGCATCGGGTACCAGTGACGGAGCATGCACAACCCCAGTTTTTCAATAACGCTTGTAAAAAACGCTAGGGCAGGGGTCAGAATTCTGGGAAAAGCTGTCCCCGCCTGGCGAGAGTTTGGAGCGACAAGAATAGAGACGGGGGGATTCGTTAAAATACGTCAATATGTTCCAAAGAAAAAAGTAAAGGGAGACCCGACTTCTCGGTTTGAGATCGCGCTAACACGACAAAGGGGACAGAATTGGGTGTAATAAGGAAGTTAAAAAATCACCGAAACCGGCCTTGGCCAACCAAGAAGTGAACCGGGGAACGGTTCGACCAGTCCGCCATCCGTAAGGGTCAAATCGCTCTGGAGGTCGCAAAGGGAGGGGGAGTAGTAAAGTGCGCGTCTGGCTCGTACCACATCAAAAAAGGGTGACCCCTCCTCGAAGTTTCACGGGTCCTACGTCGTCGCCGGCGTATCTCCACACTTCAAAGCCTGTACCTCGCGCGATCAAGTCTGGTCGAAAAAATAAGAGACGGAGAAAGAGGGAGAAAAAATAGTCGCGACATGCATTCCCAGTGCATGATCGGGCCGGACCAAAGAAAGCAACCTGGGAGGTGAAAAGCGCCGGCGGGTATGCCCGTTACTCTACACAGGCTCCGTTCCTGAAATGGATTCTCCTCTCCGCTCCCGATAATTCTACCAAAAATATTTGAATTTTAAGATCCCGACTGCGAGTCAGGAGCTCCGGAGGGCGGGATATGAAATGTGCTGAAACCGGGGTCGCGATCAGACGTAGAGGCCGGCCCCTGCCTCTCTTTTCATCTGTTCGATGTTCTCATGTCTTTGCGACCTTCCTTTTCAAAGGGAGAACGGTGAACATGCGTCCGGCTTAACCCCCACACCAATACATAGCCTAAAGGAGGAATGGCGAGATATCACCTGATCTTGGTAGGACACGAGAGAGGGACCTGCGCATAGAGAGAAGGACAAGGAAAAACAAAATCCTCAGGATAAATCCGAAGCAATGGACGCACGTCAGATATAACAAAAGTAACAGAGTTGGCTAATTAGGCCCGACAAAAAGTTGCGAAACGGCGGAGGAGAATGGGCTGGACGAAAGGACGGGAATAATATTAAACAGCAGTGATGAAGAATTTGGGAAATTCAGGTCACCGATGTGGAACTCAATAAAAAAAAGTAAGACGAAGAAAGTGCGAGAGCCGAGCGCTTGACGACGACGAATGGGGTCAGAGACAAAGTAAAGCCAGCGGTGAAAGCGCATGGGATCATGATTGGTGAACGGCCTGATGGAGACGGAGAAGGAGTCGTGGAGCCGATCCCGAAAGAACTGACGCCGAGAAGCTCGGATAAAAATTGATCTGTGAGTGACGGAAAAGGGGGACAAACATAAAAAAACGTGCAACTCAAGGACAGTTTCAGCGAACGCGAAGCTTAAACCATAAACCCCTCAAGCATAGGATCCAGAGCGTGTAAAGCGCATAAAGGGGATGAAGGGAATACCGACGGGGATGCGGGCAAGAAATCAGAAAGGGCAAAAGCGGCACATCTGTCGACCATTAGGCGACCGGAGAAAGAAAAGAGTTCAAGCAGATATGCGATCCGATGGTCTTTCTAGAATGGCGACACTGTTCGGATGTTTCAAACGGGAAGAACGCTGTGTCAAAGACCACTCGGTATCGAGGACCAAAAATTTGCTAAGAAGAAACGGGAAAGTCATGCCGAGGAGAACAAGGGAAATCGTCAACGTAAATGATCAGGTCAGCGGATGGGGGGGGCAGGCACAAAACGCTGGAGGTGAGCGCAACCATTGCCTGGCTCTCGCTGCCTAGTCTCACAAGGGGGGGACAGAAAAAAGAAAAAGGGCTCTCGCGTTCTTGAACTCGCCTCATAAAGGCAAAATACAAAAAAACCATCCCCTGAAGTCTCACGGACATCTAACGGTAAGTTGGTTCCTGGGGGGGAGAGGGGACTCTGGGTGGGAAGGCAGCTGTGAGCTCTTCGTGCCAGACATGCATGATGGGGAGGGGGAGAAGCGGTTGCTCGGTCCAAATGTGGCTTGCGGATTTCCCTATGTTAAAACGATCCGGCAAGGGGTTGCGGGTATGGTTCCGTGGGGGGCGTCCGTCTGGGGTTTTTGTGGGACGGTGCGGACGATAGGAAACCGCGGCCATCATGGAAAGGCGAGGCATAACCAGGGCAAGGAAGGTGCAAAAAGGAAGGGATCTTCTATAATTTGATCGAAAGAACAAAATGGGGTCCGGTTATCGCGATCGCCCTCGAAGCCTCGACTCCAAAACAGAGGGGTCAGGGAAGGCCGACACTGACAACACAGTGTGAAGGCGATATCGCCAGCGAAACATCAGCATAGCCGCGAAAGAGAAAACAAGCAGATCACTGTGAAAGCTAGGCTATAAGAGGACAATTCGGAAGATGAACAAAAATAGGGGAAAACTTTTTCCGTGGGTCCGGCTCCAGCCGACAGGAAACAAACAAGAGAGCACGGCGAGAAGCGATCTCGCGTCCGGACCGGCGACCTCAGAGGTTAGGGGGGAACAGGGGGGAGAGAAGACATGAGAACTGAAAACATACACCTGCCTTCCTGCCCGAAAGTGGGTGAGATGTCCCCAACAAAGAAAATACCTTACGGAAAGACGCGGCTATAGAGCCGGGCGATCATTCCGTTTCCATCAGGTTTGGAAAAAACCTGTCAGAGGGCAAAGCAGGAGATCAAGCAAGATATGGGATCGTCAGTCAGTCCTTCGGAAGATCAGCGTTATCTGAAAGAGGGAAGTTGTCGAAGACGAAAATATTTGGGGAATCTTCCCTGCCTAACAAATGTATGCATCAAAAGACCTACACAGGAAGAGGTCCCGGTTGGAAGAAAGCCGGTGCAGAAAGATAAACCCAGACAAGGCGGTCATAAAGAACAATCTGACATAGTCGGGTGATATAGCGCAGGGCAATCGTACCAAGAAAAAAGACCAGATCGCCGGGGCGGGAAAACAGTGTAACATGATCTCCATCACGAACTCCGCAAATAGAAAAAAAGGGCGCCAGAGAATACCAAAATGAAACAGGCATTCGTCCAAGAAACGTCTTGTGTGGCAAAAGAGAAATTCACTTGAAATCGCTCGAAACTCCGTCCCACAACGAAGTCGTCAAAACCGACAAGCAAGGCGTCAAAGAATAAAAGGTTGCCCATGGATTCAGAAAGGAAAGAAAGCTGGCATTAGAACTAGGATAGGTCAGAATCTGGCGACACGTTACCTAAAAAAGTCAAAAGAAAATGCGGTAAAATCAATACCGAAAGAGAACACGACCGCAAAAACACTTCGTCGCTACAAGGAAAATGAGCATAAAAAAAAGGTGGAGAACGTCGCGTGTCACAGTCGGTTGGTCCCCTACATTCAGGGCAAGAAGAGCAAACTCCAAATAGATGTGAAGCTTACCTCTCAAACCATTAAAGTAAACACAGAAGGCGCATCTGGTGGGAAGAAAAACCGGTTCAAAAGGGGGCGGGGCCGTGGGTTGACCAACAAAGGCGGGAAGGAAAAGCAAAACCTTTTGTGAGCGGCGAGGGACGAAAAAGAAGCTGAACAACATCTTCACCGAGGGGAGGCGATGAGCAGCTAACGACAAGGTATTTCTTTCGGGAACCGCATGAGATAAGAAACGCTGTCTCTTCGAACACAAAGCCCGGGGGGCGCAACGGAGGGGGGTGAATCGAGAAAAAAAAGGAGAGCGCACCTGACCAGCGCTACGGGTTATGAACTGCAGCGTCGATAACGAATTAGCATTTACAGCCGCTGCAACTTGGGGTCGATAGAAAGGATCTGAGGCGCTCGGGCCCTCAAACAGGTGCCGCTTGGGGTGGGCGTGACCTGAGTGGGGGAAAAGAAAAAGTACGTGAAGCAAACCATCACATTTGCCGCGCTCGACACCGGAGAATGCCTATATCTACTTGGAGGAGGAAAAAATGCCGGGAGGAATAAACAAAAAACGCCAGGGCATCGCAAAAAGAAAAGGCCCCGATCCGGGGACTTCGTGAAACGAACCGACCTCGAAAGAAAGTCACTGTCGCCACGTGGCGAGAAGGGAAAGTAGGAAACCCAACGGGAGGAACTGCGATGTCGTGACCAACCGCCCGTGTTGGTCCCTCGAGGACCCTGTGGGCAAACTCGAGTAAGGGAGTTAAGAGGTAGCGCGGGGGCCGACGTTTGTAAACCATGGGACGCGCCAAACGGGGATGGGTTGTGAGCCGAAACAGAGGCGTCCGAAACTAAAAGAACGGCACCAAGAGCAATACTAAAAGGTTGGATCGAAAAGTCTCCGTAGGGTGTTAAGATCCTCAAAACAAAAAACAGGATAAGTCCGGCGCGGGCAACAGCGTAAGTTTCATTTCAAAAAAACAAAGTTTGGTGAAAGCACCTCAGAGGACAGGAGAAAGAACTAACGGAGGATCGACTAGAAAAAAGAAAGGAGGAGAATAAGAGATCTAGTTTAGAAGGGGGGATGAGGGATTTTGACATAAACAATTTTTTGAAAATGAAACTTGATGTGTGGCCACGCTAACGAAAAAAGTTTGGAAGAGTAACCCTAAAACTTTCAATGCATCCAAATGAATAATCTCTTGTCCGGTACTAACGGTACGAATCTTCGCAGCCGAGAGGGGGTCTGCTCAAAACCAACCGCTCCCAAGAACGGAAAGAAACGTCGGCCCACACTACAAGGAAGAAAAAAACGCAACATGAGAAAGGATGAGTCGATCACTCGCGTGGCAAAAACAGGAAAAACCATCCATCGAAATCAAAAGCGGGGAACCAAGAACAGTTCTGAGAAAAATAACTTGCCGAAATATGACATTCAGACGGATGTACTTCGTCATGCCAAAAGAATGCAAATTACGTTTTGAAGATGAACTGCTAGTGGACGCTTAACGGCATAATAGAGAACATTCTAAAAGAGCCGAGGGGGGTATGGTCGCTGTAACGGACCAAACCAAGGGCACGCACACAAAAAAATGGCTAGGCCGAGAGCGCACATCCACAGACTCGAAAAAAAAACGGACCTGGAACTCCTCTCAGAGCTGACGCTGCAAGACTTTACGCAGCAACGTCTTACGAACGGACGGATCGAGATTCACCACTACGAACGTCTCCCCTCCAGGGCGGGAAGGACGAAGAAAGAAGCAAAAAAGAAAGCGAAAGACAACGGGGTTTCACGAAATCAACGAAACTTGAGGAGGAGGAGATCACGGAACGAACCGAGAACGATGCTGGCAAAAAGCCTTCGAAGCATCCCTGAGGAGAACTCAAAAATTGCCTCATCAAATGAAAGGTGTTGGGTGGGGAAACAACGGGAAACAGAAACAAACTGAGCCCGGTTGGTAGGCGAGGTGCAAATAAGAGAACTCGAAAAAAAGAGGTCTTAGACCGGGGGTTCGAGACCAGGGCCGCAGTAGCAAGAAGGGGAAACTCATTCATCAAAAGGAAAAAAGAGTATAGGGAAAATCGACCGCTGCCACAAAACCGCGATAGTACAAATTTGCATAGCAAGTGAGTCGAAGATGTGTTTGGGAAGGGGGATGATGTAAGGTCTTGGAGCACCGCCATCGTCTGACCGGAAGAGTGTAGGAATGATCTTAGATATCGCCATAGATTAAATTGCCCTTTAGACAGATTTGGCCAGGGGAAAAGAGGCTAAAAGAGGGGGGGGAAAGAACGTATGAAGAGACGCGGAAGGGTGGGCGGGCGTCGCCTCGAGGGGGAAAGTATACGTCCGTTGGGAAAAAACGTTTGGGAAGGAAAGCGAGTTGGGAAGGAACGACTCGAGCTGGAACGAACACCGGTTGGTAAGGAAAAAACCGCGGCGTCTTGCGATCCTGGAAAGGGCGGCTAGGCGATCCTGGTTCAAAGGATTGTGAGAAAATAATTAGCGATGATAGGAAGAGAAAGAGTCATAAGCATGGGATGCCATTCGTGCTGTAACTAACGCGGCTTTCCTCAACAGTCAAGCGTCATGGGGCGAGTGGGAGAGGGCAAGAACTGTGGGTTGAGCAGGGAAGTGACTAACAGGCCATAGAGATCTTCTCTACCTACGGTTGCAAAAAAGTCATGCGGGCACGACGTGAGTGATTAGCTTCCCGATGAATGGAAGACAGATCCGATCGGTCAAGAAAAAAAAAAAGGGACCCAACAACGATGGAAGGGGCGGAACAAAACAAAGCTTGAACGGGGAAGTAAAAAAAAGAGAGCCGAATACCGTTCACATTGGGGGGCCGTGATAAACCGGAAAAGTGTGGGATTACAGATGGGTACAGAAAAAATCGTGCAGCAAAAGGAAAGGAAAAGGGCGGGGGGTCAGCAAAGAGTGTTTCGATCAGTGGCAAGCGACCGCCAATCGACGTTGACGAATAGAAAAACGAGTAGAGAATCCTCCGGGGAAAAGGAACTGCTTATGGAGCCCCGGAACAAAGACAACAACACGATGGGTGTCTCCTCGATGAAGTCCTCGAGCCTCTCAAGGGCAAAAAACGGAGAAATGAAGGGGGGGTGGAAAAAAGTGGGAGGAGGATACAAGTCATATCGTGCTATTGCGAAGAAAGAAAAAAGTTTCACCACCTGGTAAAGGAGGAACGAAAGAGACACTCTGGTGGAGAGGACCATCGATGTCGTCGATTACAGCTGGGGGAAAAGAAAAAGAAACGGTGAGAAGGAGAACAAATACATATAATGGGGAATTGGAGTGGTGGAAAGTCCCATGGACAGGGGTAGAACAGGGCAAGGATCCTCAAAACCACAAAAAAGAGGCGATCCTCCACCGAAACCCAAACTAGCCAAAGAAAGAGAAAAATCATCCAAACGACCTATAAGGGGAAAGGGGTTCAAGAAAGGAAAATACGACGCATAAAAACTCGCTCAAAAAGCATTCAACCTCACAAAAAAATGTTCGGCGGTCGCAGACTCCGCCGCTCACGCTCTCTGCAAAAAAGAAAAGAAGTGGAGGAATCCCGGAGAAGGAATCCTGGAAGGAAGAGTGGGGGGGGGGCATTATTCTGAAATTAGGAAGGCGCACGCGTCGCAGGGGAGGGGGGATGCCCCAATCCTTGCAAGCCCTTTAATGAAGCCATGAGCCAGGGCCAGTGCTACTCAAGAAAAGGGGGAACCCATAGAAGAGGGACATAGTAAAGTGGGAACGATTCAAGAGTATGCGGCAGAAAAATTGTGAAAGTGATTACATTCAGTACCTCGATATCCGGGTAAAACAGCGTGGCAAGTAAAAACCCCGAACATGAGAAAGTAAAAGCTGAAACTCCGAAAGAGGATCGTGAGTGAAAAAGAAGAACGGGAGCAGTAGGAGGCCGACAAACTGGGCCGCTTCTGCCGATCTTACTTTTCCCGCATCAGAAAAGGCGTAATCACGCACCCCGTTTTTCGAGAGGGGGTCAAAGTATCTTGCTGTCGAGGAAAAGGGACTTCCCGAGCGAGTCGAGACAAGGTTGCAATATCCGGGGTTGATGCGTTAAAACAAAAAAGACACAAAATCTCGAAGCAGTCTTGAGCGGAGGGGCCTGTCTTTCGGGAAGCAGAGAGCAAAGGCAGAACAAAATGATCAGGGCAGAACAACCGACACGCATGATCACCAAAAAGATTGACAAAAAGCACGGAAAGCGGAAGAAGCTGGGACTGAACCAGGACCAATTCTTAGTCTGTCAAGAGCTCGATAAAGCAAATAGAGGTAGAACGGGCCGGGGTCTGGCTCGTCCACAAGGGGGTACCCTCAAATCATGAAAAAAAATACCCAGGGGGGGGAGAAAAATATGATTTAAATTAATAAGTGAGGCCGTACAGAAACGGAGTAAAGAAAGCATTGAACCTGATAGCGCAAATTCCTAAAAGGAGTTGGGGGTTTAGCAGCAAAGGACTTGGGATCAAAATGATGCTTCTTAGAGAGAGGAGGGGCTTGGGGCGCCGGGACCGATCGAACGTATAAATTAATCCGAAAATCAGGATGCTATAGTGGCCTCAACCGATCGAAAGGGAGGCGAAAAACACAAAAGGATCATTGAAAGGAGAAGGATATCACCGGATCTATCGGGGGGAAGGAACCTAAAAAGAAGAAAGAATCATCAGTGAAGAGCGACACCGCCGAAAAAAAAAAAACCATCCCAGCGAGCCGCGAAGCAGATGGAAAAAACGCTGTGGGGGGAGGGGAGCAATTTCAAGAAAATATTGGGAGAAAAAATGCCGATAAAAGAATTGACAACGTTTGGAAACGACTAAGGTCGGCCGAAGGACGTGATCAAATATGAAGCATCAGGGACAAAAACCGAGCGGGAGGCACCGAGGCGATGAATACACCGGAAAGCGACCGCCGAAGGTGCTAAGAACAGCGATTGGACCAGAAGTCACTGGTCGAGAGAAAGCTATCCCGCCGGCAAGAAAAGCAGGTTGAAAGTGAAAAGAGGGAGGTGGTTCATAATGGAGAGTCAGGTCGACCGGATTCAGGAAAATCCCGAAAGACCGCAGCCGAGAGACGCTAAAAAAAGACTTCAGCTCAGGGGACCTATGACGGAAAGAACGATCCAAGTCTAGACAGTGTAGCGAAGATCGGACGGGGCAGGGACGAAAAGCCAAATAAAGACAAAAAGAGGGGGTAAAATCATAAGAAGGGTGGCGTAAACAGGGTCCACAAAGAAAGTGCAAAAACGAACACTTGTCGACACTGCCTCGCGCAATCGTGAAAAGAGAAAAAAACTTAAACGAGCGCTGTATTCGGACGAAGGGAATGGACAGTTCGGATGTTTACATTGTGGAAGGAAGGGATTTCGCCGACGCAGGGAGATCAGACACGAAAGTGTGCGAAAACACGCAAAAAACGCAATCGAGAGACGCAAAAGTTCACCGATCATCGCAGATGGTTCTGCCAAACGAGGATCAAACATTGCCTGAAGAATCGTCAAGGAAGAAAATGAGGTAGATCTCAACAGAAAGCTCCTGTTCTTGCTCCTCAGGCTCAAAACAGCTCAAGAACAGAGACTTCAGGAAAAAGCCTCCGTACTTACAGAAATTAACAGGGTCGTGGGGGGGGAAGTGAGGAGCGGTGAGAGGCAGAGGAGATTAAAGAAATAAAAGGAGATGGAGTGTTGGGGGGGGTCCTTGGGAAGTCGGTTTTTGAAAAAAAGAATTGACCACGGATAAGTAGCGACGTGTTAGGAGGGTCAATTGGGCGGAGTCCTGGTGTGGGTGTGCGGTGGCATGATGAGCGGATGTCAGCGGACTGACAGAAGGGCAGAATGGGATAAAAATCAACCAAAAAATTACGGTTAAAGAATGAAAGCTCTCGGGGGGTACGAGAAACGAAGACGGGTGGAGAGTGGGTCAATCTGTCCTCCTCGAAAGAGAGTGCATGACGAACCAAACATCGTTTCTATTGAAGGACTGACAGGGGAAAAAAGGGGGGGAAGAAGAGATCGGCATAAGATAAAGGAAACAAAAAATACAGCGCGGCACAAAAAAATTAGCAACTTATTGATGGAAACGGCCTAAAAGCGGCCAATTAAGAACCAAATCTTTCAGGACGTGGTACTGGGGGGCAGGGGAGAAACGAAACGCGCTTCAAACGATTAAACTCGGAGGTGATCGCGGAAAACGGCCGTACCGGCGATCCACAAAACCCAAAAAACGGTCAGGGCCCCAAAAAATTACAAAGGGGGAGAAAGAAAAGAGCCTTTGACCGGGAAAGCGTGGCTGTTCGTTACCGACAAACCAAGAAACTGGATCAACCGCAAACATTTGGAACGGACAAGAAAAGCGCTTGGGACAAGAGCGGGGCCAAAATCTTTGGGGGGAAAAAAACCGAAGAGTTTGGGCACGTATTAGCAATTCCAGACGATCTGGATCGTAGTTCCAAGGGTCCGAAGGATAAGGAGAAAGATATGAGGACAGCAGACCTGGAGGAAAACGGGGAAAAATACTCTATCGGGAAAACATGCATATCAGGAAGAACACCATTTAGCCAGCGCCACTCGCAACTTTGCACAGGGGGGATAAGCGTCTCTCGAAACAGCAACCATCAGAAGAAAAAAATTCAGCATTAAAAAGGGGAGCGCTTAGAAAGGAAAACATCCCACTGGGGCCACAGAACGCATGATGAAAGGGGCAGGAAGACGAAGACGACTCCGCCGCATAGGAAAATCAAACAAAGTTTAAAAACAGAAAAGGAACCGTACATTGAAAAGCATGATGTCAGCAACAAAGAGGAACAATCTATACGAGAGGGTATCTCTGAATCGGGAGCAGGGAACAAACGCAAAGAGGTCTAATTCAAAAACGAAAGACAAGGAAAAGAGAGGACTAATCAGCTGCAAAGGTAAAAGAATCATAAGGAAACTTTAAAGGACTATAAGAGATATGTAAATCATTGCTACAAAAGTTAAAGTTTCCGCTCTGAAAGAAGAGGGCGGACTCTCAGGAAAAAAAACAACAAATCCAAAACACTATCGAGGGGAAAAAGAAAAGAGGCTGCAAAGGGGGAATCATTTGTCAAAGGGCGAGGGAAAGAGACATAAAGCTGTAGAAAGAAAGAAACTAAATCAGTGCTACGGAGGCGGCGCGACAAAAGACATAAAAAAAGGGGCTAGCGGAAAGTTGCACCTCAAAAAAAAAACGGGGGGGGGACATGTTCGGTTGGAGTTAAAACAAAAAACTGAAAGAAAAGGTGGGGGTGAACGAGGACTGCTCAAAGAAACAAAGAAGTATCGTTGATGCAATTCGCTGGGAGAAGAAAAATAACTAAGACAGGGAGGTGAGTGTAGGAAAAGTTGGGAAAAAGGAGAATAAGGGGAGACCAGTATATCGGACAAAGTGCCCTCATCGTTTAGGGGCAGACGTCGGGGGAAAGCATCCGTATCCCGACTGAAAAACCGCTACAGGGGGGGTATTAGTAATAAGTCGACAATAAGCAGACGATGACTGCGGTCGGTACAAGCCTGTTTAAGCGACGCAAAGTGAAAGCTGGACTGAAACACAAGGAATCAAAACGCTGGTGGGAAACCTGATTGTGGACAGTCAGGGGAAGGACCTCGAAAAAAATCATGGCCGCGCTCGACATGGAGATCGACGTCAAATAAAATGCCGGGAAAGAGTACCGCCAAAAGAAACTAAGTGGCTAGGAAAAAAAAAGGGGGGGGGGGAAAACCGAGACGGTCATTGAAGAATGAACCCCGCGAGAAAGAAAGGGAAAAAATTTCTAAAACGTTTCGGAGCCAAGGTCGGCGCGAAAAAGCATGTCTTGAGCGATGGAAAGTGGGACTCGTCAACGGGGGTTAAAGCAAAAGATGCAAACCCAGGCATAAGGGGAGAGAGTTGAGGGCAAGAGTACTCGGACAAAATTTCCTTAATGGAAGCGCCGAAAGCTTGGTTTGGGAGCAAAAAACAGAGCGGCCTAAAGGAAATACTTGAACACAAGATAAAAAAATTGCAAGGTGGGAAAAGAGAAGAACCAGGGGAAAAGAAGTAACAGGATCAATCCAACCAAGGCAGGAGGGAGGGAACGGCGCAGGGAAAACAAGGGGGCGTATTTAAAAAAAAATCTTTGGTGATCGCTCGCAAAAAAACCAAAAAGCCACCAATCTACCGCAAAACAAAAAAACGATGATAGACAAAAAAAAATCGAAGTGAGGAAGGTGACGGAGGGTTGTGAGGAGGGGGGACACGATTCACCTGGTTTGGGGAAAGGAAAAAATTGAATTTGACAACGCTCAGGAACTATCACTGAAAAAGGGGGGGAGTGATCCAAAACGGAGACAAGTATTGAGGCGGACAACGGAAGAGTAGAGAGGGGCGTTACGTGACGCGTAAGACATGTGCAAAGGAGCAAAAAAACCCAGGACGGAAGGGAAAAAGAAAAGTCAACCGCGCTAAAACTATGAAAACAACAAGAAGCATGAACAAAGGTCTAAGAGACAGAACACAAGGAGGAGAGCAAAACCATACGATCAAGACAACAGGGTTTCCGAAGAGAGGGATGAGGCAGAAACGGAACGAAAAGTACTGTCACGTCGTGGGGAATTCAGGTAGGGGAAGGAGTGAAGAGGGACCCCGGACACATGCCGGTACTACTGGGGAGAATTCACTGGAGGTCATTTGGGAGGTAATATTCATTAATATCTGAAGTAATACATTAAAAACGACGTCGAAACCAATGGTTGATGGTTCGGAGGGAAAGTAAACAGAAGGGAAAAACAGAAGAAAAAACCCAGCGGCATGGAAACGAACCAAGAAAAAGCCAGATCAAAGAAACAAACAACAAACTCGTCTTGACCACCAATAATCGTCGCGCAAAAGAAAAAAGAAGAAAACCGTCGCTGAAAATTTGCGTAAACGAAAAAAAAGATGAAAGTCACCCGACCGTTTTCATGGCCAATAAGAGGCGGGAAAGGAGGAAGGGGAAAATAGACCATCAAGACAAAATGTCCGAAAAGAAAACACGTTCAGTCCTGAAAGAATCAAAAAAAAACGGAAGCAAATGCAATTGGGGGGGAAGGAAGTAACAAGTACCCGAAAGAGAAAAAATTCCGTCAGCAGCCAGCTTTGTCAACGTCAACAACCTTGAGTAAAGGGTTATGATATGTGAAAAGAAAAAGAAAACCTCCAAAAAAAGGCGGGAAGACCTATGGGGGGGACGATACCCAAATACGACACCGAATCTTGTGAACGCTTTCTCAAATACAAGCCCGGGAAGTACAAGGGGGACCAATGGAACAAAGCGAAGAGGGGGAGAAAGGACAAAAACATAGGTCGGTCTTAAACTATAAGGGGGGGGAGTGCGTGGATAGTAATGGGGTCGACCTAAAGAGGAGTTAAGGACGCAAGAACGTTCAAACGCATGAAAAAAAGAAGATAGACTGGAGATAACAGGTTGGGGGGGCCGGTTATGAAGTTTCTGGAAAAATTGATGATATAAAGAGGCCGAGGGGCAGGACGTCTGTGAAAGACATGTCTTTTGTGTGGCAGGAACGGTCCGCTTCGAGATCAGAAAGCATACGTCAGTTTCACATAAAAAAAAGGGTTTGCGACGAATGATAGGGGTAAACGAGCATAGGGAGAAAAGAAGAAAAAACCGGTGTGATAGGCGCGGAAAATCCCAACAGGCGGAGCGGATACTTTTTGAGGGTGTATTGGGGAGGGGCCGAAGGCCCCAAAATTCAAAAGACTAAGGAAAGCGCTCAGGGGGAGGAGTATATGCGTGCTGGAACGAAAGGCGTTTAAAAACGATCAACCAGGAAAAAATAGGAGAAAGTGCTACGGAAAAATGGGGGGGACAAAAAGAAAAAAATCCGGACGTAACAAAACCACTACTTTCTCAAAACGGAAAAACATGGCGTCATCGTCCGCTGGAATCTTAAACCAGAAAATGAGTAAAAGAGAACATCGGGAGGGGGGACGAGCAGAAACCGGAAGGAGGTTGAAAAAACAAAGCTTGAAAAGATCGGCACGCGAGAGAGACGGGCTAACTGGAAGGGTCAATACGGTGAACAGGGCTAAGGGGGAGAAAGGAAAAATAATCGAAGGGGGAAATCTATGGCAGCGTTTGCCAGCGCTCATTGTTTAACTGGCACAAGGAAGAAGGAGAGGAACGGAAGAGCCCGTACGCAGAACGAACGACAGGATGGGGCAGCGTGCAGGAGGGGATCCGGAAAAAAGGAAAAAAGCGACGATTGGGTATTAATAACGAGCGACTGTGCAAAGAAGGACAACATTGGGGGGGAGAATGGAAAAGGGTGGTGAACTCGGAATTGGAACGGGAGAGAGAGAATCCTTAGGAGGAGGAGATGTGAGATTCAGACTCCGGGAAATTAACACGGGGGGTGCCAGGAGGTGACAACATCTAAAACTCTGTTTGGAATGCCAAAGGGGCGAATAGAGCATCGGGGAAACCAGAGATAGTTCGCTAGATCAAAATGGGCAAAAGAAAGTCCTTGAAGGGCTTTCACACCCTGGACACGTAAAGGGGATCGAAAAGAAAGAAGACCATGATGCCGCAACACATCGCTAAAGAAAGAAGGACAAACAAAAAAAAAACCAGACAGCCGACCAAAAAGAAAAGGAAACTCATAACAAGCCTCTACTGATCAAAAGTTGGCATCCAGGAAAGAAGAAGAAAACACAACGCACAAAAAAAAAAGATCAATCTCCTGAAAACCGAAAACATGAAAGACAGAGGAAAATGAAAAAGACTCACAAGCTGGGCCAGGGAGAAAGCGCTAAAAAAGGCAAAAAAGCGAACAAGATTTAGTTATAGGTCCGTCGATGAGACAAGGCAGGAATTTCGGAGCATGAGCGGGGAGAGAGCAAGGAAAGAGCTCCTTGTAGGAGGAGAACAGAAGAGGATACGGACGGAAAAATGAACCGTCAATGGTGGACTCAAAACGGAAACGAAAACAAAAAGCGTTGGGGAAAAGAAAAAAAGAACGAAAAAAGGAACGTAACGAACTTGGACGAAGGGAGAGGGTCGAAAGGGGGGCGAAACATTTTCCATTGCACTGGGAACCAAAAGTGACGGTCCCATCGTATATACTACTCGAGAAAAAGGCAACACAGGGAACCTCCCGAAAAATGTAAAAAAAAGATACGAATCAAGACGTCGGCTGCAGTGTCGGCCGAAGGGATTGCGTGGCTAGAATGTCCGGACAAGATGTGCAAAGAAAAAGCCGTAGCTGTCAAAGGAAAAATAAAAGAGGGGGGAAAATGAACAAAGGTGTTAGGTCGGCAATGTACCACAAACTAGGACAGGAAGGATCGACGTTCGCTGCTAAACAGAGACTCAGGAGAGAAAAATGTAGAACACGTGTGGGATAGGGAAACGTGAAAAATAAGGTAACAAGAAGGGAGGATAGGAAGAGTCGATACGAGTCTGGGCAAGGGATCATGGGGGGGGAGGGGAGACAACTTGAATCCTTTAGAGACCAGGAAGCCGTTCACCACAAAAAACTCGAAAAAAAGAGAGGCACAGCCTGATGGGCACGCTTGAAAGGTTCAAAGTCCCCTTCGGAGGAGAGGGCGTCTCGGATCCAATGCAAGAGAAGACGCGCTGGGCGCTCGTCAAAGCGGTGACCCGACCTCGGGAAAGAAAACACCTGAATCACAGAGGATTCAGGATCGAGCAAGAAGAAAAGGTGGGAACTTCAACATGGAAACAGCGAAAAACGCTGGAAAAAATATTGGAACTGAAAATCAACCGACTTGGCAGGTCGGGAGAGGGTCAAGGAAGGATTGGGAAAAATTGTCGGGGAATAGGGGACTTAAGAAATCCTGGGGAATCGATAGAAGTAATGCACTGACAAAATCGGGATGCTCTGGGAACACAAAAAAGGTAGGGAGACCAAAGAGAAGTAAAAGGCCCGAAGATGGGAGAAAAAGAATAAAGAGGGGTAAAACTGGTCAGGAACAAAACGAGATCTCGACCACCCGAACACCATCCGCGGCTACCTAAGAAAAAGCTTGACGCACAGTCCGGGTTGATAAAGAAAAACGTGGGAGAAAAGAGGATCAAAGTTTCACGGTTGAAATTTGACGAAGGAGGAAATTCAGGGATAAATGAATAAGAGGTGAAGATGGTGGAAACTATGGAGAAAAACGGGACCATACAAAGGAAACGCATCAATGGTAAAGAGAGAGGGAAATCGAAAACGAATGGGACTGAAACCTAGGGGAATGCAAAAAAAAGAAACTGCTGGAAAAGGGGAAGGTTATCATGCTGGAGGGGGAACGGACTGATTTTAAATCTGTCACAGCTGTACAGTGCGCTAAAGACCTGAACGAGAAAAGCTCAGGGTCCAATACTAAGGGGAAATAGTGACCTATGAAAAGAATGTGAACTAAACACAAAGGCAATGAAAGTGTATCGAAAGGGGCGCAAGCGGGAGCAACAGTCCAAAAAAGCCAAAGCGACGAAAGGTGGACAATCTCAGAAAGGGGCGTGGTCCGCAGTAGTGCAGGGCATGGGGCAGTGAAGGAGATTGAAAATAAAACCAAGAACACATTAGGAAGCAGGCACTCAAAAAGGGAATCAGGGAAGACATGCAAATCGAAGCGTTCTCAAGGGACACTGGGAGGGGGGTTTGAACGGGTGTTTGAAAAGGAAAACGATGTTTACAAAGAAGAGGGAATGAGTAACGACTGTGAAACGAAAGCACTTACAGTTCCAAAAAAAAAATGAAAAGGAGAAAGGAATAGGGAAGAATAACGAAGGGGGGGGGCTTGCCAAACCTGAGAAAAATAAAGGCAAAAGGGCTGGCTCGGCTGCCAGCTAAAAAAGGGAAAGCGAAAAACCGAAAGGGAGAGAGGATGATTGCTCCTGCCTGGCAGAACGAATAGCGAAGAAAAGAGCTTAAAAGCAGTCTAGAAAGGGGAGACACACTCTAAATACAGTTTCAAATTTAGTGAAGCTGCGGCAGCTGGTTAGTATCTGCAAAAAAAAGACTAGGACAGAGGTAAAAAGAAGAATTGGAGAGCTGTGGGGGAATAAGAGTTAAGTTGACCAAAACGGGGGAGACATACCCCAAAAACAAAACGTGTTGCTTTGGCTTGCAAAGGGGTTCGGCGTGTCAGGTTGGTGGGGTTCGGTCGGTAGAAAACGGAAGGGGGGAGATCTCGGACATCAGGGAAAAAAAGGAGAAAATCACCCGGAAAATTGACGACAAGCCATCCTATGCTCTCGTGGGAGATCGAAACATCGTTTGTGAAGAAGGGTTCAAAAAAAGCTGTCATCGAAGCCCAATGGCCTTCGACCGAAAAAATATTGAGAAAGTGGGGGAGGGAAAAAGCACAAAATTGTCAAAGGAGAAAGGAGAGCAGCTTAGGAGAATCAAAGAAAAACCGCGCTTCACAACCATTGACTGGTTGAATTGGCTCTAAAAAAAAAGTCGAGAGAAAGAAATAGGGGAAAAAGGGGAACGTTGTTTCCAGGGCTGAACCAAAGGGGAAAAAGTCTCATGTCCAGATCCTATTAGCGAGAGGAAAGCTCTCTCTTCGGAAGGACCGAAAATCGCTTGAACAATGAACACATTAGAGGTCGCAAAAGAGCACATAGCCTTTGCAAGGACCCGTACTTAGGGAGGGATAAACACCGTAGAAAGGGGGAAACGAAAATTAGACATACGTGAACCGGCGATAGGAAGAGGGGCCCAGTGGGGGGGGGGGTCGCAAAA
>Ga0179593_1294454_pt1 | contig 22012 bp, 33 predicted proteins | sample CZODoug2_1_08_16_FD_185931 | JGI IMG/M metagenome (GOLD analysis project Ga0179593, IMG submission 185931) | Vadose zone soil fungal communities from Angelo Coast Range Reserve, California, USA - CZODoug2_1_08_16fungal (PacBio error correction) | ecosystem: Environmental > Terrestrial > Soil >...
AAACTTCTAAATTTGAAATACATCTAGAAAGGGAGATGGACTCAAACGACTGTACGTCGATGGGGGCGAAATGGGATTGGTGAGGGGTTGCGAAGACCAAAAGGAAGAAGAGAAGGGAAGAAGCAGCTGAGATTGTTCTTTCAATGGGTTATGGGGGGGAAGAGGTTAGGAATGGGGAGTAGGTGCCATGAGTGACGGTTTAAGAGAATAGGGCGATCAGGGTTGGGGTGGAAGAGGGAACGATCGATACTAAAAAAGAGGGGATCGGGGGGGGAGTGGACAACTCAAGCGCTCGGCAAAGAAAGAAACAGTTTGGCGGGTGGCCAAAAGGGGGTGACCAAAGAATTCCTATCCGCAAGAGGCAAAGGAATCTCGGGGAGGGTGGAAACTTCTGCCAGCAAAGTGTCGACTTGGGAGGGAACAAAAAGCTGACGGGAACTTGTATCGCGAAGGGCGGGAACGGGAGAAAACCAAAAAAACACCCACGCCAGAAATGAGAACAAGGCAACTGCCGCTGGACATTTATAGAGTAGTCTAGAGGGAACCGATATATGAATGACCTAAAAAGGCGGGAGACGCGCTGGGGAAAAAGTGGAAGGGAGAGAATGCAACTAAATCCCGATAGGGCCCGCAAAACTGAGACAAGGAAGAAAGGAAAAAAGAAATCTACAGCGGGTAATTGTGAAGATGGACACGGACGCTCAGGAAAAAAACGTAGTGCCGAGGCGCAGAATCAGGGCATGGGTGTAAAAAGGAGGACGCCGATAGAATAGACATGGCAGAAGTTAGAGAAAGCAGGAGCCAAAGCGGGTATTTAGATGATTTTGTATTAACGTGACTTCGCCCGTCATTTTCGGGTCAGATGAAGGGGAGAACTCCGTACGCGCGTTCGCTGGCAGGGAGAAAAAACACTAGAGGTCGTTGGAAAGAAGAGAAAGAAAAAAAATCTCATCGACTGGGGCGCGCAAAAGCTAGGGATGATCAAAAGCGACGCGGCCCTGCGCACCTAATAGTTTGCTGACGGGGGAAATCGTCACGGTCAAGAATCGGGGGAAAAAAACCAAGGGACACAAGGAGTTGTCAGAGGATGAAGGGAAGGCTAGGGTGAAGGGGAAAGGCGGCGACAAAGTTTGCGAGCGGAAAGAGAGAGGATAAAAACTCGCTCGACCAGTACGTGGACACGCTGCTTCAAGGCAGGGTAAGGAGCTCTGTCAGGGAATGTAAAAGCAAAAGGGAACTCCTTTGGGGCGAAAGGGTGAGTCAAAAGTGAAGGGCGCATAACGATCTGGAAAATTACGCCTCGTATGCCAAGGGGGGGGGGCAGAAAAAGGAGCTTGAAAATTTCTACAATGACAATCGCTGAGGGGAAAAAAAAGACGTAAGGGTTTAAAAAACACGAAACGGTAGGGGGGGGGAGTAATCTCAAAAAGTACAATCTGCTTTTCCGAGGGGGTCCGTGAAAAAGAACGGGAGGGGTGGGAAGACCTAAAGGAGAGAAAGTAGAACGTCAGGAGATACAATGGTCAGGGATTTCTAGGCGATGCAAAAAAAGTAAGGTTGAAGTAAAAGGCGTCCATTGAAAGCGGGGAACAGGTTACCGGGACACTGGATCGAGAGAAAAAACACAACGGAGGAGTAGGAAAAAAGGAGGGGAAATCAAGGCGGGAACGTTCTCCTTCAATGGCTCTCCTGATCTTGGAATAACGAGGAATGAAAACTGCAGGGGGATAAAGACATGATAGGGGAGGGGGATAAGGACAGTTACGGCTACGGAAAAAGAAGGATAAGGGGGGCTGAGACTGAATAGCGACAGTCAAGGTGAAGGAAAAACACGCAATAAAAGGTCGTGTGGGGAAACCATTTCCGATCGTATGGGGACAAGAAGGAGGCGGTCGAAGTATAACTGTAAGCTAAACCGATGGGGGAAGGGGAAAACTACATGGATTAAAAGGGGCGTGCTATCATGGGGGAGACGTTTGCGCGCAAGGCGTAGTCTGGGCAAGGGCGTGAGATGAGGGGTGAGTAAAATAAAGAGTCAGCGGACTCACTGGAAGAGGGTTGGGTGTCTAAAAAAGATCATCGGGTCGGGAGGAAGAGATCAGCAGCTGGACGCCCCATCGGAGGAGGACCACTTTTGGAGAGCAGCAAGGAAACTCACCGGAAACCGCTACATAGTGACACGCTAAAAAAAAGCTCTGTGAGCTTAAGGGGGGGGGGTCTCTCCTCAATCAGGGAGAGGGAGATTGTATGTGACCCGGCACGCAAAAACTCATGGGGGGGGAGGGAGCGAGGAGAGTGGAATACACAACACAGTATCACCTCCTTTTTACTCATCTCTGAAAAAGACCCCAAAAGTGACAAAAAAACCAAACAAACCCCGTTGCAGCAAGGACAACAGCAAACTACCCCACAGGGGCAAAGGGGGGTCGCTCTACCGAAAGGGAAAGGAGGAGGCAATCTCACTATGCACCAGCGCTCTAAGAAATGCCGGAGGAACGACAACAAAAAAAAACAAGACAAACCCGTAAAAAATTGGGGAAAAACAACAGGGATGAGGATGCGGGGAACAGAACCCAAAGCATCCTCAAAGCAACCACCAAACAAAGCCCTTAAGCTCTCTCTCTCTCTCTATTATAAAGAACTCTCTGGGAGGAGGGGGAACATAGGGATGTAGAGTTTGACACGAAAAAAACAAAAAAACCCCAAAACCACCCACCAAGAAAGAATCCGATGACAAGGGGGAATGGGAATAACAAAAGATAAGGGGAAAAGCTGGGGATCACGCTGCAAACTCGGGCATAAAAAAAACAGGGCAGATCCTGAGAGGTGAGCAGGCAAGGGGGCGGAAAGGGATTTCGGGAGGTTAGGGAGACAAGTAATACATGGACAAAGGCGACTTGCAAGGGAGGAAGAGAGGGACGGAAGTCTAGATTAGCGGCGCAAACTGGGGTATCAGCGGGGAGATCTCCGCACACCTCCCAAAAAAAAACTGGGGGCAATATAAGGGGGCAAGCTAAGTCGTCGCGTGTGAATCAATACTAGAAAAAACAAGGAGATATGAACGTAAAACCAGGAACGTCAACGGGTATCGATCAGCACACTAGAAAGCAGAAAGTAAAGAGAACAAGAGACACACATATCGACACTGCAAACTGTTCTGTCAGTCAAAGGCGGGGGGGGGGTCCGCAAGAGAACACGGGGCAAGACAGGAACACGCGCCACAAATTCAACAACGCACGTTTGGCCTTGCGGGCTAAGGAGTCAGGAAGGGGGGGGGGGGGGGATGAAAAACCATGGGCAAGGGCATAAGGGAACAGTGGGGCTATCACAAGGGGGGTGAGCTGAAGGGGGGAGACTACGTCTACCAAGGAAAACCAAAAAATAATCATCAGCGAACACCAGATAACGGGATGTCCGGCTCCAAGCAAAGGGAAGAGGGGAAAAAAGTGAACTCGTAGCAGGAAGAATGAAAATTGAGGGGATAGAAAAACTGTTAGGTCAACTAAATACACTTATGAGAAGAGAGCCAAACTGGCAGGTAAAAGGTAGAGGAAAGTCCTGGGGGGCCGAACGGAAGGAGCATGCCGTGTCGGAAATCGCGGAAAGGAGAGGAAGCAATTTGACTACTATTTCTGTCGTATGTTGGGGACAAAAAGGAATAAGATGTAAGGGGGAGAATCAATCATACAGGGGGGCCGACAATAGTATGCTTAAAGGATGGCGGATGGTGGTGGCGAAGAGCGAGGAGGAAAAAAGCCTAAAATCGAACAACGGTAATGGGAGGGGGGGCTGAAAAGAGAAAAGGTCTCGAAAGCGAGGAGGAGGGGAGAGGAAAAATAAGAATAGAAAAGGGAGCATGCGAAAAAAGGTCGACCACGAGACCTGTTGAAGACCTTCAGCGGAACGCGCTTATGGGGAGCTCGCTGGTAGCAAGGACAGTGAACGAGCAGCGTGTGAGCAGGAGGGGAAGAGGACACCTTGAAGGCGTAGGAAAGAAATAGATGGTGGGAAGAGGGGGGCAGGAGGGGGGATTGGCTCCGTGAGTGCGCGAACGGCGTCAGATGGAATTGATACGTCCGTCGGGGGAAAAGATACGGGGGGGAGGCGAGCTGCAACGAGAAGGAATGGCGAGGTGGGAAGTCTATCTTTTGCGGGACAAAGAGAGAACATACGAGGAAATCCGTTCACTTCAACACCGAACGCGTAGGAAGAGGGAGGTGGTTGCGTGCGAGACTGAAAAGAAGAGGACGAAAAAAAACAACACTGATGAAGCTGTTGGACACTACAAAGAGGAAGAAGGGGGAAGGGGGGGGGGTCCAGTGTGCTAAAAAGCGTCTGAGAGAGGGGAGGAACCATTTGCGCAGGGGGGGAGTCATGCACGCACCAGCGCATACAGATCGCGCTGTCAGGAACAAACGAGGAGTGGGAAAAATTGACGCTCATCGGGGGGATGGTGGGTGGAAAAAAGTCGAGCATTGAAATATGGTACACAGCAGGGAAAACGCGATAACAGACGTAGAGGGGGTCAGGGCTAATAGGGGGCGCACGCTGGAGGGAACGGAGTCAAGTGAGAGAGAGACTGGTCAGGGATACACAGAGGTGTACATTCCGTTCCGAGAAAGGAAAGTGAGGAAAAGAGGTGGCAGGGGCTGGTTATCGGAAGTACGTAGAGAGAGCTTTACAAAGCCGCCGTAGAAACGAATAAACAATACTAAAGACTGGCGACCAAATGCTGGGGAGATATGAATGGGCAGAAAACAAAAGAGACCACAAAAGCGAACGAAAAATATCAAAAGAAGGACTAAACGTTAGAAAGGGTACTGGGAGTTTGGAATAAAGGGAATGGCATGTCGTCCCAGAGGTATGAGAAGAAAGGAGACGTCGGGCGGAATGTCCTCGGTTACTTTCGGGGACTGCAAAGGGCAAGGTGCACTAGTTCAATAAATGGAAGAAAAGTGATAGCGTTGGAGGGGGAAGGTGGTAGCAGGACACAATACTAACAATATACTGTTGTGCTAGGGGTAAGTCTAACAGGGGGGGGGGGGGTTTTGGGTTGGGGGTGTCAAGGTGAAGGGTAAAGTGAAAGTAAACAAAAACGCCACACACTAACAAAAATCAATGTCTGAAAACCACTCAGGTCTAACAATAGGGGGGGGGGTGAGAAAGATGGGGGGGGTGGGTTGTGGAGAACTAAAAAAAATAAAAAAAAACTCGTGGGGGGAGTGAGTGGGGGGGGGATTGGTGTAGATCTCACCACTCCAAGGTAAAAATGAATCTCATAGAAAAGAGCACAGAACACCACAAAAGAGAAAAGACCCAAAAGGAGGGGGGGGGGGTGGGGTGGTGGTGGGGGGGCGGGGGGTAGGGGTGGTGGGGGGGGGGGGTTGGAGGGGGTTGGGGTGGGGGGGGTGTTGGGGGGGGGGGGCGGTGGGGTCGGGGGGGGGGTGTGGGGGGGTGGGGGGGGGGGGTGGGGGGGGGGGGGGGGGGGGGGGGGGGTGGTGGGGGGTGGGGGGGGGGAGGGGGGGGGGGGGGGGGGGGTGGGGGGGGGGGGTGGCGGCGAATGGGCAGGGGGGGGGGGGCCTGCAAGAATAGCGGAGAGAGGCCTTGAACAATATCGTGAAAACTTCAGCCTTTCATAGGGAAAAACTCCGCAGATCTGACCAAATAAAAAGAGACGAATTATGGGACTGAGGAGCATCTTTCAGGAGAAAGAAAAGGCGAGGGACACAACGAATAAGTGTAAAGGCACGGAGGGCGGACCGTACGTAGTCGAAACTATCAGTCGATTCATGAGAGGAGGTAGGGCTGCGAAAAAACGTATTGCACCGACAGGAAGAGAATTTCATGGGAGAGGAGACTTCGCATCTATCAGTAAACATAGAGGGCGATCGGGAGTGCGGCCGGAAATTACGAGAGTGTGCAACAAAAAAGAAGGGGCGAAAAAGATGGGAGGGGGGGATAATATAGGAAATTTGATGCTTCCACTCTAAATGATTTATTGCAGGTGGTCATGCAAACTAAGGATTGGCGTATGGCAAGAATACATCGACAGCCATTGATGAAAGGGGGAAAAAAGGGGGTTGGTGTGTTATGGTGGGGGAGGGAAAGAACAGGCGGGGAGGGTGTCTACTGCCGAATGATATCGAGCGCGGACCCGGGACGGAAGGGGGAACCGCCCCCGAGGAATTAAAGTGCGCGGTGCCGCTCAGGAGAAAAGGGAACCTTAATTGAGGACTAGGGGAGGGAAATCCATCTTGGTAGATTATGCGTGAGGAAGAAGATATAAGGGCTTGAGAGATCGATATGCGGGAAAGAGTTTTACGTTAGAATTTAGGGACCTAGTCCGAAGCATATGTTCAACGGGAGGAGGAAAAATCCTGAGAGGAAAAAAGGGAGAGGAGATGGGCAGGACTGCACTTTCCTAGAATTCATTGAGGAGTTCAGGAAAAAACAACGCTCGTGCGGAATTCAGTTAAGCACAGCAGACCAGCGATCTTGTGTCAAGGGAGAGGGAAGTCGGGCCATTTTGCATCAGGATGTTAGCAAATCTATTTCAAGGAAAATGGCAGAGTGCGAAGAGAGTATGGGAAGCGCAGGGAAAAAAAAAAAATCCTAGGGAAAGGACTAGCCTCAGAACTCCATAATATAGGAAGAGCTTCTCTGGGGAGGAGAGAGCGGAGAGGTGGCGGCGAGGGGGGGAGAGGCAAGCCAAGATGTGAGGAACTTACGTGGGAAGCCGTACCGTTGAAGAGACTATCCACACTGTAACGCAAATGCCAGTCTCATTGCAGAGAGGAAGAAAGGCGCAAAGCAAAAAACGGGGAGGCCGTGTAGTAGGTAAAGCACGCACCATCGCAAGGGGGAGAGGCAAAAAACTTAAAAGGAAAAAGTGCCCTACAAGTAGATACTGCTCGGAGGGCGAGGAAGTGAGGGGGCCAGATCAGGAACGTTGGAGAAAAGGTATAACGGAAAAGAAAACGACCAGAAAAAGGCGAAGGAAAAGTGAGATCTATGGTAGAAAAGCGTTGGAACGTCAAACGGTCGGCTTGAGCGACGTCAAAACCAGTTGAGACCGGGGAGGAGGACCAGTACGATATGTGCAATGCTACTAGAAAGGAAAAAATAGGGCGGGGGAGGGGCGCTAAAATTAAGGCGGGGAAGGCGCTTCCATGCAGTAGAAGGGTCAGTAAGAAAACTCTCGAAAACTGGCTCAAGTTGCAAGGAGCCAGGTATAAGCTAGACCCAGGGATGAAGCGGAAAAAACGGTAGGCCGCCTTATTTCCAGCGCGAGAAAGGGGGGTAGAGAGGGGGATATTTAGAGATCAACAAAAAGGAGGAGGAAAATAAATGGCGTGAGCGGCAGCTGGTGAAGAATCGCTACGGGGCCAGAGGAGCCCGGAGGGGACTAAAAAAAAATGGGGTCCCCGGAGAATCGGAAGGGTCCATTGTCGGGGCAAAGGGTCAGCCAGGCCACTCACTGAAAAGCAAGCACGTCGCGACGTCAGCGAAACTGACAAAGGTCATCTCAGAACCAGATGACTGCTTATGCCGGGAAATTATTAGGTCATTCAAACAGGGAAAAAAAGGGAGGAAGGAGCTGGGGAAAAAGGAGACTTGAAAGCAAACGTCGTTCTCCGTCTATATAAGAGAAAAGGGGGTCGAAGTCTCCTCGGCACCTCGTTGGTGAAGTATCCTGGGAATTGGGGACGGGGAGAAAAAAGGGCATAAAGCGTAACACGCTCATACTCAATCGCAGATCGTAAGTGGAAGGGGGGCACAGGCTCGAGTTGAGATAAAAGACCTAAGATTTGCGTTCATCGTCGACAACTGACACGCGCGAAAGGGGCGAAAGTTCCGCGCCAGAACGATTCCTCTTAAACCCTAGAGAAATGGGTGGAGAAAGGGAAGGGGGGGATTCAGGGAAAAGACCGTAGGTTAAAAAAACGCGACTAAAAAATTGAATTCACTGTGCGCTGGCAAACTCGGTAAAAAAAACTCTCCTCTCAGCCAAGAAATCCAGAAAAACGAAGGTTTTGTCGTGCGGTAAGAAAAAGGACGACGCGAAAGACTAGGAAAGTTCGCAGGAAGATGTCAGGGGGATGAAAAAAAAATTTGGGGACGGGCTAGGCTATTGACACACCGCCTTCAGGGGGAAAACTGCACTACTAGCCAACGAAAAATCTCACAATAAAATCAGCAAAAGGGTAGAAAAGTCGGCCTGTGGGACAGGGGGTTGCGCGTAATGCGGAAAAACGGGCAGCGCGCGTGGGAAGGCGACTGCCCGAGGACTGAGGGAGCTGTATCAGTCGAAGGTTTGGTTAAGGAGAGAAAGCAACGAGAGCGTGAAAAAGAGAAAAGGTCTCTGTCGATAGGGAACATAGCGACTACAAAACGAAAAAAGGGACCTACGCGTCATTGCATTGGGAGCGGAGAAAGGTAGGAGAAGGTGGCATTAGAGAAAAAAGTGGAATGAATTTGGGGGTCACTAAAGGGGAAGTTGGTGGAAGTAAGGCTGGGGTTCGAAAGTGAAACATCGACATGATGCGAAGTATCAATGGGGCAGGGCGATAAGATATGAAAGGATGGGGGAAAACAGACAACAGATTTAAGCACGCAGACCAGCTCAGGAAAACCGTGTGGGGCAAGAATGGCGGGGGTACTACAGGCAAAAGAATTAACGAAAGGTACTAGGGAGGTGAGGTAAAGGCCATTCAAGATGAAGAAAAAATGAAAGGAGGGACCAAGGAAGAATCTCAAAGTTAGAGGAATGACCGGCCAAAAAAGCGTTGTCGCTCAAAGAAAAATACGTGGAAAACGAAAAAAGACTTCAACATTAGCAGTAAAAGAAATTGAATTGGGGGAGTCTGACGGCACGGAGAGGGAGTCAAGGAGTGTTACGAGGGAGGGGAGAGGGAAAAATAAGCACGATGCAGGGCGTACTATAAGTTCGGGCGTTTTTCCGCGTCGAGTGGGGAAGTGTAGTCGGAAAAAGCGGATGGCGCCCGTTTGCTTAGTTAGAAAGCCGCGTTCAATAATTCGTAGAGGCTATTGGGGAGAAAGGGAGGTCTGTGGGCCGTCGCATTAGGGGGGCAGGGAAGGGGAGGCGAAGGGGAGGGAGCCGCGATTCTCTGGTGGCGGCAGACAAGGCCGCAGGACTCGAAACAGAATCTGATGAAGACAGTATGGAGCGGGCAATAAAACTACGCGCGACCTCACAAAAAATTCCTATGGTAGGCATTCCTGGCCAAACAGTTCAACGAGTGAAAAAGGGAGGCCGAAAAAAAAGCGCGGGGAACTGCACCTTCCCGTCGTTAAAAAGAAAAAAAAAATGGCCAGTGATTTATAAATCCACTGAAGCTGGTTCCGAAAAATATACCTACTTCTCAAGAATGTAGGGGGAGGTATTAAAGGCGACAAACGGGGTGGGACGGGTCCCAAGAGAGGAGAGAAGAAACTTAACCGGAACCGTCACGGAGATCAGGAGGGGCCGGAAACTAGACAAGGGGTTAAGACAACGTAATGAAAAATGCTCGCGAAAAACCTGATAGACGTGAGGGTTCGAGAACGCCAGAGAAAGGGGGAGAAGGGGGTCCGCAGGGGGGAAGGGGGCCTTAAAATGCAAAGGAGAAAACCAAAACACAACCACGTTAGCCTAAAAAAATAGAAATATAAAACTACGCATTGACGTCAGCTGGATGGAAAGGGAGACTCAGACTACCGGTTGAACGAAGGGTCGATGTCACGCAAATGCAATGGTTGAGAGCGGGCGACAAGGAAAATAGGAATAAAAAGTACTTTGGGTGAATGGGGGCGGCGAATGGGTGTCAGTCACCTCCAAGAAACGAAAGGAGTTCACGAACCGAGAGAGAAGGTGCAGGACACTATGGTGACCGTTCGACTTGGGGGGGAAAAAGGGATAATAAGGAGAGTGCAGATCAGGGGACACTTCTTGGGAGCGGACACAAATCCGGCAGACAGGGAAGCCTTTGGACGAGAGTCACGGAAAAGACGGAAAGAAAAAAGTCAAAAACGCAAAAACAAATAACAAACAACAAGAATCGTAATCTATACCTTGTCAGTCTGTCCGAACAACGAAAGGGAAAGTCACAGAGGGGCTCGGGTAGGGGCCCACTGGCTAGAAGCTTCATGCAAAAAAGGTTAAGGTACTGAAAACAAACATGACAAACCCTCTTTGAGCGTAAAAACCAAAAAAAGGGCTATCTAAAAGAACGTCGGGATCTGGGGAGGACGTGCGTCTTACGAAAGCAGCAAGTACTTGAACCAGACAGTCATGTACTCGTCAGCCGATAGTTACGTCACAAAAAAGCGCTGCCGTAGTTCGCGAAGAAGGGAAAGAGAATGACAAATAAAAAAGGAATTGGGGGAAATCTCTCTGCAAAAAAGCTGCATTTGATCCAAAAATCGGAATAGCAGAAGAAGGGAGGAGACATACGTCGGCGGCGATGACGAACAGGGGATGTGGAGAAGGTATTGACGAAGCTTCACAAAAGATCGAGTTAGAATCAGGCTTAGAGTGATTTCATGTAAAGGGAAGGGTGTATAAAAACTAGCAATATAGAAAGACAGAAGTGTCGACAGGGGACCTGGGGTAAAGATCCGAGAGAAGGGGATCATCCCAGGATCAAAATATCTATCAGGGGGGCTAGGAGCCCACTAAAGGAAAAGGAGCAGTTGGCCAAAGTAGTTGCCTGCATGTCTATAAATGAAGAAGGCAGAGAAGCAAGGGGTGGGCAAATGGGTCAATAGGAGAGTTTCAACTTATCTTCGCAAAAAGGTGCGCGCTGGTGCTGTGAACATTATAAACGATGAGATAAAGGAAACATTCAATATATGCTAATCGCGAAAACTCGGAAGCATAAGAATATAAATGAGGCGCAACGCTCTAGAGGGTGATCGCACCAAGGGAGGAAAGGCCGCGGGAAATGACAGGCTGAGACTATAGGAAACTGAATAGATGATTCACTACTTAAAGCCGATGAAGGTAAACAATGGGTCGTTAACGCAACGAATAACCTACTTGGAAGCAAAGAATTCAGAATAAAGGGGATCAAGAAGAAGATGAGGCGAAAAAGTTCTTAACCGCGGAAAAAGATTCTATGAAGCGACATCAGGTCCGAAGGTAACCTGACCGGATCTCTTGGGTTCAACTAAAGCGGAGGGGAAAAAAGAAGAAATGAGCGAAAGACCGCAAGAAAAAGAGGTAATTCGGGGGTGTATGTGAAACAGGCTTATGGCGGATCAGATCAGAACTCAGAAGAACGGTGAACTCATCAGTCGTGTAGTATCCACTCTCAGAGTCGAGTCAAAAAACGACTGGCGTAGGCAAAACAGAGCCAAGGGTTCAAAAAAAAACAGAAGAAGGGGGGAAAGACAAAAAGGGGGGACTAGGTGGATAGCGCACGATCACGACATCGGGGACCACACAAAAAGCACAGTGCATTCAGGATCTTGTTGGGATAAATTCTGACGCAGTAGAGGGGAAAAAAGGAGAGGATGCAAGGGGGAAAGCGTCATCTATGAATAGAGGAGAAAGGGGAGTCTGAAAGAGAAGACAACAATGAGGATGTGCAGTGGAATCTGCCGATTGACATACGATGGAAAGCGCACTCCATTCAGATTTAAGAGTTGGTCACTTGCGGGTCAACGGTAGCCAGTCTGCAGAGGGAATATACAGGAAAAACCACAACGCCTGTCGCGAATACGAGGGGGTTACTAGCGAGAGGAAACATTTCTACATAGCAGGACCTCAATTAATTGGCCAATCCACGAGCTAACGTAACAAACAACAAATGTAGGTGGCGAGCTCTCAAGTCGGACGTTCATGTGGGACGAGGGGAAACAGGGAATAAAAAAATGTCTCGGGAAAATGAAGGCCGAGGTATGGAAGAAAAGATCAAAGAGGTGGAGAAAAAATGAGTTGGCTTAACGAGAGTTTCAATATTTTAAAAAATGGCAGGGAATTGGATGCTTGAGGGAAGGAACCAGTAACCGACGATCTTCAAAAAAAAAAAACTTTGGATTGTTAAAAGAGAGAGATAGAGGGAAAGGTATCAGGATGCTGCTCCCATAAAATCAAGGGATTCCTTGGGCATCGGGCGAAAGAAAAAACAAAACAAAAACCACAAAAACAAAACAAAACCAAAAAAAAAAAAACCCAAAAAACACACAAACACAAACCCACCACCATCAAAAAAAACCTCTTCGGGAAGAACGGACCCTATACAGGGGGGGGAAGGACTTGTCATGGGTCGCTCTTCTTCATTGCGTGGAAGAATACCTACTTGAAGTTACAAAAAATGGACAAAGTCCGCGGAAAAATGAAAAGGACAGGGAGAGATTAAGAGAAAAAGAATGTCGGGTGGTGACACACCAGTTCAAATAAATCCAAACTTAGTCGGGTGCTGCTGGGTGAAGGAAGCTCGTCCTCCCAACAATGGGGAATTTCTAGGGGGGGATGGAAAGACATCAGGGGTAAGAGGGGAGGAAGGTGGACCAAGAAAGGATGACCCCCAAAAGGGGCGTTTATGCGGCGGGGGGAAGAAAAAAAATAGGCGGAACGGACTAACACAAGGGAAGCGGTAGGTTGGTTAAACGCAGACATCGGTGAAAACTTAGGACCCCGCGATGAGAGTAGAGAGGAAAGGGAGCGAAAAAAAATGATTTTCGTCTAGGAAACTGCGCCTGCGTGGCTCTCATGTCACCCCAAGAGGGAGAATCAAGACTGTGTGTGGGAGGGGACGTGAGAGTGGATGGGAACAGGACATGCAAAAAACTGTTTTTTCGGTCAGGAGGGGGGGGAAAAGTCAGTGGAAATTAAAGACAGCTGCTAATGTTGAAGGGAACAACTTCGCTTGTTTTCAAGCTCAGGATTCGTGAAGAGGGTGATAACGACTAGTAATCGGATGTAGGGGCCTCTCCTTATCTGATAACTTCAAAATGGGGCCGGGAGGGATGGACAACCATTCTCAGTAAAAAGATTGGCGAAGGGTGCGCGTCATTTCTATGAGTCGGGTGTAAAAAGCTTTGCACAAACCAAAAGAGAAAGAAGGATGAAACGTAAAAAACTTCGGAACAAGCTGCATGGAACGCCGTGTCAAATTCGTGGGGCGAAAAGAAGGAGCTGGATCGCTTGAAAAAAAAAAAAATGGTTCGGGGTTGATGTCGTAACCATTTGGGACCAACGCGGCTCTCGTTAGGGAAGGAGAGAGTCGGGCAGTCTAGAGGAAAGGAAGCGAGATTAAAAGAAAAAGAGGGGGAAGGACCTAACTTGCAGAAATAAAATTGAGGAAGGAGATGCCTCCGGTTTCAGCATTAGCATCCATTCGGAAGTTCGTCAGCTTCAGTGGCCCCAAACCCGGGGGGGGGGGGGGGGGGGGTGGGCTCACAAGGGGCTAAAGAAAAAAGGGGAAAAAATTACCCTCAGACAGGGCGTCTAGTTAAGGTCAGTGTTTTGCAAGAAAAAAAACTCGCCACATTTTCATTCAAATCATTATCAGTGGATAAAAACGGAACTTAAGTAGATAGAGTAGATTAAGACAAAGGTGGAAGAGCAGGATATCGTATATCTTCATACGGGGCAGGACACTGTTCGGGCCGAGGAAGTAGAAAACTTGCTAAGAGAGAGGAGGATAAAAAGCTGCGGAGAAAAAGTATGAGGAAGGGGGAGACTTGAGACGAAACGGGGGGTCTGACTATCAGTCAAAATAGGATGCTCAGACAGGTGAGAGAAGATTTCTAGAATGAAGAGTTGGGAGAAAATTCAACATAGTCGGATCAATTCGGAGGGGGATGAGGGGGCGATTAAAGGTAGCTGGCGGGATGCGAAGGGGAGAGAGGTGATGCATCAGTGAAACAAAAACCGAGAATCCGGTACTGGTTCTTTTGAGAAGCAGGGCAAGCGTGAATCAATAAAGAGAAAAGGATAATGGGGGGCGATGAAAGAAGAACGCCATTGGAGAAGAAAAAGGGGGGGAAAAAGGCGAACTGGCGAGTGCAGTGCGACCAGTCAGGCGCTAACAGACGCAGGGGAGGACCTGAAAAGGCTAACAGAAAAAGTAGCACGCTGGATAATCTAGACGGGGCGACGCGGCTTAAGAAGGCGATGGTGAGCGGCGGGTGGGGGTTGTGAGGGAGGGGAAGTGATCAAGGACAAAAATGGAAGGCGGTAAAACTGCGGTGGGCTATCTATTGAGGGGAGTCGTGATAAGATACTTAGCCAAACACAAGAAAAAAACCACGACTCGAGAGAACCCGGCAGAAGGAAAAGGTCAGGAGGGAAAAAATTGGGTACTAGCGGTACCCAGGGGAAAATTGGACACAGTTCCTAAGATCACGGGTAAGCGGGTGGGGAGTCTATGTATTTTGGCGGTGAACGAGAAAGGGCACCTACCCAACACCCAAAAAAGGGAAGAAGCAAAAAAAAGACCTCGGGGGTTATCCTTGATGGTAACCGTTTCTAAGGGCATAGAGAAAAAAAAAGATATTGGAAAAGGGTTGTGCGCCAAAACCCCGAAAACTGCGAACGCCCGTGAGGGCTACCAGGCTCTTAGAAAACTTAAGCGGGATGGGGTTTAGTGGAGCGGCGGCATGATTGGTCAGGCTAAAGGGGGGGGAAAGGCGGCTATAATGAAAAAACTTAGATTTGGGCGAGAGCAATAGGGGACAAAGGGAGGATTTCAAAGTAAGTGCGCACGATGGAATCAAAACGCGCAGAGGCGAAAGAAGGAGCTAGTTGGAGGAGGTAAGGGGGAAAAAAGTACTATTCCGGACTGGGGTAACCGCGCCGCAGGTAAACAAATAGAGAAGTAGCGGTCGCGCAGTCGTTCAGTCATGATGGAGCTGCACAAACGCAGAGGAAGTGGGTGTGGAGGGGGGTCCTAACACGTGGCCAGTGAGACGACCGAGAGTGTGGGACGGCTCAAAGACAGTCGGGGACGCTGGATTTCAAGGGAGCTTCGTGCAAAAAACGGGTGGGACAAGGTCACATGAATGCTGCAAGATGGAGTGTGGACGGCGGGTGTGGATGACGGGTGCTGGAGGGATAACCCCACTTTATGCGTCTGCTTGCTTCAGCGCAAAACTCGTTGTGCTGTGTAATCAAACGCACTCATAAAGCTGGCTCAGCCGTTAGCGATAAGAGGGACACCCGGACCTGGAATTAAAGGCACGCTGGATGAGAAAAAAGATTGTGGAAAATACGAAAAAACGTTACGCTGTGCCTCTCCCAGGACAACAGCGATTTCATCCTCTGAAGCCTTACTAAATCACTAAAGGGCGAACGGAGGCGAGAAGATTCAAGTAGACGGGCGGTTACGGGGACGCGGAGGACATCATCAGAAACGGAGGAGATAGATCAAGGATATTAATAGCAGAGTAAACCGGGGGGACGGGATTTCTGGAAAGGAATGTCAACGGGAAAGTCTGGACAGACTCGGGGTCTGCACAGGGGAAGGGGGGCAAAACGGCGGTAGATGGGGGCATATAGAAAACCGGAATTTCACCACAAGAATTTGGAACCGGCCTGTTTGGGAAAGCCGCGAAATAAAAAAAAAACACGGGATAGGGGAGTGCATGACTCGCAGCTATCAAGCATCTAACTGAAAGGCAAAAGGTGGTGAAAAAGAGTGGGATGGTCTTATCACGAGTGGTTTCTTGCTCTATCACAATCAACGGCATTTAAGGGGGGTGGTTTAGGGGGTGGGTGGGTGGGTTGTGTGGGGGGGAGATCAGAGTAAACGGACTTAGTCGTCTCAATTTAAATGCACAGGAAGGGAGAAAGTAGAAAAAAAAGTATAGTGGTTCAAGTCAAAGAGCTGCAAGGTTAGGAAAGGAAATCCATCTGGGATTAATGTCTGGTAAGGTACATGAGGCGAACCATGATACGCAGAAAAAATGCGGGGCCAAGGAGTTTGTGGGGCGTTCGACATATGGGGGAAGAATGTCCGAGAGGATATCATCGTGAACGGCAAGGGGGGTGTTTCGCCTCTGTCGAAAATTGCGCTGTCTTTGGACACTTGCTCTAAACGCGTGAAGTGGATTCTAAAAAAAAAAAAAAAATAATAAAAAAAGGGCTTCGAAACAACGCACGTGGTTCACAGCAGAATTAAGAGAAAAAGGAGAAGTTGCGAGGTGGGACTCAGGGCTGGGGGGCGGGCAAAGTTTTTAAACGAAGAAATGGGATATCGTAATTTTTTCAAGGGGGTTTTCTACACTTACTCAGATGTTATTGGGGGGGAATCAAAAATCCGGAAGGAAATAAGACCCCTAAGGAACTCCCAAAGCTGCCTTATGCTGGTGGAGGCAACCAACTCAAAGGATAGAGACGGCTGGTCCGTGCGGCGAGAAGAAGACGATGTCAAGGGTGTTCTTATGCCGACGACAAAAGAATCGCTCGGGTCGGTTTTCTATCTGAGTAGGGGCAACCTATGTGGGAGAAAGGGCACAGTATTTAATTCTATGAGAGTACAAAGGACCGGTAACGAGGGGGGTCTAATATGCGCAGACTGACCGGACAACATTCCTCTTAGTCATGTGAAAGCATCTCCGGTATTGGAAAAAAAAGGGAGAGCTGTAGTGGGGTCTAAGGTCACGAATAGGCACTCTATAGCATACAATAACTGTAAGGGATCTTACTGGCCGCCGAGCAGTCGGTGTTTTCTCAGAACAGGAAGGTAATTTCGTTAACCGAAGGCAGTGAAGTGGTAGAAGGAATTTCTTACCTTCATTAAGTATAAAAGAAAAATCGGGGCGAGAGAGGGCAACAGTGCATTCAATTAGATGGGAAAAAAAGCGGTGGCCTGAAAGACGAGCGTTTCTATATTCTCTACGAAAGGGAAAAGGGGCAAACATTAGTAAAATGCAAGGATAAAGACATTAAGAAGGGGTTTTCTACTGGCGGCGCACGCATAATGAGATTCTGTGACGCCTTCATGAGAGGTGGTGAGGGCGGCCGGAAGAGAAATGGATATCAGATGTCGGCGGTCATTATAAGCCTCGGGAATAAAAAAAAGGAGGAAACGGCGACTGGGGGTTCTCCTCCGGGGGGGATCGCGGCAGGGTATTCTCTCTCAAAAACAACGAGAGGAAAGGTCCTTGGCGCGGCTCGCTGGGCGCAGAGGGGACTAGCCGTAAGAGGGGAGATGTAATCGCTCGTGGGGGACTTTCAAGGAGGAAGATAAAGGGTCTCATTGTAACATCGACACTCTACACGGCGGAAGGGCGGCCACGAGTTCACGGAAAAATCAAAAAAACTTTCTTCATGGACGCAGAAAAAGGGAGAGGAATGCTATAGCCGGGAATGAGTGGGGGCCTGCAGGTTCTGCAACTGGGGGGGCGTGAATAAAAAGTGTGAAAGGCGCGCAAAAACGGCTGGTCAGAACAAGAAGCTGCTAAGTAGTGGCCGGTAGCATAGCTAGTCAAAATAGGGTAGTTCGCTGAATGACGGGGAGGGAAAAAAACTGCGAACAATCGAAACGAAGGACTCAGCACCAATAGAGGTAAGTGTGGAAAAATGTGCAGAAACTCATCCGGGGCCGGGTGCTGAGAGAACATCCAAAAGACAAAAATACAAAGAGACAGTTTGCGAAATTTCCGGGTAAGACATCAAGACGGATGACGGTGTTTGCTGAGATCTGTGAGGAAAACGCTGAGGACCGGGTTAGCGAATTCTAGAAGTTGCAATCTGGTAACATAGGGGAAAACGCTGGGCGCACTTCATGCCGCTAGAAATCCGAAATCAAGCAAGCGGAATGCGATGGGCTTCGTGCGGATAAGGCCAGAACTGTGCATTTCTCGCGGCGGCAAGGTACCCGATTAAGGATGCTGGAGCGCTGGTGGCCTAACTCAATTCGGTGAATCATCCATCAAAGGGGCGAAAGGGCCTGGCAGCGAAGGGGAAGAGAAGTCGCCCAGTCTACACAGAGGTCAGGGCGGGGAATGCATGTAAATTGAACACGCACTCGTTTGTCATGGTCGAAGAAAGGCCGATGTAGGATTAAAAATCGCGCGACTTGGAGGGAGAGAGAAAAGGAGGAGCTGGGTGACAACTGATAGCTCTCCGTACAAGAGGGGTACATTTATGAGACTTACAAAAAGGGGCAACAGAATTCTTTCTTGTGCTTAGGGAGGGGGCTGGAAGGCGCTGGTACGAAAGGAAGCTTCCTCGAGTTGTTAATAAATCTGAATGAATGAGGGTGCGAACATTTCTTTGTGAGGAATTGAAAAGGGCGAAAGTTTAAATGGAAAGGGCGGATAGACCGGTCCGCTCTCGATAGAAAAAAATTGGGAACACCCACAAAGGAATGACGAACCTCCGACTTGTAAAACCGTTGCGCAGAATTGTCTAGGGGAGAAAGCATTGACGAAAGCCTTTCTACTGCAAGGGGTTCGGGGGGAGTATGCGGGTCTCCGGGGAAAAACAACGCCAACTCACGGAAAAGTCCAAGCCATCCGAGGTTGGTATTGCAACATACAACCTACGCGTTAGCTTCCATAAGGAACAAAAGAGGTCAAATTAGCGTCGTCGTCTCGTTATAGAAAGAAGGGGTGGAGGATGGGGCTTCCACGGGGAGATGAGATACCATAGAGTTCGACGTATATTAAGTCGGATGAAAAGGAAGGTTGTGCGGGGCGAAAAACTACCTAAAAATCATGATCCTTAACGACGGTTGTCGGAGATAATCGAGGTAGAAGGGTATGGAGGGGAGGAGGTCATGAAAACGTCTGGGCGAGCTGAGGGAAAGCATCAATCGCATTCGGTAGGCTGGCTATGAAAAAAACCGGGGGCGTGCATTACTTTGAAGGTAGGCGCGTTCATCGGGAAGGCTAATGAAAAGCAAAATGATTCTTCAGGGAAGAGTGAGAGGAAGAGAAAATTAAAGCGGGGAAACCATGCGCAGCAATATGTTTGCCATTAGAATTCACGTTAATGGAGCTTCCAATCACCCAAATGTGCAGCGTCAGGGGACCTTGCCGCGGAGTGGCGACGAACCTACAAAAGGTGGAATGCAAATGGTTAGGGGGTCCGGAAAAAAAAGGCGGAGAGACAAACGGAAAGCGGAGAAAAAAAGGAAAAAAAAGAAAAATGAAGGAAAACCCATTTTTGCGTTCTTGAAAGGCGGTCTGGAAAGATATCCACATGCGGGGTGACTCGCTCAGCGGATAGTGTCTTAGGGGGTAAAACGGAAGGAGCAGGGTCACGGAAAAGACATGTCTGCTTCCCAGAGAAATATCGCTAAACGAGAATAATCAGGTGATGTTCGAAATTGGAGGAAGGGGCGGGTGAGGACTTAGGGGGGGCGCTAAAAAGCTGGGAACGTCGCCACGAGAGAAGCGAGTGCGGATTTCGAGTACAAAATTGCTACAGGTGGATAGACAAGAGGGGCGCTATCGAGAAAAAACACACGAACATGACGCCGAGATCAGAAACCAACCATGCAAAGACGAAGGAAAGGTCTATGGACGTTGCAATGAAAAGCAAAAAAGTGAGAAGGTGCGGTATGTTTTTTGACGGGAACATAGGGCTAGAGGGGTATCAAGGGAGTTCGAATAAGGGGTTAAAAAAGCCAGGATACAAAAAAAAAGGATATGTTGGTTCATGTTGGGGGGTTTTGAGGAGCTAATTGGAAATGTCATCTGCCATCAGAAAACGAACATTCACCAAAAAAGAGTTATGATGTTAGACGGAGGGTCTTCACAGAGTTATGTCCGGTAGACTGTGGAGCGTACGAATCAAAGTGGGATAATGGGGAGGCTCTCTTCGCACTAAAGCGAATCTAAAAGTACTAAAGGAATTCTAATAACTATGCGCCAAGGGTTTAACGGACTCAGAAGAAGCACGGGAAAAGGTAAGCTACGCGCCCTACAACAGCGCAGACTGGCTCAGAGGAGGCAACGCATGGGAAATGAGCCGGACACGAAAGGGGAGTAGCACGCGTTAGGGTTTACTGGAGAGGGCAAAATACTACATTGCACATGAGCTGTAATTCTTGAGCCAGGATGAATCGGGTCGAAGGGAGGGAGCTTCGAAGGGGCGAGGCATAGATGAAGTATTTTTATAAAGATGATTTCTTAAGGAAAATCTTCAAAAATATCAAGGGAAGATGGTATTCGGCCGTCGGTCGGGCCTCGAACAGCACCGATTGGCAACAGATCTCAGACGTAGAGCAGCAATAATTCATAAAGTAGGAAGAGAAAAGATGATCCTGGCGACGATATATGGATTAAAGAAGGGAATAAAGGTATACGGTTGGGAAACTCAGGGACATAGAGAAAAATTCATGGGGGGGGACAGCTACTGTCTCGGGGGGGGGGGGGGGGGGGGGGGGGGGGGGGGGGGGGGGGGGGGGGGGGGGGGGGGGGGGGGGGGGGGGGGGGGGGGGGGGGGGGGGGGGGAAGAGGTGCGAAGCTGTAGATTCGTTGCAAACTCAAAAAAAAAGAAGAAATCTAAAGGTTAAAGGAAGCGAGAGGTGAATTTTCATGTTGGGGGGGTAGTCCGCGTTAATGAGCGTGATGAGACAAGGCTAAATTGTCGGACGTAGCGAGGGGTAGACCGGGCGCGGCATACGAAAGAGGAGATACGGGTGGGAGAGTAGGCCATAAGCACGACGACGGCCGGAGAAGCAACAGTTGGCTTTCCGGCACCTGGGATGAGTCACTGAAGCTGAACTAGCCGCGGAGAAAAAAATGGAAACTCTGAGGGGGGGCAACTTGCAAAAGTTCGGTCGGTAAAGGTTGCAAGAAGGTAAGTGACTCTAAAGACTGAAAGAAAAGGTACTCAGCGAAATGGGATTTAATCTGCTAAAAAATGAGAGAAGCAGACCCTGACAGCCTGAGAATTGCTCTGCAACTGCCCAAAAAACAAAAGTGAAAATAAAAGCGTAGAAAGTATTCGAGCAGTAATCTAGACAGGAGAAATAATGAATTCACTGGCAGGAGAAGACGTGCTGGGGGGTCAAAGGAGGGAAGAGAACGAAACGAAATCAAAAATCCGCCAATTGTTGAAGAAGATCGAAGAGTCAGAAGATGTAATGAAAAAATTCCAGGGATTATTTTGATATAAAGACGCGGGTCAGGAGAGGTGCGGGAGAGTGAGTCAGAGAGATATTCAGCCTTAGAACTCTTGTTTCAAACAGACAAAAGTAAAAAGATGAACATTACTCTGGAGAAGCCGAAGAATTATCAAGGGAAGTTATGCTGCTTATTTGGTGCTAAGAGAAGAGATTGAAAAGTTATTGGGGGATACTCATATGATATTAGTAGGCAAAGAACAGTCCTTTCCTCATGTCGTCACGGTTTGAAAACCGCTTTGTGAGAAATTAAGGGACTAAATAAAAAGCTGGCGCTGAAGAAAAAAGAGGGACGGGGGCGGTAATTCACTACTCACTCCCCGAAACAAAAAAGGTTGCGGAATTCATGGGAAAAAATCAAATATCCGGAAAAAAAAAAAAACAAATTCGCATCACACACCAAGCTCGACGGGGCTTCTTCAAAAGTCGTGGGGACAATATGATACTCTCTCTTCGGAGTGTTGAAAGAAGCTTAAAAAGTGGAATGCAGAGTAGGTCGTGATATCGTGTCTGTAAGGGGAAGCGAGAACAGCCTGCGGGAGGTAAATGGCATTGAGTTTCCTCTGGAATCAGGATGAAAACTTCACGAGATCTAGACCTTGCAGTCAACAACTCAGATGACAACGTAGAAGACTTGAAAAGCTCGTAATCCAAATTTGGGGGGGGGGCAGGGAACGCTATATAAGGGATCCATTTCAAACAATAAAAGGCCTTCCCAGTGTCTTGGCCCTCCAGAGGGGGAAACAAACACAAAAACAGTGTTGGGCGTAATAATCGCAACGGATGTCTGCTTGGAGAGCGTTCGGCTATTAGACATTTTAAACATATAAGAAAAAGTGAGGATATTCGCATCTTCAATGTAAAAAGTCGGGAGGAGTCAAGAAGTTGCAAGATGAGGCGAAATTGATCTGGGCTAAGTACAGGTT
>Ga0179593_1330691_pt1 | contig 22009 bp, 32 predicted proteins | sample CZODoug2_1_08_16_FD_185931 | JGI IMG/M metagenome (GOLD analysis project Ga0179593, IMG submission 185931) | Vadose zone soil fungal communities from Angelo Coast Range Reserve, California, USA - CZODoug2_1_08_16fungal (PacBio error correction) | ecosystem: Environmental > Terrestrial > Soil >...
AGCAAGTAGACAATGGTCGGCAAGAAAAGAAGGATATAGGAGAGGTAGAGGGAAGGAAAGGGGACTCGCGAAAAGACAAAAGAGTGGAAAGATAGAGAATAGGAGAAGAAAGATCACCGAAGCGAGATGAAAAAAAAATAACAGACTTTTACCGAGGACATGTAATCGCGCTTAAAAAAAGAACTCTAGAAAACAGGGGAATACTCGAGTCGGTCGAACAATTTCTCAAAATCTTGGGGAGTCTTCGTTCAGTGATACTGGGTGAACGAGGTTTTTTAACGTCGGCGAAAAGCTCGTAATACATACAATGTGAGGTGGGCTTGAAACCAATAAAGCTGCAAAGAGCCCAGAGCCTGGACAGCGTGACTCCGAATCAGGGGAGCAGGGGGAAAACGGATGGGGCGGGCCAGTCTTGTACATAGGTGTAATTGGACGCACTAAAGCAAGCTAAAACTAAAATCGGCAAGGGGAAAGTCCATTTATGGGAGAATCGTTAGAGCGGGGGGGGGAAAAGAATGAAAAAAGACGAAAACAAAAGAAAGTGTCATTGGGGAAGGAGCTAGAACTTGTGCGAGGGGGGAAACAATAGGGGGTGGAAAGGGTGGTACAATTCCCACGGAAGCCAGAAGGGGCAGTTCTGGGCTGGTTTAATGACGGTCGGATTTAAGAGAAATGAAGGACTCAAGGACTCGAGACGCGCCGGCCGGAGGCGACCTAAAGGGTTGTCATCTTTCACAGAGCACTGAGAGGGAGGGGGGGGGGTGAGTTTGAAGAGGGGATAAAGATGGAGGTTGAAAAACTCCTCCCAGCACGGGACTAGAAGGGATAATCAGCGACTTAGGGAAAAAGCAGCGGAAATCATAAACAGGATGAACAGAGCCGACTTTTTACTAAGGGTTGAATAAAAATTGAGAAAAAGTCTTGCATCCCGGCAAGAAAGAAATGTTGAGAAGGTGCTTGGATCTGAGAAAACGACCGTCAATATTCAAAGAAAAAAGCGGCGAAGACAGGGGGATTTTACTTCGGACTGTAAGTAAGGGACAAATATAAGAAATGTCCCGGAATGGTGCAGGGCAAAGAAGACCTCGCCAACAAGGTAGAAAGCGCAGGGAACTCCAGGATGTGTGGAAGGGGAGAGTGTGGGTAAGAAATCAACTGCTTTAGTGAAGCAAAGATGGTATGGAACGCATCAGGAGGAAGGTTGCCAATTGTCTAAATCCCGACAGCGGGGACAGGGAATGAAAAAGGGAATAAAAAGAGTTCAAGGCGCACTACAGGAGAATACAGGGGAAGGAAGGATTGGAATTGGGGTAGAGAAAAAGGGAGGCGAGATATCAGTACATCAGTCCAGAGAAGTGAGGTAGAAAAGGGTGATCTTTCCAAACGGGGCATTTCTCGACCGAAGGGAAAGGGACGATTAGAGAGGGGGAGATACTCACTATAAACACATAAAGAAGTCCGCAAAAGAGCTGTGGGGGAGTAAGTGCCTTTAATCAGGGATCAGAGCCAGTACGAAGAAACCGGGGGAAAAAAAAAAAATGTACAAAGCGACTATGACACCGCAGAAATAGGGGACAAAGAGGTCTCAAAATAGAATTCCACCTCCGGCGGGGGGAAGGAAGGGACACCTTGAGAAAAGAGGAGGACCGGGGCTTTACAAGAAAAAAGTCGAAACGACACAGTATTAAAGGGAGCTAAGCGTTAGGAAAAGGAAGCAACGACGGGGAAAAAATACATGTGATGAATTTTTGTATATGAACCGGCGTGGACCAAATGGAGCGCATCGATGAAAAAGATTCTGTCAACGGGTCAAAAAGCAAGGGGGAAAAAAGGTCTCGAAGGGGGGGGGAGAGAGGAAGGCTAAATAAAAGCTAATAGGAAGAAGAAATGGAAGGCGAAAGCGGGAGATCGATAGATGGCCAAGTAATGACCAGGATAACGCAGGGGCCTACGTGGCAAAGGGGAAGATGAGAAAGAAAAAAGGGAGAGAGAAAAACCGCAACTCTCCACGTGCTTTCCCGCCCGGGAACATAGCGCGTAAGATGGGTTTAACTGTGGAAAAGAAAGGCGGCTTACGTTTAGAGAAAGCGACTCAAAAAATCAGAAGGCGGCGGAAAATGTCGTCTTCTACGTCTACGCACCGTGACGCTGAAAAATCTGGAGAAGGAGCGGGGGAAACCGAGTATCAGAGGAAAAGAGAGACTAGAATAGGGGAGGGGGAGCAGGGCTTCAGGGGGGGGAACTTATAGAAAGGGGGGGGAAAGATGGTACGTATCCTGAAAGCGTCATTTGAACAAGCGTGAAGAGGCAATGGTTAGCAAGGAGGAAAAGGTAAGCAAATTTCATGGTCGCACCATCACGCTGGTGATCTGAAGGTACGAAGGGAAAAGGGGGGGGGGACGTCGAAAAGGAATAGAAAACTTTACAGGGGGGTGGTCAGATTGAATTGGGCAAAGATTTGACAAGGGTGGGTTAAATGAATATTGTTCCGGGACATTTAAGAAGGAAGGGATAGAGGGAAAAGAAAGTGGGATCCGAAATGGGTTCCGCTCACGATGAACACGTGTTAGAAGGCGGTAAACGGAGGAGGAATGACCAAGGTGAGAAAGAACCTACTTCGCGCAATAAGTTTCAAAGGGAAGAAAGAGGGGGGGGAAATGCCTTAGACACGGGTGCATCAAAGGTAGGAGAGAAGACAAGGGGGGGAAGCTTGGGTTCACGAGAAGGAGTATTCCTCATTAAAGGGGAAACTACAAAGAAGAAGGGGGACCAGAGAGAGGGAGGAGTCAGCGGTTGGAGGGGAAAAATAGGGAATCATGCTCTTTGAAGGCATGGCCTAAGCATAAAGCGAGCAGAATCATAGCAAAAATCAAAAAAATAAAACGACAAAGGTCGGTGGACGAAGAAAGGGGAAAGAAAGCGCCCTATCTTCAAAAAGTCGCAAAACCAGGCTGTGAGCGACGACGCATAGAAAAAAAAAGGAACCTGCATAGATCCTTTCCTCCAAAGGGAGTGGGACAAACGGTTCACTGGAAGGAAAAAAGAGAAGAAGGAAAAAGTTGAGAATGCCAAAATCCCCTGCGTCCCGTGCCGGGAAAGGGGACTAAATTGTGAAAGATTTGGTATTCTGGGAAACCTATATCCGTGAAGAGGCAATATCAGGAGGATGGAGAACGGTGGTGAGGGGAAAAGTGAAAAAAAGATTTAGCAACGGATCTGCGCGAGAGGCCGTGTGGTGAAGATTATCTGGAGCCGTTTTTATTTGCTATTGAAAAGAGGGAAAAAAGGTAGTTGGCAGGACGTAAGGGGGACGCCGTTGGCGACCGGCTCGGCAAAGGAAGTGAAAAGGTGTGGTGGAAAGAGCGGAAACTGATGAGTTACAAAAAAACAATGTACGTAAGGGTTTGGGGATTCGCAAAGGGGGGGAAAGAAGGGAAACGCTTTCTAGCGAAACAAAGGAGGCAATATAGAGGGGCACGTCGCCAAGTTACAGAGGAGGATAAACCGGCCGAAAAGGGTGTGTCGGGAAAAGAATCCTGAGGCGGAGGACAACAAGGAGAGAGTTACGCGAAAAAGAAAAGGACACTGAGGAACTTAACTAAAACAATTGGGCGAGTTAAATACCAAACCAGGAAAAGCAAACAGCTATAATCGTCAAAAACAGACTCTGAGCGGACCCGGGGGAGGGGGACAGATTCAATAGGGATTTTGGGAAAAGTTAGAGAAGGACCCGGGTATATGAAATGATTACCCGAAGGGGACGGTTGAACGACTTTCAATAAAAAAGAAGTTCACAAGGAGATAGGAAGGGGGGAAGAAAAAGAAGGGTGAAAGAAGGGACGTCTTTGGACAGAGTGGCGCCCAGATGGTGACGCAATTTAGGAAGGAGTGAAGAGAAGAATGAAGGGTGGCTTACTTCTAGTAGAGCAAAAAAGACCGGAACGGGGGAAGAGGGTCATCGGGGAAGGGATTTTGGGCTCTCCCGAGAAACAAAGGAAAAGGTGGGAGGCGGGTAGGCTATGGAGGGGTTGTGACGGGAGAGACGCGGGAGGGAGACGGGGGGACCTGCAGTATCGGAAGGACTATACGTAAAGGACAACATCAGAAAGGAAAAAGAGAGCGTATCTTCAGAAAAGGAGAATTAAGGGAGTCTAGGTGACGGAAATAGAGGATAAAAGGGGCATTAAAGGATGAGAAATCCACGGGGCATCATGATCAAAAACGGTGATTTGGACAGAGAGGGAGTGGAGGGAAACATTGGGGGAGAGAAAAATATGGGTCAATCGAAGTAATCCGATGGAAGAAGAAGAATCAGAAAAAGGGTATTAAACGAGCGAATGTCACGTGAATTTTGTAACCAAAAAAGTAAATGCGAAAGGAACATGGTAAAAAGTCAACGAAGGGGAAAATGCGAAGGGGCAATTCTCGGGGGAACCGGAGAGACAAGGAAGGAAGGAAAAAAAAGGGGCCTGTGACAAACGCGATTGACTAGAAAGACAGTAGTGTCGACGGAAATGTTTGAGGAAAGTCAAGGTGCAAATTTCCAATAACGAGGGGGGATGTAAAAAAAAAGCGCAGAATGAAAGAAAGGACTCAGGAGATCTCGGGAGAATACATAAAGGCGCCCATCCGCCAAAAGGAGGTCCGGGTCGGAGGTGATTAAGAGGAGGGAGGCGATAAAGGATAGGGAATGCCTCCCGGTTAACTTTCTTATTGCGAGAAGCCGACAGTTGGGAGAAATCACACGCTTATACGGGAGAAGTAAGGAAGGTGAAATTTGGGGACTCACCGGGGTTTTCAAAAGGTGCGGTGGAAAGGAAACATAGGGAAAAAGAGAATCCAACCTTCTCCGGGCGTAAATGAGGTGGCGAGGACCTGTTTAAGGTCTGTAGAATGTTCAGTTGGGGGGGGGTTCTAAGAGTAGAACAGGGTGGGGGGAAAATCCCGGGTAAAACAATAACAAGTTTCAAATGTAAGTGATCCGCGATCCTTGCAGCCAATATCATGGAGCCGGGTGAGAAAGCTGTGTAAAGATGGAGTACTTGGAAAAGGTTGATAAACGGGCGCTCAAGCCAGAGACTTCTCCAAAAGGGGATGGACAGGGTGGCAGAGAGAAGGGGGGGATAAAGAGCTAAAATGTGCCTGATGGGCTTACTTAGAAGTTCCGGAAAATAAATCCGAGATGTGGCACCTGTGAGCGTGGTAAGTGATGGTGTCGGGGGATCGATTTGGTGGGTTGTCGGGGAGGGGGACGCAATGTTCGTCGCAAAGCGAGTAGGAGATGGAGTGTAAGATTGTCAGGTTTGGTAAAATGACTTAGGCTGTGGTCAAGGTGTCCAATCCGCGGTAGGGAAAGGAGGTTCAGGGAGTATATCGATGGAACGTTACGGGGGTCAGACGAAGAGGGGGGGGGGTATCGGAACTGAAATGTGTCCTTTTCTAGAAGGACAAGGAGAGAAAAAGAGCGATGAAGGGGAAAGTACCGGGTGAGCTCTAGAAGGTGCACAGGAAGGGTCACCCTGTATATATAGGTATTAGGGAAAGGGAAGGGAAAAAGAGTGGCTTTCACACAAATGCGTTTTAACCAGTGGGGGGTGACGAAGGGGGGGGAACACATCGAGACTCAGCCCAGTAGTGGGGTAGAATCTAGGAGAAAAGGAAAAAGAAAAAGGAAAGAAGAGGAAGAGGGAGGTAGATTTCTTGAGAGTGCAGCCAAGGACTTCCGAGCAAGGCCCAAAGAGCGATGATAGTTGAGGTCTAAAGGGGAAAAAATTTTCTGCGCGGAAAGAAGGAGGAGAGGTATTTTCACGACAGGGGGGGGAGTCGGAATAACAACTAGATGCGGATGTAAAGACGCTAAAAATTTGTGGGGAAGGAGAAAAGGGTGCCTGGTGGGGTTCTGATGAACAATAAAAAATTTCCGGAGAATTCGTGGAGGTAACCTCGGGAGGCGGCTCAAAAATCCTCATTGTCGCAGGGGAAGAGATTGGAGAGGTGGGGGAGACTTGTTCCTTCGAATTGCGCAAGGGCACGACAGCAAGGTGCGTTCCTACGGAGCGGAATGAGAAATCAACTCTTATACGGAAAAGGAGGAAACTGACGCAGTCAGGGAATAAGAAAGAGAGATGGGAGTGGGGTGGCGAAGTCTCGCTTCACAGAGAAAACTTGCTACAAGGGGTGAAAGCGGCGTTTCAAAAAATACTGGAGAAACGACTTCGAAGAAACTAGCACAAAAGAAGGTCGACGGGGGAGGGGGAAAAGATTTAATTAAACTTTGGTGGGGTAGCAAGGCGGCAAGAGAGTAGCACGGAAAGACGTAAAGGATAGGAAGATCCGTGGTTCTATAATCGGACCGAAGAAGTGGAGGTCCAATGTTATTTTACCCCAGGTGGTTAAATATATGCGGGTACTAGCACGAGAGAACACGTAACAGGATCTCAGGAGGAGAAAGGATAGTTTAAACCGCTAAGATTCCAGATCGCCCAAGGGGAGAAAACATACAATGGAAGGGGCCGGGAGTAGGTAGTATAACACTTTAGGGATATGAAAAAAGGAAAGAACCCCGCCTCAGGAGTGTTTAAATACGGGGAAGGTTATGAGAGATGTACAGGCCGAGTTCGGCTCCGGGATCACATGGAGTGGGGGGGCACGAATGCCAGTGAGGAGAGAGGGGAAGGCTGTGGGTCCCAAGGAACTCGTTAAAAAAAGCTTCGAAGAACTTGTAAAAGAGAGGGGAAGAACAAGCAGCTAAACGAATTCATAAGCAGAAGGATAAAGTTGACCTCAAGGTTCTTAGCCTGACTTCAGGATGGGGAGGAAGGCGCATGAAGCGGTTTGGCGGGACGAACTGAATCAGGATCGTGAGGGGGGAAGACAAGGAGAGGGAGAAGAAGAAAAAAAAAAAGGAGAGAGGAAAAAAAGGGAGAGAGAGTATTTCCTGAACTATCTAAGTGAAGACAGCAGAAACGGGCGACAGAGGAATTGCAATAGCGAACTTCAAGCGGAATAACTCGGGCAACCTATTAAAAGAAGAGTAAAAAGTGAAACGGGAAGGAGAGGTGATCTCGAGGGAGAAGTAAGCAATGGTTCGTTTTGCATCGGCGAAAAGAAGAAAACACGAATCCTACAAGGCATTGCTTACACCAAAATTTAGGGGGAGAGACGAAAAACGAAATTTTCCCTCTGAACTCAAAAAATCCGTGGGGTAAAAAGAACAGTAAAGCGGCCCATCTGTCATATTGGGAATGCAGACCAGACGAAATGAACTCATTTGACCCGGAGAACGAAGAATGAAAAGGGAAAGGGAGAATTAAGGAACAGTTCTTAAAGAACCGCAAGATCAGAACGAATATAGATTTAGAGTGGAAGCCAGGGAGAAGGGGTCGAGGAACCAGCATATGCAAACGGGTGGACATTCATGGAAATAATCTGAAAGGTAGAGGGAGAAAAAAGGAAAGGTGTGAAGCGAATCATGGCTCTAGGTTCAAAGCGAAACGACCGAACAGGCAACAGTTTAGAAATCAACGTCAAAGAAAGAAAAGAATGGGGGCAGGGAAGTTCTCCAAAAGATCACAGATATTTGTAGAAGAAAACATGGGGGGGGGCATGAAGGGAGAAGCTATCGACATTAAGCGACAAAGAAGGTCATCCAACCGGATGAGACCGAAGACGCAAGTTGAAACATTGAGAAAAGTACTCCAGGGGGCGGAGGGGAATTCAAAAGAAAAAGGTCTCGTTTCGTTGCCAAATACCAGAGATAAGGCTATTACATATAAAAAAAATGGAAAGAGAACAATGAGTGGGTTGTCGTAATCGACAGAATAAAGGGATCAGAAAAGGTGAGGGGGAAAAATGTTCGAAAGCCCTGTACCAGTAACAAATTGGGCTGAGCTTCCGGATGTGTTTATTGGCTGGGGGGGTCTTTGGGGAGGAAACACACAGGATTGAAATTTCGCATCCCGGCAGGAGGGTAATGCCGCATAACTAAGAGGTGGGAAAAATTTGCAACGAGAAAAACACCATCAAAACATGAAAAGATGAAAAGGGTAGAAAGAATGGAGGGCTGACGGAGCAAAAAAGGGAATAATCCTACATTGAATAACTCTGTCCGTTGAAATTGGGGGGGCTCAAGTGGAGCTAGATGCGATCAATAAAATCATCTAAAAGGGGGTTCATAAATGGTCAAAAAGGTCAGTGATAACGAAAGGAAGTGAAATTGTAGGGTAGATAAGGTGACAATCAATATACTGAGACAGGGGAGAGAAAAAACGGGGGAGGAAGGTAGGAATCCGATGAGCACAGTAGGGGGACACGGGGACAAAGGGGGGGGGAACAAAGAATGATAAACGCCAACCTATTAGACAAACAGGAAAACTCGTTTCATCACAAAAGGAAGAGCAGCCGGGGAAAAAGGAAGGGGCCAATCGCGGCTTTGGGAAAGCGGGGAACCTGAAATTGCAATAACAAAAACCTATGCAGGAAAACGCTGGGGGAGTATCAATGAGACCTCAGGAAAAAAGACAAAGTGAGATAAAACCACGCGGGAAACGGAAACGCCGTTAAAGGTAGACAGTAGTGAGACAGGAGCGGAGCAAATGGGGGATTGCAGCGGCAAGAAAAGGAGCATTCCTATGCGAACTTGTTTGAGTCAAAGGAAGGTCCGCCAGTTTCACGGGAGGACCAGCGTAAGGGAGAAATGAGATGGCTATCGAGCTTGAAGGGAGAGGAGTAAGAAGACGAATACGAGGCGGAAAAAGTAGGTGTTCCTATTAATCAGGGAAACGCAATTTTTGAAAAAAGAATTATAAAAACGAAAAACGCGGAAGATCGGAACCAGGAGAACGCGCAATCAATCGGGGGAAACCAGAGGGAAGGGAAAAGGGGGTTCATTACCAACCAAAACTCTTGGAAACATTTGAAAGGGATTACCTAATCCGAAGCAGAATAAGGATTTCTAGGTCGAAATCTGTCTGAAGCATCGGCTTACAATGGGCGGTAAAGGAGGGAAGAGAAAACGGGGAGGGAGTAATAAAGAGACCGAGAGGGGAAGGCGCATGATTCTTCGCGGGGCAAAAAATTATCGAATATAGACAATGGGTTAGAAGAAGAGAGCGACGGAGAGGAAGAGAGAGGGCGTTCAATGGTTGAAAGCACGCGACCTGTTCCTCAACATTTGTCGCAACAGCAAGCTTTGAAGAGCTGAAAAAGGGTCGCGGCGCGGGGCACATGAAGTGTGGTCGCCGGGAGTTTTACGGGAGAGAGGAGGAGCGATGGAGGGAAAAAGAGAGGGGGCCCTTGGGGATGTTTGAATCTTCACGCTTTTCCGCATGGTCGAGGTCAAGGAAGAATTGCAAAGTCACAGTGATAGAACTAAAGCTCAACTGGACACTTTAAAGGAGGAGGAGGGGGGGGAGGAAATAAGAGTATCCTTCCTGTTCGAAGTTTCCCACTGTGCGCGCAAAGGCAAAAAGAAAACAATGTCAATAGGTCGGATGGAAAGAAAAAGGAGGAAAAGTTCAAGAAGCAATCTTGACGAAAATTGCATAGTGGGGTCAGATATAGACTTAAAAGGGTGCGCCGCAAGGAACGAGGGGGAAAAAAGAGGATACTTCTGTGACGTCGAGAAAAGGAACACAGGAATAGAGGAGACGGAAATTGCAGGACATGTGAGAGCCGCATACCGGGATAAAAGATCACTATAAAAAAACTAAAAAAAGAGAGAAGAAATACCAAGAAGTCTGGGGGGGCATAACTTTTAAGCCAAAAGGATACACTGAAAGTACCTGCAAAGAGGTGAAGGAAAGACGCAGGACAAAAATCAAGGAAATCCTAGCTTGGCCTACCAGGCGAATCCGAATAAGGCCAAATCGAAGAAGAGACGAGTTTTCTACCTGCAGGGACAAAACCGAGGATACCTTTCCGGGGGAGGGGGGAAAGGGAGGACAAAAAAAAAAAGATGGTGAAAAGTCTTGTGGGGAGTCGGAAAAGGAAGCGAGAAACGGCAGAGAGCATCTAAAAGGCGGGTGATAAAAAGACAGAAAGGTGAAAACATCGCGATTTAAGCAATAAAATCGCCCACGCGTGAAGGCAGGGGAGGGGGGACATTAATCGGAGGAGGAGGGTCCGGGGGGTATGAAGCGAAAAATTGATTTTTGTGAGACGTCTAGGGGAACGCGTTTGGAAGAGGGCCGGGAGAGGGGGACGAAAAACTTAGGCGGACGGGTTTTAAAATGCCCGCACGGAGGAAGTTCAGAACAAATTGTAGGAATGGGGAGGTCTCGAACTTGGGAGAAGAAAGAGGGTATCGATAGACAAAAAAAAAACAGGAGGAAGGAAATAGAAGCATACTGGGAATCCAAGAAAAAAAGGCTTTAAAACCGGAAACCTGTGGAGGGAAAGAAAGCAGTGGAAAGAGGGTGCCAGGCATTAGTGGAAAGGGAGACGAAAAAGGATATCCAACGGAGGGTCACTACACAACCAAATTTGAGAGTAAAAAAGAACAACCAGGAAAGGCGAAAAGAGTAAGGAACAAACTACACGATCGCCTAGGGGTCATTTCCGAGAAGTTAATCGAGGGTGAGAAAGAAGAAAGGGGTCTCTGACTATCGACGAATTTAGAAAGGAATAGAGCTTGACGTCCTGGATCCAAAACGACTGTCCAAATTAAAAGGAGGACATCTCGGGAATAAATTGAAAGAGTAAAATATCTTCCGTTCGAGTAAGGAAGTAGCCCCGGGGGGAAAGAACTGGGAGAGGAGACGGATGCCGGGGCAGGGATTGGCTTCTGGACCTTCTGTCTGAGGTACGTAGATCGGGTAGATCTTGGGATGAACGGAGGGGGCGTGGGAGAGAAGAAAAGAGTACGAGATATGTGCCACACCGAAAAAAGGTTGCGGGCGGGGAATCGTCAGGAGTTTTTGGGGGGGGTAAGCGGAGATCGCCAGGAAGGGGGGGAATGAGCAGAAGTCCTGGCAGCTACACAAATTCAAGAACTCGTGCTTCGCCAACAGAGCAGGGCAACGGCAGGACGATGCGGCCAATGAAGAAATTAGGCTTAACTGGACGGGGGGAAGGAGCGAATAGGCAGAGAACCAATTCAAATTAAGTATCAATCGCAGATCGAAAGGGAAAGTTGTCTGAAAAAGTCATTTGGCAAGAATGAAGGGTTCCCGAAAGGAGGGGGAATTCCACGAAAAGGAGAAAGGGATTAACGGACAAAAAACAAGCCATCGAGAATAGGGACGGTTCAGTGAGAAAGAGGAGGAAATGGGTCTATCACGGTATGCTTTGTACATCTCTGGGAATCGGGATTAGAGAGCGGAAAAGAATGTAAACACGGACATCCGATTAAAATACGATTTCAAATTCCAGAGCAGCCTCAGGAAAGTAAAGAAAATAAAGTACGAAAGGAACGGTGTCGATTAGACAAAATGGTCAGAGTCGATTGATGTTTGGGCGAACAGGGAGTTCGGAGGCAGCGTGACTCAAAAAAGGCCGCTCAAGCAGCTTTGATAATGAAAAAAGGGAGATTTCTATCAAGAGGAGAAGAAGTAAGGACGAAAACATGTCAGGAAGTAGTCACCAGAAGATCATGCAGGAAAGGACAACGACTTCGAGTAGATGATTCCGACGAGATCTTTGAGCGACCGAAGGGCAGTGCCGCCATTGAAAAGTGCGGTCGGAAAAAACGAAGGTCGAATCGCCAAAAGAATAGTGAATACGAGTAATGAAGCAAAAGGGGGGGCCAAAAGAGGGAGTTGCTTTGGGTCAAGGGAAAGAAAAGGTCGGGAGGGTCAAAAACTGGCCGAAAGATTGGGACGCGCCGGTCGAACGAAACGTTGGAGGTCGGTGGGGAGCAAGAAAAAATGGACACGATCCCCATCGTCCAAAAGCACTGAAGTGGAATGGATGCAGGATTATCATAGGGGAGCCTTCCATTCCAGAGAGATTAGAGGGTGAGAACACAGAGGAAGCTGGGAGTCCAAGGAATGTGCGTGACCTGAAGAGAATTCGCTCAGAGCATCGCGCGAAGAGGTGAGACAAGGCGGGAGATTTGGACTAAGAAGCAACCAGGGAAAAAAAATGGAGGAAGGAGGGAGCGGCTTTAACCATGGAAATAGAGGAAACTATGGAGACCAGGGTCTCTAATTCTCAGGGGGTCAGGGGGAAGAGGGGGAGAAGGGAGACGAGCCTCACTCTGTGGTGTTCTTCTTAATGCATTAAGGATTCAAAGGGACCATACCGCGGAGTGAAACCTTTTCGGATAAATCGAAGGGGAATGTGTAAGGGGGGGGTCAATCAGAGAGGTGGAATCAATGGGTGGCTAAGTGCCTTGGGATAATCATTAGAGGGGGGAAAAAAAATGAGCACCAAAGTGGACCCCTCAACACTACTATTTGGCATCAGGGTCGCGAAAAGGATATTTACAAGAGATCCAGGTAAAATGTCCGTTGGGAAGGGAAAAAAGGGGGGGGGGAAAAGATAACACATTCGAACTCCAGTTAGGGAAAAGTGAGTTACTGAGTTCTACACGTGAGCCAAATTAGCAGAGCTAGGGGGAGGGCGGGAGGAAATTTCGCGCCTGACATAAAAAACCATGGTCACCTGACCGAGGATTCAGACGGCGATGAGAGTGGTGTGGGGGACAAAAAGGACATTTTCAAAGGATTGATGCGGAGGGAAGCATGAACAAAATGCTGTCCTTGCCAAAGAAAAAAAAACGGTGGGGGGGTGGGTACGGGGGGTAATGGAAAACGAACTAAAAAAAAAAACGGAGTGAAGAAAATAGCCGCTAATGTGGGGGTGCTGGACCGGGATACGTTGAGGGCCCTTGGACGGAAAATGTCCGGAATGAGGGAGTCACGTAGAGGCCGACTAAAAACCCCTGTTCAAAAAAGGCTTCTTGATATTTGGGGATAGTACGGATTCGCTGAGATTGCGATCAACGACGACAGCGAGAAAAAAGGTTTCAAGGGCTCTTGACCAAGACTCGAAGTGCGCGTGAAGGCCCGAACGGCACTTTCTTCGACCTACTGCAACTTCCCTCAGTCAGGGGAGAAAGGTAATAGCGGTTTGGTGGAAGTCTTAGTAAAGTCCTTGCTATAAAAGGTATAGGTCTTTTCAAAGTCGTAACAATCTTCAGAAAAACATCAAAGAACCCATCATGGTTTTCAACGTGAGGGTGGTTACCTCAGCAAAGCGCCCGGCAGAGGCACGTGAGGCTGAAAGGATAGAAAAATCACTGGTCAATCCGACCGCAGAGTGGTCAGTCGTCCGGGTGATGGGGGTAAGCCCTTACGGGCTACTTCGAAAAGGGTCGCGCGGGACCCAATCAGGAAAACACTGGGATACTACGGAAGGTGAGTGGACAGGACCACTTCTACGATACCGTCGTCCCTGGGGGGGAAGAAGACACATGCGGGTCAGGAAGGTATTTTCGAAAAAAATGGGGGGAGGAGGAAGATATGCCAGAAAGGATGCGCATTTAAAGAAAATAGCGGTCTGAGAAACGTCTATACCGGACAAAGAGCGTCTGACCGCATATTTGGGGGGGTTAAGGACATGTCGAGGGATCTAGGTGCGCTGGCTGGGGGGTCTCCTACAGAACCTTGGGAAAATCGCGGAACGTTACGACCGATCATCCCAACAGCTGAGCCATCTTTCATAGCGGATGAAGATTTGGGGGGACGAATGCTGGCAGCGAGGAAAGCACGCAGAAAAAGGGGCGATTGTCGAGTAAAGGGGGAATCATAGCTCGAGATGGGAAAGAAAAATCTCATAAAACAACACAATAGGGGGAAAGAGAGTCCGGAAGGGGAAAGGAACACGAAAAGTTGCCAACTTCTTTCTAAGGCGGAGGCTTTGGCAATCGACATCATAAGCGACCGGTAGTACGCGAGGTGTTAAGTGGGGATCGCAAGGGATGGATCAGGATCGTGTAAAAGTCGCGAGCGGTTGAAGAAATGGGGTTGTAATTAGCCGGGAAAAGGAACGAACGAGAACCAAATGTGGCGTGCTGGAAAAAAATATGCGTTGAGCGACAGAACAAACTGTCCCTAGCGCGTGCAAAAAGAATAGCTCGTATTTGGGGGATCTGAGGAGGGACAGAAGGTCTTGGCATATGTTGTAGTTTAAACACTAGCCCGGAAGTGTTCCGGAAGAACTACACGGGCTCCATGATCCGTAAATAGTTTTTCTGTAGCGTTGGGCGAAGGCGGGTCTGATCTGTCTCAATGGCAAAATCGCTCTCCGAGAGCGAATAGAGAGGTTCGTTGGGCGCGCGAGGATCTTGGTGTTCGATGGAACAAAATCTAGGGAACAACGGGTGAGAGAAATGAATACTAGACTTCTGCGTGCGGCATATTGAGAAACAGATAAAAGTTGGAAATATGCCTGAAAGTCAACTGTCTCGCGCTAACTGTGAGCCGTAGGTCTGAGCTGCAACTGCAGCAGGTCATTACAATAACTTTGCAAGAACATCGGACTTTGCTTGGGATTGCTCATAAGAAGGTGGCTCAAAGAAGTTAAAAGAAGCGCAAGACACATTGTTCTCACTTCTAGAATCTAAAGGCAAGAGAGGACAAAATCGCGAGTACCTCTCCCCGGGACGGTATCGACTAATGTTTGAAAAGCCTGGACACATATCAGAAAGTCAGGGGGTCATTGAAGTCCAGAGCAGGACGAAATGTTCGAGCTGCTTTCAATAGTCACCGTAAGGAAACCGTCTATGCAAAATATAAGCATGGCGTAAAACGACAAATGAATTTTCGTGGGAGCGACATGCTAAGAATTATCCGGAATTTTTGGAAGGATGTGCAACAAGAACACGGGCGGCAACAAGCCAAATTGGGGGGGAGGAAAGGAGAGGGCTACACTGTGTGGCTGGTCTTTGTTATTAAACCGCACGGCGGATCAGGCACGTCACGTACACCAGGGAAACCATACGAAAAGGTTTAAATGATAAACTGGCACCTCAGCAGAAGATAGAAGAATAGTCAAGGACCTCATCTGCTGAGCGAGCAGGAAATTTAAAGTACTCCTCATGAATAGATATTCTTGAATGTGGTAAGTCGAGGAAGGGGGGAAAAAAGTCGACATACATCATCTCCCAGGCTGACGTCGTAATTTGGGGGTAACGTGTGCCAAGAACGTAGTGGGCTGTGGGAGACGAAAGCCCCAAACAGCAAAGGTGAAGTTCTCTCTAGCGGTTGGCTCGGTCCCGCCATCATCTACTGCGTGTATGATGTACCTGGGTCGAAATCGCAAGGCGCGTGTTCTAATTCTTACACAAAGAAAATAGGCCAGAGTAGCTATTAACGTTTCAGAACCCCACAACAAGGGGTAGGCTTAGATCCCTGGAGAGTGAACAGAAGAGCGGCTGGAAATTATAGACAATAAATGTGGAAAAAAGTCGAATCTAAATAGAAGGTGCCTTTACCACCTAACCTCGGCTTTTTAAAATTCGAACGGAATGCACAACGGAAGTGCTAATCGGTGGTCTTAGGATGCTTAAACAGGCGCGACCGACACCGAAGGCGAGAGAAACAAGTGCCGTACCGGCAACTCCGTTAGCATGAACACTGGAGCACAGGGAGAACAGTCGGGATTGTGTAAATCAAAAAGAGGGCCAAGCCCGAGGCGCGGACGATGAGCAGTGAGCGTCACGGTTAGTCAACGATTAAAACGGACAAGTCAATGGGACGTCCGGGAACTCAAACGCGAAGAGAGCTGGGCGAGAGTCGACGGACATCCCGCTGCCAACACGTAAGTGGGAAAAACATAGGGACGCGGGGTCCGACGTCCTATGGTAATGAATAAACGAAACCGAACACATTCAAGCCCAGTCAGTTCAGGCCCGGGGGAAGAGCGAGGGAAAAAGAGGGGTGGAAATTTGAACCGACTAAAACGAGACAATTTGAGAGAAGTAATGACGAAAGAAAATCACGTGGCGATTCGCCAAGGGTCGGTCTTCTCGATCTAAGACCGGGAAAGTTCAGGGGCCCCAGAAGAGCGAACAACAGAAGTCTCGAAAAGCGGCGTAACGTTTGGGAGGCAGCAAATTCGCGGGGAGAGGTAAGAACGCGAACGGGAATGGCGAGAAGCTGAGAAAGGAGCGACATTTTTCCATATCATGGGGACGGGCATGGACACGAACCTGCCAGTCATGTCGACAACATCCTAGGAGGAGGCATTCGCGGCGCGCAAAAGGCCGGTTCAAGTCAGGGGAAGTTTAAAAAAATGAGACCTCAGCTCGAGATGTAATTGGCCAAGAGGATTTTAAGTTGGCTAAATGTCAAGGGTCAAAGAAGTTGAACTACTGGGCAACAGGGCAGGCCGGAAAAGATGAGAGGAGGACAATTTCCGCTCAGGGAATTAAAAATGTCCCTTATTAAAGCGTGGAGGTAGAAACTAAATCAGCAGCCGGCCCGGCAAGTGAACCTTTCAAGCAAAAAACTGGCAAACAGCAGCGCGGCAAATGAAAATTCAGCAAAGGGCAAGCATTATGACCTTCGGGAGAGCAATTAATGGGGCCATCGTGTGTGAGAGAGGACCTTCGTATTGGACGCCACGGCGAAGGGACGAAGCGATCTGCTTCATGTCGCTGTGGCAAGCAGCCCTCTTAAATGGCAGAACATGGAGGCAAAAAGCGGACCTATACAAACCCGGAATAAATCGCCCGCAATTTTCGGGGGTACCGGGAAGAGCCCAAAACACAATCCCAATCAGCCAAACGTGCGCAAAAGGATGGAAGGCACGACGAAAAAAGATGGAACCTTCAGACGAACGTTCAGAGGTTCCAAAAAGCAAAGGCAGAAAATTCGAGCAAATCGAACCGAAGGAACGAGCGTGCTACCGGCGCACCAGATGGATTCCCGTAAAACGATGGCGCAGCAATCAGGGTAAAGGCTTGACTCGGTAAAACGCGTCATAATCCGGACAATATCTGAGCCTCTAAAGGAGAAAAAAAATTTGCGAAAAAATCGACGAGGGAAAGCTGATAGGAAAAACAAGCGGGAGAGGCGCGGTGTGAGTGCTTATGGGTGTGAAGCGGCCTGTTAAAGGGTTATTAACTCGAAAGGGGAGTTGGGGGGAGTACGTAGTGAAACGACCGGGGAACAGGTAGGCCTCTGATGAAGGGGGCGACGGAAAATTAAACAACTTTTGAAAAAAAAGACGTAGTCGTTGAAGACGAAAAAACATTTAGGGAAGGGTTTACTAGGAACGAAGGGAACCAACGAGTGGAAGGGCACAACAAACGAGGATTAAGAAGAAGGAAAGACGGGCGACGTCTCCATGTGAGGAGTGATCAAAAAGGAAATGTGACGACAATCGGTGCGCGATTGGAAAACACTGAAAGGGTTACTGAGAACCATTCCGTGTAGGAAACGGCGTCAAGCAAAGAAATAATTTCGAGTTGAGAACAAAAACCAGGAACGGATAAGAAGCTGAAAAACAAAAAAAGAAGGGCGGCCAAGAGGGGGGCAGATTGAGATTCAGAGGGAGAATTTGTCGAAAATTAAATTGAGATCAACAGAGGTGGAAGGCTGCACAAACCGGATGAATCGGAACTGAAACAAAAGAAAAATGAAAAGGGACGCTGGCGCACGGCACGGGGACCGCGGTGGCCAGGTAGAAAAGCTCGATTAAACGTTTGGGGGGCCGGAAGTCGCAAATTGGGTGCACGGGGTCGGATTGGTGATGGGAAAATGGGAGGTGGAATGAGTCGGACGCTCAGAAGTTGAAAACTGGAAAGGGAAAAGGACATAGTGAGGGTGCGTGGTGGGCTCCCAGAGGATCCACCGAACATGAGTGCGTTGGGAAGGATCGGTGGGCTGGGTTAGGGAGATCATATGCGGTAGCAAAGACATTTAATGCATGTCTCGCACGGCGAGTGAGGGGCGCAAAAGCGAACACAAATCAGTGTACAAATTCGCCCTATGAGATGAGAGTCAAAGTAACAGGCGGAAGAGCGAACGGAAGTGCAAATGCAGCGCATCGCCGAATCATGAATGATAACCTTTGTAGGGGAAAAGGAAACATGGCGGGGGACATTGTCTCCAACAGGGGAAACGCAACGGTAACCTGCCAAAAGGTGCAGGACGAAGAGGTCTGACGAGCCGCGAATCACCGGGCAATGTGATTCAAGAGCGAAATGGGTGACGGGACCGTGACTTTGCCAGACTAGCAGTCGTCCTGGGGGGAGGGGGGACAAATTAATGCAAAGGAAAGCGGGAGATTGAAATCAAAGAATCGATGCAATTTCAATCTCGGCCAGGCGGCAACGTAGAACGGAAGACGAAAAACAAATGGCGCGCGCAAAAGGGATCCAACTTGAGATGGTTGCAGAATTTGGTTGCTGAACGTCCGTTCTCAACAATTGCATCAAGAGAGTTGGGAAAATGCCGCGCTGAGAAAGGACCGAATACGTCCGGTTGAAACGCGTACAACCCACGAAAAGAACACAAAACCATGCCGCTAGGGAAGAAGTTGCGAGCGAATTCGCAGTATGGACAAGAGTTACTGCTTATTCACCGCTCAACGACTGAATAGGGTGAGGTTCGGTTAATCATGACTCAAATTTGTTCCATGCGTGGGGGGGGTCGGGGGGGGGAACCATAGAAATTCGAGTCCAAAATGGTAACGAGTGGCGCGGGGAAGGGTGACAGGCTGTTCAGTTTTTTGATCAATTAGGCACGTAGGAACAGGCGTCAAGGGTCAAAAGGAAGTGGGCGCAGCAGGTAAGACCTCATCTCCAGCTCCGATAAAGGGGGAAGCTAGCTGGGTGATAATCGGAAAATTGTGCGGACGATCTTTGAAAACTGACGCTCAAGATCATCGCCTAAACGAGTGAGGAAACGCTTTGGGGAAAAGATAAAAAAGGTTTCTCGGGAGCACACCTGGAACGCTGTCTGTAAAATGCAAGAATTTACGTACAATAGACAGGGAGCACTGTTCTACTCTCCGAGGTTTGTCTATTTCACAGGAAGGGGGCTGATCATTGGGGGGGCTTCAACAGCTAGGCAAGTCGGTGGTGTTCTTGGCATTAGTCAGGGCTTCGGCAAGGAAAAGCACGGTAGGTGGACGAAGTACTTTCCAGGATGGAGCATCGTTTGGAAACGATGTTACGGGGTGTCTCGCTTTTGCTCCACGGGTCAGGGAAAAGGGGGCAAAGATGGGAGAATTGCCCATCGGCGCAACTAAAGCTGACACCTAGGGATATCAAGCGTGAGTAGCGAAAAGGATAGGCCAGGAAACACTCTGCCGTGGGACGGGAGCAAGCAAAACTTGGTGGTGACTTAAAAAAGGCCCCCAGTTCTGGGAAACGGGTGGATGTAAAAACTCAACGGAAGCAAGAAATTCCACGACCTCGCTGCAGGGTTAGTGGTGAATGGAGGCCCGTGCATACCTTCCCTGTAGGTACCCATACGGTGAACCGATCCTTCAAGAGAGTGATGAGGGGTTCGTTAGAACTGGCCAAAGTTCGTGCAGGGGGGAGCGGAGAAGGTACGACGCAGAGTAGAAGTGCTTTCAAAAACCGGTGGCAGTGAAGAAACAAAAAAAGAAAAAGCGAGGGAGCGCGATATGGGTTGAGAGGACCACTAATTGCGAAACATTGGTCACGGAAAAGTGTCCTAGGTGAACTCTGTCGATCCGACGAATAACTAATGGGATCCGACCGCTAGGATATTGGACTAGACCGCACGCTGTATGCGCAAAACAGGAGGAAAATGGGGGTCTTCAAGGCTCGGAATGAAAAAACATTTGATAGTGTTCCGCACTTCTTGGCCCACCCGGAAATAGGCGCTCCCGGAGCGGGTATAGCGATGGGACGAAGTCGACGACGAGAACTTAAAAACATGTTCTGGATACGGACGTCCAAAAATATCTGGAGAACATCTTAAGGAAAACAGACAAATCAACACAAGGGGAGTAGGGGGACGTAGAATAATCGGTTCACTTCCGCAAAAAAGACCGTGCAGTCAAGGCAGCGCGCACGTGAATGCAGGATAGGAAAAGTCCTTGGTTTCAATATAGGTAACGCAAGTTTCTGGAGGACAAGGGGGTGAGGGGGAAAAACCGTGTTTACCTATAGAATTCACTAGTCGCGCGCACCAATAAACCACTAATTCTATTACTTTAAGCGCCGCGTCTAGAGAGAAAATATACCAGTCAAAAAATGGGACGGAGAATCGGACGATGGTATTCAGGGGAGCTAGTGCGTAATTCAAAAGGCCAAATCGGAACAAACGTAAGGTTGCCCCCGAGAGGGATGGGAACGGGACGAGGGCCAGCTGGAGATAGGACGAGCACACAATGAGTTGGGGGCAAACGGCTCTAGTGTTCGGTCGCCTCTGAAAAACACCTCGTTAAGAAAGCGGGCGGGTGAACGCGAGACAATCCCAGCATCTCAAATGCATAAATAACTCGAGGTGAATCGTGGGATCAGATGCTTCGACTTCAGTGAAGGGAGATGATGAACACAAAGAAAAGTTGGGCGGATGTCAAATCCGGGGGGAGCGCTCGGATACTGACCAGGTCCCGCTAGAGAAACAAAAACGAAGGCATATCTAACAGCCTTCCATGACAGAAAAGATTCATATACAATCGCCAACTAATCACTGCAGGGGACAACCTGAAGAAGCAGAGAAAAGGAACCAGACCAGAAGTATGAAAAAGGCTGTATGGTGACACGAGAGAATTAACGAGTGGGGACAGCGGCGAAGAAAAAGCAAGGAGATCCCTACCAAGGGCAGTATGTCATAGCGGTGCTCACGAACCGCAGCAGCCTGGACAGCACGCGCTCAAGACCGTAGCTCCTGGGTAAAAAAATTGAACAAATCGAGATTTGTTAATGCGCACATAAGAAAGCTTACTCAATGACGGAAGAGTACAACGGCCATGGTGAGTCGGGGCGAATAAGAGGGCGGAAGAAATCGCTCTCGGCAGAAGAAGGATAAAGGAGAGGCGCGCAATAAATTTGACAGAACGGAAAAGAGGGAACAGACGGGACACAATGAAAACTTCTGCTCGTATATTGCGAGGAAAGAAGGAGACTTTTCAAGGACGGAAGATCACGTCGCCGAAGGCGGAGCAGGAAGAGCGAACGCACAATAAAAAAAAGGCAAGAGAACGTTGAACGGCGTGAGTTTGCTCCGGAGAGGCACGATTTGTGGGAAATCCGCGACCAGGAACATGGGGCTAGAAATCTCGAAAGCGGCTTGAGGAAAACAGGTACCATATCCCCATTGACAAGGGAGAGCGAGAGGAGTGGAAGTGCCTGACGAACCTGCGCACATTCGCGTACTGGAATGAAACTAAAAAACTAGCGAAGCGGGGGAAGCGAACAGAAAAAAAGAATCGATGTCAAATATCAGACGGCGGGTTCGGCTAAAAAAAGTGTAGGTTCGTCGGATAACAGAGGGACTAAAAGAATTAAAGGAAAGGGAGAATAAAAAAAATTTGAGGGTCATCAAAAAGGTGACGCGACAAACAAAGGGGAAGCCAAGGCCCTGAAACGATGTGTAGTGCGGGTGCTTTATTTATAACACCGGCGTGAAAGGGGCGGAAATCCAGCTGCAGGAGATCCGCATCATGCGAAAAGGGGCCACGACGAAGACACTAAAAGAAGGCCGGAGGAGGAGTGAAACAGGGAAGCGCAGAACGAAATGGGAGTAAATCAAGTACATTTCATAGCGAGTCGGGAGTTTGAAAGCGAAGATCAAGAATGACAGTCAACTGTCCAACTGGGCGTCGAAGGTGTTCAATATGATACACCAAGGGTCTTCTAAACGGAAAAAAGGAGCAGTTAGGGCGGGGGGTATCGACAAAAAAAAGAAGAAATGTTTAACTCCCGCGTGGGTATGAAAAAGGTTCGCAAAGGCGCGGGGCGAAGGGCAAATCTCGCTTTAAAGCAACACAGGAGAAAAAAGAAAAAAGGGAGCGCGATGATCACAACTACTAAAACCAAAAATAGATCTCCAATAGAAAGGGGCCAAAAAGAAAAAATGGC
>Ga0179593_1294670_pt1 | contig 22008 bp, 29 predicted proteins | sample CZODoug2_1_08_16_FD_185931 | JGI IMG/M metagenome (GOLD analysis project Ga0179593, IMG submission 185931) | Vadose zone soil fungal communities from Angelo Coast Range Reserve, California, USA - CZODoug2_1_08_16fungal (PacBio error correction) | ecosystem: Environmental > Terrestrial > Soil >...
AGAACAGAAAGTCAAAAACTATGAAAACATTTGTAAATGCGGCCATGCAAGAGAGGCGCAAGACAAGAATTTAACGAATGGGAGGGAGAGATTGTAACTTCCGCCGGGAAAGAGTCCAAAAGCGACGGTTCGGTGGACAATCGGAAGAAGAAGAAGAGGGAACGGAGAAAGAATGGTGGGGGAGGGTTGGGAAGGAAAACCGGCTGAAAGGGATGCCTTGAGCATCTAAGCGCAAGAAGGTGAAGGGGGAGGGGGTAGTGACCCCTAAAACTTGGGATCTGGAGGGAATGAGAATTCCTACATGGGAAATAGAGAGAGCGACTTTGCGGGAAAAGCGGAGAAGGGGATCCTTTAATGGTAATCAGGTGCTGGGCCTGGCGAGGAAATTATGAGGAATTAGGAAAAGGGTTCGGCAGGTAGAGACAAAACAAAGAAGCCATTTCAGAAAACCGTCGAAAGAGTGATCTCGCCCCCGAGAAGAAGTGAAATCACACCTTTGAAACAAAGAAATGAAGGAAGGGGATCACTTGACCAAGTATCCGAAAGGGGAAGAGCCACGGGGATTAGGGGGGGAAGGAAATTTGTAGAGTTAAAGGATTTCGAATATATCCCACCAATGGAGGAAAGGAGGAAAAGGGGTCCGCGAAAGTTGGAGAAAGTCAATAAAAGAGACGGTCGAAGTGGTTCGAGGACGCCAAGGATAAGGGTGGTGGAGGCACCGACTAGGAAAAAAGTCAGCCGCAAAAGGGTAGGGGGAGGACGAAGGGGGATCTTTCAAATTTCCTTTCAAATTACCGTCGCGAAAAGTACGTGGAATTAAAGGACGGGGGGGAGGGTAGTTTGTCGGAGTAGAGGGAAAAGGAACAAATGGTTAAACAAGAAATTTGCACAGAAGAAGCGTCCGGGGGGATTGTGGGGGGGAGGCTTGGGGTCTCAGACAAGAAAAAACAGGGGGGGGGAGGGGGATTGATAGGGGAGAAAAAAGGGTTCTTCAACGAGCAAGAAAATAGCGTCTGGCCAAAACGGGGAAAAAGTCGGTATATGCGGGGAGACAGGTATGGAAGAATTTAAAGATAATCGTGTCGGCAGAGGCGCTCAAAAAGACGGCTGTGGGAGGGGTTCGAGTTTGGAGGACAGTCAAGGACCCGGGAAAGAAACAGACGGACCAGGAGATATTGTGGGGATGGGGACGGCGATGAGGACATGGTTAAGAGCACAACAAAAGCAGGGTTCATTGGGAGGGGGACAGCCATTGTGGAAATGATATGTACCAGGAAATCAAAAAAGTTTCTTCCTGGGACAAAAACGAAACATCTGTGGATCGTATCGACCACCAAACCAAAAGGAGAAAGCACAGCGCATAGACCCCCACCCTCCTCAACGTTGAAAAGGGAGACGCCTCGTACACTTCTTTCCGTTCTAGGGGGAGAGAGGGGATCATCAACTTGCACGCCGGGTCACGCTCAAAAAAAAACTGAACAGGCGCAGTACGATAACCGAATTTGAGAAAAGCCAAAAAAAAAGTCACTCCAAAGAGCGACTGGCCGCCATCGGAAGGGTAGGGCATAAGGGTGGGGGGGACAAAACGGAAGGAGGAGATTTCATGCGATTCGTCCCACGACAACGGATGTCCAGGGGGGAGGAGGGGGGGGACTAACAAGAAAAAAGGCAGGAAGTCAAGGAGGGAAGCGCTGACCGTAGTGAAAGTCAGCCCTACAACGACGATCACACCTGACTAGGAAGAAAGGAAGAGGACATGGTCCTTAAATCCGTTCGGAGACGTAGAATCTCTAGTGGAAGCGGCGGGATTCATTGGGGAAAAGCAGATGGAAAATTTTCAAACTCTTAAAGGTTGAAATGACGGGAGAAACTCGAAACAGGGGGCTTTCTTAACGTAACAAAGAGAGAGAGTCACCTTTCATTTTAAGCCCATGGAAAACGCTGGCAGGGGGAACATCCAGGTCGCCATCATATTCCCAGACAAGGAAATGGCGCCAAGTACGCCCAGAAAGGAGACGGTGACTTTTTTACGAAGAATGGTAAGAATGGCCGATAACACGTTTCAAAGGTTGACTAGGCAATAAAAACAAGGAGAATCTCGTCTTAGTCGGGCAAACATCGCAAGCTATCGAAAAAAGGGGACCAAGAAAAAATTGACAGCTCGGAGAGGGCATAGGAAAAAAAACTTTCGAGCGCCTAGCAATCGTCCATAAACGGAAAGAACTGATAGGCGCAGGGGCACAAGTGGAACCATGTCAAGTACCTGTTCCATTTCTGAGGGGGCTCACGCCAAACAAGACTCGGTAAAAGGGGGGAGGGGAAAGAAGAACTCGGGACGTTGGGGGGAGGAGGAGTACCAATATGGGCATTTATCCTCGGAGGGACGGGGCGAAAAGAGGTCGAGTAGGACACACGGTTTCGCGCTGTAGGAACAAAAGAAGAAGGCCGCTAAGGCAAATTGGGGGGCGATACAGGAGGTGGTTCAATCCCTCCCTGACGCAAGACAGAAAAAAAAAAGGTATTAGGGAGCGGGCCCCACAGGTCGTACCGGGCCTCCAAAATCAATAATTAAAAAGACGAACGACACAATCACTTGGAGTCTAGGAAAAACGAGACGGACGATTGCGGGATGGTGGGGAAGCAGCTTGGACAGCCTTCGCTCAGCGGGGAAATTCCAAACGCACTTGACGGGACCAAGAAGTCACAAAAAAATGCTAAAACTCTAAAGGGGGAGAAAGGAGGGGCTGCTATCCCAAAATAAGGACGAGGAATCCCGAGAGGGGGAAATCGCACTAACTCTTAGTCAGGGAAACGGTTGATTAGCACGAAAAAAAAGAAAGTTCCAGCGGAAAGTCAACTAAACTTGTCCGAACAGAATGTGAGCCAAGGGGGCACGAAGGGGGTCAATCACTATCTCGAGACGTATCTGAGGAAAGCGGTTCGGAAATTGGCCAAAGGATCGGGAAAGGGGCCGAGGGTGTAAGCATTATGCTAGGGTGGGGGAGGAAAGGATGGTTGAGTTCTTCGGGGAAACATAGGGAGACCTTAAACGTGGACAACCGAAAAACGAGGAGGGTCTGTAGGTGATAATTGGGGAAGTAGGTGGTTTGTGTTGTTGAGGGGGAAGAACGCTCGAAAAGGGGGCAGAGGAAGGGGGGGGAACTTTCACGACGCAGAAGAAATCGCAGGAGAAAAACATAACCAAAGGGGAGGGAGTCATCAGGCGGAAATGGTGTTTGGAAGGGATTTCTCCCACCTCATCAACAGGAGGGGGCCTATCGCAAAGTCTAGACACAAACTTAAAAAGGAGGAATAGGGTGAAAAGAGGTGCATCTACGTTGAAAAAATCCAAAAAAAGACCCGCCAACCAGGAACGGCTCTGACCGGGGGAAGAAGAACCCACCTCGAGTCAGAAAAAGTAATTGGTTGGTGAAAGAAAAAGCTGTCCAGATGAGGAATCAAAAAAATCGCGCAGAAACTGGGAGGGTGTGAATCGTCCCAAGTGAGAACTCCTAACAAGACCGAGAACCAAACCTCACTCAAGATTTCGAGGGGGCCCTGAACGGAGACAGATCAAAAGAAAGAAGGAGGAGCGACGCTCAAACCTCAATCATGTCCAAAAGATCCGTCAGGCACACACATTGAGCAAAGGGGGGGAAAAAAGCGCTCGGAAGGAATTGATTAGGTCATTATTAGAAAGCGGTGCGTCACCGGAAAAGAAGTGGATCCCCTAAAGAAGATGAACAGAAACAAACAGCCGGGAAAAACAAAGAAACCCAGACATAAGGTAGAGGTTTGTGGACAGAGGTGTCCGAAGTCTATCCCTGAAACCGATGCTAGTAGGGTGGGAGTATCGATGGAAGACCTCCAACACCGAAACAAAGAAAGGCCACGCTAACAAGGGGAAAGAGTCGGTTAATGAAGAGAACTGAAATGGAAAAAAAGGAGTTCGATGCCGGGTGCGTCGGGGGGAGGGGATGGAAGAAAGAGAAAAGAGCATCTCCACACACACCGGGATGAAATATAGAAATGTAAGGATGTTGACACCAGAAGCCTAAAACATAGGAAGTGGGAGGGGGGGGAAAGTAAGTCGCAGGGGTAAATTACCCTAGAAGAGTGTTATCTGTCTGCAAGTGGCTGTCTCAGGTCCAACTTTCCATCTTGGGAGAAGAGGGTGTCTCAATCAGCTTGAGCAAAAACCTCCAAGATAGGAGGCCACGGACAATTATAAACTTCTGGCATGGGAGAAGTGTGGGCCAGGGGGGACGCTGTATGTGCCAAGGGTCTTTGCTATTGCGATAGTCAACCTTGGTGCTGCAATGAGTCCTCTGAGAAACGAAAGAAGAAAATCAACTGCAACAAAGGACTGCAAAACATGAGCGGGTCTTGGGAAAGGGATGAAGATGGGGGCCCAGTGGAGGTTAACGAGACTCTGAGAGGGAAATCCGGTTTGAAAAGTATTGAGGACCAAATGCGTGCCACATGAGTGGATAAAGGGGTAAAACAACAAATACTGCGTTTGGTTATGGTTCGCGGGACTGATGGGGTGATCGGACGGGGGAAAAAATGAGGCGCAACGCTTGAGCAAAAAAGTGGAAGATGTAAAAAAAAAAAAAATTACGACGATACAGCCGAGGCCCGCCTCTGGAAGGTCAGAGCGATGCTGTGGAGGGATGAGGCTTGTCAAGTTTAAAGGAGGAAAATGGCGCATAGAGGGGGCGAGGAGCTGCAACTAGGGGAATCCAGCAAAGGGTGGGGGGAAGGTTGATAAAAAGTCCCTTCAACCATTGACAGAGTATTGAAAAGTCACGGTGGCCGGATGCAAAAGGGATTACATAGGAGGGAAAATCGAATGCTATTCCGAGAAAATCCGCCTACAAAAACCAAAAAAGTGGGGACAATTGCCAAGAAAGAACCAAGACTTCTCTGGTTGTATCAGAGAAAGCAAAGCAGTAAGCAGTTCTAACGAGAAGGAGAAAAGGAAAATGGAAAACATTAGAAGAACGTACATATATGGCTCCCAAGACGGGAAAAAAGGTCCCGCAGGACTGTTCAGGCGATCTGACGGCGCGGAGGGTGGAAAGGGAAAACTGTAGACAGGTGCGGCGGCAAGGGTGGAAAAAATTTGGTGTTAAGCGCTAAGAGGCGGGTCAGGAGACGGTATCCACCTGAAGAAAAAGAAAGAAAATGAAGTCGCTTGGGAACCGCGTCGATGGAGGGAGGGTGAAGGGAGGACGCAATTGGACTAAAATTTCGCATGGGGGGAAGTGCGGGGCACGGCCGTCAGTGAAGGGAAAGCTCGCGAAAAGAGCAAGCGCGCGAACCACAGGAAAAAGAAATCGCCAAAAGCGTAGGGAGAGAGCCGCATGGGGTAAAGGTGATTCGGCAAGGTGGGGTCACCGAGGATTTTCCAAGTACACACCGGGACGGGGGAGCCAGAACTAGACTTCGCTGAGGGTCGGAAGATGGGAAAAAGAAAAGACCCCCCACTTGGGGAAAAAAACAAAAAGAAAACAACGGTTTTTGGGGGTGACGGGTGCAAAAGAGGGGTGGGTGGGGGGGGGGTTGGGGGTTGGTTGGGGTACCTGGTGTTGTTCCCCAAAAAAAAGGGGGGGTTTCCAACCCCACCCGGTTTTTGGGTTCCCAAACGTGGGGGGAAAAAGTTTGTGAGTGGACAAAAAAACGTTTTGTGTTTTGTTTGGGGGGGTGGGGGAGTGGGGGGAAAACCCCAACCCCACCCCCACCTTGGGGGGGTTTCAACGTGGGGGGTGTCTATTTTCACCAACCGAAAAAAACCCGTAAGTGGGGGAACTGGGGCCAAGCAGAGTCGTCCCCAACCTTGACGAAAGAGTCTTCTCTGGTCCCCCCTACATCATCGCACAGGGGGGATTAAACGATCGAACGGAAGAAACGATCCGCGGTGCATAAAAGAAAAAAACGCGCAAAAACAAAGGGACCAGAGGTCAAGACCAGAAGATGATGAGGAATCCTTATTTCAGCATCAAACGGCAAGGACATGGAGATAACACCGCCACCTGCTCTGCAAAGCACTGTATAAGGGTTAACTCTTGTCAAATGGAAACGGGGTGGGAGCAGGCTCTACAGACCAGTCAGCCAAAGAAAAGAATAGGTCGTGGGAAAAGAAGCACAAAGCGAGGGATCTCCTCCTAATAAGAGAGGGAGTCGCCTGGGATTTCTAAGGAACTGGTCGAACCCACTGGCGAAAACAGCCTACCCCTTCAGGGGGCGGAGACGTGAGATCCAGTGGGAGGATTTGCTTGGTGGAAAAGGACGGTTTTATTCGTCCGAAACCGGGCAAACATGCTTCCACCACGGAGGAAAAAGGAAGAGATGGAAAGCACGGGTCCGTGAGACGGAGCCCACTTTCAAAAAATAAGCGGGACAAAGGCGGGGGAAAAGGGGGAGGTACACAAAGACTCATGGAACCTAGGAGCCGCGAGATCAGGGAAGTAGAACTCCGGGGAGAAACCTTACGGCTTATCGCGCGGTGTCGAGGCAAAAATGGTTGGGATGCAGTACCTCCGTGCAACGAAGCAAGGAAGAGATGCCGCCGGGGAGAGGTGGGAGAAACGATCAATAGGGCCCAGCGAGACTCCAAATGCCGATAACCGACGTTGGAGGGACCAACTTTTAAGGGCAAGGGACATAGAAAAAAAATTGTAAGAAAAGCTGGTCTGAGGAACCCTACAGAGGGGTCTCTGCGGCGAAGTGCCAGTCCAAAAAGGGGAAACCGATGAAAAAGCATGAAAAAAAAATCACGATCACCCGAAAGCAAAAAAGCGGGGCAGGACTCTTCCAATAAAGGGGGCAGGGAAAACGGGGGAGGGGTCTCGGAACGCTGGCAATGGTCGAAAAAGAGTGTTCGAGAAGATCGGATCATAATTGGAGTGGGGGTTGAAAAAGGCCGAAACACGGGAGATAGAAGGGGGGGAACACGGCCTGACAAAAGAACTCCAATCAACCTGAGGGTGTTGGGGAAGAAGGGAAAACGGGGGACGCAGAGAATGCATAAAAATAAACTAAGACTTCCAGGGGTCTGGGACAGCAGAAGAAGCCGCCAAAAAACCGAACAAAGAAACTAACTCGTAAGGTGGAGCAGCCCTCAGCTCGAGGAGAATATTATGTGCCACGCACATCAAACAAGGGAGAACAGATAACGAGATTGCGCGCTGCCAGAAGCTGCGGGGGTCGGGCAAAACCTGACCCCAGCTACCGACCACTCTCCATTGAACGGGGCACGGATGAAAAAAACATCCCTCACCACGCAACGCTTGGGCTCATGGGCACAAGGATTAAGGGAGCGCACCTACGACTTCCGGGAACAAAGACAAAGAACGGTCAAAAAGAATTCCGAAAAGGTTGAAAGAGTGCCCCATTCTAAAAGCGACAAAAACCTCGGGCTGGATGTAAGCGCTCCGGGGGAAATACAAATATAACCGCTCATAGGGAACGCGAACCACTGATACTCGAAAAGGTACAAAGGCAAAAGGAAGCAATGTTGAATTGGACACGGGAAGGAATATGCGAAAACCGTTAACTCATAATACAAAAAAGAACGGGGAGGAAGAACTTCGGTACGCTTTTGAAGTGACTGCAAACAGCTTGAGAGAGAATATGGGACACCGGAGGGAAGGTCAATTTCTATACGGCGACGCGGCGAAAAGTGCTCAAGTGGCAGGAGGCAACAAAGGAAACTTACGCCATGGGGAAGAGAAAGGAAAAAGGAGAGGGATGCCATTGAAGCTCATCGGAGCCGATGTAAATGAGTCCAAAAAATCAAAGAGAGACAGAAAGGAAAAAAACGAAGTCAAAATTCAGGATGAAAATACCCGCGGAAACGAGTAAGGGCTTGGCGATGCGCAATACAAGGACGAGGGGGGGAAGAACCCCAAAAATCCGCGCCACTGCCCAACACTCACAAAAAAACAAAAAGAAGGTGACGCTTGGCTGTAGTTGAAGAACACCAAAAAGAGTGGTGGACGCGATCAAGGCGAGGATAGCCATAAGGGAAAAGGGAACCGCTCGGGAATGATGGCAGGGAAAGGCCGCGAGAAGACTAAGGGCCGAAATTCCAATGCGGGCATAGAGTTCTTCGAAAAGTTGTATCGGATGCTCTGAAGAGACTAAGCAACAACAAAGAAAGGAAAAGAGGAGATGAACTCTAGATAAACAGACCGAAAGATAAAAATGAGCGTGAAATAGCAGTCGCAGATAATCCCCTGCAAAAAAGGTGGACAAAGGCTTGCGGCAACATTGGAGACTGGACCGGTCGCGTACCCCCTCGTCTTAGTTGAGGGGAGCAAATCGAACTAGAAGATTCCCATAGAAAATAGACTGCGGGATTTGGGGGTTCGGGTTCGGCACACAAAAAAAGGGAACGGAGGGATGAAGGAGAGAGATCTACAGGCCGATTCCAGTGTATCGTGAATCCCTCAAAGTATGATGGGGGTGGGGAATTCGCAGGTCCTTCCAGTCTCGATCGACTGGCGCGGATGCAGAAGGGAAGGCTCAAAAAAATTAAGGTCGGGACTGGTCAACTCAGGTACAACCTTACTGAAGCGGAAGGTGAGAATGCCCAGGACACCAAACGATCCAAGGTTGACTTCTCCTAGAAAGAGACATTAAAAGAGAAACGTGACCCACGCGGTCCGAATAATGAAGAAAAAAAATGTAAGTCACTTCAGCGTAGAGCCAAAAAAAAGGTTGCTAGGGCGTTGGGGGGGAATGAGGTCTCAACGGATTTGGGCGAAACCACCAGGTAGTCCCGAAAGAATTTTCCATATGGGCCTTTGTTGAGCCAGAATGAGACAGAGCGTGAAGTAGATTCGCAGGAACCAAAAGTCTCCTGGTCAAGCGACGATTACATGACAGAAACGGTCCCTGGGGGCGAGGGAGATTTTTAAACTCTTTCCAAGAAATCCGGAAAAAAAGAGGTGATTGACTCATCGCGTTTACTTGTGGGGGGAGCGGAAAAGAAGGTGGTTGCAGCAGGGGGAGAAAGGTGCAAGGAAAAGTGCGTGGTGCTGAGGGGTGAGCGCGCCCGGGTCATGAGATGGTCGTCGGAGATGGGGTAGTAGGAGGGGGCCGAAAAATGATGAGACAAAAGGAATTCAAGATCTTCGGGAATCAGGGAACAACGGAAACAAAGGCTACAGCAAGGCAAAAAAAAACGCGAGGAGGGATCTTTGTTGTGAAGGGTGCGATGAGGGAAAAACACACGGGGCTTCGGCAATTGGTACATGGGGGTCGGCTATAAACGGTCAAAGGGCGGATCCACCACCCAGCATTTGTCGGGACTGTTTCATCACGTGGCATCTGCTGATCGACCAAGGCTCAAGGAAGGGGCTCAAACCATGAGATGGTCGAGCGCCCTGACCACCCTTCAGACCAACAGCAGGATAAAACACCAATGCCTCATAAAGGGTAAACGAGACATTACGCGAGAACCTCGGGAGGGCTCGGGGGGAGCGGATCAGATTGCAAAAGGGGCAAACTCTCGGACTGCAAGCCTCAGGAAGGCGAAACCCAGAGGGGGGGACAAAACTCAAAAATACTCACTGCCCATTCGATCAAGGGGAAAAAAAAAGCGGCGGAAGAGCTCATTTCTATTCGGGAATCAGAACCCCTCCTGTTCTATTCGGTGCGAACAACGAGAAAAGGCAAAGGAACATTCGGGAGAAGGAGTAAGAGAGGAACCGGAGGAACTTCATAACATCTAAGAACGCCATCTTCCCAGCGAATTCATGGGGAAGGCAAAGCCTGAGTCATACTGACGATCTCGAAGACCTCGGCGGGAAATATAGGGATTGTACGACAGGTGTAGGTCAGAGGGAACAGGGGTTCTCTCTCAAGGGGGGTCAGGGAGAAAGAAAAGACAAAGGTAAGAAAATACCCTATCCTTCTAAATAGAACGTGTGAAAAGGGAACCACTGGCCCCGGCGTGCGGAACATCAAAAAGACTGGAAGAAGACCAATCTCCTAAAATTGGCCAATACTAAACCTCCAGGAACTTGAAGTAAGGGGGACAGAGGGGTCATCAAAGTGCGGCCGGTACAATGTTTGATCAGAAACCCATCGGCCATCTACTTGCAGAATCGTATCAAGAGTGTCATCGAAGGAGGACCGATCTCTCGGCAGGTCGGCCTGGAAAAAATGTCGAGCGCCTCAGCCAAAGGGATCATGACGAGGCAAAATTCCCGGAGTTATGCGGACATCCGGTTGGAAAGAAAAACCATGTAAAGGAAAGTTGTAGAGTCTGACTCCACTGCCAAGCCACAGAAGATCGTTAATGATTTGAAAGCCTGGCCGAGTACTTTGGGGGGGGAGAGGGGGAAAGGAAGGATTGAATTGAGCCGCCAGGATCTTTCATCAAAACGCGGTAAAGGGATGGGTAAGTCAACATCCTGGGACTTAGACACCGGAGCAGCGCGGAAAAGGGGTGGAAGAATCCTCGTTGGCAAATTGGCACCTCCTCCGTCACGCATCTGAAGTAGAGAGCGGTCAAAAGAAAACTTGGCAAATCCTTACAGTACCAAAAAGTCGCCGACCGCCGCAGGGGAAGGACAGGCCACGCGAGAATCTCGACTGACGGACCGATTGGCGTTTGTCAAGGAGGGGATGATTGAATATCGCGCCAGTTTGAAGGGGACCACAAACCTTGACGGGCCAAGCGGTAAAAGACGACTCTAGGAAGGGAGGGCGTTTACCGAACGGAACCAAAGAAAGGACAGGCACAGCGTCGCCAGAGAAACAATTCAGAGGCGCCAAAGGATTAAGAGCTGGAAAAACAAAGCAGGGAAAAAGGGGCCAAAGGCGAGTACAAGGGACGCAAACTTTGAAAAAGCGAAAGGGCAGATATCATTCGAGGACGTAATCAGGAAAAAAAGAAAGTGCGAAGGGGGGTGCACGGGCTCTTGAATGCCGGGCTGGGGGACGCGAGCTTAGGGGGGGGGTTGAGGGTCACAGGTCTTACGAGAGGAGTAGAGAAAGCGTCGCGGCGCCTCGATCACACCACGGGCTTTTGTAAGAGGGGGGTATTTGAAGCTGACTTGTTTTGTGGTATGTTGGAGCCGGTCATCTGGTTTAGAAGACAAATACGTTACCAGGCCGAATAATCGCAAAACGAAAACCTCCGGCAACCGAGGGGGGATCAATGCGCAGGGTCCAAGGGGGTGTTGAGGTATTTCTCAACACGCGAAGAAAAAAAAAATGTAGGATGACAACGCTCGGAGTACGATGAAAGGGATTGCAACAACGGGCAATCAGGGGGGGGGCGAATCACTAAAAACAACCATCATCGAGAGGAACTGCAGAGTCAAGTCCGACGATGATCGAGGGTTTTTGGGTCTTGAAAGGAAAAGAGGGATAACTAGGGGAGTCAATCACTGGAGAAGCAATTGGGGGTGGACAAATCCAAGGGAAAAAAAAATTCATTAGCGAGGAACACTAAGACACTCAGTCCAATAACCTCAAGGGCAAGGGGTCAAAATGAAATGCCGTCCTCCTACTGAACAAAGAGAATCGCTCAAATCCGAAAACATGACAAAAGCTTCACACATGCGCTAGTTGCAAAAACTCAACCGGTTTGATTGGGATGGAAGAGGATTAATGTCTGCAAAGGGGGGAATGGGAAGAACTCAGGGGTCGAGGGGCGCCACTAGCAAGTCAAACGGCCAACACTACAAAAAAAAGAAAAGGGCGGAGGTTGGGAATTGCCCGCCGGGCTAAAGACCGCGATCTGATCGTTGGAGGATAATGAAAACCTCACGGGGGCATGCGGAAGCGTACAAAACACCTGCAATAACCAAAAGACGGGATGTAAGCCGCGAACAAGGGTCCAAGACTACTTTCGAGCAATTTGAGGGGGAGGGTCCGGAGGGGCACGTTTTCAAGAAACCGAATAGATAGGAACAACGAGGGGAAAGTAAGGAGAATGTGGTCGGGGGCTGCCAAAAACAAGCCGCCTGATCTGCGGAAAGGGGGTCGGGGGCAAAATGGTCGCGGAATAAAACCCCAAGAGGAAGCTGTTGGGTTGGAGGTGCTGGCAATTGTGTCTCAGTTCGCCGGGCGAAAAAACGGGAACTAAAGAAGGGGCTCACAAAAAGCTGAAGCAAATAGAACTAACTATCTGTTTTCAATAAGCGGAAAAAGAGGGTCCATAAACCTTACGCAAGGGGCGAGAAAGGGGGGGTTTAAGGGGGGACGAGATTGGGCTTAGTGGGGGAAAAATGGCGAAGTACAAAAAGAAGTTTGCTCAAGGTCACGAAGTGACCAGCCCCAGCATCCTCAAAATTCAGAAATCAAAAAACCTGAAAAAGGGAAGAACCCAGGGGGCATTGATGGGAAGAGGTAGCCGCTCGCAGGGCGAACGTAAGGTTCCTAGGGAGGACGGCAGGTACCGAGAAAACTGGGCAGGGGGGGGAGGGGGTTCAGGTTTGTTTTGTCGGCGTTTCAGGGGGGAGAACTGGTGGATCGGATTGGAAGTGTTAAAAAAAACACAGGGCAGGCAAAAAAAGTGAAAGTAAACAGACAAGGAAGCGATACATCGAGGCCTTGTCGGCATCAGAGGGTCGGAGGAATGGGAAGTATGGCTTTCATTAGACAGGAAAGGTGCAAACGGTTTAGGTTGAGGGGACTAGCACGTACTTTTGCCAATCTCCAAAGGGTGATGAGGAAGGGGGAAAATCTCAGGTCAAAACCCAGGGGGAAAGGAGGGGAAGCCTGGCCGGATTGGAGGCGAAGAAAAGAGGGGTATGCCAGAACGTAAAGGAACATCTGACAAATCTCGAGCCCAGGAGAACAAAAACACAAACCAGACAGGACAAATTAGACCCCACGCATGACCAAACGGCACTGGTGAGAGAAGGGGGGCGCAATAAAAGCATCCGAGAGACGCCGAAAAAAGAAGAACACAGTAATAAAAGACAAATCAGCAGAAACCGTTTCACACATGACCCGACACCGGAAGGTCTGTCGAGCGAAGGAAATAATAGATTGATGGAACATCCGATGCAAAGTTGTAGACGGGGGGAAAAGGTGATAAAATTGGTTCAGTAAAGGTTAGAAACCAAAGACACGAAACACAATTAGTGGGAGGGAGGGATTGCGTTCGAGGTCCTGGAGGGCGAGGCGAACGCAGTGGGATAAGAGAATTTTAACGGCTGGGCAAGGCGTGGCCTAACCGGGGGGCATCTTCAAGGCAAGGAGGGGGGGGGCGATAGGACAACTTGACGCAATCGTGTCCGAACGTCTGAAAGAAAAGCAGGGGGAGGCGTTCGCGAAGGTTAACCGTTGAGGAGGAGGAAAAGGAAAAAAAAGAGTACTATCTGATTAGAAGGGCCAAGGGACCACGGGGTCAGCCAAAAACTTACGAGCGGAGAAAAAAGCAGGTTGCTTAAAAAAAGAGTACCGGATTGGAGGGAAAAGAAAAAATTACAGTGAATGACCGCCTCTGCTTGCAATCCAAGTCAAAAAACGAGAAACCAAAATTACGCCGGAAAGCTCAAATCCTGGTTACCGAAAGGCGGGCTGCCAGAAGAAAGTGGAAAGAAAGCAAAGCACGACCTTTGAAAGTAAAACCGCACGACGATCACGCCGACTGGGAAAAGGGAGGAAAAGTGGAGGCCAGGCGAGAGACCAAGCGCATCCCGGGGCCCCTGTCGAGATGGGACGTAATCCGAGATATATAACATAAAATAACGCGAATGCGCAGCGGAGGTTCAAGGTGAGGATAATTGGAACGGATCGGGGAATTCTTGAGAAAAATAAGCCACCATAAAGAAAAAAGACTTGAAACTTGGTCGAAAGGGCTGAAGATTGAAAGCGATTTTTTTTCGACCGCACGCCGGCAAAATTGGGGAGGAAAAGGGGAACAAAGGAGCGAGCATCGGATCCGGTTGCTTGTAAAGCACGGAAAGTATAGAGAAAAAACAGGACCCCAGGGGGACTAGCAAGATCCAGACCGCGGAAAAAAGTAGGTCCCGCCGATGAAGCCTGCTGATCGGGAAGCGCAACGGCGATGGCGGAATTCACACCTCACGAATCAAGGCTGGATCGGGGAAAAAAAAAAGTTTGAGTCCGTTACAAACTACCTGTTAACGGCCGGGGACCATACAAAAAAGCAGGCCGGTCTCGTGTAGGCGACGGGAAGAGGAAAGCTCGATAAACGAAAAAACATCAAGACGGGACGCAACCGGCCAAACCCTGTATCCGGACTGGCAGAAAAATCAGTAGATTGAGGGAAAAGGTCTGGGCACCAAAAGAACTGGGAGGTGACTGCAACATGTAAGGAAGAGGGAGATGAAAAAAAAAGGGGGGCAAGATTATCACTCCCACGACATTCCAGAAATAACAGCGCGTACTCTAACAGTGGAAAAAGGCAGCATGAACGTGGCTGGGGTAGATACTCGGGGGTCTTGTCGCGTTAGGGGAGGGGATAATGAAATCGGGGGAGAAGCCTGAACGCTGGGCCATAGTCAGGAATACACGGGAGGAAACAAAATAACCACTATGGGTTTGTAGTAAGCAACCGGAAAATCATCCTACAATAGCAAAGGACGTCCTGTTCACGGAAAAAACGGGAAAAAAAACCGACACCGCCCCTCGAGTAGTAGAGGGCATCAAAAAGAGAAGATAGAGTTTAGGGGCCAGAATGGAGAAAAAGAGGGAGCCGGCCGAGCCCTATAAAGGGCCGAGAAGGAGGGGGGGGTCAACCACTATAACCCAAAAAGGACAAAGACACAAACACCCCTTCTTGAAAAGGGCGAGAAAAAAAAAAAAATAGGCCCGCCACCTCAAAGCTTTCAAGTGGGGCACGTGAAAAGGGGAAAAAAAAAAAAACTTGAAAGCAAACAGACGAAACCTAAGTAAAAGCCAACGGATCGTATCTCCCGTACTTCATTGCTAGGGGGGAATTTTTGGGAAAAGGGACCCTCTCACTCAAACCCCAAAGAAAGGTTTGGGAAGGGGAGGGGATTTACAAGAAGACCAACATACTCCTGGAGTCAGAGAAAAAGAGAACTCAGGCAGCGGATTGTCTTTCAGAGACGAAAACGGCAAGGGAGGGAAAACGGCCGAGGTTACCTGGTGGTACTAAAATAAGGGAACGAGGGTCAAAAAACTGAAAAAGAAAAGGAAAGCAAGTTTTCGGAAGGGCGCAGGCAAAAGGGGAAGGGCAAAATTATTACTTGAGGGGAAACAAAAGTGAAAGGCGAAAATGTTCATCTAAGATCGAAATCGGAGGAAAGGAGTCTTTCTAGTTTGGGGGGGGAGAAACTCGAACCTTCAAGCCTGACTCAGATTGCGGCAAAAGGCAAAAAGGAACCTTACAGCTATCAGAGGAATTCCAGGGTCAAGCCATATCGATCTCCTAAAACTGGAAAATGCGTGAAAATCAAAGCAGACACCCCGTTTTGTCGGGAATGGAAACGAAAAGACACCAAGGAAGTCGTGAGTTTCGATGCGCAGGATCCCTGGCCGCGGTGGAAGAAAACCGCCAAAAAAAAAAAAACCCCAAAAAAACCACCAACCCAAAAACAAAAAAAAAAAAAAAACCAAACAAAAAAAAAACAACCCCCCCTCCAAGGGGACCCCTCACTGCCCGGTCTAAGGACGCTGGCTCAGGCAGCTATTGAGCAAAAAAACCGAAGGGGAAGAAGGTCGGCGGAATGCAAGATCATAACGAAATTCGGAATCTAAAAAAAAACGGACTCGATGCGGGGCAAAAACATCTTGAGGGCGGCATCAATATATTGCTTCGGGAAGGGGGTGATTTCGATGAACCTCAGACTAAACAACACGGTAAAGAAAGAAGATCAAGGCGAAAAAGGAGTGGTCCTTGTAAGAGACACAGCGCGTCTCGCCCAACAATAAAGAATTTTGGGAACAAATTCGTTGCGCGAAAGGATTGGAGACTGCGCCGAATCGGGGCGTCCCACGCGCGGTCGGGTTATGCACTCTAAAAATAAAAATCACAAAAAGACCTGCTTGGAAGGGCGGGGTTGAAGTTGATTGACCGCGCAAGGCTGAACTGACAAATAGAATCGCAGACGGAATTCCTCTGTGGGTTCGTGAAAACGAAACGTTGTTATGGGAGGGGGGAATTCGATTCAAAAGGATCATCGCGGCTCGGGCAGGGAATGCAAGTCAGGCTCGGCATATGCGGGCTGGCGCTGCTTCCTGGGAGGAAGAGGGAATTTCTCTCGACAAAACAAAACCAGATAAAACGTAACGATGAGAAGGAAGACCGTGATAGAACCGTGCTTGGGCTCATAGATGCCTGGAGAAAAAGAAGGTACTAGACAAAACGCCCCGGTGAGTCTGGGCATGGGTAATTTAACGACGGTTCCCAGGATTTTCGATATACACCAAGGACGGTCAAGAAAATGCAAAGCTTAATAAAGGAAAGAGCGGTCAGAATTGAAAGGCCGGGGGGCCAGGAGTAAGGTTCAGGGTCAGTTCGGCGAAGATACCAATCCACCGGCAACGGTCGTCTCAGGGGAGAGAGGGGGGGTCAAACTCTGGGAAAAATTCCGCAGAATGTCTCGGCACCGAATTTTGTACTTTTTTGGGGGCGGAAACGTAGTTAGTGGCGCTCAAAATTGGTTGGGAAAAAAAAGACAGGTTGCACTTTAGCAAAGCGGGCGTGGTGGGTCTTTGTTCGCCCGCCCGGTACAGCCGCGGCGTGGTAGGGGAGGGAAAAATTGTATAGGAGCGAAGCAAGACACGGAAATGACGGCAGGAGTATCCGGATGCGCAACATGGTGGCAGTAGGGGGAACGTAAACTATATCCTTGCAAAAAGCGAGGAAGTCACAGAAGGAGGGGATACGGCGTGGGCGGTTACGCTTCCCAGAACGTCCTAGGGGCGATGGGGGAGCGGAAGTCGGGTTCCATTTTGAGGAACTCACAGAAAATTGGGAGGTCGGTGCAGCCGGGGGCCTTGCTACTGCCCTTGAAGCGTGCTGCGGAAAACCTGGCTCAACCACTATGGATCCGATCGACGACCAGCAGGGAAAAAAGAAACAGCAAAAAAGCATAGACCCAGCCATTCCGTCAGCGGCCTTGGGAAGTGGAGGTCATGGCTCAGGGGAGACGCTGAAGGAAATCTGGGTCGATTAGGGATCATAATCTTGAACGATTGAAGCTCGAGGACGACGAAAATCAGGACCAAGAGCTGTAAGTCCCGACCAGCTAGGCTCAAAAAGAAAAAAAGCCGGACTGCCTGAAGTACGCATAGGAAAACTTCTGCTGTTCGGATGAAGGGATTAAAAAATCCTAATAAGAAAACAACTCTTGGGCCGAGGGGAGTGCCGAAACCGAATACCGACGATAGGAATGATGAAACTTGAAACCCGAGAACCCTCAGGGGGAGGAAAAAAAAACTTGGAAAATCAAAAAACGGAATGGTCAGGCCAAAAGGGACGTCTGATAGCTCTCTCGAAAAGGCGTACGCGAGAGGGGAAAAACCTGGGGCACGTGAACGCTCTTATACTCGGGAGGCAAAAAAAGGACGCCTCGCAAACGGAAAGGGCGGAAAATACCAGATCCAGGGGAGCCAGGAAAAACGTGCCAGGGGAAAGACCGTGGGAACAGCGGAAAGAAAAAAGCGGATGAAAAAAACATAACCAGCAAAGGCAAACAAAGGCGTTCTCACTCCTACACTCCAGGAGAGGTGGGCTGTAAGGAACATGAGAAGTGCAGACTTGTGGTGGAATCAAATAAAACGCACCTCGAGCAGATAGTAGAGGATACGATCGGCCGCCAGTGTGCTCTCGAAAGGGGGGAAAGATCAACGATGACCGGCGGGAGGAAGATTGGAGGGAAGAGGCAACTTCGACACGTCGTCAAAATGAACGGAGGGAAAACTAATCAACGCGGGATGCGCAGTTAACAAGAAATCACTGTCCTAAGTTAAGTGGAAGCTGACGACCCCAACGGAGCAAAGAACACTCAACGAGCTGAAAGGAAGGAGATAAAAAGAAGTAATGAGTGAAAAGGAGGCCTGCCGGATGGTCCTGTGTGAAGAGAACACCTTGTTCTTAAGAAGCGACGGTCTTCCTACAACATTCTTGTTGAGTCAAAACACTACGGTGCAAGGAGTAGACAAACCGGAACCGGCTCGTAAGGTTGGGGGGGTGCTACGGGGCAAGATTCATCCAGAGGAAAACAGACTAAAGTGCTCAGAGTACTACTTAACGGGGCGTCTCAGAAGCGGGTACAAAGGACAAACGCCTCAAGGGCACCTCGGGGAAGCGGAAGAGTAAGCTGAATAGGACCGATTTGCGGGCCGCGAATTATCCGAGAGAAAAAAGTTGCAAAAACTATAACAATCAAAGGAAAAGGAGAAAAGTATATTATCAAATTTCTGTCCGGGGGATTCGCAAAAAAAAAAACACATCACAGTAAAGGACAAAATAATTCGTGATTGCAAAGGTTGCTACACGGTCAAAAAGGTATCAAACTGATTTCCAAAAAAGGCCCGAAACAAACGGCAGCGAAACGGGGTGACCCATCAGATATGGCTCCGCCGAAGCTCACCATACCAAAACTGGGGGGGGTCTGTGAGGGTTGAACGGCGAAAAGAGATTGAGCGCTTAATGCGTGGGCTTGGGAAGGGGGCTTTTCAGGAGTCGCGCGCAGAGACCGCTTAAGCTGGAGAATAGGATAGCGTGGGAGAGTTTAGTGTCTACAGGGGGGGGGGAAAATGTATCCTGCGACTAATAAAAGGGGGAAGGAAGGGCACGCAAGACGTTCAGCAAGAAAGACCCAAGAGAGGCGCATCCTCCCCGTAAAGAACTAATCGGCGGGGGTGGTTTAATGGAGGCTTCAGACACCTCTCCTCCCCTGGAGATAAAAGATCTAAGATAAAAAAAGTCTAGGCAAACGATAAACCGAGGGGGATCGTTGACTGGTTAAAAAGCAGCCCATCTCAACGAAAACGAAACGAGATGATTCAGGCATCAGGACCAACGGGAAGGGGGGCTGTACATAGTTTTAAAGAAGCTTGAGACACTGGTAGGTGAAAAATCCGATCAACAGTCAAGAGACTCCGAACAAATTCCAGCATGAAAAGACAGGGGGAAATCTTTCCCTGAAGGAAAAAGAATCAGGGAAAACATTGCGAACAAGGGGAGAGCGCCTCAAACTCATAAAAATAGCTGCACAAGAAGGGGAGGGAAAAAACTCACAGTTGCGGGTTGATTGGATAGGGAAGATGGGATGCGGGGCATCGGAGTACTGGGGGAACATTGACTAGGCCCATCGCAAAAATAAGCAAATCAACGTTCAACAAAGGAAAACACACCCTTATAAGAAAAGGTGCATACGGTTGGGTCAAAGGGGGGCAGCATCTAGCAAAAGGAGAAAAGCGGGAGTATATAAGTGAATTACTAGTGGTAAAGCCACTGAAACCGCGACAATGGACACCACTGGGCAAACAGAGAACAAAAGATTCGCGGGAAAGCGACTTAATGGGGGAAAGGACAACTTGAAACACTAGGTGCGGCGGCAGGCGTTGGGGGGGGCAGAAATAACAAGAGAGAGAAACAAAAAAACAGGATTAGGAAAAGAGGGGATTGGAAAGTTCTGCCATGGACGAAAATGCATCGAAAGTAGGGTTCATTGACAAAATTACGAAAAGACTCTTTCGGACAGTGGAGGGAAATGGCTGGATCATGGGTCGACAGAGCTTGATAAAAATTGAGGGGGGAAGGGAACGGCCAAAAAAGACTCGTTAGGATATGAGGAAACTAAGTCCATAAATTGCAAATGTGCGGGATCAGGGTGGTTGAACGTGTTTGGGGGGAATAGTGTGACGGCGTAAATGGGCTAATCGAAACTGCCTCCAAGCGGTCCCCTGCAAGAACCGAAAATGCAAGCAAAGCAACTTCGCGCCGCGGGGAATCAAACTCTCATTGGAGCAAAAATTATCTGGGCGAAGAGTTAGCGGGAAGCGCAATCAAGTGAGTTGGTCATGACAGAACCGGAGATGCTGCATGGCGTTGGATGGGACGAGTTTGGGGTAGGAGGTCGGCGGAATGGAATTACTGGGGGGGACGGATTTTGAACGAGTGATACCGACAGTGTCAGAACGGATGCAGATAAGAAAAATTAGAGAAGAGAGGGCGTGCTAAGGAGGGAGATAGGGGGCCGGGCAAGGGATTAGGGCCAGGGGTAATGACAGCAGGTCCATAGCGAGGGGAAAAAAAAAGGGTATAAGATGCTGCGAGGTGGAATCAGAAAGTTGAAGACGAGGTGGAGAAGTGACGGTAACCCCAAACTGACGACAAAATCGGGGAAGGGCTGCGGCGTAGTTCTTTTGTAGCGAACGGACTAGCCAAATCGACCATAGCATAAGGAGAAACAAAAAGACGGAAAATGAATTAAAACATATTACCAATCAAGAGAGGGCGCAAGCTGTCCTCGAGACTCCGAGAGCAAAAATCACTTCTTACAAGATCGAAAGCCAGGCCCAGTCAAAACCCCCTCAAACTAAGAGGAACGGCGCGGGACGCGAAAAATATATTGGGTAGGGCCAAAGTAGGGCAAGGTGGCGCGAAGACTGTGGGGAAAAAGAAGTTTATCGCTGACCGTGCTGTGGAAAGAGCGGTAAAAGGGGTGGCACTAAAAAAAGACACGGAGAAACTGGCCAAATGTTGGCAAGGAGGAACGAATGCTCAGATAAAGCTGTGCGATTTGAAAAATGGCTGGGGCCCGAATGCTCTGGCAACTCGGCGATAGGAAAGGGGGACACCGACGGCAGAACCGGAAAAGAGAACGAAGTCCCGCGGGGCGATGGGTCCAGGTGAGGAGCAAGGAAGTAGGGACCAGCAAGAAATAGCGACGTTGCTGAGTGCGTAAGGGAAGGGAGGGGTGAAATATGCAGTGATTCGAAAAACTTTAAAGCCTCGGTGGGTCTACAAAGCATAGGAAAGTGACAACGCAATCGACACGAGTGAATCAACGCTAGAACCAGAAAAATGGTCGACACAAACCAGACCGCCGGCCAGGCTTAACAAATAAAGGTACCGAGAGCTGACGGGAGAAGAGGTCAAGCAGAAAGACAACGTTAAGGACAACCGGTCACTGCATCGACAGGTGTGTAAGCTTAAGAAACGTTATAATGCTCACAAGTTCGAAATTAAGCCGGAAGAGCGTATTGCTTTGACATCGGAAATTGAACCCGTCGAAAAGTCAGGCAATCATAAAATGGCGAATCTGGGATCGTGCGAGGAAACAGGGTTAAACACGGAGATCGCTATCTCGACAAGAAATAGATGTCTTTCGAGGGTACTTGGAAAGGCCCTTGTCTTCTTTTCTGAAGGGTTGGTTGGGGTTCGACCGGGCACCAGGGACCAAGGGACCCATGGGACACCAAGGGCTCGAGAAATGGGATCGGGGGACTGTTTTCCGACAACGTGAAGGCTGAAAAAAAACCTTCCAAAATAATAAAAAAGTTCAAGCTACGGAACCGGGGGGTGGCAATACGATATTCAGGGATGACTCCAAACGCAAGGACGCCGTATTATGACCAGAAGGAGCTGAAGGAGGTCTCGAGGTCTGCCGGGGTTACAATCCGGTTCAAAGAGGCCTCGACACTGGCCGGTGGAGGTTTAGGGGAAAACGTGCTCAGATCGAGGCTCTACATGACGATCCGCCGTCCTTGGGGTGGACAACTGGATGCAATACAGTACGGTCGGGAGGAAAGAGCATGGGACGGCGGACCATCACAATAGTCCTGGTGAGGGAGGGACGGGCAAAAAAAAGCCTCAACCCTCGAGAATTAGACCATCCTCCAGAAACGACTATTAACCACTGAACAAAACAAGGGATGGTTAGGCGCTGTGCTTGGAGATCGGGTTAGGAAAGGGGTTAATCACCATCAGGGTAAGGGTGTTGGGAAAACGTCATTTAGAGAAGGAATCATTTGACAAACGAACTTCAGGTGGGACACACCTCAACCTGAGTGGGCCAGAACCTGGAACGCCAG
>Ga0179593_1479574_pt1 | contig 22008 bp, 21 predicted proteins | sample CZODoug2_1_08_16_FD_185931 | JGI IMG/M metagenome (GOLD analysis project Ga0179593, IMG submission 185931) | Vadose zone soil fungal communities from Angelo Coast Range Reserve, California, USA - CZODoug2_1_08_16fungal (PacBio error correction) | ecosystem: Environmental > Terrestrial > Soil >...
CAAAGGAGGGAATTCGACAAGCAGCGGGGAAGGAAAGGGGGGAAGGAACAGGAAGGTCGCAAGCATGAAAACCTTGGGCGGCGACTTCAACGGGGGACAGGGACATGGCGAACTTGGGACGGCTTCAGGGAGAGATTCCGGGGCGAGGTAACGATTATCAATCTGAGGAAGGGGGTGCACGAAGAGTGTCACAAAAAAAATCAAATAGAAAGATCTAAAGGAAATTCTATTAACTCACATATGAAAGTAGCCTAATAACGGGAGGGCTCTGAAGGATGGTGGCAATTGCGTTCACAAGGTAAGTCTAACTCACGGCACCAGTATGGGGTGACCGAGGGGGAGCCGGGGGAAAGTCTCGTCAGTAGGGAGTTGAAAAAACTCAAACTTCCAACTAATTCGCTGAAAAAGATGCAGAGAAGCGCTAGGGAGGGAGGGAACGGGCTGCCTTTCCAAATCTCAAAAAAGAAAGTCACTGGAACAACGCCGGATACAAAAAAACAAACCTAATACAAAAATCGCGCGACAATCAGCCGATCTGGCTCCATTGGAAAAAATTGGAAATTAAGGGGGGGCGGGCGGCGGAATAAGGATGAATTCGGAGGAAACGAACTTCTCATGCAGAGATTGGCTCAAGGGTGTACTGCTGCTTGGCTTAACCTAAAAAGAGGAGGGAACCAAGAGGAGGACTCATTCCTTAAACCAATCGCCCGTCCAATGGAAATACGATCTTTAGGATCGATCTCAGGCAGAAGAGGGGGATAAAGGGGGGGGAGAAGGCAGACGTGAAGAGGAAGATCCTTTGTAGGGAATGGGGGAAAGAAGCTTAAGGGAAGGGGAGAACTCAGTGAGAGACGGGGCGGTCATTCATCAGAGGATCGCATGAAGGGGCAGATTGCCCCCATGCAGAAACGCAGAGAAAGGCGTCCAGAAGGGGAAACGTCGTTGCAAAATGAAAATAGCGCGTAGGTCGGGAGATTCTAAGCGGGTCCCAGTAGAGTTGACTCTAGAACGTGCTTTATTTAAGGCAGGAGAATAAATGGTTTGAAGGGAACGTAAATGGAGGACCTTTAATCTGGGCAATTAGTCAATAGGAACTCAGAGAGGACGAACGGACGGGGAGCCCTGAGGGCGAACGTGTTGGAAGGGGGGACTTCAGACCAGATCAAAAAGACTGGCCAGAAGGCTCCTGAAAGGAAAAAAGGTCGGCTCGGATTCAACGTACAAAAATTTTTGTGAGGGAACAGGCCAGTGTTTCTAGGGCGGGAATTACTAACCGAAATGGTCTTGTGCTTTGGAAGCCAACGGGCAGCTCGAGCAAACAGGGCAGGGGAGGACGAAACATTTAAAGGAAGGAAAAATCGCAGGTAACTTTTTCAATAGGACCTTGGCACTGCAAGGATAATGCATGGCAGAACGGTGAAAAGAAGCGGCGCCCTCAGAAGGGGAGGAGCCTCTGTACCCAGGCGAAGAGGGAAGAAACGACCCAATTTAAATTGCGAACAAAGGGAAGAATTAGCTTAAAAGTCAGGGAAGACGTAGGACGAAACCGGGAAAGACTCCTCTTCATCATTCTGGCGGGCGCTATGAAAGAGAGCATCGAGGGGGGGGAGAACAGAAAAAGGAGAGTGCAAAACCCTATTCCGGTCATTCGACATGGCTGCGAAGAAGAATCCTACGCAGGAAAAGGATCTGCGAGTGCAACGAAGAAGGGACGGAGAAAGAAAGGTGGTCGTCCGTGAGAAGGAGAGACGTTTCCTTGTAAGCAATTTTGGTGAAGAGAGACAGAGGAAGGAAGGAGGGTTATAGGAAAGAACTTAAGAAAAGCCCAATCAGTTCAGAGATCAGAAAAGATCGATCAACCAGCGTGTGAGCGACTTGAGCCCCTTAAGGAAAAGCAACTGAAGTGGGGCAAGGTTGGCATATAGGAGGAAACTAGGGATGCATCTTCATCGAAATACCAAACCGAAGATTGAGGTGCAGAAAAAGGTGTTGAGGCGAAAGACTGGGGTTCATTCCGGATTTCGACAGGGCGTGGGGGGGAGGGTAAGAATGTAACACTCTATCAGACTGGGACACGAATGTATAAGACACACGAAAGCGACGACCACATAAGGAACCGGCTTCCGGCCCGACCAGTTTTCCGAATACGGGATCAGATGGACAGACGGGAAAAAGGAAGAGCGTTGGGGTCATATGGGAGAGACCTGGCCCACTCTGAGCTATGGGAAAGTTTACGGAGGGAGAAAAGAAAGAGAAGCCTACGCCGTCAAGGATCTGCCGCTTGAATTGTATAGCCGTTATAAAGAAAGGGGAACGACCACTCTGCTCTTTTTTGTGATGTGTCTGTTGGGTCCACGAAGGAGTCGGCGGAAAAAGGGGAAGGTGGCCAAAAGAAATTCGCTAAGCGCAACTCAAGCGCGAGGGAGCGCAGACGAGAAAAAACTAGGGGGGACGTCCCAAACTCAGAGACACCACAACCGATCCGTCCATTAAAAAAAAGACCGGCGGGAGGGACTGGAAAAATGGGGTCTAGAGGATGAAAGAGGAACCATATAAGACGAAACAAGTCAGCAAAGGGTATGCCGTGCTGAAAAAGCGGATTTTTCTTTTGATGGGGGTGAAGACTGTTAGCGCCGGGGTAAGAGCACCAAGGGCACTCCATTCTCAACCGACGGGGGGGGGAAGGAGGGACGAGGGTCAGTCAAAGGGAGCTCCTTCGTTGTGGTTCAAGGCTGCTTTTGCAAAAGGGAATCTCTCAACAAAAAAAAAAGAAAAAGGAGGAGAAAAGAGAGGGGGGGCCGTCAGCCTTGCATAATAAAGTATGACTGAAAGGAAGGGGGGGATCGAGTGGCGAAGAAGGAGCGACAACTCAGGTGCAGAATATAGGAGGTCGAAGGCGGGCTGGGAACCATTGGATTTAAAAAAGGCGATACAGTCAGTAAACTTCAGAAAAAACGGGGAAACACTAATCTAGGTGACGCCCGGCATAAAAGGGCGGACAGTGGGGCATTGTAGAAGAAAATACGAGAAGAGAGGGAACAAACGGAGATCTAGAGATTCCCATGCTTAATAACAAAAATGAGGGGGGGTAAAAGAATGGGATTCGGTGGGTACGGGCGCGGGGGGCCATATCGCTTTCTGAGCGTCAGCAGAGGGAGGAGTAAGGTAGGGTCGCTTGTTGAGAGGAACTGGCCACCTATGCAGCTCTGTCAACTATTTCCCACCAAATCATAAAATAACAAATAAAGAGGAAGAGAGTGGCCTTTACTTTCTTGTATAACTTCGGTAAGGGAAAGATCCAAAAGAAAGGGGGAAAGGCAGAAACCTCGTTGTGGGGAAGGCGTCGTCCATAGGGAAATCTAGCTAAGAGTCGGGATAAGGAGATCACACTCCGACCCACTCTCGGAGCAAAAACCGTAAGGGGAAGAGAGCGCTGGGGAGGGGAAAAACTTGGTCTGTCATGGCGTTTCTTAATATTCGTAGGCGAGTGCTTTGGGACAGACATTCGGTGGACGTCTGATAGAAAAAACGCGAACGAGAAAAACATGAAAATGCCGAATGGAGAAAGCGCAAGAATAGCCCATGAAGACCGAATCTTCTGCTTGGGTAGGAAAAAAGTATCGACTATAGCAGGAACTGGATGAGGGGCGAAAGGGAAGGGCTCATCGATCGGATAAAAACGAGGGGGGGGGGGAAAGGATGATCTGGAAGATCTATTATTTTGCTAGGGGGACTCATCAAGTCAAAGAAGAAAAGGGGACCGCCTGGGAAAGGGGACAAGGACACGGCTTCGGAGTCAGTCCTCACTGAGAAAAAACCAATTCTAAAAAGACTGAGCTTTCGAATCGTTGCAAGAGAGTAAGGTACGGCGTGAGAGGGCTTCTCAGCCGCAGGGTGCGAAATGAAGAGGCATAGGGAAGGACAGATTAATGGGGGGAAAAGGATATTAACGCTTAAGAAGTAAACAGAATGATGCGAGGAAACTATGGCGTCGAAAGAAGAAGACAAGGGGAAACGGAGAAATGCATTCTGAATGGAGGAAAACATGAGTAGGCTTGGTTCGCTTGGTCCAGCGTAACCCCTCCTTTAAAAAAAAAAAACCAGCGAGAGCGGAGCCTCTGGGAACAAAAACGACGGGATATATTCCGTTAAAGGAGGGGGAAAAGGGGGAAAATGCGATTTGAAAAGGGGCTGGAAAGTGTAGGAAGGACTACAGGTTTGCGGTGGAAGTAAAGCAGTTGGTCGCAATTGAGCCCCCCGCCAGACCAGGAATGGAAGGTAAGGGACAAGCCGAAACAGGGGGGGAGACGAAGCCAAGAAGGATCTGGGGAGAAGACATGATTTGAATGCCTTAAGTCCCGGGGCAATTCTTGAAGAGCCGGCTGACGCGCACCAAAAGAAAAATGCGCCTCGGACGAAAGCCAGCGTAGGAGAGAAAAGGGTCGACCTAAACGCGGCTCCCTGAGACACTAAAACTTTCTCGTGGGAAGGAAACTTCACTAACCATGGGTTCTCCAGGGTTCGCGTCAATGAAGAAAAACAAGGTCTATCTGCAACTAAACTCGAATGGGGGGGAAAACCGATAGGGCCTCAATGGGAACCTACTCAGGGGGTGAATCATTACAAAGAAAGGACCCAGTCTGAATGGACGCAGGTTCAAGGCTGTTACGTTGATGAAATGGGGCACTGCGAAGTAATTCGAGCGGAGAAGTCCAAGAAAATCTCAAGACGACCAGGGGCGACTTTACGAAATTTCGTAAAAAAGGGAAAGACCTGCTCACTTTAATCCTCGTCAATTAGGGAGTGCTGCCAGGGAGGAGGGGAGAAAAACTGGAGTATGATCGATTACCTTCTAGGTGGCTCCCATTGGAAACGCGCTTGGATGAGACACGCCTGGGGGGTCGAGCAGGAGAGAGGTAGATTGTAAAAAAAAGAGTCATAAGACACGAGTGATCAAAGGTGCAAATCTTGGAAAAAGGTCGATGAAGGAAAGAAGAGACGTCGAAGTAGTCCGGCCCGCATCACCTGTCAAAGAATCGTGGAAATGCGGACCAGATCGGCTGAGTGGGCGCTGAGATTTGGTAGAGGCGATAACGGGGGCGGTTGGTAAAGAAGGACGTCGAGAGGGGGGGAAGTGTCCATTAAAAAGACGACCTCGAGAGAAGATCTTAAGGGTAGCGAGGTCCGCTCAGGAAGAGGGGGGACTTGGGTACCGTAGAAGGAGGAAGAGAACTGAAAGGAGCAGAAAGGTCAAAGACCAGGGGCCAGTTCGACAAACTAAGGGACGGCCAATTCCGAAGAGCAAAGGGAGCGTTCGACGAGGGGAGTAGATCCGTTCCGGGAGGTTAGGGCTGGGTGTCAAGACGAGGAAACTAAGTCCCCCCAGGCTCAGAGGTATAATAGTTGTGGCCGACTTGGGAGGGATCTTAGCCATTAAAGCCGCCACGTTCACAGTTTCAGGTAAGGGGGGAGGGAGGGAGAATCCCGTTTGTCCTTCATTGTAGATCACTTCATTTAATTGATAAAAAAGACCCATGCGGGGGGCTTGAAGGAGAGAAACTCCTTAATCTCGCAACACAAGGGTAAGACCAAGGGGACTTTCGCAAAAGTAACGCCAAAGGGGGGGAGGGGGGACAGGTCTTGTTTCAAGACCTTACTTGATAGGTCAAAGCAAGGAACCAAGGGCTGCTAAGTGCGACATGGAGAAATGCCTTTTCTTCCTTCAGGCTTCAATCACGACAAGCGGACATGAACAGGAACGGAAATCTGGCCTTTGTTGACTCGGGGGACTAAAGAAAGGGACGGCACCAAACATACAATCTCGAGTTACACTAGTAGAAACTCATAGGTCAAAAAAGACCGCATCACTGGGGAAAAAGGGGAAGCTCCTGCGTTGGGAAAAAAAGGATGTCGCTCGCAAAGGAAGTGGGCTCGGACGGCGCAGAAGGAAAGCAGGGTAAAAAAGTAACCCAAATCTCAACAAGATCCATAGGACCTGGGAAAAGAGAAAAAGCAGGGAGCGTCTCGCGGGAGAGAAGAGGAAAACTTGCAAGCTAGAGTCATGATTAAAACGCCAGGCAAAAAAGCTGAACCAAAAAATCTCGCAAACTGAGCCGATCGTGCCGGAAGGAAAGGGGGGAAAAGTTAATGTCGGGCCGTAGAAATAAGGATGACCAAAAAAGCATCGCTTCGTCAAAGACAAGGAGGGAAGGGGGTCACTGGGGAGTCTGCCTTGGCGGTTGCGGAAGGGGGTCTGCCGGCATACCCGATCTAATTCTTTTAGCAAAAAGATCCATGATTAAAAAAAAGAGCAAACCTGGGAAAATTGGAAGGGGGGGTAAAGAAAGTCATCGATCTCATTCAGCAAAGTGAATAAGGAAAGGACGGAAAATTCCCGAAGGAAAAAGGGGGGGAAATTAATGGGAGAAAGGGGGTGGAAGGTTTAATCTAACGTAAAACGCTAAGAAGGGGCTCTCTTGGGGAGAAAGAAGCGACAGGAGCAACTGAGGGGGAATCATCACGCTTTTACCAACAGGCATAAAGAAGAAATAGGAAGGCGTCAAGGAGGGAAAAAGGGCAAATGTCAACAAGAAGAAGGGAGTTAGGGACCTATGGTCTGATCTTTTTTTAAAGTAGGGGAGCAAGAGAGAACCGGGGGAGGAGTGACTGAGACCACACCATAAGGGGTTTCCTGACGGTAGATGTAGTGCGTGAAGAGGCGGGGACTCTTCGATCTAAGAGGGCTCCGAGCTTAGGTCGAAACTTCGAAAAGTGGGGATTGTTGTGAGCTGGACCATAACACAAATTGACGTATCCGGCATTCAATAAGGAGAGAGTGCCAAAGTGGGGGATGCGGGAACAAGGTTGGTATAGGAGGTCAGTAAGACACCTGGTCCTGTGGGCGGTGGATAATGTAAAGCCCACGGCGCCGAGAATACAAGCTGGAAGGAAATTAGCCGCCAACTTTAAGACGAAGGTCAACTAGAATTAACTTGTGGAAAAGCACTTCCGAGCACTTTCCAGTCGGTCATTCGGGTCTCAACTAAAAAAAAAAATCGCGGTAGAAGGGAGGTATTCTCGGGACTCGAGAAAACCGCGAAAAAAAAAGATTAAGGCGAAGAAAGTCAAGAAGGGAGTGCTTCCAAGAAGGGATAAGAAATTATTACGAAAAGGAAAAAAAAATGCAGCGCACATCATTCTTCATAGCAGAAACTAGAAAGAGTCGGGCTCGCAAGGATAGGGGCAATAAGGGGAGACGAAGTTAGGAGAAGAATTGGGCTGCGCAGCGACTCCCGAAAAGCAACCATCTGCTAAAGAAAAAGCGGGGGTAAAGAAGTCAAGTGCTCGTCTACAGTAAAGGGCTAACTGTTGCCTGTAACCAATTGGGGAAGACGGGAAGGCCTTCTTGGAGGGGAGGCGATACAACACGGACTCAAAAAATTCTAAATCTCAGATCGATCAAGCCAGTTTGAGACAGAAGAGGATCCCAGGACGTCGAAAAGGATTGAATTGCATAGGGAGCTTCTCTCGGGAACGAAGCCGAAGAGAGGGTAGGGAAGAATTGATTCTCTTGGGGGCGGAAAGGAGAGGGGTAAGGGCAGGGGGGGGAGGGGAAGAAAACTAGAAAAAACTCAGACATGGCATAAAATCACAGAAAAAACCTAAAAGATACAGCGGGAAGGAAAGACAAAACGTTTCCTCAAGCCTAGCAATACGTTAATCCGGCGCGAGGTCGAAGGGGGGGGGGAGCCTTATACACTCTGTAAAAAAGAGAGGGGACTCTTTGAAAAATACGCCAGCAAAGGCGCGAGAAACTCTTCGTGGAAGGAGGGGCAGCTTGCCTTTATAGCCGGGTAGCCTAACTATAACTAGCTGCTGAAAAGTTTTGGGGGGGGGGGTGAGTTATTTTGGTTTTCAAACATAATATTCTAAGGGACACGGGGGGGATAAAGGATTCTAGTAAAACTCCCTACAGGAAGATCAGGCGAAGCGCTCGACCGCGAAGTTACTGCCAAACCTCTAGACAGTGACCAAACCGAAACTTGACAGGAAAGAGGGAGGGGACATGAACATGGTGGAGAGAGAGGGAGATCTAAGGTTCTCGCTCTTGAAGGGAGGAAAAGGAATGCCACCACTGGAGAAAGGGGAGGACGGGAGCCAGCGATTCGTATTTGGGCGCTTGGAAGGGGACGGTGGTCGCCTGGGTAATCGAAGAAGACAACAGGCAAAAAGAAGAAAGCAGAGGAGCACCTCTGTGTCGCCAGAATTTCCGCGCACTCGGATCCACGTTCTCAGGAAGATAGTTGAAGGCAGGCTGGGAAAAGCTGTTTTTCAAAAATAGCTCTCAAAAAAACAAAGTTAAAATAGAGATAGGTTAAAGACGTCAGCACGGGACCAACAAAGAAAGAAAAAAGGATGAGACATTTCGAGGGGCAGGAAGGAAATTTCAAGTCGGTTCTATCATGAAAAGGACTTTCGTCCAGGGGCTGCTTGACGATACCAGGAGAACCGATACCCCTTCAATATCTCAAGAGGGACGCACATACAATTGCGAAAATGGGGGGGGGGGGAAAAAGGTAATATTCAAAAACTCGTCAAGAGCGACAAACCAGGAGGAAGAATAGAGAATTCACCTGCAGTTAGTAACGAAAAGGAGGGGTTTTTTTCCTGAAGTGGTCGGTTTGGACGGTCAGGCGGGGGGGGGGGGGGCTTAAAAAATCTGAGAAGCGTCCCGCGAAAGCAGTGGAGTGCGAAGGTTGAGAGGGAAAATTGAGCCACCCGCTCTGAGATAGACGGGCCCCAACTCAGAAAACACAAAGAAAGATCTTGGAATCGAGGGGGGGGGGGGAGGGCGGGATTGCTGATACGAGAAGAACCGTAAGCGTAGCGAGAATAGGGGGTATGGGAGCGTGGAAGTAAGGGATCTCTCTCATAGTCTGTAATTCGAAGATCAAATAGAACTCAACGAGCAAGGGACGGCATGGAAAGAGGAGGAAAGGTGGGCTTGTAAGAAAAGAGGCCGATTTGGACTGAAAAGGCTTGAGGGGGTAAGGGGGAAAAGAAATAACATTCTGTTTACTGATCTGAGATCACACAGGACGAAATCCCTGAAAAGAACAAGTTCCGCCAAGAAAGAAATGAGACACTACACATCTTCGGATGACGTGGGGAAAGGGAAAGAGCAAAAATAGCAAAATCCAAATTCAGTTAGGATTAAATGAGGGCGAGGGCTCAGTAGAGGACTCAAACGATGGGAGCAAAATATATCGGGCGAACGACTGAAGGGGGAAGTAACTTCATCGCATCTCATAACCAAACTCAAGACAAAGAAAACAAGGTTACAAGGAAAGGAGGAGGGAGTCCTTTTCCTGAGACTGAGAAAACTCTTATGCGTTTCCGTAGAGGGAAACGCGAGGACTGAGGAAGAAAGAGAGGGATTCGGAGGCGCATCCATGCTGATAATGAAAGAGGCCGAGTGTCCAAGAGGTGGGGGGAAAATTGGGAAGGCAAAGGGGTTCCGGCTCTGTTTCAAAAAAGATTCGTCGTCTGGGAGGGGTCGTAAGAAAAGAGCAAAAGATTCTGACTTTATTCAACAGATAGGGTTTTGCGGGGAGGAAAAATCAGTAGCCGCAAGGAAGCGGAGGGGACCCCGGAAAAGAGCGGCGCCGCTGAGTACAGATGCCTACTTGTCCGACAGAGAGCCGTGAAAGGCCAGCTGGAAAAAAAAGGAAGGGGGGAGGATTTGCTCTTCCCAGGGGAGGATGGAACTGCAAAAAGGTTTGCTTGTACTCGAAAATTGGGAGGAAATGAAGCAAAAGCAAAAGACAAAGGGAAAGGAAGAGGACACCCGACACCGGGCAGAAAAAACGACACATCCTTTGGTATCGGAGCGAAAAGGATTTGGGGAGAAGAAAACGTCTTCAAGGATCGTTGGGAGCGTCAAGAAGGAATAATCTCCACCAAAGCACACGGGCGAAGAATCTAAAACCGCTAAAGGCGAATCGTCAGAAAGGACGAAAGAGGCGTCACCAGAAGAAATATTTTCTGAAGCAAGAAACCAGGGTATTTGAGGAACATGTTTAGGGGACAAAGAAATAAAAGGTTCTAGGAGGAATAAAGAAATGGACCGAGCCGAGATCAACATGTAAAAAAACATACTAGGCGGCTTTGAGAAGGACCAATAGGTAACCATCAGTTGGGTACGAATGCAAGAGATGTCATTGGGGAAAAAAGGGGGGGGGCAAAACTCGGCGCAGGAGGGAGAGAACTGAGAAGGAACACCCGTATCTCAAGAAGCCTGGTCTTTAGCGACGGGTGAACATGGGAGTCAAAGGAACAAGACCAGATCAAGGTAATGACCTCGCCTGTCGAACGGATTGCCGAGGGAAGGCCGGAACCGCTGGGCGGCAATGGGAGATGAAAAGCACCAAAGTATAAAATGGATAGCTAGTTGTAAGAGGTGATCAGGCCGCTTGTCGACCGCAGTAGGACTGTCTTGCAGGGAGGGGTACGGCCTGCAGAAGCACACTGAATCAAGTGAAGTCAGTTAGGGGACGTGGAAGGGGGGCTGCAATCAGTCATAAGTATGACGAAAAAAAACGCAATCAACGTTCAACTACAGGTGTCAAGGCAGCCAGATAGCTGGGGGGAGGAAGAAGGGTTTTGTAGATTCTTATGCTTCATTGTGCATCAGGACGCTACTTGGGGGAGGTCCCTTGACAGCGCGCAGGAGAAGAAGCAGCGAATAAACGGGGTTCCGCGACTAAGGGAAATCTCTTTACATCTCCTTTACCGAGCGACAACTGCAAGAAAAAAAAAGAACCGCACCACGAACATGGGGCCGAGTTCGACAAGTGCAGAGAAAAAAATGCACGGCAGAAAGGCCTCCAGGGATGGGAATGCGACCGGGGGACATAGGAATTCCGTTAAAGATGCGATTGGGTGCTTGCAGGGGAAAGGTAGAGTCCCCCATGAGAATGAGGGAATCGTGCCAAGGTCATGCAGCTTGGGCTTCAGAGGAAAAAGACCATGAAACGCACGTTAAGAGGAATTATCCTAAGCGCCGCCCTTGGGACTGCGTGCGATCCAGTAAGGGGAAGGGGATTTATCCAGAAAAAATCCACCATCCTGGGGGATTTAAGGTCAAACGAAATCCTGAAGAGAAGAAAAAAAAAAACGAATGAGTAAAAGAAATTCAATGAGGGCATGATGACCTGGGGCACGCCAGCAGGGGGGGGGAAGGGATTGGGAGTCAATTCCATGAACTAGCTAGAAAGGACCATGGCGAAGAAGGGAAAAAGGAAGGAAAGGGGGATAACGGGGAGAAGGGAAAGGATTCAAGGCAAGCGCAAAGAACGGGAAATGAGCAAAGGGGGATCGACGACTTAGTAGAAACAAACACAGACCAATCAGGAGAAAAGGGGAACCTCCTAAGGAAACGAATCGGTACTACAAGAAGAAAAAGAAAGGGAGGGCTCATGGAGAAGGGGGGCCTGGGCACGCCTTAAGTGGACGGCAACCATGTTATGGTTACAGGTCGCAGACTAAGAAAATAATAAGGAATTTCAACCATATCCCAAACCAATCGCCGTCGCAGGAAAAAGGATCAGATAGGGGGGAGAGAGGAGCCTCAAAGGAAGCGGAGGTTCCCAGAACCTTAAAAACGCAAACGGAACAATATAAAAAGAGAAGGCAAACGGAAGCCTATTAGGTAGAAGTTACTTATGGGAACTTGAAAAAAAGGCGGAGGAAAAGTAGGAACTTCGGGAAGGAATAGACAGGTGATCAAGGCCAAGAAGCCCAAGGGAGTCAATGGGTGTCTTCTTGCTGCTGGAGTGAATTCCCTTCAGCCGATCTACTTGCGCGAAAAAAAGGCGTAGGGAGAAGGAGGAAAGATCAGACCTTCCACTTGTTATACTATTTAAGTCATCGAGCTTTCCCGCCAGGGGGGAATACCTAAATGAAACGAAGACGGGCCAGGGAGGGAGAGGGGGGGGACCGAATCACGGTGGAGGATTGAACATCTTTTCAAGTCGCAAAGGTAAAGAAGGGCTATACGGAGAGAAAAGTCATTAACATCTCGCCCACTCCGCGTTTCAACCAATGAGCAAAGGACAGAGATGGAAGTAGGAAGGAAGGGGGGAAAAAAGGAACAGGAAAAAATCCACGCCGCGTCTGTCAAATACAGATCCGGTGAACAGTCGAGTGAAGCAGATAACAGGTTTGGCGGGAGGGATTTCGGAACGGATAATAAAATTTGTGTGGGGAAGTTAAGAAGAAATGTGGGAGGTAAGCTCGTGGAGCAAAGCGGCGGGCTTAAATATAGCCGAAGAGGCAAGGGTCGAGAACGTGTGAACGGGGGGGGGGCGTCATAATTATCCAGGTCTCCAAAATTCCTTAGTACCGCATTCAAATCCTGGAGAGAAATGAAACTGAAGGGGCATCCACAGGGGGGGGAAGTCTGGACCTCCGTACATCCTTGCTGGGCAACAGCCAGGGAAAAGCGATACAAGCAACCGAACAGGAAGTCGAGAAAAGGGAGAATATTCAAAAGGAGAAGGTTTTCAAGCGCTGAAAAACTAGACCTGTGAGGGGACGGGAGGGGGGGACAACTGTGTGAAGCAAGCGGCAACCAGAGACATTCCGCCTTAAACGGGAGGATAAGCTGGAGGAAAGATAAAACAGATAATGAGGGAGAAACTAAGGCAAATTAATTAGGAAAAAATTCCAGCGATTACGATTCAAGGGAAAGGTCTCCGCGCAGAATGCTGTACAAACGAGCTCGGAAAGGCGCGAAATCGGCTACTCCAATTTGAGGAAAAACGAGCCTATTTCATTCAAAGGGGGCATGCGCCGCAAGAAGACTCCGAAGTCCGCAGTTCGCGGACCCGAAGAAGTAATCTGTTGCCAGGAGAATGGTCATTCGTCAGAAGGGGAGGGAAAATCGAACCGTGTCAGGGAAATTGGTTGTGAGAGCGTCAGTAATTAAGTGAACGAATGCAGAAACACGTAAAGAGAAAACATTTTCAGGGATCTAATCGCTCAAGAAAATTTGAGGGGAGGAAGATAGGGGGGACCAGAAGTCGAGAACTGAGGGAGGGCTATCGTAGCTCGGACTCTGAACGAAGCAAATGGGAAAAGGTGGCGAAGAGAGGGGGGGAAAAACTTGGAGAACTGTCGTCAAAGGGGACCATGGCGATCGTCGAGTGGCTTATTAGACGAAACTAAATGGCTTAGAAAGGGCACGAATAAAGCAAGAAGCATTAAAACGGATGAAAGACCAGGGAACTGGAGGGAAAAAGAAAGGGGCTTCGTGAGGTATATTTGATCGAAAAGGGAAACTAGAGCCTAGAGGAAAGAGTGGACTAGCGCAATCCCAAGATACCTCTCGTTAAGTACGTGCAGCTTGCTTGAAATAGGAAAAAGGAACAACGCAGAACAGATAGAGGGACGCTTTTTTATTGTGTATGTAATGAAGTTTGGGGGACCCCGGGGGAAGGAGGAAGACGGACCTGTGGCTCACTGACTAAGAGAACTCGCCCTACAGAGGTGCAGGATCGAACGCTCTAGGAAAAGAGGGGACTGAACCTCCTTACTTCCAACCGGAAGTCAGGAAAAAAGAGAGGTCAGTTTAAAAAGGAAGAAATGAGAGCTCGATCTCGACGGTTTTGGGAACCGAGAAGATGCCAGCTAGCATGGAAAACGGTCGCATGGCAGGGAGGAAAGAGTTGTAATGTTCCAGTGGGGCTTGTAATAAGAGTCGCCTGGTATCGAATCAGCGAAAAAGAGGGGGGGAAGCCCGACGGAGAAAGGGTATCAAGCCAGCTCAAAGGGCGCACCGATCCACGGGCTAAAAGAAGCATGATTGATTGCAGGCTGAAAAAGCTGGGTGAAAAAAAAAAACGATCTAAAGAAAAGTGGTTGGCAAAAAGCGTCAGCCTTTCAATCAAGAAGGGAGGAACTTGATAGCACGGGGATAGATTGCGACCGGTCCCTAGGGCACAAAATAGGTCGGCGAGGGAGATTGGAGGATGACGGGAATCGATAACCTGGACCGGCCAAGCCCACTGAAAAATTGCAACGAAGAGAAAGGGACGAAAGGAATACCATTGCGACAGTGGGGGTAAATTGGGGATGGCACCAATGGAAAGGAGAAAAATTCGTAGAGGGAGCTAGGAACAATGACCTTGAAAGGAGGGACGAGGAGGTTGGTGGCCGAGGGATTCTTTTTACTGGAGGTTTGGCCTTCAAAATAATAGGAGAGAGCGTCGCGGAACGCTCGAGGGGGAAAGTCTGGCGAAGCCGTTGGTAAAAAAAGAGGCAGCGTCGCAGGACTCGGAAGGGGAACAAACTCAAGAATAAACTAAAGCGCAGCGCGTTTTTCCGGGGAGGCATTTTGCTGGAGAAATCTGCTAAATGCAACTGCACGACTTGATATCTCGGACCGGGATGTGGCCGGCCGTCCAACGAGTAAAAAATCTCAGAGTCGGATGAGTCTCACGGAAAAGAATCAACTCAGCAAGGAAGGCAAATCGAACTGAAAGGGGAAAATCAGTTGGGGACGGGCAGGAAGGTTCTTGAGTCAGAGTTCAGTTCTGGATCCGGTCGTTGCGCCTGGAAGATGGAAAACAAACGAGAACGACGCCTTCTAAAACTGCCGGGGAAGCAGGCCGCAAAGAAAGGATCAAACCGAAGATTCTGGTTGGTGCAGCGAGACCAAATCTGAGGAAAAGGCACTTGGCAGTCTCGACTTAATGGACTCAGAAGAGTCGCTAAAAACTCTTGTTTATCGTCTGAGAGCGAGAAAGGAAAGTGGGGGGGAGGGGAGGAGGATATCAGCAAGATACCTGAAAAAGTGACCGCTCTTCACAATTTGGGGGGGGGGTGAAAAGGAAACTTCGGGAGGGGTCAACAGGTTCCGACGAATGGCACCGTCGAATTGAAGGAGGTCAAGGGGAGTTGGAAAAGGCGAAGTAATGCAACGGGGAAGTCTGGAGGGAGTAGTTAGGAAGCAGAATTGCTGCGAGGGAGATGAAGAGGGGGATCCCAGAAGAAGTGGATGACCTCTAGGGAGCCTTTCCCCGAGCCGGGGAAAGTATTGCAAAAATGGAGGAATCGGAGGAAAATCAGAAACTTCCTGAGTGAAGGGAAGGGTCGATCAAATTGTAGCTGGGTTCGGATGGAGGAAAGGAGAAGAAGGGAAGGAGGGAGAACCCTAAAAAAGCTTACCAAAAGAATACTTAAAAGTATCGAAGCCGAGGGGATTTAATGCGAAGGGGGACATCTGGATTTCCCCATTTTTACGTATAATTATGACAGTTTTGAATTGGGGAAAGGAGGAGAAAAGGGGCGGATTATCCCCAACAGTTAAAGGAGGAAAGTAGGAAAAAAAGTGAAAGCAGTAATAAGGTGCAACGGGGAGCGAAAGATTGCCGGACCCGGCAGTCGTTGATCTTCAGTTAGTCTGCGAACACCAAGCACACTGAGGAAGAAGGGAGCCAAAAAAACGCCGCTTGAAGATGTTCGCCCGAAGCCAAGCGCGCGAAAGAATGATCACGCTACATTGGAACAAGTAATGAACTTTATTCGACATGGTGGAAGGAAAAGAAACACGTGGAAAAAGGGGGAACTCTAATGAACCGGATGACGACCTAATGTATAGAAGAGGGATCAAGTTTCCCCTGAAAGGTCCAGCTTCATGGACGCAATTCCATAGACCTGGAAGGGAATGAAATTGGGGGGAAACTGCGTCTCAAGGAAGGGCGGGGGATTAGAAAAAGCCCCGGACGTCAACCCTTGGGGGAGTTATATGGAATTGATGAATGAAAAAAAAGGAAAGAACACGGTGATCAATGTAATAACTCAAGGGAAATCGTCTGCGTCGGGCTCTGACACCGAGGGGCGTCTGAGCTCGGTGACCCGCACAAGAAACGGAGAGTATAAACGGGCTTTTTTGGGAAGAAGGGGGGAACGCGCCCGTGGTATCTAACAGGAGGGTGAGGCAAGCGGTAAAAGGAAAAGAGCAAGGGGGAAAAGTGGCATCTATTGGGACTTGAAATGTGCCATAAATCAGGAGGGCTCCGCCGCATTCAAGGCAAGTCCGTTTAAAGGAGGACAGTCGTCTTTCCTGTTGGTTGGGGGGGGGATGGGTAAAGGATGGGGGGCGAAAGAAACGGAGGGGGGTTGGAAAGTACGCATAACCTCATGATCCTCGGGCTTAAGAGGGGAAGTAGAAGGGAGATCTGGGGAGGGGGGGAGCTTGGGGGGGCCTCTCCCTTTACCAATCGAGCACTGACAGAGGGACCGGGAAAAAAAAAATGGTGGAAGGGGCATAAAAAAGAATTTCTAACTCATAGGAAGTCAAAAGGGAGGAAGAGAGTGAGAATATGGGGGGGAAATAAGTCCTTGCGGCAAATGAGGGGGCTGGGTGGGGACGACTAGAGAGAGGGGGGCACCCTCATAATTATAATAATTACGGGAAAGGAAAGCTTGCGTGAATAGGAAAAGTACGAACCGCCCTTAGCACATTTCAGGGGGGAGAAAAGTCGCCGTCCAAATGGGTCCTGCATGCTGAGAAAAGTCAGGGAAGGAAAAAGAGTTACACCATTTGGCGGAAGTCAAAAAACGAAGGGAAAGAGCCGACCCCAACCGGGTATGATAGGGGAAAAGAGGATTACTAGAACTCAGTGCAGGGGTGGCATGGCTGGGATCAAGTCCAAATTACTGGGATACAATCAATCACTATTAAAAAGTGGAAGACATAGGAAATGGAGAAGGGGAGGAAAGGCATGGCTTCAATTCCAGTAAGCACATACCGGACGGTAAAGAAGAGGAGGCAGTGGTGGGCCTAAAACAATAGGCGGCCCCACAGCGCAATAATCTAATGACTTCTCTTAAACATCGTAGGGGCAAGATAAGCATAAAGGAGGGATCTGGACAAGGGCATGGCCAAGGGGAAAGTTCGCACTGTAAGTGTGGAGAACTCAGAAAAGAAAACATTGGGTGTGATGTAGGCGACTTCTGATCGATAATGAAGGAGAGGGACACAAGGGGGCGCAACACTAATCAAAATACTAAGTCGCTACCGCTCAGGAAGCAGAGGAGCTCCGAGTGAAGTCTTACTTGTACCAAGCTCGCAAAATATTAAACAAGCATACGACAGAGAAAAAAAAAAAGATCGAATACACTAAAAACGCCTCGCCGCCTTACAGAAGGGAACGTGAATAAGGCGTTATACGGGGGGGGAACTGGCGGAAAGAAAGTCGAAGGCCGGGCTTCAAATTTGATCAATGTTGTCTTTCGGGACAAAACCCTTGGGCTGGTCAGGGGAAAGAACATGTAACTACTAAGCAAAAAAAATGAGGGGGGAGGCAAGGAGGTACACCCATAGAGAAGTGAACAAGGGGGGGGAGGAATACGAGCAGGCGTACAATGCCTCCTCTTTAATACAAAAAATTAAGGCAAAGTTCACAGAAGGCTAGGAATGAGAAACTGGTCAAAGGGTGGAAGGGTCGGTCCAGTCGCTAAAGGCGGCTATAGATCCGCAGGGGCCAGCAAGAATCAAGCCGGAAGCGAAAGCAGTGGAAAAAAAGGGAAGAAAACGGAAACTCTGGAAGGCTTCTCATGCGAGCAGGGTCCAATGAGAAAAAGCAGCAAAAGAGGTTGGAAAGGAGGTCGAACGGGGGACCCAGGCGCAATAGATGTGAGTGATTGACGGGGAACCAGGGGAAATAAAGGGGGGAAGTGAACGGGGCGAAATGTGGGGAGGGGCTTCGAGCAAAGTCGGGCGAAGATAGAAGAAAGAGGAAGTCGCCGCGGGCGAAGTGGATTGTGTGGCAGCGGCAGAAGGCAAAAGGGCCCGTGTGACATTAAAAAAGCTTGTCGAGAGAAGAACGGATGTTTGTCTCAAGGCAGTTCGAGGAGGGGAAAAGAAAATGAAAAATGACTGTAACTTGTGCGGGGGCTGGGGGCTCCCTGAGCCAGATCTACAAGCAAACCTGGAGGAAGGTATAAGAAAAAGGGGGAAGACTGAGGTCAATCTAAGTGAATGGGTACAAAGCTTTCACGTTCCTCTATGACAAGGGTCGGTCCAGTAGGTTGTCGAAATCGGCGCGGGGAAGCAGCGGGCTAAGCTTATTCTTCTACTGCGGAAAAAAGCACAGCTATTCAGTGTCTAAAATAGGAAAGAGGGAGTACTTACTAATCGGAAAAATTCACAAGTGCCAGGTGGGGGCGCCGAACAAGCATTCCTGGACAAAATAGGAAAGCGTAAGATCGGAGCACTCCAATTATCTTGAAAACGAGGAAGTATTTCATTAACAATGGAGGGAAAGAAGAAAGAATCCGAAGAGATTCCTAGAATCAAGGAACGGATCCGGCGCGGAAAGTAAGGGGGGGGAAAAGGAGAGAAGTAAAGCTGGAAAGCCGTGTCATGGGGGGACCAATGGGTGGAACTAGGTTATTAGTACGCCCGGATCGCCAAATGAGAAGGATCATCTATCAGGAAAGCTTTTGACGAACTACGGCGGCGTGAATAACCTTCAGGAAGTGAGGAGGGAGCTCGGATCAAAGAATCCATGAAGGGGTGCAGGAACTGATTGCGGCGCTTGGCTTAAAGTGCAGTTGGAGAATTTCAGGGGGCATCTTTCCGCGTTGCTCTAATCAGGCGCAAAGAAGGCAAAGGTCATCAACAAAAGAACCACATAAGAACCGCTAAGAAAAAAGGTTTCCTGCAATCGAAAATTACAGACTGTAACCGGCGGTAGGTCTAGTTCCAGCCCTTAGACAGAGGGAGCTAGAGGTAATCGTTTGACTACTAAAAAAGGGGGGGGGGGGGGGGCCGGAAGCCAGCGAGTGAAGCTTTCAGAAGTGAAACTGATAAAAAAAAATTAGCAAGAACAAAGAGACGGGGGAGCTTGGAGGTGTTAGGGGGGGAATTGTAACCTGGGAAAAAGGCGACTTTCTCAGGGGGGAGGCGATAAACCGCCTAAAGCGCTCTGGAAAACACTAAAAAAGCTAAAGACTAGGACGGGAAAAAAATAAGCGACGCCAAATCCAATTCAAAGAAAATCCAGAGGGATTGAGTAAAAGTGACGAGGCTCTCGTTTTTGGAAACTCTGAAAGAGTATGGACAAGAGAAGAAAGGAAACCACTGTAAAGGGAGGCAAATCAAAAACGGGGAGGGTTCCAGTGGGCGGTGTGGGGGCTAAGGGGGGGATAAAAACTGGATCGGGTACAGAACAAAGGGGAAGCACGAAATTTGGATAAAAACACTTTGGCGCCTCATTACGAACAAGGAGCAATTAGAGAAGGAAAATGATTTGAAAAGGGGCAAGGCTTACTATGGGGGAAATCTCTCACAAAACGGTGATTAGGAGAAAAGAAAGGTTGCAAAAGAGATGATCAAATCAAATGCTGGAAGAAGAGAAACGGTCGCTCCTGCCGGATTCTTCACTGCGTGTTTCGAGAATAGGAGCGAGGTGGAGGAAAGGGGGAGGGGCTGAGATACAAGCCAACGATACCGTCGTACCCCTTCAAAGGGGAAAGCTGGAAAAATTCCTAAAGCGATTGACGACACGCAAAATTTCAGGACATTTTGGTCATTTGTATAGAGGCATCCTATGGAAGAAAGAAGAGAACAAAACCGTCAGGGATCGAGCGCGTCCCAGGGATTGTTAATGCCGGAGTTTTTCAGGGGGGATGAGTTGGGGGACTGCGCAGGAGGTGTTGGCCTCAACCAATATCGAGGCGGGAAGCGAGAGAGAGAGGGAGAGAGGTGGGGTAGTAGACTTTTATCCAACCATCATAAGAGAGGTGCACCAACTCAGAGAAAAAATCAAAGGCAGCGCGGGCGGGCCGTTTCTGGATAATCTAGAACTTGGGGAATTGCACGTCACGAGCGGAGAGACGAAGAGGATGGGAGCGTCAGGCACTGGGAAAAAACTTACTCGTTAGAATAGAAACCAAAAAAAAAAACCAAAACTAGGGCCAACTCGCCATATGAGTATGAAGCTGAGCGAGGGAGGAAAAAGGGGGTAGACAGAATTTATAGGCGGGAGGAAGGAGTTGAATAAGACATTTGACGATCTGAGAGAGGGGCCACCCAGCGTAAAACACTCGAAGAGGTTCCTCAAACGAGAAATAAGGGATAAGAAAACAACCAAAATTCACGCATCGGGGAGGAATCAGGACAGAACAAAATAAAATGGAAAAATTGAAGTGAGAAGAAAAGTTAGAGCGAGTAGATAAAAAGATGGCAGGGAGAGAGAAAGGAAGAATCGCTAACTTATTGGGATCCGTGAAGGGACATCAAGAAAGATACGAACCAGGTGGAAACTAGTTTCATTTAAGAAAAACTTCATAAAAATTCACTTTTCCTGAGACGAAGAAAAAGGAGAAGGGAAAGAGGGTTAAGGGAAAGTTACGTGGGGTGCAAGCCGATTACTAAAAAATTGGAAGAGTTGACTAACAATAGCACCGAATGAGAGGGGGGGGGGGCCTCAGGTTTAGATTTGATTAGTAAAGAGGGCTAGCTGGAAGAGATCAGGTGGAATAAGGAGAGACGGCGGCAATGCACTCATAAGATAAAAAAAAGGGATGTGAGACTCCGCATTAAGTATTTCAGCCAGGTTGGTAAAGTCTTTTCTCCATCTTAGCTCCTGAGAGAACCAAGAGAGAGAGGGAGACGTCATTTATAAAGGAGTGCCGAAAGGTGAGAATTGGATGGTCCGCTTGGAAAGTAGAGTGATCTTCTGAACGGGTGGCGGAGAAGGACTGACAGGTTTGCTTGTAAGAGCTGCTCAATTGTGCGGTTGAAAAAAAGAAAAGGAGGAAATTGAATCCCTCGAATACAGTTCCTTCCCTCAAAATACGTGAAGCGAGAGAAGGAGTGGAAGAAAGACAGGCCAAAATTTCCGTCGGGGGTAGCGGCCACTGAAGAGAAAAAAGCATTGTCGCCGCAGAGACCAGCTGCGAGGTCATCCGAAAGTAGGGAGAGAAAGAGAAGAAAAGGGAGGAACGGGACGGAAAAAAGGGTTTATTCCTCCTGAAGTACAAAAGTACGCCAGTTCGAATGCTAAGTAACGACTACCCAGGTTATAAAGAAGACTGAGGGATGGGAAAGAAGGGCCCCGGCGAAAAGGCCTTAAGCCTTCCCTAGCTTACTTGAATTGAAATGGGGGGGGGTCAACCGGCAGAGAGGGATAGACGGAATTAGCTTTGAACGAAGGAGAGAATAAAGCTTATACTGTGAAGGGGGGAAAAAAGGAGAAACGGGAGAGTGGAAATGCCATAGCCGCTGACGGAAATGTCTTCCGCTGCGGATGATCATGACCTCACGCAATGAAAGAAAGTGGGAAAAAAAAAGGAGAGGGGGGGGGGGGTTTAATAATGTGATCGCAACTCCGGAGCAGGGGAGTAAAAGCGTACGAAAAGCCAAGAAGAGAAACTGATCAAATGCCCTATGGGCAATTAAAGATTGCAGGACCTAAGCTAACTCTTAAGCAAGCAAGAATTAAAGTAAAGACGTGGAAAAGGAGGGGAAGAAGCTGCTGGAGTTAGGCTAGAAGGGAGGGTGGGCGGTAGCGGGGAAAAAGAAGACTTTTCAAGCGCGCGCGAGAGCCTTCTGAAGTTTTCCAAAGGGGACGGGAGAACTGGGATAGGGGTGGAGAGGGGGGGGGTAAGCTCCTTTCCAAGGTTATCGATACGCCCTGCGCCGAAAGGGAAAAACAGAACCTTGGGGGAACAATTTGAAAAAAAGCAGCCAGCCGAGACCTCACAGGTTAGGATAGGAGAAAAAGTGAGTGAATAAAGAAAGGGACGGCGATGGCGAGAAGACTATCGACCCAGGCTCAGATTGAATAAGGGTCCAGATGTCCGAGCGGAAAATACGTGAAGCCATTAGGCCACGTGGGCCATTGTGGATGGGTTAAGAAACTCCGACCCCGGGCAAAAATGCTGAGGAGAAAAGCGGGAGGAAGAAAAGAAAAAAAGTGCTGAAGGTCGAAGAAC
>Ga0179593_1260292_pt1 | contig 22004 bp, 25 predicted proteins | sample CZODoug2_1_08_16_FD_185931 | JGI IMG/M metagenome (GOLD analysis project Ga0179593, IMG submission 185931) | Vadose zone soil fungal communities from Angelo Coast Range Reserve, California, USA - CZODoug2_1_08_16fungal (PacBio error correction) | ecosystem: Environmental > Terrestrial > Soil >...
AAAAGTACGTCCGAGTGACTTCAAGACTGCATTAAAAATCCACAGCAACGCAGGTGTAAGCGATCGAAGGGATCAACACGCGCCACCGGGCAGAGGGCCGCAAGGATAACCAACCCCGGAGAGACTGGCTCCCGACGCTCTTTCGAAACGAGTCGCGCCGAAGAACAAGAGGGAAAAAACATATCGCCTGCCTGGACGGGCGGACCGATCTCTAGAATGAGTGACGATACACGTAATCGGGCAGCGAGAAAGCGCGGCCCGGCAAGGGAAATCGCCAACCCAACTTCCGCCAGATGGTCTAGTAGAAAAGAAACCTGAGACGACGTTCCCGAAGGGGGAACATCCGATCAAGGTGAGACAACAGAGATAAACGCAGCAAAAAAAAAAAAGGGACGGGAGCAAGAAAAATACGTCGAGGACTCTAGGTGCGAGAATATCTCCGGCGAGGAGGAGGACAAAACCCCAGACAGGATTGATCCCAAAAAGGAAGAAAAAGACAGTGGAAGGAAGAGGGCAGGACCGGGAACAAGCGGCTGATGCTACCTGGATCATCCTACAGAAGAAAGAACGAGAGCTGGTCAAAAAAGAAGGCCGGCTAACAGTTTAGTACAATCGGACAAATCATAGAACCCCCCTACCCCACACGAACGGGTGGGGGGGATGAAAGCACTTGCCACACCCACTCTGTGCACTCCGACTCGACACTTTGGGGTATGATAGTCCCACCCAGTAACATCAGATGGCAAAAGAGAGAGAGGAAGGCAATCGCGCAGGAAGAGCCGCTTTCTCACGAGATCATGCGGCGAATCATAGGGGTCTTGTAGAGAAAGAGACAGCAACAACAATAAAACGAAGGCGCCGAACTCTAAGAAGGATTCAAAAAGAGGGGGGGGTCAAACGACCATATGACATTCAATTGAATCGTGGGACTCCTACGCGAGAGAAAAAGGGGGCGATAGAGAAACGAAACCGAAAAGAAATAAGAAAAATAAAGAATCAAAAATAAGCGCGACCAGTGAAAAATGTTCGTCAGAAAGGTGTACGAGAAAGAAAACGCGCTGGACCCAGAGAGACGCGGGCACGCAACAGGAATCGCAAAGACAGCGGTCTCAAGCTAAGAGTTCAGAACTGAGCAATGAGGCTGAGGACGGGGCGATAGACGAACGCCGGCCGGGCAATCAAAATGGAAGCCGGAACGATCGATAAGCTGAGAGAACAGGAAAACGGCGCAGGGAGAAGGGTTGTTGGAAGGGGCCTCCTGGTGGGAGGGGACGAGCAAACGCATCATCATAACCCCTAAGTAACAACATTGTCCCATCGAACTGTCTCAAGTGTAAGCGGGACCAAAAAGTTTCTGGCTGACGGGGCGAAAAGTTCAGCTGCCGCAGGAAACGTAAACTAAAGCTTTGGGATACTTCTAGGGGGGGCGAACGAATCACCATCCAAAAAAGCTGCGGGCTAACGGTTGTATCGCCGGAACGTGCGCAAACCCAAGGGGACGAAAAAAGGGAGAAGGGGGGACGGGGGACTGTCAGAAAGACAATACAAAATGGGAACCCTTTGATTGAATGAACCACAACAATATCTCGGATGGAATGCATACCCTAAAAAGGGGGGGGGTGTGGGGGGGGGGGTGAAGGTTGGTCGGACACGACAGACAAAAACCCCCCTAACAACGCTCCGCCAGTTACAAACAAAAACAGAGGGGGGAAAGGGGGCATACTCCGCAAGGAACACTGGCTCGAAGTTTAAAACCGGGAAGGGTCTCTCCAAACGACGAAGAATTGACGTTAGAGCATAGGCCGGAAGGGGAGTCTCCTGTTAATGATAAGCTGCAAATTTAGGAATAAAAGACATGTGGCGGTCAGGGAGACCGGGGTGCGGGCAAAGCGTAAACAAATGAAAAAATTGCATAGACGAATAGGGGAATCGCGATTCCGTCGGGAAAGAGGGTATATGTTGAGGCAGAAACTAAAGGGGAGAACGGGAACTATCGGTCATGCAGACTCTATATCTGCGGTCGACAGCAAAAATGACAGAGAAAAAGCAAATAGCGGGAGGGAGATCGAGGAATTGCTGAGAGGATGACAAAGTAATCCGGAGGGCGGCGAGCTTTCGAAGACAGGAGAAACATCGGGGTCCGCTCCACATAATAATCCCAAAGTGGGGAGACACAGGGGAGGGGGCACTCCGCCGAACGCGGCCGAAACCGGTGAATAGGGTTCTCCCTCGACACAAGTTATTCTCTTGACGGGCGTTCCTCGGCAGGGCCGGACCTAAGGAACTCACCAGCATAGGAAGATAAGAGATGGTCGGGGAAAGAGGGGGATAACAAAACCTCGGAACACACGGGAGAATAAAATGAAGTGATTATTAGGCGTTGTTACCGGCGCCTTGCGGCCCAGGGGGCAGACCACAAACTCGAAAAAAAAGTGAGGGAACGCCGAGCAAGATGTGGAAGTCAAGCCGATGTAGGAGAGGGGAACGTCAAGTTTAGCATCAAGATAGAAACAACACAACGGAGGGTATTGAAAGTGAGAATATTGAGCAGAATATCGAAAACCTTCACTCCCTAGGGCAGCAAACAGGGTAAATGAAAGGACTAAAAAGGGGGGCCTGGGGAGAAGGGGGGTGGGGGGGGTAATGGCAAGGAACGGAAGCAGAACGGCGCCGGGAACTACCATCCTCACGCAATCTGTTTTTGTCAATCGGGTCCCGGGGGGGGGCGTGCGTTTGCATAATCAGCACGCGATCATCGGAAAAAAAGAGCGCAGGGAGAGACTCGCATACGGAAGGCGGCGTCGCTATGCTGTGCGCAGCTTCATCATTCTAGCCCGGGGGCGTTAGAACCACGTGATTCAGCATAGAAGGCAGGGCGGGAGGCGCAAGAAGACAAGGAAAGGAGGGAACGAGGGGGAGTCGATCTGGTAGCTCCGGGTTCTTCGCGGCCGCGAACTGGAAGATCTGCTTAAGCTTGCAGGTGGCGAAAGAAGAGAGCAGTCGGGGATCAATCAAAAAAGCGAGCTCAAAGAAGCGGTACAAGACTCATTGGCTTTGTGACGAGACCCGTCCCGGGGTTGGAAAAGCCGATACTTGGGAAGGAGGACAGAGGGTGGCAGGGAAAAAAAGCATCAAGAGGAAGGGATGGCGAGCACCTCGGGTCGAAAGATGACGTGAAAGTGCAAAAAAAGGTGTGGGGGGAGCGTGCGCCTAAACACCATTTCATGAACAAGGCGAGAGAGATCGCTTAACCGACAAGCAATGGAGGGCACCGGAAACGACTGAGTCAGTGCAGCAAAGAATATCGGACTCAGCTAAGTTTGGAACAGAACTTTGCGAGAGTATGGATGAGCGAACTGCAATGGAAAACGACCATCTGTCTCCTGACCAAAGTGGGGGGAGAAGGGCGGGGAATGGGGGGAGGGGGTCGTAAGTTGGGGGACCGGTGCCTTGTCACCGCCAACAAAACCGCCTAAACCAAAACAGCCAACCAAAAAAAAAGGGGGGGGAAAGGAGGAGAACCGAAAGAGGCGCTTGTGGATACGCAAAAGGGGAACACCTGTTTGTGCAAGGAGTGCAATGTACCCCCCCAACCAAAAAACACCCAAAGCAAAAAAAAGCCGGGACGCGAAAATAAGGGCCAAGGAGGGAGAAAGCCAAGGATGTGGAAGGTATGCGCCGGCTCAGGTAAAGTTTGCAGAAAACCGACAACTTGGCGGGTTTGGGAATAGTAGTCTCCAACCAGAAAATAGGGGTCGCCGGATGGGCGGAAGTCGCACAAAGTACCGCAGAACGGCCAGCCAGCAGTTGTGCTTGCGATCTATAAACGAGCCGTTACGACAAAATGATGACGGTGACGTCTTCGGGCGTGCAAAAAGAAAATGCGAACGAAGAGTCGGAAGGGGGAGAAGACACACAGCGGAAAGGAAAGGGCGAGGGAAGAAGGACCCTGCAATAAGGGGGGCTGATAACGACCGTCGCTAGTTCCGTCAGAGGAGTTGGCAATCGGACGAGACAAGAAAGGTGACAAGGAATTGGGGGTCGGGAGAAGATGAAGGGGTATCACGCTACCGAAACAAGGATAGGGCTTCACCCGGGCGATCCTTCCTTGCAGGAACGACAAGTTTAAAAACGGTAAGGAAGAGGAAGAAAACAACAGGTGAGAGGTCGAGCGTTTTCCAAGCAAAAAATATCTAGCGGGGCGTGGGGGGGGGGCGTGGTTAAACGCGCGACGGAAAAAAAAGGGGGGGCAAAAATAGCGGGATTCGCGGGTCGAACCTCGTCGCTCCCAAGAGGGAAAGACTTATATGGTCTTGGGACACCAAGGGAAATGGAAGAACGATAAGGTCGGGACGGGGGCCGAGACACGATAACAAATTGTGCCTTGCCTCGACACATCAGGAAAGTATCTGGCGCCGTCCGAGGGGGCAAGTGGACGAACGCGGCGCGAAAGCGCTGCGAGGGAGGATCGGACTGCGAGAAACTCGAGGGGGAAGGGAGAAGGCCGAATATGAAAGGGAACAAGGACAGGAGTGTTGACAAGGGTGTCTGCAGCGACGAGAAGGATGTGTCAAAGGGGTAACCGCCAACAAAAAAGATATTGGAAAGATTGTCCGAAAGGTTTCTAGAGTTTCGGAAGAAAGAATAGATAGGGACACGAAGAGCGACGGAGCGCAGATCGGACGGCCAAAAAACGTGAAGCAGGCACGGGCGAGAGGGGCGGTCAATGGACGTCTAATGGGCTCGGTATCAGTAGATATTTAATGCACGCCATAAGCACCAAATCGGAAAGGAGATAATAGAAGAGGGCCGAGCCGACGAGAGGAGCGAGCTGGATGGAGGGTATCAAGCAAGCCCAATGTAGAGCGTGACCGTAGGAGCAAGAGAGAACTTTCAAAAGCACGGTCGGGCACGAACCGGCGTGTCTAGAAAAAAAAAGGCTTGCGACGAGGGAGCGGACGAATGAAAGGCACCTCGCTGCCGAACCTGATCGGCCAGAGGGTTTAGAAGTGCCACGGCTTAAAATCGTGAAGCAAGACCGAAGAGAAAAAAGATATCGATAGACGGAGGCGGCAAAAAGTCGCGGCCAAAGAATAAGGATGGAAGGCGTCCCGGAGATCTGGGAAAAAAAGGTCGGGATTGCGAAGAGGGAACAAGTCCCGATTGGCGAAAAGCTCGGGAGAAAAAAGCCGTGCGCCCGGAAAAGGACATGAGGGTTTGGGAAGAGCTAAGTAAAACGGTTGGAGTCGCTTTATCCATGATCAGAGAAGGGCGTGTCTGGGCACGTAAATGCTGGCTAAACGACAAGGGCAGCAGCGGGAAGATGAAGTTAAAGAAACATCGGAAAAAGGTCCTGGCGCACAAAAACCAAAATCTCGCACAACAACATGGGAGATAGGGAAAAGTCTATAAGTATTTAAACAATCAGCCGCGGTCGGGACTGGGAAAAAGCACCATGCCGAGGAGGGAAGGAAGAAGAACAGACGAGTTCAGGAAAAGGAGAGGACCGCAACATTTACGCTACCGTGCAGGTCAACATAAGCAATAGCGGCCACCATGGGCTTCTCCCCGCCTAGAACAACCACTGCATCGTGTCAAAAAAAAGGCGGACGTGAGCGTTCAGACAAAGTAAGGGGCATGGCCGCGGGAAAAATCCAGGTAGTAGCAAGCAGATCAGGCAGCAAGACGAGCGTCCGGAGACGGCGCTGAGAAAGATCGCAGAAAAGCACTGTAAAATATCTCGTCCAACAAGATGCATCGAGGAAGCACCGCAGGCCCGAAGAAGGTCTTCGAAAAATAGATACGTCTCGAACGGAATGGAAATACTGTATACAAAAGGGATGAGGAGGGCCTACAGTGCCCGAGCCGTGGGGATCCAGGAATACAGAAATCCAGGGAGGCAATACTTGCAGCGCGACAGAAAAGCCGGGCGAAGCCGGAAATAACTCGTCGATGGATAGAGGGCAGTTGAGGAAGTAGAGCTCTGCGAAGGTATTGGATAAAGGCAGTCAAACCTGAAGTGCGCCCAGGGTAGAAACTACCTCAAGTCCGCTGCGAAAGGCTGAATAAGATGCGAAGGGTCAGCCCAGCGAGAATCACGTGAGAAAAAAAAAAGGAGAGAGGAGGACGACAAGTTAGGGAAGGGAACAGAGAGAGCAGGGACGGGGAGGGGATACAATCTATCAAATATCTCCTTGGTTGTTTCGTTTCCACATGTGAAACACACAGAGCCGCCTAGCAGAAACGTGTAAATGAAAAAGGAAGCACGGAAGAACATAATTCCGGGAAGGAAACACCTTCCCAAGGACGTTGCAAGAGTCTCCTTCAAAACGCGGAACCGGTAAGAACAAAAAGCCGAGTCGCACATCTAGAAGGAGGGTACGGCTCCAGGCCTTCGATGTCAAGCGGAGTGCGGAGGAAATCTCCGCACACATGAGCCGTGGCGGAGAATACGGCTAGCCTGAAAAGGGAGGGATGCACAAGCGCTTTGAGGGTTTAGAACTATAAAGCTCGTTAGTGAAAGAAAGGTGCCAAAAAGGGGACCGGCCGCAAGAATGGAGAGGAACTGCAAAAAGGAGGAAGAGCGAATAAACTACGGGAAACTATACGAACAAGAGGTATAACAAAACAAAAGAGAAGGGAGACAAATCGGTTCGGGGTCAACTGCAAAATAGAAGAAAACTCAGATGAGGGGAAACAAAACAACTCACGGGTCGAACAGGGGAGGAAAAGATCGGCGGGAACAGAACGCGGAGAAAAGGACGAAGCATCGGACCAAAATTAGATGGCACCGTGGAAGCGGGCTGGAACCTGATAGAACACCTAAATAAGAACCTCGGGGAGAGAAACTGCAGGTCGAAGAGTCTGGAAATACAAAAGAGAAAAAGCACCCGAACGGATGGTCCGGGGCCAGTGTGATACAAAGGACGAGGCAGGAAGACAATGCAGAATCCCCTCAAAAACTAAGATCACTTGGAAACCAGCGAAATAACGAAGAACAGCGAGGAGGCTGTCATCACAACGATGGGCGAGACAGAGCGAGTGCGGAAGGACTTCCAATGCAACGAAAATACGCTGGGGGAATAGCCGAGATGATGGATACCAATCACCGCAACAGTACATCAGGGACAGGGGAACGCAAATGGCGACGAGAACGGCGCAAATCAAGGGGGAGGGACCTCACACGACCGGTACTGTCGAGCGGGGATAAAGAGAAAAAAAAGTGTCAGGAGGCAATCCCAAAAGTTAAAGGGGTGGACAAACTATAAATAATTTAGGGGGGAGCAAAACGCCGGGATACAAATCAAATGCGGCGCACCGAGACCCCTGGGTAGAAAGGGGGGGGAAAAAAAAGGGTTTATGGGGGGGGTCGGGGTGGGGGAAACGGCCCTTTTCACAAACCAACGACCAACCTCCCCAGCAGCGCAGACAACAAGGGGGAGGGGGAAAGATTGGTTGGAAAACGCAGGCAGCTCGCTCACCAAATCTCAAGTCAGGCTCAAAAACTGAAAAGGGAGGAAAATCTAAAGCACAAACAAGCACGAAAAGAGGTGAACCGTCGGAGAGGCAGGGCCGGCCAATGTTACACAAGGTCGCAAAAAAACCTTGTTCGGGTGTCGGTAGGGTGGAAGACCGCAAACAGGATGCGCAAGGATCGGGGGAGCGACCAGAGTATGACGCAAAAAGTCCCGATCGCGTGTGAAGTGATCAGAAAACGGGGGCAGAAAAGAGGTCAAGTACAAAAAGACCCGTCAGCCGACCACAAACATACGGAAAAAGAAGACGACAGGACTAAGGGGGAGGAAGCATGAGAGCGGCGTGGGATCTGGTCAATAATGCTTCTCAAGGAACTAAATCTATAGAAAAGCCGAGGGGGGCTCATGGCAAGTGAAAAAGGAAGAGTCAAGCAGTAAAGGAGCTCATAAGAGGGGTCGCCCAATCGTACAAACATCTAGGAACGGGGGGGACGACCGGAAGCAGTACGCGCGCGCGACAACAGGTGAATTAAATCCAAAAAACGTGAGGCGGGCTATGGAAGGAAGAACGTTCAATGAGGAAACAAGGAGCCTACAGCAAAGGGAAGCGCCACGCATAGGGGGAGATGAAGAGGTCAATCGCTGGACAGAAACGCGGCAGGGAAACGCAGGGAAAGAACCCATGAAGGAGGGGATGGTCAGGAATAAGGGAAGTTGCGGACGAGCAGCGACACCAACGCCACTACCTGACAAACAGGAGAAAGAAGAAAGAGCCGTTCATTAATTGGACTGGAAGAGTAGGAGCGACGTGGGTCGAGATTTATCATCAAATGAATCTCGACAAAACACAGAAAGTACAGAAGGAGATGGGGATGCTAAATGTCAAACGGACGAAAAAAAAAAAAGAAAAAAAAGGAAAAAAAAAAAAAAAAAGGGAAAGAAAAAGAGAAGAAAAGAAGAAAGGAGGAAAAAAAAAAAAGAAGAAAAAGGGAAAAGAAAGAGAGGACTATATGGCTACACATTCAAACTCAGAGACGTCTCGGGCTCCGATGCAGGTTGGCTCGTTTTAACGCCTGCTCGCCGCAAGGCCGGAAAGGACGAGACAAACTAACCAAGATGGGTGTAGGTGCTCAAAAAGGATACCGGACCGCGTGCTTTCCAAGGCGATAAGTAGAGAGAATCGCGATAGAGACTCGCAGGACTCGTCTGCTTAAGAATGAGAAGGAATCGGAGCCCATGACGAGGACAAGAAAAGACCATACACGGTTACTTTGCTACACCGTGATTCGAGCATTCGAGCTAGGAAAGTCGAACAACGGCCGATGGACGAGGGAAGGGAGCTTCGCTCTGTTGAAACGGGAATCCTTTCCGTCCGGTAGCGGGACACCGGAAGAAAGGCCTTGACGAAGTCACACTGCGGGAGAGCAGGCAGATAGACGCATGATACGCAAGATCGCCGACATTCTCACAAGGTAAAGGAGGGATAGCTGAAACAAGTACCGTCCGGAACAATTGAGACGGATAGTATTCAAGAAATAAACATAAGAAGGGGCTGAAAGATCGCAAGCGCGAGGGTGCTAAAACCTATCAGGGAGGGCGAGCAAAAAAAAGATGAAAACCAAGCGGCAATTTGAGGACGAGTCGCCGACTCACCACCAAGGATCGAGAGAAAGAAAGGAAAAAGCTGGAATTAATCCTGAAACGCGTAGCTGAAGAAAGACATCGAAAAACTGCGGAACAAAGAAGGCTCAGAAGTTGTAGGACAACTTGCTAGGAACAGGGGAGGGGGTATGAATCGCAGTAGAGGGAAAACTCCCGTCGGGCTCATCCCCACCTTGTTGTAGGGGCTGGGGGGGGGTCCTGTAGGGAAACAAGTGCACTATGAAAAAAAACAAGAACGAACGAAAACCAGCGGGACAGACAGACAAAAAAGAAAAGAAACAAGGGGAGTGACTGGACACCTGTGAGGTAAAGGCGCGAGGGGTTGCCGAACAACGGGGGGGGGGTAAAATAAGTCGGTGGGTGAGGGAGGTCGTTCAACTGCCAAGAACCACACGAGGACGAAGGAAGCCGGCGGTAAAGCCATATTGTATAGCACTCAAAAGTCAGGGAGAAAATTTGGACTGCGAAGGCATATGGTCTGGGAACTAGAAGGTGTTGTGGCGTAAACCCACATATGGGGGGTCGTGAAATGAACATCAAAGTACAAGGAGCAACTTCCGCCGGTCGCCGTTAAAACTGCAAAAAACGGTGTTAAATAAAGCCATAAAAGGCGCAAACTGGTAAACGAGGGAAAAAAAATTGAACGAAATGTGGAGGCACCGCTACTCTAAAAGAAGGAAAATCATCGGCCCTCCAAAAAAAGGTACCAAAAAAAAAAACGCTGAGGGTGAGACTCTAACAAAATAAGCAGAGGAGCAACGCAGTCCATTGACAGGAAGGAAAGGGGAGGATGTAAACAAAAGGGAGCAGAGCGGTGGCCATCTAGTTGGGGGAAAGGGAAAATGAATAGGGGAAATGCGCGGAAGAACTCCGATAGGCAGGGCTAGCACCAACGATGCATCCAAGGGACGGAACCAAAGCGCATTTTTATGCCGTAAAAGGTAAAGTCGGGGGAGGGGGAAAAAAAAAACAGTGTCGAATCTCATGAAGTAAAAAAATGGTATAGGTGAAAAAGTGGATCGGAGGGGGAAAAATACGGGTGTAAGTCGACCGAACGACCGTCGGCGTCAAGAAAAAAAGAACTCCGGAAAAGCGGAAAGCCAGGGCCAAATCAGGGAAGAAGTTATAATGGTTCGAACCCGAGGAATGGGAAAATCCGATGTCGACAAGTCGCGATCGAACGAGGGTGAGGTGGTTCTTCGGGGATGGGCGAGCGAAAACACGAGCTGGACCTCAAAGGAGAAGACGGACTCGGTCTCGGAACTCTTAACAGAAAAAAAAAAAGAGAGGGTGTCGGAGATCTCAAACAGGGGGACAGGAAAACGAACTGGGGGTGATGCACGACATATGCTTAGACTTTCCAGGTTGAAGGGACATCACAGCAACGTGGGAAGAGCCGATTTGTGGTTGGGCCTGGTGTACAAGCGAAAAAACCTATTTAGAAGAGGAACGCGCAAAATAGGGGTCAAAAGGGTTAGAGAAAAAGGAATCGGTCGGCGAACAAACAGAGAAAAAACACGGGGCGACAAAGGGTGGGGGATCTTACCTAAAAGGACAGCCGCTGGGCGGTAGGGGTATCCTTGCTGAAAAGAAAAAAAGCAAAGAAGGGCAAAGGACAGTCCTTAACGGGAGCCAGGAAATAAAAAGCAGGAGAGGGGATGAAGACAGGGGAAGACTCACGACGTCTTGAGGGACGCTTCACCGAAAAGAAGCGGGGCGGTAGAGAAGTAGCATCAAAATGGACGGAAAGGCGGCAAAAAGGATCGGGAAAGTCCGGGTTCGAAATTCTTGTGGTCGACATGATTACAGTCTGAGAAAGGCTATGAGTCCCCTTTGCTTGGCAGGCGTCCAGAGCTGAAAGACGAAGCGATAGAAAATCGACAGAAACTCGGAACGCTAAGAAGGGCCGAATGCAACGGAGAGCGGCGGGACGGAAGGCCAAGCGGCGGATGTTCCATGAGGAAGGAAATACAGAAAATTGACGTAAACGGCACTTCAGGAAAAGAGAGAAGAGGGGAAACCGGAAGCACAGGGGTTTGAGCTAGGTCAAGCGAAGAAAACAAACTGGAGTCAGAGTGGAAAAAGGGGAGTGATGAAAGTCCCAGAAGGGGAACAGTGCGGAAGGGCCCTCAGCACGACCTGATTAAAGATAAAAAAGGAAAAAATCGGCCAGGTCCTTGGACTAAATACGCGGAGACAGAAAAGACAAACACGGGGGAGAAAATAGAGTAGGGGTCCGCTTTAACAACAAGGGAGTCCATAGGACAGGAGTTCATACAGACGATGCAGCGGAGCAAAATCAAACTAGTGAAGGCGAGCCCGCATCTAAAGTATCAAAGCGCGGCCAAAGGTTCTGCAGAGAAGGGAAGAGGGCACCCCAAATTCATGAGTCCAGCAGAAGGCGCTTGCGCCGTAGAGGTGAACCGGGGAAGAAAAATAAGAGGAGGACGAAGCAGGCAGAGCGCCGCAGGCTCCGAACGGCCGCACGCGGTACGCGCGCTAAGATGAAATGCAACAATATCGTCGCTCGCAAGGGGCACCTCTGCCCTACTCCTTAAGCAAAATGATCTCGCCTTCAAGAGCAGAAGAGTGGGAATCGGCACAAAAAAGGGGAAAAAGAGAACAGGGAACGCCGTGGCAGACAACTCTACCTTGACTACGAAGAAAGAGAAAAAAGGATTCCTTTCGACGACTCAACTCGGCGTGAAAGCTCGCCAGTGAGCTAACACAAAAATAAAGAGAGAGGGAAAGGGTGATGCAAACAACCAAACCTATCATCGAAAAACCCGCAGGGGCCGGAAAAGATGAGCCGTCATCCGTACAAAGGCGATAGAACATGCAAAAAAAAACAGCCTCCACCGAGAGAACGGTCTAGCTGTTCTCAAGGGAATAGGGGGAGGGATGCCAGGGGGAACATCTAAAGCGAGTAGGAAAAGAATTAGGAAGTGAAAATATCTGACAGGGTGGGCTTGTTCCACCTTGCCAAAAGGCCGAAAGGCTCGACACAAAAGGTAAACACGGAGGCCCATATTTAGGCGAACCCGGTCAAAAGCAGCGGCGATATACAAGAAAAATACACAGATGCGCGCGGAGGTCGGAAAAGTTCGCCCCAACTGCCAGTCAAACTAAAAAGGTTAGCGTGCGAGAAAAAGCATCTACCGACAGGAAAAGGGGGGAGATAGACAATACGAAAATCGGGGCCAAGGCAAAACAAAGAAACTGAAAGTTCGACGAAAACGTATCAGCGTAACAATATAAAAAAAACTATGGGACGCAAGTGCCAGGGGGGAGGAGGAGAAAACAGCCGGCAGAGTAGAAAACAGGAAAAAAGTTCAATGACGAGGAGCTATAAAAGAACAGAAAAAACAGAAAAAAAAGAAAGAAAGGAGGAAAAAAAAAACAGCAGAAAACAAAAACAGGAAGTCAAAAAAACAAGGGGAAACAGAAAAAAAAAAAAAAAGGGAGGGGGGGAACACTTCAAAGAAGGCACTCGAAACGCCAGAACAGAGGGAAGAGGAGAGGAGGGGGAAAGAAGAGGAACGTCTGAGACGGTAGGGGTAAACGTAGAAAGGAAAAGGAAAGAAGGAGGAAGAAAGAGAAGAAGAAGAATTGGAAGAAGAGGAGAAAAGAAAAGTGGAAAGAAGAGGAGGAGTGGTGGGAGTGAAAAAAGAGAAGGAAAAAAGAAAGGGGAAGAAGAAAAGGGATAATCTAGGAGGTAGGAAGGGAAGATAGGAAGGGGAAGAGAGAAATAAAAAGGAGGAAGGGGGAAAAGGAGAGGAAGAGAGGAAGAGAAAGAGAAAAAGAGGAAGGAGGGAGGAAGAAGAGAGAAGAGAAGGGGAAAAATAAAGAAGGGGAAAAGAAAGAGAAGGGGAAGGGGAAAAAGAAGGGGAAAAAGGTGGAGAATGAGAAGGGATGGGGAGAGATAAAATAAAAGAAGGGAGGAAAGGAAAAGGGGGGAGAAGGGGGAAAAAAAAGAAAAAAAAGAGAAGGAAAAAGAAGGAAGGGGGAAGAAAAAAGAGAGGAGGGGAGAAGCAAAAGAGGAAGAGGGAAAAAAGAGGAAGGGGGGGGGGGAGAGAAAAAGGGGGAGCACGAAGAAGGGAGGAGGAGAGAAGAGAGAAGGGGGGAGAGAGGGGGGGAAGAGGGGGTGGGAGGGTGGGGGAACAGGGGGGAGGGGGGAAGAGAAGTGCGCGAGAAGGAAAAGAAAAAAGAAAGGAAGAGGAAGAAGGGAGAGGGGGGTCAGGGGGGAGAAGAGAGAAGAAAGGGGAGGAAAAAGAGGGGCAAGGAAAAGAAAAGGGGGGAGGGAGGGGGGGGGGGGGGGAATAAAGGGGGGGGGGGGTGGGGGGGGGGGGGAAAAAAAAGGAAAAAAAAAAAAGGGAGAAGGTAGAAAGGAGAAACGAAGGAGGAAAGGGGGACGAGAGGGGGAAAAAAGGGAGGAAAAAAGAAGAAAGGGGGGAGATAAGGAAAACAGGGAAAAGAAAAGGAGGGGGGGGGGGGGAGAGAGGGGGGAGGAGGGGGGGAAAAGAACAAAGAAAGGGAGGAGGGGGAGGAGGGGGAAAAAAAAAAAAGAGGAGAAATAAGGAAGGGGGAGAAGGGAAAAAAGGAGAAGGGGGAAGGGAAAAGAGGAAAGGGAAAGGAGGAAGGGAAGGGGAGGGGAAGGAAAAAAAAGAAGGAGGGAAGGGGGGGGGAAAGGGGGGGGGAAGAGAAGGAAGAAGGAGAAGGAAGAGAGGGAGGGAGGGGGAAGAAGGGGGAGGGGAGGGGGAAGAGGGAGGGAAAAGAGAAAGGGGGAGGGGGGAAAAAAAAGGGTGAAGAGGAGGGAAAAAGAAAGAAAAAAGAGAAAAGGGGAAAGAAAGAAGAAGAAAAAGGAGAGGAAAAGGAGAGCGAGGGGGGGGAGAGAATAGAGGGAGAGAAAAGAGGGGACGATAGAAGAAAGGGAAGAGGAAAAGGGGAGGGAAAAGAGAGAGGGGAGGAGGGGGCAGGGAGAGGGGAAAAATGGAAGGGGGAAAAAATTAAAAGGGGAGGGAAGGGGGGGGAGGAGGAAAGAGGGGGGGAAAAGGAAAGTGAGGAAGTAGTAAAAAAAAAGGGGGAAAAAAAAGAAGGGGAAAGAAGGGAAGAAAGAGGAGGAGAAAAAAGAAAGGGAAAAGGGGAAAAGAAGGAAGAAAGGAAGGGAGAATAAGGGGGGGGGAAGTAGGAAAGAAGAAAGGATGAGAGAAAAGAAGAGGAAGGAAAAGAAAAAAAGAAAAGGGGGAGGAGGGGAAGAAGAAAAAGAAGGGGGGGAAAAGGAGGAAAGAAAGAAAGAGGGGAAAGAGGAGGTGAGGGAAAAAAAAAAGAAAAAGGATGTTGGGAAAGAAAAGAGAGGGAAAAAAGACGAAAGGGGGGAGAAAGGAAGAGAAAAAAAAAATAAAAGAAAGGGAAGAGGAGAAGGAAGGGGGGAGAAAGGAGAAGGGAAGGGAAGGGGAAAAGAGAAAGGGGAAAAGGGAGGGGGGGGGGAAGAAGTAGAGAGGAAAGTAGGGGAAGGAAAAGGGGAAAAAGAAAAAAAATAAAAGAAGAGAGGAGGAGAGGAGAGAAAAGGGATAGAGAGGGAAAAGAAAGAAAAAAAGGGGGGGGGGAAAAAAGGAAGGGCAGGGAGAAGGGAGGAAAAGAGTAAGAGGAGGGGAGGTGAGGAAGAATGACACGAAAAAAAAGCAAAGAAACGAGGAAGAGAGAAAAGGAAGAGGAGAAAGAGAAGGAAGGGGAGAAGGGAAGGAAGAGTGTGAGGGGGGTGGGGAAAAAAAAGAAGAAAAAGGGGGGGAGAGGGGGGGATAAGATGACGAAGGAAAAGGGAAAAAGAGAAGGGGAGGAGAGAGGAAAAGGAAAAGGGGGGGGAGGAGGGAAGGAGGGGGGGAAAAAAGATAGGGAGGAAGGAAAGGGGAGAAAGAGGGGAACGAGGGAGGAGAAGAAGGAAACAAAAGGAGGAAAAAAAGGAGGAGAGGAGGAGAAGGGGGAAAAAAAGGACAGGGGGGGAAGGGAAGGAGAAGGGGGAGAGGGGGGTGGGGAAAGGAAAGAAAGGAAGGGGGGGGAAAGAGAAAAGAAAAAAAAAGGAAGAAAAGAGGGGGGAAAAGGGAGAAGAAAGAAAAAGGGGAGAAAAGGAAGAAGAAGAAAAAAAGGGGGGGAAGAAAAAGAAAGGAAGAGGGAGAAGAGAGGAGGAGAAAGGGGAAGAAAGGGAGGAAGGAAAGAGGAGGGGGTAAGAGGGGGGAGGGGGGAAAAGGAAGAGGGAGGGGAAAAAGAGGGAGGAGAGAGAAGGGGAGGGGGGGGGAAAGAGGAGGGGAAAAAGGAATAAGAAAGGAAAAAAAGGGGGAATAAAAGGGGGGGGGGGGAGGGAAGAAAAAAAAAAAAAGAGGGACCGAACAGAGGAAAAAGTCCTGTAACGTAGAGCCCTGAGTACAAACGAAAATAGAAAAGATATTAACGTGAAGCCAAAAAGAGCAGGATATAAGACGAAATCTCTTTGCATCTGCATACATAAAGAACAGGGTGGCATCGAGGCAGAGCGGAGGGGGAAAAGAGAGGGAAAATAATTAAAGCACAAGAAAAGGATCGTATCCACCTTAATTCAAATAATGGATGAAAAAAACCAGGAAAAACATGGCCGGCAATGAAACGGAGGCTAGGAAGAAGCTGCAGACGGCAACATGCATGGTCAGGGCCTAGTGGTGGGAGAAAATTGACGAACATATCGCTATATGTGAGGCGCCGGCTTAAAAAAACACGTAAGAGAACGCAAAAATCGGGAAAAGAGCGAAGGCCGGAGCAAAAGTGAGGGTTCTGCGAAGCGGACTTTCGCCATGAAGAAAGGAGACTACGAAAAAGGGAAGAAGACGGAAACGATTGACAGGGAAAAAAGGGAAAAATAAACCAGAGAGCAGCCCTTCACAAATCTGTTATAAAAATAAAAAGACGAAGAGAAACACTGATCAAATGCCCATGAAAAAGAAAAGGGAAGCCATCTACATAAATCCCAGTAGCGGAGGAAATTGACGTTCAAGACCGAAACAAAAAGAATGAGGTGGAGGATGAACACGATGTTGTGAATTTATGACACAGAGAAAGAATCTCGCGCGACGGCCCTCACCCTTAGTGGGTTTTGGGGGGGGGTCGGGATGTGGGTGGCTGAAAGGGGAAGGAAAAAAAACTAGAACACCCGACCAAAAAACCGCCCACAAAAAAGATTGGGAGAAAATGGAACAACTCTTTTTAAAAAGAAAGAGCGAGAAAATCTCAAGATGACGGAGACAAAGAAAGAAGAGTACGAAGAATCAGAACGGGGGAAGGTTGTGCAGCATAATGCGGTAAACAGAGGAAAAAGGGGCAAAAGGAAAAATTAGTGAAGGCCAAGGGAGGGGAGAAGGGGACGGGAACAGCAAAAAAGCGGGTCAGTTCTATCTCGAAGATCGCCAGCAAGAAAGGAATAAAAAGGGGGGAATTGTAGAAGGAAATCAAAAAGTGAAAATCTAACCCCTGAGACCGAAATAATCGGCCAAACATCCCAGACAATCTCTTCTATATAGACTGTTAAGACATGAGGAGTACTGGGTTGGTCTAATAGGATAAAGAGGATGAGAATGGGCGCGAGGAAGAATTACGAGTTTGCTCGAACAGGTAGCAGCGGGGGACATTACCTTAAACTCTAAACACCAATCACATCTTCAGAGACGGTGACTACCTAATGCGAGAATCCTAAGGAGGAAATGGGATGGAGAATGACAACCCGTGATAACTCGGGAGCTGACAACTTGGGCCTTGCTGATCAACGACAGGCCTACCTCACCGACTAATGTTAAGATACTCAATGATTGGAAGTAGGGGAAGCAAAAGCAAAGAGAAAGAACTCGAGTGATAAACAGGGGGGAGGATATTGGACTTAGCCGCGGATAAAAAACATTCATCCCCCCTTACGCTACATGTCTTCCAAAGGGTAGAGAGTGGAACGATAAAATTAGCATAAAACGAAAAGGTCTCAAACCAACAAAAAATGAGGAGAAGATAGAGAGTTGGATAAATCTCGACACGGGAATAGGGGTTTCAGAAATCATGTCGGCGTCCTCGCTCAGCTTTGGCAGGAGCTAGGTTTATGCCAGGACGCGCCGCCCACGAACGAACAAGGACAAAAACGAAACAATAAAAGAAGGTTATGTCTCAAGAGAGGAGAAAGAGGGCACGAGGGTCCTCGAAGAAGATACGCGATCTCCCCTAGGCGCGGCAGGAGTGGTGAAAAGAAGGAAAGAAGTCAAAGAAGAACGAGGACTGGATAAGAAAGTAAGGGGGTCGAAAGGAAAGACGGACAACAGGAGTTTCAGCAAACTGAATAATTCGAAATAGAAAAAGAAAAAGGAAGTGAACGGTCAGGAGCGAAGGATCCTACAAGATAACCCTTTCCAGCGTCCGGATGGCAGATGCGGGGTCGAGATAACCCTAGTCGCTCAACCAAAAATCCGTGCATAGCTGCGGGATCGCTAGCAGTCCGGAGGGGCTGGAAAATAGGCGTGGAAGGAGGAATACGAGGGGGAGGAGGGAAAAGGAGAAAATGAACGGACTATTACTAGATAGGCATGAGGAATTGAGAGAAAAATCTTCAAATCAGCTTAAGGGAACTGGCAACCGACCGCCACCAATGTACAATGAAAATTGGGAGAAGATAGGAATGGAAAAACACAGAAAACAAGGATCAGTCACTCTACGGAAAAGCGGGGCATTCAATGTCTTCTCAAGAAAGAGAAAAACGATAGGAGGGAAAGGGGGATAAAAGGGGACAAGACGAAGGACTAACCCGGCAATGAAGATCTAGCAGAGGGACGTGAAACGTGTCCTCCAAAAGAAGCCCACCGAACAAAAAAAAAAGGGTGGAGGTTGAGCGGCACAGTAGCGAGAGAGATGTGCAAAAAAGATTCAACTAAGAGGTCGTATTTGCCCCAAACGCATTAGCACGCGCATCCATTAGATTTGCGCAAGGGAATAGAGGCAGAGAAGGGGGAGAACCCGCCTTAGGGATGGGAGGTCGGGACAAGAGAACCCAAGCTATGTAAGAACCTTCCTGGAAGGCTCTAGCCGACTCACACACGTTGGGGTAGAGATAAGGAAGGAGCCTGGATACGAGGGGAACAGATGACTGTTGGAAGATGGCGGCGTCAAGAAAAGTGGAGTTCCTGTGCAGCACCGGGTAAAGCACCAGAAAAACTCAACCTCTTAGGTGCGGGACGGAAGCTGGAAAGATAAACAAACCGATTGTGCCGTTAGGATTTCCGCGAAAAAAATCAGCGTATCCTTCTAAAGCGTAGAAAGATGGAAAGTAGAATAGAACGAGGGATCAACTAAAGAACCAAATATGGCATCCGACAAAACGCTATGCTTCGAGGGGCCAGCATCGCGTTGAAAGGGAAAAAAGTCATCGTTGGAGTAAAAGAACCAAGAAAATGGAAGGGAGCGTATTGTAAAAAGGCTTATCTGCTGCTGGGCATTCTCTGAGAAAGTACTGTGCAAAGGAAGCGCCCTAAACAGATGGGACCCCAGCGTAAAAGGGAGATACTTTGATAAATGGTTGCAACGCAAGAGGAGGGTGAAGCCGTCTGAAAGGAAAAAAGCCGAAAGAGACAGATGAGTAATGTTGAGGTAGATGCGAGAGAAGGAAAGAGGGACCTATGGCCGCGCCAATAGTTTGATCACCATCGTCCTTCGGAGATATAGTGTGGAGTCAGATGTTAAAAGAGAGGGAAGGGGTGAACGGGACATTGGGAAAGTATGTTTAAATAAAAGGGGACGGAAACCCGGCGATGTGTAAATTGGACCTCCACAAACATTGAAACTATTGTACGACCGTTTTGAGAAAAAAAAAAAAGTACGGAGCAGCATCGAGCCGAAGACGAGAGACAACATCGGGAGACGGGAGGGAGAAAGGGGGGCGAAGCCCTCGGCCAAGTCTGCGGGAGAACTCCTGGTCTATACTCCTGGGAGTTGCCGCATCGACAGCCGTCGCGAGAGATAGAAACATGCTAGAGACAAAAAAAAAAGGAGGGCTGAGGGGGGGAAACCAGCAAGTGGCAGGTGCTATCAACGAGAAAATGAGCGGGGTGGAACTGCTGGGGAAGCAAGTGGATAAACAAGGGAGGGTATCCGATGAGAGCAGAAGAAAAGAGCATGCCGCCGAACTTGCATGACAGGCCGCTTGCGACCCTCGGAACGCCGCCCGATCTGCCAAAGACTCTCTCAAGGGGAAAAATAATCAACGAAAAGAAAGGGAAAGCAGGCCGGGGGAGAGGAAACTGGCGGCTCAAAGAATCCGATCTTAGGAGGAGTCCATCCCTAATGAACGCCCCGGCCGCCATCGCCATAGCGTGGTTTGGGTGTCTAAAGAGGAGAAGAAAAAAGGGGGGAAAAAGGAAAGAAAGGTTCAGAGGCTCTTAAAAAGTTAAACCTGAGATCCTCAAGCGTTCTTTATAGGACAATCGACAGTCCTGAGAAATACCCGGAGGAGCAAAGAGAGTATAAAAAAAAGGGATAGAGAAGAGAGGGGCGAAAAGAATGCGAGGAAGAGAAAGGGAAAGAGCGTACCTAATAAAGCGGAGTAGACCCGCAAGTGAAAATCTACCGTGGCATCTGATGGAGTCACAGGATCAAAAGGTGGGACGGACAAGCTCAAAGACAAAAAAAGGAAGTCAAGGACGCACAGGCTGGAAACGCAGAGGGAGGAGGATCCGAAAAGAGAGTACCTCCGGATTCGATCGAGAAGAAAAGACGCAGAGAAGAAAAGTGCGATCGGAAAAGTAGGACGAGAGATGCAAAGACGCGGCGGCGAGGTTGCAAAAAGAAAAAGGAAACAAAGGAGAAGTGACTCGACCGTCTATGTATCGACAAAACCTTGGAAGACAAAAATCAGATAAGGAGGAGACGGAAGCAAAAAGCAGCTAAGGGGGGATACTCGATCAAAGGGAAGACGTCCAGAAACAGCAATTCGGCTCGGATCTCAAACGGGGACTGACCCTAGAACTCCAGACGGGAGTAACTAGGAGGGGCAGCAAAAAAGGAAGGAGGCAAAAAAAATCGAGCCGGGGCGGAAGGGAAAAAAACTTCTGAGGACTCGGCATGCTCGACCACATAAACACCATGGTCGGTAGGGGAAGAGAACGTGATGCCGGAAAACAAACCCTGCGGTAGAAGAGGGGGGAAAGGTTTAGGCGGCCAAAGATGCCACAACATCAGAGCCACTCAGAAGAACGGAGGGGGAAAACGAGCAAACCTATCCTCATGTCGAACTTCCCTCGTTAACAATGCTCGAAGGGAGGGTTCGCGGGAGGAGGAACACGAAAAGGACGAGGACCAAGCGAAAAAGTGTTCGAAATCGAGAGCCGCCACATTTCCGCTGAGCAGAGGCGACCTCTATTTAGGTCACCAGCAAAGCTAGGTTCGACTAGAAAGATCACGTTGAAAAAAGATGGAAAAAGGGAGCAGAGGGGAAGATGAAGAGCAAAGACGCGCGCGCTACACTGCCGGCTACTCTACCAGACGATCCAACGCCACAATCGAAATACATCACAGGCAAAAAGAAAGCAAAAGGAAAAGACCATGAAAGTCATGCCTTAAAAAGCCGAGGCAAGAATCGCTAAGGCGCTGCTGGAGGCAAAGTCAAGAAGAAAAGTTTCGAACACGATAGTATCGAAATGGAAAAAAGAAGGGGAACACACCAAAAGCGGAGGGCGACTCACGCTGTAGGACCGACACGGCGGGCGGTGGTTAAGGGAGAGGGAAGGAGAAATGGCCGAAAAAGAAAAAAGAGAAAACGTTCGGTCGGCGGAACTGGAAAAAAACAGGAAAGTTGATATGCCCGTACTGCAGCCAGAGGGAAGACACAACAGTGGACGGACTTAGAAAGGGGAAAAGGACTTGAAGCAAGGGAGAGAAATACGTACTGTACCGAATGCGCCTTCAGATTCCGCAATATCGCTGCGTGCGGCAATCCTGTCACTTAGAAAATCGCAAAAATGGATAGCAGGCGAAGGAAAAGCCTCGGTCAGAAGGGAAAAGGCAGAAAGATTAGTTCATACGTGGGTTTAGTAGCCGCGGAGCTAGGTGCTAAGAAAATAACAATGGGAGGGGAGGGGTGGTTGGTGGTCGGGTGGGAGAGGACACTGCACTGGGCACACTAAAACACCCGCCAGCAAAGCCCCCAGGGGGAGGACAACGGATATAAGGGTGGAAGGGACGAGAGCGAAATAAAAGAGAATTTCGGCAACGCTAAGGTGGAGAAGAAGTTTCCTGCTAGATGCATAACCGTGGTACGAAGGGACTCAGACAGTGGTTCGGAAGGGGGAGGAAAACGCGAAGGGGCCAAATCAGATCAGGGACACCAGAGGGAAAGGACAAAAACGGCTTAGGTCAAAAAAAACCCAATCAACTCACGGCAGATAAAAGAAACTCGAGGGCTCAAAAGAATCCAAAACTATGAGCAAATGGGCAGTAGAGCATCTGAACCTGCTCGCACGGAAAAGAAAAAGGCGAAGACCTGAGCAAAAACGACGAGAGAAACAACATCGATCCGCTCCAGCGAAAATTTAAACCTGTCTTGAGAAACGCGAGAGGAAAACAAGGTAGGGGAGAACCGTGTCCACAGGGGGGCGGTAGCGGTCCAAAATCACGATACAAAACCTCCAGGCAAGATCAGCGATTACGAGCTCGGAACATCACTCAGAACCGGAAAGATGGGGGGAGAGAACTAAACTATAAGTAAGGAGTGGGGGAGAACGGGGAATGAGAAATTGAGGGAGGAGCAGGCATACCTCGCCTCAAACTGATCAACGTGCATATGTTGCTGGCCATAAGCTTGACGTTGTGATATTAATA
>Ga0179593_1348340_pt1 | contig 22004 bp, 27 predicted proteins | sample CZODoug2_1_08_16_FD_185931 | JGI IMG/M metagenome (GOLD analysis project Ga0179593, IMG submission 185931) | Vadose zone soil fungal communities from Angelo Coast Range Reserve, California, USA - CZODoug2_1_08_16fungal (PacBio error correction) | ecosystem: Environmental > Terrestrial > Soil >...
GGGGAGGGAATTGTGGTGGGATATTGCTCTGATCGTCGCGGGGCTGTTCCGTAAAGCATAAAGAAGGACCGGGGAGCTCCTTAAAAAAAAGAGACTTGGTTCAAAGGCCGCGAGGCGCCGGGAACTTCAGTCCCAGGGCCTCGGGGGAAGGGGCTCAGGAAGTTCCTAAGGGGGAAGCTCAGAAAAAGGTCGATCGTATACTATGAGCACCCTGGCCGGCAAAGCACGAAACTGCTAACATCCGCAAACTGTTCGACTGTATCTGGGAAAGGATGGGAGTAAAGGGAAAAGGGGGGAAAGGGAATTCTCAACTTCGACGAGATTTGACTGTAGAGATGCTCTCTCGGGAGGAGAGTCTGAACGCAGCAACGACCGACATGGAGATGGCGCTTGATTAGTTTGCTAAGAGGTCCGGACAGCAATGGGAAAGAAACACTGCCTCACTGCTACCCCTTGTCCGAAAAGGGAGGGAGTGTCTAGTCCGCTTAATATCCCACTCTTCTCTCACGCCAAAAAAAAACAGATCGCCGGGAACAATATAAAAAAAACGGGGAGTTTGAAAGAAGAACTTAACAAAAGGGGGGAAAAAAACACCATTATGTTCAAGCCGTGACTCAAGGCTGTATGTCTAAAAAGTGCCGAAAGGAAAAAAGGGAGGGGAAAAACGAGGAAGGGGCTAGGGAAAAAAAAGCGAAAGTCTCTCGGAATTGGGAAGACTCGGCGACAGGACACGGCTGGGGCTTCGCGCTAAGTTCGTATACCTGTTGGGAGGTCCCGCAAAAGAAGTTATGAAGAAGAAAGAAACAGGACACTTAGGGAGAAGAGGTGTTAAGCTCCGGGCTCACGAGTCGCCGCCGTCTGATCAGTTACCAGGGAAAAAGAAACGGAGACTCGGATAGGTGGGCCAAGTCCGGCGCGCCGATGAAAAAGAGGTCTTGACTGGGGGAAGGGAGGGATTGGTAAATCTCGGTCGCGATGCGACGAATGGCACGAGGAGAAGTGAAGACGATCGGGGGGGACTTGTCTGCTCCGGATATAAGAAAAAGACTGCGTAGCCATCTTGAGGGGGAAAGGGGTGAGTGTTCTTACGTGTGCAATGCTGCATCGTGGAGGGGAAGGATTGATAAGTCTTGACGAATTAAATTTCAACACCTAAAAGAAAGGGGGGGGCTGGAAAAAAGAAGATGTTGGCCGAAGGGCAGGATGAAAAAAAAAGAACCAAGACAACGAAAGGCGCGGACAATCAATTCAAGAGCAAGGCACCATGAAGGAGGTGCCGAAGCATGAACGATCCTGCGAAGAGGGAAAAGAGAAAGATCACGGCAGAGAAAAGGGGTGGCATAAAAAGAGGGGGGCTCCATACGGAAAGCGGGGTAGAACTACAAAAGAGAGCCCGTGCGGCTCGACGGCGAGGAATTAAACACCTTGCCGTAGTAAGAGGTAAGATATCCCAACTGAGATCGCGTGCAAAAGGGAAGGAAATAGATTCAGCCTGTATCGGTGCCTTCTAATACTTCACCCCAAGCCGCGCCGCGCCAGCAGCAGCACACCGCAACAACCCATACAAAAAAGAGTGAGGAATGAAGAAAGGAAGGCTCAGAAGAGCAAAAAAAGTCCAAAGCGACTTCATGTTGCCGGAAAAAAAGCAGTGACCCGGCACCAATTCAGCACTCAAAGGTTCAGAAAAGGAACCGCTCGATCTATATGAAAAAAGAAAGAAAAGAGGGGAAAAGGCATCAAGGCAGTCGGCGTTGTGGCGTCAGGAAGAAGACTAAACTAAAAAAACAGCGCTTAAGGGGAGGGGGGGAGGTGCAGGGCAAGAGGAGGCAGTTAGGCCAAGAAAAAAAGAGGAGAGGGGGATGAAAAAGAAAACAATCCGGTAAAGAAAGCACCTTCTAATGAGGCGCTGAAGATCACCTGCGAAAAATGAAAGGGAGAGGGGAGAAACATGTGCGCCTACCCAGCTCAGGAGGAGACGTACTTCGACATGACGGCAAGGTGAGCTCCAGTTAAGAGAGGAGGGAGGGGGGAAGGGGAGGTCCTGGGCATGGTGTCGAGGGAGGTGATCTTGAGAAACCTCCAGCCTACATCCCCTGCCTGAAGGAAGACAACCCAAAAAAAAATCGTCAGGGAAGGAACCGAAGCTCGAGGGGGAGGAGCGTCAAAGGGGGAAAGGAAATGTATAGCAGGATGATATTTGGCTCTTCTATGTGAGGAGCTAGTGAGAGGGCGGGTTTCATTAAGGTCGATCCGATGGCGCGTTAAGGATTTTGACAGGGGAAACTGGGATGGATCGTCGCGCGGAAAGGTCTTCAAGGAAAAAAAGGCAAAAAATTCAAGGGCTATGATTTCTATGTGCTGGTGAGATGGCCTTGATCAGGCATCGTCCATCTAGAGGGGGGGGGGAGAAGACGTACCGTCTGAGGAAGAGGCTAAGTAGAACACCCAACTGACCGGGGCAAAACGGCAGTGAGGTTGCACAAGAGGGCGTTCACTTGGCAGAAACCCTAGCGACCTCCCGAGAAAAAAGGGGACGGCTCGGGAAGAAATTGTCGCCGCGGAGAGAAGCCGCGCCAATAAAAGAGAAAGTATACCGGGGCAGCATAGTGAGAGGCCGGAAAAAAAAGGAAAAGACCGCCTACCAAATCACCCTTCAGTAACCCTCGTGAGCCCACTCCTAGGTGAAGGGAGATCTCTACGGGTCAGCTGCTGGTGTTTTTGGGGGGTGGGGGGGGGTCGAGATTTGCAAGGAAAGAGAAATAAGAGAGGAACAAGACTTAAAGATTGGTGGGGGGGGAAGAGACACGCATCTTCTTGACTTCCGCACCATCCTCTGCGCTCCAGAACATGTGCAGGTTTTACGGAAGATCTTCGGGTAAGGTATGAGAGCCAAATTCGTTCCTAAATTCACGAGCAAATGGAATGATTTAACCGCAGTGGCTGTTGGAGGCAAAAGAAAACATGCGGCACGGCGGATAGCGGAAGGAGACGAAACACAGTGGCGAAAAAGAATCCACTGGTTGACTAAGAAAAAGGAAGGGTTTGAATCACATCCGGCATTTAGGCGCCCTCGCTGAAACCGCGGCTAGGGGTAGGAGGGACAGACGGGGGACGCCAGAAGAGGTCATGAAGAATCAAAAAGGTCCTCTCCCTTCGCGACACGACGTCGAACGGAGAGCACCGACTATAAACCGAAAGATGAGCGATCTGCCCCCACTCGGAAAAAACGGAGCGTCGATGGCTGAAGGAGGTGGGGGGGAGGGAGTAACTCTAGGGCGGGGGGGGGCTGAGGTTAAAAGACGATATCAAAGGGAAAACGAAAAGCACTCAGAGAAGATTCACTCCTATATTAGCGTCAGGATTGGGGCACAAGGGGGGTCTTTTATCGCCCTTCAGACCGACAAGGGGGAGTGTATATAAAAGTCTTCTCCCTCTAACGGCCAAGGAGTGGCCGTGAACTAGAGGCGGGGGGGAGTGCCGGAAGGGAGGTGACATCAGTAAGCTGTCCTCCATCTCTCGTATCGGCCAGAGGCGAGCAGCGCGGTAGAAAAGGCGTCTACGTAATATACCTTGGGGTTCGGGAGGAGAGTCTAGGAGAAGGCGTCGGGGACGACTCCTTAAAGAGTCTTCTCCGTTCCGGGTATATCTCTCTCAACAACAGGAGTGAGTGAGGAGAATCCCCCGAAAGCGAAGAAGCCACTGATAACCAATGGGGGGGAGAAACCGACACAAGGCGGAACTCGCATCACGAACCCGATATTACTGTCGCCGCCTTCGGCCCGCGCTCCGCGAAACTAGGCAAGAAGAGGGAGTTTCCGGACGGAAGAGGTCGCGGGACGAAATTCCCAGGCAATTAGTCAGGCTCGAGGCACAGCATAGGAACGTTCGAGGATCCGACGTGGAGGGAGTATCCCAAACGGCACGGGGGGGCTTAGGAGGAGGGGGGGCGTCGCAGGAAGAGGAACAGAGACGAGGGGATCAGTCTGCGACGGGAAGGCTCAGGAGTGAAGAGGGGGGAGGAGTGACGGTTCAGTGGGAGTCGAACACGGACTAGCAGTGCTGTTGTCCCTTCCCATCACCGAGTAGCCGCCAACGAAGGGGCAGTCCCAAGGGGGAGGAATCAGCGGGAGAGTTGGTAAAAACGAGAATCATCTCTCCTATATGGCTCTTTGACGCCGGGGAACGGTAGTGGCATTTCTATACTAAAGTCAAAAACGGGGGCGAAGGGAGCTCTGCAAAAGTGGGGCCCTCATCCCCATCTACGCTGGTCTGGTGAAGAAAGAGGTCGCGAACCGAAGAATTTGTTCTGGAGGAGTGACGTGGAAAGAAAAAAAAAAAACACAAGCGCTGAGTCGACGTGGATACCGGAGTGGTGCGGCTACTTCTTATAGAGGAGGGGTAAGTGGGAAAGAAAGCTTGGACCCAGTTGTCGAGGAAAAGAAAAAGGGAGAGGTTCATTTACGAGGAAAACTGGGCGCGAAATACACGACGCCTATTCCAGCTCAAGAACATGCACAACTTGGTTACGCAAGAGTTAGGGAGGAGAAAGACGAAAACGTCTAGAAAGAAAAAAAAAAAACCGACGAGGTATAACCTATCATCATCAATTAGAACATCATCTCGGACCGTACTTCCTGGAAAGACGTCCCGCAAACGTGCGAGAAGATGGCCTACGGGCGAGGGTACACAGTAAGCTCAAATGACAGGAGCTTGGTGCTGGCTCAGGGGAGCCTAAAGGGAAAGTAAGTTGCTGAAAAAGAAAGGATCGGGTTCCGCGGCTTCGACATCGCGCCAGAAGACCTTGATCAGCAGGCGTCACGACGCCTGACACGAGGGGGCATAAGTCGGAGGAAAAAAAGTTATTCGGGGGGCAGATAGCGGCGTTTTGCGCCAACAAAGGAATAAATGGAAGAAATTAAATCAAGACGGGACCTGAAGGTTAGAACTGCAGCGTGTCTCCTCGAGAAGGAGGAGCCCAAATCTTAAGGGGGAACGTGGGGGGGGGGGGCGAACAGAATCACAACGAAAATCGAACTCGCAGCAATTTTCATTTGGGACGGCTATCCTGTCCGGAGAAGGGTGGCCCAATCGGAGTCATATCCACCTCTAGACGAGCATAACTAGAAAAAATCGAAATAAAGGGATCGAACTTGGAAATGAACAATACACATAAAAAAGCACGAGCCTACCAATAGGAAGACACCTAAGACTGAATAACATGAAAAACACATATACGGAGCCGAAAATAGGGGGAATTTTCCGCAGGATGGTTTTAGGGAGGGGTCTGGAATGCACCTGGATTGTACCCAGTTGCCGGGCAAAGTCCCGCGAAAGAACCGGCAAAAAATGACCCAAGAAGGAGGCGGAAAACGGACTCTCTTAGAGGAGTACAGTCAGCAACCATTTAAGTTACTCTCACCAGAAAAGGGGTTGAACAGGGGTTCGAAGGAGAAGAAAGGGATTGGGGGGGTAGGCCTAAAAAGACCGAATGACTATCGGGTGATGGGAGCTAAGAGCCTGGTTCATCAGGAAGCCAGAATGGGCGTTAAATAGCGAAATGGTTGTGAAGACCAGGATTCAAACGCAGGGGGAGAAAAGCCCGTCAAAGGGGTGTGCGAACCGGGACAAGACCAATCGGGTGGTGCGGGAAAAGGAATAAAAGCCAAACAGACCGGACATGACCCCGAACTGCCGCAACTGAAAAGGAGGAGAGGTGTTTCACGGGGCAGGGCTAAATTGAGGCTGAATAAGAGAAGGAATGAGGAAACGTAAAAGGGTGCGGTTAAAGTGGGGAAAGGGTCCAGTTACGGAAACGAAAAACTTGAGGTTAAGTCCGTGACAAACACGGAGTGGTCGGGGGGGGTGCGAAAGGGGAGAAAAACTAAAAGGGTACAAGAGTGCTAAATTTGGGTCGTGGGCAGGGTTGCAAAGGGTGGTACTTTAAGCTGAGAACGGGGGCGAAGCAAAAAAGGGCAAAGAAGGGGACGTTCCGTGCAAGGGGCCGATTCATTATTTCCTAGGAACGTGGGGAGGGCACCGGGGAGCAAACGCCGCTCGAGTCTGATCAACAGCAGACGTCAAGTGGGAAAATTCCGTGCCTTCCGAGGCCGAAAAAAGATGGCGGAGAGTGGGTTCGGGGGCCGCGCTGGTTGGACGGGGAAAGAGGGCCGAAAGAAAAGAAATATTTACAAGAAGTAAAGCCTTAACTAAAGGGGAAAAGATACGTCGGAGGCGGCACTTCAACTTAAGTTTGCCGGAGACTGGAGGGGGGGGAAGGGGAAAAGGGTCAAAATTCGCGGGGGGAAGGCCAGTGTGTCTTGGGGGGGGGGTGGACCTCGCGTGCGAGGACCATTCAACGAGGATGAGCAACGGTCCAACGGGTCGAAGGGGGCTGAACAAAGAAGAAGGGGCCTGAGCGACATAGATAAAAAACAATGGGACCCGAAGATACCACCACAAACAGCACACGGTCTCTCCGATTGGAAAGAGAGGGAGGACATAACATTTGGGTATAAAAAGAATAAAAGGGAACCTAGACGGTGAGGGGGAAAAAGGGAGCCGGAGGACATTACATGGCGGAAGGGGACGGAAGTTAAAGTTCCAGACCTACGTCAATAAACAATGGAACAGAGCAAACGCCCTTTGAAAAAACTCTCGATGGCTTGCATGGAAAGAGGGAATCATAATCCGGACGAAATCGAGGAACGAGGAGGGAAGTAAAGGACTAAGTAAAAAGTTAAAAAGTTTGGAAGGGAGAGGAAAAACATTGAAAAAAGGGCGTGGTAAGGGGGAAAAAATACCGGGTATCCGCACGGGGAGGTAGCAAAAGAAAAAAGCCTGGGAGTTACACCTCAGAAGCGGCACTCAAGTTCTCTGGGCTAATGAAGTCCGAGTAAGTTTCGCCCCGAACTGCCAGAAACAGCCCATCCTGAGAGGGAAAAAGGAGACTCAAGGAAGTTGTAATTCCGTCCGTCGAAAAACAGATCGTAAAAAGGCAAGAGCAGGGGAGATCTGGACAAAGAAGGTAGTTGGGGGGGGAGTGAGCGCCGAAGGGGAAGAAGTGGGTTGACTAGAGGAAGACAAGGTCTTGACGGGTGTAAAAAAAAAGGGGAAGAGCCCGGGGACCCGGTGGGGGGGATCTTAAAAAAGAGAAAATAGATCGGGGAGGAACATCCATCCATCATCAATCGATTTCTAAACGGAGGGGAGTGTTCGCCCGAAGAGAATCACGGGATGCGAGATCATAAGCCGAGACAACTCGGGGAAAGACTGGGAAAAGGAGAAGTCAAGGCAAACAGGCGCTTTGCAGGTCAGCTCCAGCAGGGTAAACTTTTTATGATGGGACTAGAGAGGGACTCGAAGAAAAAACAGCGTGTAGGGAGATAGGCGAGCCTAGTCGAACTTCGCGGAGGTTGACAGGACAACCTCTTGGGGCCTGCGAGGAAAATTAAGCGGAAAAAGTAATTATTTAACGGAAAAAAAGGAAAAAAGAGAGGACTTGGTACAAACAGGGGGAAAGAGTCAGGGTCGGCAAATGGAAAGGCGAGGATTGTAATGCCTGGGGGTTGAAGGAAAATCACTATAAAACGATAAAATCATGATTGCGTAATAGGAAAAAACATCAAAGGGAAATAAAGTCTGATCAGAAAAAAAAAAGGATTATGATTCCAGGAGAAGAAGGGGTTCATGATGTTGGGAAAAAGGACTAGAAGATGGACTTAGAAAAAGTTTCGGGGGAAAAAAATCTCAACAAAAGAAAGCGATCCAGAAAAAAGGGCAAAGGCGTCTAAATTGTTTGTCATTTCTCTAGGAAAGCCGAACTGAGTCCCATATGGGGAGATGAGCTTCAAACTAAAAAAAAAATCTGCAAGGGGGGGATATGAAAAAAAAGAGGGGGAAGAAAGAGCGATGAAGCATCACCTCTGATTCGGGCCGGAGGATACGAACTACCTTCTCACCCTAACAATTTGGGGAGAGTTATCTGAAAAGGCACAAAAGGGGGGAAATCGCTTCAGGAGAATATGAGGGTGAAATGAACGGAGGAATTTCCGCAAACGGCGATGTAGGTCGAACACAGCACCAAAACAACCTAAACAGGGGAAAATTCGCTGGAGGGGGGAAAAAAAACAGAGAGAGGGGGGGGAGAAAAGTAAAGAAGCCACCTTTTTCACGGCTAACACATTGTCACCAGGGGACTCGGAAAGGTTGAAATCTCATCAAAACTGACAACTCGAAAGGGAAAGAAAACAACGAGAGAAGGGCCAAAGCTATCACCCTACAGTGGACGGCTACTACACTAAACGGCATTACTCACCAGCATGAAGGAAGAGGAAGGGGGTCAGAATTTCCTCAGCGGGTCGTAAGAAAAGACAGGGAACGGGGGGGGAGGGCACCGGGACAAGACTGTCAAAGCACCTCTACATCTGAGATTTTACATAAGGAGAAGAAAAAGTGGGGGAGGGAAGAAAACAGGGACTGATACAAGGTGTGTTTCTCCCTCCCCCCGACGAGGGCAAAGGTGGGGGGAAAAAAAGCAAACGGCTTCAAATTGCCATTCAGCTTTCAAGTCAAGTTGACGGGGGTCGCCGGGAGACCCGAGTTCTGGAAAAAACGTGCAGACCCCACTTTATCGCGGTGGGTTGGAAAAGGGGGAGTGAAAGGTTCAAACTATAAAAAAAAGCTTGGGGGCGAGTGGGATCGCCGGTATCTCTGGGACGTCATAAGCCGGCGGGGGAAACAAAGGAAGAGGGGAAAAGGGGGTAGAAGGTCAGGTAAAAGGAACCGAGATCAGATGGGGTCACCTAGAGAAAAAGGAAGGGAGAGACAGGGGGGGGGGAGAGGTGCATCGGTTTCTCGTCGTGGAAAATGCTACATCTGTCAGGGTCAGGGACAGGCTTATAAACGGAAAGAACTCTGTGGGAAAAAAAAAACCGGAAGGGACGACAGATGGGCTCAGCGCAATGTCAGTAGGGGTCCCCAAAAAGAAAAAGTAATACAAAGAACAGGGAACAGCAGAAAGGATGGAGGTCACCATTAGGTGGAAGCATTTCAACCGCTACGTACTCTTAATTCAGTTAAGGCGTTAAAGACCGAAAAGCAAAAAGTTGGCAAAAAGCACTCTGGGAAAATGAAAATCAAGAGAAGAACGACTAAGAGAGAAAAAGACGGCTAGTAAGTTAAAAAATTCCTTATACGGGGGCGTCTCAGTGAGGACTACAGCGAGCTCGGAAGGGAAAAGTGGGCGCGAAAGGAAGAGTAAATAATCCCGTAGGGTTTGCCCTTTAAGGACCAAACAAGCGACACGAGAAAAGTCGTCGAAACGCAGCACACCGCAAAAAGACCCAAAACAAGGATTTTCGCGGAGCAAACTCAAATTGGGACACATCTTAGGGAGAAAGACGCGCCAAGAACGGGCTGGCCACGGGAAAAATTAAGAAAAGTTTGCGCTAAAAATGGGACGGCCGAACCTGGGAGGAGGGAAGGACTTAAGGTAAAAAAAAAGACCCTAGAGAATAGCTCGTAAACTCGCCTACAAAAAAAAGGGAAAAAAGAGCAAAGGTGAAGACGGGAAGTCTTAGTCAAGTCTAAGTGAATTCGGCCAAACCCAAAAGAAAAAAAAAAACACACCGAGGGGAAAGGGACAGTTCTGTAGGAAAAAAGGGAGGAAAAGCTGGTCTACCCTAAAATGGGGATGACACAGATACAGGTGGTATGGGGAGTAAAAGAACAAATTTGTAAGAGGCTCTGAAGGAAAAAAGGATATCGAGAGAAAAAGGATAGCGGAAGGAATTGGTCAGTCCAACATCAACTAACGCGCCCGTAAACTTCATTTTTATCTCCTGACAGGGGGGGGGAAGGTAAAGGGTAAACAGTAAAGAGATTACGGACGTAAAAAGAGCCGGATGAAGGACCAGGGGGGGGGGTGAAGGGGAGGTGTCATGGGAGTCTTTACACGCAACTGTTCACTAAAAATAAGAGATGCCACCAAAAATAACCCGAAAGGAGCGGGGCTCGGGTGGGGTCGGAAAAGGGGGGGAGAGGGTGGGCTTTTAGATCAGGACTTATTCGAGGTGGTCGATGTCAGAGGGGCTCTATTACTCTGAAGTTAAAGAGTTGAGGGGGAGGGTCAAAAACCAGGGAGGGGGGGAAAAGATTGGGACCCGTAGGGGCGTTATACCTTCTCTGGAACGCTCGGCAACCCGGTAGTCAAAAGTATAGAAGGACAAAAAGGAAAAAGTTCCATGGGCAGTAGTGTAGGGAGGGAGGGTCCGAAATAGGAAAGAGGTCCTCTACGCTGCTCCAAGACCGAAGGAGATCACTAGGAAGGAAGGAGACCCAAATACTGACCAGAGTTGGAACCGTTAAAAATTGTCGACAAAAAGAAGTCTGCGGAGGAAAAAGACAAAGACTAAGAGGCAGGGCCGCCTTCTATTCGACAGTGGACTGAGTCGTGACGAAGATGACAAGGGAGTTCAGCTCTCCTCTGTATAGTATCAAAGATAACGGGCACTGACTGGGGTGTCAGGGGAAAATACTGCAAAGAAGGAAGGGAGGGGGGTAAAGGATCTACAACAGAGAAGATTTAGTTCGAAAAACAGAGGATAGACCTCAAAAAGGGCTGCAAGGGGATGACGAAGACGCTGGGGAGGGAGGGGGATGGATTCATATATGATTGAAGAATAGCCGACCAAACTTGAAATGTCCGCAGCTCGGGAGCATATTGGTATAAAAATGCTCAAGAACGGACCGACAGAGGAAAAAAGGGGCCAATCATCGGTGCCAGGGGCTTGGGGTGGAGTGCTAGGGGGAAAGAGGCTTAGGGTTCACTACGTCGGAAACATGAGTACCTCAACGATCCGGAAGTTGGCAGAGGGGACATAAAAAGTCAAATTTGAGATAAACCCATGATAGAGAGGAGGGGAAGGAAGACAAAAAAAAAAGAAGGGGGTAAGCCACGTCTAACAAACGCATGTCTGGGGGGCCTAGAAGGCCACGTCCCCGTCAAATAACGGTTTCATAACTCGGAAAAGGAGCGGAAATCATGAAGGGCCATAATCTAACCTCTTGTTGGCTCGTAGGGAAAAAAAAGGGAACCTGGCGACCCGAAGAGAAAGTGGGGAGAAGCAAAGAAATTTCTGCGGTTTCACAAGGTCGGCTCCGGCTGAAAGAGAGAATCCCTCAAGCGACAAGGGAATCGAAAAAAAAACCGAGGGGAGGGGACATGTTAGAGGGGAGAGGGCAACTCACTTCTTGGGTAGGACTTAGGGCGCCTTTTCCAAAAGAGGGGGGGGAGTATACTCTGGGCTCGCAACCTCACTAACACGAAAGGGAGGGCACCTAGAAGTAGGGATAAGGGGGAAGACCGGGGGAAAGAAGAGGGGCATATTTCGCCAGGGACCAGTATACTGAAAAACTAATGTTCTACGAAAAGTGAAAAAAGTAAGTATGAACAACGTCTTAAAGAAAGGGAAGATTAGGGGGGGGAAAGCGGTGTCACCCTGGAAAGAAGCTCTAACGTGTGCGCTGGGAATAAAAAAAATGGCAGGAGATATGTCCTCTCAAAAAGATACTAGTAATTCTTCCAGCTTATAAAGCGGCTGAAAATGCTCTACTGGTACGGCTCAAGACTCAAGTCAAGAGGGTGGAATTCGGGGAGAGTCTAGGGACTATCATTGGTCCGTAAACTCTAAAAAACAACAAACAGGGAGGGGAAGGAAAAAAAAAGAGAGGAACCGGTAAACTTCACTAAATCCTCATTATAAGAGGCGGAAAAAAGGAAAAAAAAAAATAGTAGCGGCGGAGCAAAAGAAACAAGTATTAACTAGACAGCCTCTAAGATCAAAGATCGGCCGACTCTACGAGAGAGGAGGGGGAACTCGAAAACTCCCGAAACTTCAAAAAAAATTCAACGTCTTAAAAAGAAGAGATCAGATCCCGACGGGTCACCATTAGAGAAAGGAAGTGATACTTGATAGGATCCCGACGGAAAAAACGGGGATTCTCAGGCGGGTGACTTTTCGCGAATGAAACGACATTTCCAAAGGGAAAAGAAGGGGAAAAATCTAGGTCGTAAAAGGGGAGAGAGAAGTTATCGGGGATGGGCGGAGAAACTCTCTCAAGACGCTTTGGGACCAGGAGCAAAGATCCATAATTGCTCTGAAAAAAAGGTCCAATCGAAGGGGATTCAGAGAAAGGGGGTGGGTTGAGTCCCTTCTCTTCATCGAGGGGGCGAGTGTCTAGACAAGTCTGAAATCCGGATGTTCTCAAAGAAGGGGGGAAGATTCACCCTAACGTCGCCAAGGGCGTTGCTCTCTGAAAAGGGCGTCAGGAAGAAAAATATCCGAGCGAAAAGATGAGATAACAAGAAAGATGCCGTTTAAAGGGGGAAAGAACCAGTGATACTTTTCTTGGGGGAATTGCGGAGGAAAACGATCTCTTTAGGTCAAAATACCTTCTTTTGGGAAAAAGCTGAGAGGAAGCCGACTGAGGGGTGGTCACCCCAGGACCTTTCGGTGAAAGAACAAGGGGGTTCTGCCATGACTCTTAAAAGAAGGGCAGAGGGAGGGAAAATTCTTTTCAAGACGACGAACCTCTCCTCACCTTCAATGATGGCGGGCTTAAAAAGCTGTCAGGGGAGAAAGACCCTCGTCTACCTATGGAAGAAAGACAAAATCGATTATAGCTAAGAGGGGACAGCAAGGAGAAGAATAAAATCAGATCTCAAGGAAAAGGAAATCAAGTCTGGGTAGCCTCGGTGGCGTGACGCGAAAATCATGCGGGTATTACAGCAGCTCAGGAAGACTCGGCGGGGTCTATGCGACGGAGGGGGACCCGAGAATGACTGGTCATCTGGGGGGGTTAGGGAGATCAGACGCAGGAAAGGGGAGTGGGGCCGGAATGGTGCTGAAACGGAAAAGTTAGGAGTGGCGGATGGGGCAGGCGGCTTAACAGGACAATCAGAGAGCCGAGGAAGACTTAAGGGGAAAAGAAAAAAATCCAAAGGAGAAACCGAGGCTGAAAGAAGTGGGGGGTGGGAATTCGGTGGATGGATAACACTCAAAAGCTTTGCGCAAGAAGGCCCGGGGGGGGGGGGGGGGGGGGGGGGGGCGGCCCCACATGAGCGTCCGGGAGGGGGGGGATGAACCGAGTAGAAAGTGGGAGATCCGATTCTCCCGGGTCCGCGCAAGAAAGGAATAGATGGGGGGAAGAGAAAAAAGAAAAGGCATCTAAGCAAATATAAATGAGAAGAGAACCTTAGGGTTGCCTGCATGTGTCACTCCTGGACCTTGAGGCGGAAAAAGGGAAAGGAGAGGAGGGGAAAATGTCAAGGAAAAAGAAGAAATTCCGTCTAACTGTGGATTGAAAACATTACAAACTAAGAGCAGATCCGGCGAAGTGAACCGACTCAAGGAAAAAGATATAGACTGGAAGAACATGAGATTTAAAAAAAATCAGCGATTGGGGGGGGGGGGGGGCCTTCCTGAGAGTTTTTTTGTGGTCGCGGCACTGCAAAAAAGAGGGGTGGAAAAAGTTATAAAGCCCGAGACGGTAGAAAATAACCACCGGGAGGAAATATAAAAACGAAACTATCAAGACTATTAAAAAAACAGAGTAAAGGAAAAAAAGGAAAGGTTTAGGAAGGAAGGCGACTGGCTTTTGGGAAACTTCAAGGGTAGCGAAATCGGTGAACAGAAAAAGAACCGTGTGAACGCTACAAGAGGCAAAGTCCTGAGAAAAGAATGGGGGGGGGGGGGGTTGGGTGTGGAAAAGAAGAACCCTCTCAGAAAAAGTCAACCTAGGTGAAAAACAAGGGAGTCAATTGAAAAAAGTAGCGGGCTGCAGAAAGAAAAAAGAATTAAACGAAAGGGACTGAGAAACAATGAGGTACGGGGGAAAAGAGAAACGAGATATAAAGGACTAGGCGGAAGAAGAAAAGGAAGGGGGCTCCGGGGATTAAAAACGGCAACAGGGTGGAAAGAAGGTCGGGGAAACACCTGGAGAAAGGGGGGGTGGTATGATCTGAGAATGGGGGGGAGAAGGGGAGAAAGTGGGGGGTGATGGGGTGAGTTTGGAAGGGGGGCGGTATTCTTTGGACTCGCCTTAGCAGGTAAGATTTTTTTTCCCCGGAAGTCAAGTATGGCAACGTACAGGTAAGGAGAAAAAGGGGGGGAAAGAAAAGATCAGTGAGGAATTGAGAGCAAATAAAAGGTGGATGACACTCCTTCGAGAATAAAGAGAGAGGGGGAGGGTCTCCCTGGAAAGTGGAAAAGGGAAAAAAAAAAAAGGACGCGCAGAAAAAGAAGGGTGAAAAAGAAGACATTAGCCTGAACGAACGAGAGAATTAAGCGAAGAGGAAAGGCCGAATGGTGAAGGAGAGTGGTGCTTTCGCGGGGGAAAATCTGGTCCTTTGCTGGAGGGGGGGCCCGAAGAAGTCAAAGCTAAAAAAAAAGATGATCGGAAGGACTCAAAGAGTTTCTTTTGAAATGAGGCAAAGTGTCAAGCAACCCTCAGAAAGAAAGAAGGGGCCACCAGGAAAAAAAAAGAAACAAGGAATAAAAGAAAAGGATAAAAATTGGGGGATAAGAAGGGAGGCAAACAATGGAGGGAAGGCGACCGCTACAGGTTAAGGTGCTTTCTTCACGCGGGACTCCAACAAAAAGGAGAAGAAGAAAGGGGAAGGGGGACAAGGCAAGCTAAAAAGGAGAATCGCTCATCAGACGAGGGAGAACTTCCAAACATGGACAACCAAAAAAATAGCTGGGGAAAGGAAAGGGAGGGATAAAGAAAAGAAAGAAGGGCAGACATAGTCACGTGCTCAAAACAGAAAAGTACAAGGAAAACGGGAATAATAGGGGGTTGAAGTTTTACTAGGGACTAACCTAAAAAGGGAGGGCGAAAGAAAGGATCAAGCAAGGACGCTGCTCCCCAAAAAACCCGAAAAAAGGGGGGGACGGAATGAAATGGTCCCCGCCAGGCAAAAAGATAGGGTCAGGGTGCAATCTGCAATTCACTGAGGGGGAAAAACACACTCGGCCAGGAAGGAAGGGTAACAACATCAAGAAGAAAAGGGACTTGAACACGGGGACTCTCAGGAGGGGGGTTTTAAAAAAATAAGTTGGGAAAACAGAAAATGAAAGGAATGAGAGGGGAAATCTCGTTTCCTAGAAAGACGTGGTTGTTGGCTTTCGCAGGAACTGGTTTAAGCGAGGTTAGTGAAAAGCGCGAGAAGGGACGGAGGAAAGGGGACTCACTTTTAGCCGTGAAACGAAAGTGGGGGCGTCAGGGCCAGTTGCGCGAGATCAGGGAAAAACGAAAGCCGCGCCGAACGGCAGGAAGGGGGGGACCGCAACGCCTCGACGAAGCAAAGAGATCCGAGAAAAGGAAAGAAAATCGTCAGGAGGTTCTCATGGGACCTGTTCAAAACTCAATTGCAAAGGGGGGGGGGGGGGGTGGGAAGTGTGGCGAGACGAAGAGCCAGCATCGAGGTGGGGGGCCTGCTCTAAAGCGGTGAAACGCGCAGAGGGGAGAGATCAGGAACATCTTGGAGGAGAGGGCGAAACGTCAGAAAAAAAGGGGGATGAAGGGACGGCTTCTCCAGAGTCTAAAGGTCAAACGTCGAATTTCAAGGGCGATCCTTCAGGTGATCAGGAAAAAGAACATCAAATCACCGAGACTATCAGAAAATCTGGGACTGGGGTTAAAAAAATGAAATCTTAAAAAAAAATGAGGAGGGGGGAGAGGAGAAGAGAAAAGGGACAAGGGGACGGTCTTTTTTGAAAAAGATATATAACTTCGTCAAAACTGGTTCCTGTCAATAAGAATACGACCTGAAAAGGGGCCTCGCCGCCAGTTTTGCGCGGCGCAAAGGAAAAGAAAAAGAGGGGGGGAGCTGGAGTGGAGAAAGGGTGCACGCCAAACCTCTTTACTGAAACTGAGACTTCTAGCAGCTGGAGAGCTAGAAAAAAAAAAATTAGAAAAAAAGTCTGCGACACTGCGCACCATAACAAGGAAAAAGGTGATAGGAAGAAAAGAGGGTGGAACGGCATGCAGAAAAGGGGGGAAAAGGGGAGGGCGAGGGTTAGATGAAATTATCTATAAAAGCAAGAGAATTAGAGGAGTCGAAAAAAACAACCGAAATTCTATGGCGAAGGCTTGGGGTAAAAGCGAGAAGGGGGGGAACCGGCCAGACGGGGAAAAGTGGATTTTCACGGTCGTAGGGGGTCAAAGAGAGGAGGATTTCAAGAGGAAGAACTCTGAACTGGTAACAGAAAAGTCAAAAGACACCCTCTCGACGAAAGGACAACTAAGAGTAACCTCTAGACTTAATGTGTACGAGCGGAGAACTGACAGGAGGAAAAAAATCATGAAAGGAGGTGAAAGCAGGGAAAGAAAAAGATTTATTCTCCAGGTAATATAGGTTGGAAGGGGGGGCAACTTACTCTCTTTGCTAGGAACGTACATCGAACAAAGAAGACGAGGTTGGAAAGGAAGGATAAAAGTCTTGACATACCTTCTTGTATTGCTGGGGAAAAGAGGGGGAGTAATACCTGGGGAGGGAAGCACAGGCCAACAGAATTCAGGGGGGAAGAGAGGCTGTAAAAATGAAAGGAGTCGGTATCAAAGACTTAAGTGTTTAGCTTTGGGGAAGCCTCCAAAAGAGGAGGGACGTGAGACTGCTCCTTGACACGCACGGAGGGGCAAAGAGCGAGGTGTTTTAAAACAAAGTGATTGAAAAAGCTCTGGAGGGGAGAAAGGCGTAGGGGTGTAGGCTTCGCGAGAAAATTCAAGGAATGGGGAAGAAGGGGGAAAAGGTGGAAGAAGGAAGAGAGGGGAATTAACTGTCTCCTGTCGAACGATATCAAAAGAAAGGAAGAAGAAAAGCTTCGCAAGCGAGGTAGAACCGTGTGGCTCATTTCCTGGAGGCCTATGCATGGAAGGCAAACTTGGGAGAAAAGATGGAAAAAAGTCATTTCCAAAAAAAGCCGGGGCAGATTTAAGACGGCGTGGGGGCACAAGGAAACGGGGAAGGGGAGGGAGGGGGGGAAAAAAAAAAAAGCAAAGACCAGCTCAGGGGAAAGGAAGGAAGAAGAGAACGGAAAAGGAAGTTCCGGCATCAGGAAAAGACGTCGACGAAGGATGGGTAAGAGAATGAGCATAGAAGGGGGAGCAGGCAGCTCCGAAGCACAATAGGAATCAACAGAGACATAGACGAGGAGAAGGAAGAAGAATTAAAAAAAAAATTAAGGTATCGCAGAAACGTGGAAGAAAAAAAAATGGAGGGAGGGACGCGTCGCAGAAAGGGAATAGGGCCAGGGGAAAAAGGAAAAGGGAACTCGAAAAAACCCTCTGCCCGCCGACGGACGTGCCAGGAGAAAAAACGAAAACAAGAAAAAAAAAATGGGGTCCATTCAACGTGGGAAAAAAGAAGCGGATTTCTCTCCGGGGCCAAAAAAAAATAAATCCGCGAACAAACAAGTGGGGGGGGAGGATGGGGAATTGACAGAAAAGTTCAAATGCAACGGTCAGGACACCGGAACTAAAAGAATGCGCGGAAACGGAGGCAGTCGCCCCTTTCCCCAGGATCAAAGGGTGGAAGCCGCGGATTGGAAAAGAGGGGCGTTCGCAGAAAGAGAAAAAAAAAAACTGGAATGGGAAGGAAATGGTTCGGACTTGGGAGGAGGGTCGCACTTCTAAAGAGGGAGGATGGGGAGGGAGCACAAAAAAGGAGGGTGATGAGAAATAGGCTGAGAAGGAAGAAAGAGAAAAATATCGATTCACATCAGGTTCATTAAAGGGGGAAGGACCGACAACAGACCGGTCCCTTTACATAGCGTCATGCGGGGGAAAAGGGCGCGGGAAGGGGGGAAAAAGTGAGCAGGACATTAAGGCTGCTCCGTCTTGGAGTAAAGGGGGTTGGACTCTTTTTAGTGGGCGGCTTGACAACAACAGGAATGGCAAAAAAAAAATAGAAGAAAATCGCAGGAAGAACATCCTATTGGGGGTCGACAAAAAGAGAATTGGTGGGATGGGAAATTGTTCATGAAGGCTATTAGTTGAGGTGGTATATGAGGAAAACGTGGAGAAGGGGAGGGGGAAGGGGGGTTAAGGACCCTTAGGAGAAGGGGGGGAATTTTCATGATTGTAGGTGAAAGGCTCACGGGTGTCAGGCCTCTGGAAATGGCGAAAAGATAACCGGGAAAAGGGACACGGAGGAGAAAACGATTTGTCGGGAGGTGACTGCATGGAAACGAGGGACAGGAAAAAAGGGGGACGGAGACACAGGTGACATGAGAAACCCTTGCAAAAGCCGCGAAAAAACCGAGTGCTCTTAAGGGACTTTGCCGTTCGGTCCGGAAAAGAAGAGGAGGGGCGACGCCCGCCAAAAGAGACAAGCATTCATAAGCCAGAGGCAGAAAGGGAAGGGGAAGTCTTTGAAAGAGTGACAGGTCCTTAGTTAATCGGAGCGAGAGAAACAAAGACAACTCCTTTATAAAAAGAAGTCTGCCAAGTAAAATGGCGAGACTCTCATACCAGAAAAAAAAGAAGCACTGCAGGAGGCACAAAAGGAGATCAAAAGACTATGTCGTGACGATTAGAAGGGAGGAGGTTTGTTGAGAGGGGAGATATCTGATTATCAACTAAAAGGGAAAGAAAAATGGAAACAGCCAAGGGTTCAGAAGAGGGGGGGTCAGAGCCTCGACGGGGTCAACGGGAGCGACGCCAACAACAAAGCAAAAAAAGGAAAGGAAAGGATTCCAGAAGGGGGTTCAGGGTGTATGAGGCCATCGCGAAGGGGTACAAATTCTTAGAGAGGGGCGTGGGAAAGAAACTGAAAGATAAAACTTGCAGATTCATACCCAAAAAAGTGGGAGGGAATCCCGAAGTCTGGTTAGGCCTAGTCGGAAGGTATCAGGCAAACTCCTGGGAAAAAAAATCAAACAGAGGGGAGAAATAAGTAACCGTAGAAGGGGGGGGGAGAACATTCCTAAAGTTTATCAAGTGTCATCTCCCGACTAAAAAATCAAGAGACAATTCGGCGCAAAAATGGAACGAGAGGAAGACCTCTGGAAGAAGGGCCAATCCTAAGTGCTCAGGCTGCACTTTCTGAGAACTACAGGGCTCCCTTCGCGACACGAAACATCTCAAAACTGCGCTGCGCTCGTGGGGGGAAGGGAAAAAAAACGAGTCGAGCCTGAAAAGAGAAGAGATTTCGAAACGTTGGAACTGGGGAAACTGCTTGCTAGGGGGAGAAGTGGGAAAAGAAAGGGGAGGGAGGGATTGGTGAGGAAGAAAAATAAAAAAAAAAGGATCCAAAGGAAACTAGCGGGAAAACTCTCTAGGCGGAGCAGACAGGCCAGCGTCAATCAAAAACTTCTGACAGAAGCCTACGCGAAACAAGTTTTTCCTATTGGTGGCATCTGAGAAGTAAAGGGGGCCTGAAGGGGGAAAGACGAATCCGAGAAAAGATAAGGGGCCTGAAGTGAGAATCAAAACGGGAAAGGAACTAGGGGAGAGACCAGGGAAAGAGTGCTCAGTAGGAGGGCCCTAATGAGGGATCGAGAGGGGTACGATAAATCAGGGAGGAGGGACTAAGAAAGGAGAGGCTGGGTTTCCTGGTCTTGGTTAGGGACGAGAAGTGGGTATCAGGGGGGAGGAGGTCAGATCCTCGTTAGAGATCTCAAGCACAACAACACCTGATGATGGAAAAAGGTATGTCCACCTCTTGGAGGAGAAGAACGGAACGCAAGGAGAGAGAAGAAAATGAAAACTGAAAGAGGGAAACTGATGGATCTATCAAGTAAGAAAACCGCGATTATCTTCTCCGGAATCGACAGAAGTAGGGAAAATGACGAAAACGATGTCTTGAGCTGAAAGGGAAAGGGGAGGGAGGATTCGGGGGGGGGAAAAAGAACTGCTGGGCGTCGGGATATAGAACGGGGGAGACATCGGGATCATTTTTCTATTTCAAAGACGTGAGGAAGTCTATCCCTCCTTCACAAACCTGTTCTTGGCCGCAGGGAAAAAGAGAAGGGGAGAAACGACAGGGGGAAGGGATCTCCCGCTATCATTTAGAAGCGCAGAGAAATCTTATCTGAGGGGACGGCGAAACCTCTCTAATAGGTAAAGGGGGGGTTGGAAAAACTATCGTAACAGACAACGAAGAAAAAACAAAACAACAAAACCAGAAAACAAAAAAAAAAAACGGACAAAACCCCAAAAACCCCACAACCAAAAACCAACCCCACCACACAAAAATGAAACACCAACCAAAAACCCCACCGAGGCTCAGATATGTCGACAGAGGGGGGGAGGACTCTCTATCTAGTCTCCGTGAAGGAAAAGTTAGTAAAGGGAGAACTGAGTAAGGGTTCGAACTGGGATCAGTCACGGGAACTCCTAATAGAGGACCGCGTGATGGACGCTAAAAGGGAAACAAACCTCAGAGAAAACGGGTATTCTGTCCGGGAAAACGGAGTGGCGCCAAGTTAGAAACAGCGTTAAAGGGGGGTCGTAAACTATGACGTTTAACTCTTAACCCTCATAAAGGGGGGGAGGGTCGAAAGGTAGAGACTGAGGGGTTAAATTATAAGCGATATGAGCAGTGCCGAGGGTCTAGGGAAATACACCAAGCGTGGTCCTCAGAAAAGATAGGGGGAAGGGAGAGCAAACGACTGCGATAGGGAAAAAAGGGGGGATTGAAATAAGGGCCGAGGAACCAATAAAATGGGGACTAAGAGAAGGGGGAGGGGGCGGGTGCGAAAGGAAAAAAGGTCGACCTTAGGGAAGAACGGCCTATAAAAGATCTGGAATCAAGGGAGCTGGGTCTATGAGGAGGCAGTCATTGCAGAGAGTCACATCAAGAACGAAGGCTATGAAGCTCTCAATCGAAAAAGGATCTTTTATATACGGAGCATGGAAAGTCCTTTGCGAGTTGTTAAACGGAGCTACTTCATAGGAAAGGACTGGGAGTAACATGTATGAGGGGGAAATGAGTGTCCGAGAAAGGGGGAGGAGGACTTCGATCACAATTCTCTCAGAAACCACTTCAAGAAAAGACGAATACACTTTTGGAAGAAAAAGGGGGGCATTGCTTCTGCAGTAAGCTTCGGAAGTGTAAGGTGCAACAAGCCTTAGTTGCGACAAAGCGAAAAAGCCAAACGGCGAACCGAGAAATTTCCGGGGGGGGGGGGAGAGAGGAGCAGACTTGTAGTCCTCTTAGCAGTTCTTGACACATGATATAAACGATTGAACGCAAGAACAGAGGGAAAATAAATAAACTAAAGGTGGGGGGAATTTTTCTGGCTATCCAGGGGACGAACATACCCAAACACTATCCCAGAGAAAGACGAAATAGAGAGGGAAGAGAATAGAAAATGAGGTTATTAACGGGAATGGGGAAAATAAAACAAGTGCGAACTAGAAAATCCCTCGAAAAAAGGACAAAATAGAGAGAAGAGGAATGAGGAAACATTTCCCTAAAACTTAGCCGACTCCATAAAAAAAAGATGGGGACGGAAGAGAAGGTGTTGGGGAATTCTTTCCCGAAAACGGGTATTAGCCGAGTTAAAGAGAACCGAAAAAATAAATATACAAAAGGGGAAGGAAGAATCATCCTCCCGTAATCGCGACGAGGTAAAAACAGAAACTTCTCATCAAACATTTTCAAAACTCCTGCAGGGAGGGGGTGGAGGAAAAGGAAAAGAAGGGAAGGAGAAAAAAAGAGCGTGAGGGGTTTCTCTAGAGAAGAAGGGAGGAAGCGAAGAGTCCTAAGGTGTTCCAGGGGAAAACCAGGGGTGAGAATCCCCCGATAGGCGAAAAAAAAAACCCTTAATAATTACGGGTGAGACAAAGGATTAGTCATCGTGTTTACGGTAGAGGAAGAACGCCAACGAAGGGGAAGGACTCAAGAGGCGAGAAAAAAAGGGGGATATTGCAACTTCTGGGACTCGGGGAAACCGGTGTGGAAAAGGAACGTGGGGAAGGGGGAATTTGGAAGGTTCAAG
>Ga0179593_1438204_pt1 | contig 22001 bp, 19 predicted proteins | sample CZODoug2_1_08_16_FD_185931 | JGI IMG/M metagenome (GOLD analysis project Ga0179593, IMG submission 185931) | Vadose zone soil fungal communities from Angelo Coast Range Reserve, California, USA - CZODoug2_1_08_16fungal (PacBio error correction) | ecosystem: Environmental > Terrestrial > Soil >...
GAAATTCCGCTTTTTCACAGGAAATATTTTGGGAGTCATGAGCGGGGGACGGAGCGAATACAAGGCAGGGAAGGGGGGCCATCGGCAGAGTAAGGGAATGGGTGCAGAGTGGGAATAAAAGTCAAGCAAGCACAAGGACAGCATGAAAAAGGCGGGGAACCCGGGAATCCAACCGGGGTGTGAACAGTGAAATGGGCGCCTATTCCGGTGGTGCCTGTTTCACACAAGATAATAACAGCCGCGGGGGGGGCCGGCGTAAGGGACGGTAAAATTCAACTTAAAGAAAAGAGGGAAAGAGGAGATCTGTTGAAGGGGAGAAAAAGGACGGAAAGGGCGAAGTGGTGGCTCGAAAAAGGGAGCATCGAAAAAAAAAGAGGGTTACGCTAGCTTGAACTGATGGTCGGGGGTGGGGCGAGAACTATCATGAACACAATTCAGGAGATGCAACGAAAAAGGTGGAGGGGAAAAAGGAAAAACCATGACGGAAAGTGGAATCGGTTGTACAAGAAAAAAAAAGATTCGCGGAAGGAGGGGGGGCCGAAAAAACCAGAAAAAAAAAAAAAGGGAAAAGCCACGGAGCCAAAACAACTAAAAGTTCCTCCAACCAAAAAATACAACCTCTAATGAAAGTGTTCAAAGGGGGGAAAAAAGTTTGAGCGCGAGGCCATCTTAGGGGTGGAATATTAAGAAGTTGAAATTAAAAGTCTGAAAAGGCGAAGTTGCTTTAAGAAAAAAGGGGGGGAAAAGACCTGGTTTATGAATAGGTAAGTTCCCTGTCTCCACACTTAGACAGAAAAACAGAAAACAATGTCAATTGCGATATGGGGGGTATCGACGGCAACCAGATGAGTGCTTCAAAAAAAGTACACAAGGTGGCGGGGTTATGAAACGCCCGACTTTTCTTCTCTGGCGGGAGGGTGAAAACATAGGAACGAAGGAGAAGCCTACATCACTAGCGGGGCTTACAGGGGGGAAGGGGAGAAATGGGTTTTCCACGCAAGAAGATGCATGGGTCCGACTAAAGGAAAAGGGGTGTTGGCCAAGACTGGGGGAAAGGAAAAAATGGGGGGACCCATACGGGCAAAAGGTCACAACTCCCGGCGTGAGGTCAAAGAGAGGGAGGCCTGAGCAGGCACGGTTATGGTCTGCCAAACACTTGGATATCTCGGGAAGGGCAGGAGGGGGCTGGTCAAGGGAAATTCGTTAACTGTCGCTGGGGACGGGGGAAAAGAGAAAAAAAAAAGGGACCAAATTCCCCGGAAAAATGAAAGGACGGACGTACGAAACACGGGATCTTTGCACGGACGATGCGACAAGATCGGGGGGGACAGAAAAACTTCACCCGGCTCATCTGAATGGGGGGGAATCTAGTACACGATTGAGGAGGGGGCAGACCAATTCACATAGGATTTGGCCGTTTCAAAAGGGGAATATTTGGGAATGAAGGGACGTGGGGTCCCACGCTCCAAAGGACCCAGCCTTGTTACTCCGTCCGGAACCATCGGCAAAAAAAAGAGCTTAAAAATCCCACTCTGTAATGAATAAATGAGAGGTCGCCGAAGGAAACACGACCGCGGAAAGAGGGGACGCGGGTCTGTGGCCTCAATATTGCTATAGGGGGGGGTGGCGAGCCATGGACTCCCGCAGGGATTACAAAAGCCGAGTACACCGCAGTACTTTTAATAGGGGGAGTGTAGAAAAGGAGGACACCCCCGATAAAGGGAGTCTGCGGATAGAAAGGGCGCGGGGACAAGAAGCATCGAGCTCTCTCGACTTGGCAAAAAGGTGGATCAGCGCGTCAGGCCTTTGGTTGCGCGAAGCAAGGGAGTACACAATCGGCGGTCCAGACGAGTCTTTCAGTGACACCTGGCAAGGGTGGGATCAGAGAATATCATAGCACAAAAGGATTGAAGGGAAAAGGGAGAAAAAAAAAGTATCGAAGAAATACTGGTGCGATCCTCACCACACTCGTTTAAAGAACGGGAGTCTGAAAAAAAGGGGGACCAGATCACCATGGACATGGGGAGAAGCCGTTCCACTGCGTGGGGGTGGGTAAGCGCTTTGGGCAAAAGGGTAGGACTGGCACCATAGCGCTGCATTGGCGCGGCAATCTAGTCCAAGGTGTGAGGGAGTCAGGAGATGTCATAGTCGTGTCCTTCGACGCTAACGCCGCAAAAGAAGGTCGTGAAAACTGCAGAAAACCAGGGCGCAAACGTCCCGGACTAAATCAAAAAAGGTATTTCGAGGGTTCCGGGAATGCATATCGGAGGTCTCTTCCACTGAGGCTGTTGAAAGGAGGGGAAAGAGGGTGGGGAAGACAGAAATACACCGGAGTCGTTCCTCATAGCAGGGCGCATCCTGGGGCTATGTCGGGGGGGGGTTGCAAGATCGCGATCCATCTGACGAGGGAGAGGAAAAAGAAGGGGTCCGAGGGAGAGCTCATCCATGTGGACTTGCTTGCGAAAGAGACCGGCGGGCTTGGGCAAAAGGTGGCCAAAAAAACGAGTCCCGGACCATCGCGACAAGCTAAACGGTGCAGAGACATCCCGGCGAATCAAGGACATGGAGAGGGCGAAAGACCATCCGGGCGTCGGACGTACAGGATAGAGGAGGGGGGGGGGGACAGAAAGCTAAAATGGCACCTAAACCAATTCTGCTAGGGGGGAGAAAGGAAAACACAAAACCGCTACCCTCTGGGGCAGGGCCTTCACGGAAAGAAAAGACACGCCGGCCCGAAGAAAGCTGAATGAGGCTGTAGACGGTCAAGATCGGTCAGGAGGAAAAAAATAGGAGAAAGGGAACAAATATGCTAACCAGGATTAGCTCACAAGGGAAACTGGAAAAAGTTATCTATCGCGAAAAGGGGAAAGCCCACAAGAAGCTAAAAGTCCAAAGGCTGAGGAAAGGAACTCCTGAAAAAAGTTGTCTTCTAACAAAAGGAAAAGGACTTACACTAAATACAAGGGACAATCACAAGCGCGGACGCGAAAAGTCGTCTTGTCCGAAAGGAAAAAGGGGGGACACCAGGCGGTTGTGCTGAGAAAATCCACACGCCAACCGCCCAGTATAAAAAATACAGAGTGCATGGCATCCAACAGGGAGGAGCCGATATTTTGCGAACCAAAAAACTGGCACACAAAAAAAGCGAAAAGGGACCCACCCATGCACTCTCAAAGATGAAAGGGAGAAAAGTCGTAAAGTCGCAGTATTTTCGATGAGAGAATAGGGAAATGGGTTTCTGCGAACACGCTTCGAATAGTGGCGCGTCGGGGGAGAAAAGAAGGTCAGGGGAAACGCCAGCAAAAATGACAGAGTTGTCAGAGTTTGGAAGAAGTGACCACGAAGAAGAGAATCTCGGAAACAGGGCGCGATCATGAAGAAAACCAAGCTAAGGAAGGAAAAAAGACCGGTTTCGAAACCGGGGGGAAAAAGGGGCAGGATGAAAAGGGTTAATGAAATAAAATTTCTTATGGGACGGAGGGGCTTGTCGGAAGTAATTGGCACGCGTTCAAGCTGGATGGGTTGCTGGATCCTTGTGTGTAGGAGAATATCTACTAATTCTCCAGTAGCATTCAAAAAAACGGGTCTAAGCTTCTGGGGGGGAGAGTAAGCAGCTCAGAAAGGAAAAAGGACTAATGGAAAATTTTATGTGGGGGGGGACTGGGGTTAACTGGGTGCATGAATAAGGAACGAAACTGAGAAGAGGGGACTGTAAAGAGAGGGACTAGTAAAACGGGGGGACGAGGGGGGCCTTCCTTCATCATGCAACATCCCTGAAAAGGACGCCGAGGAAGAATGGAACAAAACATCTCGGCCCGGTATGAGAGCAAGTGGCCGTGTCGACCGTCTTTCGTCCACGAGCTGGAGGGGAGTACTGTGGGGGGAGAAGAGCACGTGGTGGTGGGGAGGGGTTAACCGTTTCTCCAAGGATCTGCCAATGCCAGAGACTGAAGGTCATCGCTAACTCTTAGACTAAGCAGGGAAAAAAGCGAGACCGTACCATCTACCAAAGACAGAGAAAAGGCACCAGAGTTCTTGTGAAAACTCTATTGGAAAAATTTTCATGAACGTTGGCCCTAATCTTACAGGGAATTGGGGACAGGGAAATGTGGGTTCATCTAGACGAGGTAAAAAAAACAAAAAAAAAAAGGAGGGGGAAAAAAAGGAGAGAGGAGAAAAACAAGAAGGAATTCTAAAAAGGACTGATTCGGGACAACAATGAAAAGCTGCTCAGGGAAAGATAGGACCCTGAAAAAGCCTGGGGGGGATTTGGGGGGCCTGGGGTCCGGGCTGGGACGACGGTGTGCAGAGAGTGATCGGGCAGAAAGTAGGGATCGAAACATCGGACGGGGAGAGAGAGGAAAGAGCCAGTGCGGCCAAATGACAGTAAAGGCACCGTGCCCGGAAAAGCGCAAGAATCCAAGTAGGGGGGAAAGGGGCGCCCGAAGGAGGTACACTCCGCTAAGGGGGAGGGTCAGATAGAAGAGAATGAGTGCGGACCACGGCGGGCTCTAAAGAAAGAATATTGAGCATAGGAACTTCAAGGCAAGGAACTGTCTCGGCCCGCCCTCGAAAGTAGAGTGAATTTCTCCTTCGCAACCTTAAACTTATGAAGAAAAAACAAAAATTGGCAATTCGTCCAAAGAAAAAAAAAACATTTGTGCAACGGAATGGTCGAGCACCAACCGAAGTCGGAGAAAAAAGGGAAGTCAGAGTAGCGTTGCCTTCGAGAAGGGGGCTAAGAAAAAAAGTTGGCGCAAGCCCTCGAAATGGGGAACCTCTAATTACAGGGTCCTCATGGTGGTGGGGCGCAGGGCAGAACGCCGCCGGGCATGTGGCTTCATGTAAGAAAAAAACGAGGGTGGCAGAAGGCACATCGTAAAAAAAACGGTGTCGATCAAAAAAAATGGGGACGTGTCATGGCTCGTCGGTGGGGCTGATCGAGAGAACTCGGGTAAAGGGAAAAAGCGATCTAAAATAATGAGGTAGGTTAAAGGAGTACGCCTTGCACAGCCGACAGAACGAGGGGCTGAGGGGGAACGACGGATTCTCACAGAAAAAAATGGGGTAGCTACGCAGGGGGGAAAGGAAAAATTGTAAAATGGTCGGAAAGCAGAGAAACACTCTTCGACAGAAAAAGAGAAAAAGTGTCTCAGGGAGTCGTAAATGGGTGCATCAAGGGTTCGCCTTTGGGGAGGAGAGGCCCCCTAGAGCAGGGAGAGCCGGTGGGCAAAGGCAGTGGGATTATTATTTTAAAGAGGGGGGGGTAGGGTACTCCTCCAAATCAGAGTGATTTGACCGGGAAAAACAACTTCAGACCAGAAGAGTAGGGGGGGGGGGGGGGGCGTCCGGCGGGTGATGGGGGAGAAAAGGGGAGAGGGGGAAAGACGGAAAGGGGAAAGTAGCCGCCAAGGAGTATTTAGCCACAAAGGAGAGGGGGCATGAAAACAGCCGCTGCCGAGAGGAGGGGGGGACTTCCAAAAACTTGGCGAGAGGATGAGTTCACGGGGGAAAGGGTCTGGGCGCGATCCTGACTGTCGCCTATCTGCGGTTCAGGAGGGGAAGAGTTGGAAAGAGGCCTATCGGGACCGAAGTCAAAACCGAAGACATTCCTTGTCAGGCGAAGGAGGGGAGGTGGGGGTTCCAGGGGGAAGGGACGTTAGGCCATCTGCTAGCGGAGGGGGGGGTGAAAATTGAGGGAAAGAGAAAAAAAGAGGGAGATGGTCAGTGTTTAGAGGTTCGGGGGGAAAACATACTATATACAATACCGCAGATCCGGATGGGGAAAGAGGGATCTAGATCTCCTGGGAACACCAACACATCTCCAGAGGGTAAAGTAGTAGAAAGATCCATTTGTCGACGTTGTAGGGCAGTAAAAAGGCGGGTAAAAAGGGACCAATTACTGGCGAGCTTGGGCCTCAATAATAAATGAAGGGGAAATCTCCAAGATGGATCATATGACGGACGGATGAAAAATGATCTTGCGAGCGGGGAAAAAGTGAGAGATACAGAGATAGAGTCCCAGGAAGAAAGGACATCGATCTCCGTAGGCAGAAAAGGAGGGACCGAGATTGGAACGCCGGGCACGAATAAGGGAAAAAGACCTCCAAGAGACTGGGAGCAAGGAAAAGTAAGTAAGGGGGGAAGCATAAGACGTGTTGATCAAGCTTTCCCGACTGGTAGAGTAAATCAAGGTCAGGCGGCGCGTAGAAGACCTCCTCATTACATTATAAGCGCCTACCAGAGGGAGAAGGCAGTCAGTAAAGCGACAAAGTAATGCGAGTGAATGCTCCGCGTGCCCCTCAGCCTGGAAGAAAAGGTCGAATTGACCGGGAAGTAAGTCAAGGGGTCGTTTAACAGGTGATAAAGTTCAAAAACCGTATGAGGCCGCTTTGAGGGGGGATGGGTCTACAGGATGGGGTTCTTGCTCTCTAGAGAAGGAGGTAAACTAAGCGCGTTTTTAATGATCTCTATCAGACTCTAGAGCGCCATGCTAACAACAAGGCCTTCCCACAAGGGAGAGGTAAAGACTGAAATATCTCAACTCAGTCCTAGGAAGGCTGAAAAATGGTTCATACCTCTAGATCGTCATGTAAGGGAAAGTCATACTTTCAGGAAAACGGGAGCAAGAAGCAATATCCGCGCTAAAAGAAAAGAGGTAGGGGGGAAGCTTCCCTAACAAATGAAAAAAGGCTAAGGGGGAGTTGAGCTCGGAGGGTGGGTAATAACAGGACGGGGGGAAGTGGAAATTGTTGGGTCACAATGGAGAACAACAAGTCATACCGAATTCATCCTCGAATGGCAACAAGAAACCTGGAAGAAATCTCGATAATGTTGAAGTCTGTCCAAAGTTCAAGAGATCGCCGTTGGAAGGGGTTCTGAAAAGCTTCAGTCGTCGGGGTTCGAATGGGGTACCTGCCGGAGGAAAGTCTGGGTTCGGGGGGAAAACGTAACAACCAGTCATAATATCTCACTGGGAAAGAAAAACTAATACGGGAAGGGGAAGGTTTTCCACAATCATCTCATTTCCTCTATCCAAAGGGTCCCCTCGGAGAAAGGGGGGGAAAGGGGACTCGCTGCAAAATATGTAATCAGGTATTGAACTATTCTCCGGGGAGGCAAGGAAGTCCGTCCGTAAGGGAGGTGTCATGTGGGATGGAGGTTAAAGAGACAGAATGTCACTCCGAAGAAAGACAGGGGATAGATAGAAGGGGGGGACAGGACCAAACAAGGTTCATTAATACCTTGGGCTCCGGATGACTGGACTCAGTCCTGTGGTTTGGTACCCTCGGTTGAATGTAGGGGGTGGTAAAAACTTGCCATACGCAAAACGTCCAGCCGAGTAGAAAGGCATCGCGGTGCAAACATGACAAACAGGTGGCTGTAACAATTAAAGCTGTGAGGGGATTTTACATCAGTAAAAGGTACCGTATTAGGAAAAGGGAATACAGACTAAGAAAAAAAAGGATCTTGCTTTTCAAAACCCGCACGTCATGTGAAGGTTTGGGAAAAGACATCAGTGTGGGGAAGTCAGCCCCAATGTGGTACATGTTTTAGATGTGGGGTCTGAAGAACGGGGTGTAGAATTACGGGAAGGAACTTATAAAGAAAGGGTAAAGGGGGGCCAAGAAAATTCTCGTTGGAAAATTGTCCTGAAAGGAAGGAAGGAAGACACCAAAGGGTCGCGGATCAACCTACAAAGTGCCTTTACTTCGGGGGTGAGTTGGGGGAAGTTGGCCGGATCGGGGTGGAAGTTGGGGGGGGGGCAGCGCTGGTGTGACAAGCAGGACTGAAAATAAGGAGGGGAGGGTAATGGAAAAGGACAACAGGACGGGATTGCGAAACAAAAGGAAGGGGAAAAGGCTTTGACACTGTCTAAACCTGGGGAAAAAGGAAACTTAGGAACGTACATGCCGCCCGGGGGGGGAACCCTGAACGGGAAGTGATGTCAACAACCACATTAAATTTAGCGTTAAAGGGTTGAGGCTGGGGGCTCAATCTGTTAATTACACTTTCACATCAGAACATAAACTGCTCCTGCCAGCGTGAGGGCCCGAAAGAGCAATTAAAAGGGGCACAAAAGATGGAACGCTAAACAAACAGGCGACAGTGTCCAAATATCTCAAATCGATGAGGTGGAAGGAGCCAAGATAATACCCAGCCAAAAAAAGGGGAAATCGGGGCGCAGTGCTTACAACCCCCTCTACCCCCACACTCCTACCAAATCGTCCCACAAGCTGGGGTTTACCTGTCCTTACTAACAGGGGCACAACGTGCTCTCAGTCACGGGGGGATTGTCCGCGCAAAGAGATCCAGCCTGCTTCAGCGAATTGAGGAGAATTCCATGAGGAGACAGAAGGAATGAGATGTACAACAAAAGCAAAACAAGTCTCTGAGAATATCCCCAAAAGGGTCGTTGACAGGACAACCAAGGGAGGAGATTTGACATCTGAGAGAGAAGCATAGGAAAGGTTTGCAGTCATGTAAGACGGTCCGACGGTCCCCGCCGTTCGAACCCATGTTCAAAGATAAATGTTTGCGCTGCGTACGAAGTGCTTGTGACCCGTACCCTCTGCCAAAGACTGAAAACCGGGGAAACCATACACGGTAATTGGCCTGTGTTACTAAGAAGGCCTTAATGCAACAGCATACGTTCATAGGATTGAGCAACGAAAAAAACACCAAAATGAGTACCGTATCCATACGAGACGAAGGGGAGAGCCGGATCCACGCAAAATGTGTAGGGCGGATAAATGAGACGGGCCCTCGGCAACAGAACTGGGGAGGAAACAAGGGTGCGTTAGAATTGACGGCAAAAGAAGATGGAAATGAAACGGTAAAATTCAGCATTTTTAGTCTAGATCAAAGGAAGAGCACTGGGGGGAGAAGAAAAGGCTTGCCGTCGTTAACAAAGCAATTGAAACTTATATAAGCACAGGTTGGGGGGAAAACGGGCGGGTCAAGTCGGTTCTTGGAAGACCAAGCGAAGACCAAGCGACAGACAGTGAGGAAAGCTTATTTCACACAGGGGAGGTGGGTTTTTGCCTCCAGGCATGTGAGTCCCTCCTAAGGCTACGGCGTACCTTGGAGACTCTGGGAAAAAGGGAGAAATTGTGTGCACGGTGAAATGAATTACGGCCGGAAAGAGAAAAAGATAGATCAAAATGGCAGGGAAGCCGCACGGTTGCCACCGGGAAGACAAAAAACGGAAAAAAGGATGGTCTTCACATCATCTGAGTTCTCGTCGGGAGTACATGACCCGACACGCGGTTGTTCCAGAGCAATCGAATGCAAAAATGGAGGCTCAACACAAAAACTTAGTCCGAATCGATTATGACGGTGGGGAATGTCGCTTGTCGAAAGTAAAATTACAGAAACTGGGGACAGTGTGTCAGAAGAAGCAGGAGAAACATCCCTGACGCGGGTGGTGGGAACAAGCGTACCAAAATGAAACCCGAAGAAAAACAGTGGGAACGGCTTCCATACCCGAGTTGAAGGGGAATTGGCAAACTCTTAACCGGAAGGTGAAAAGTATGGGAGTTAAGAGGGCAGGGGCGACGTCTTGTTTTCTTTCCTCGGTGGAAATTCCAGGAAAAGTGTGCCCCTACGCGTGGATAAGAAAAAAGGAACGCGGCATCTGGGTGTTGCAACATGAAACTGAGAAAAAATAAACTGGAGGGGGGGGTTACGATAATCTGAATCCGATAGAATAAACAAGGGGACCACTAGGAGGAGGAAAGTAACATGCGTGCAAAATAGGGTGCAAAATCGAAAGGCCTGCACATGATGACGGGCGCGAGGAAAGCATCAAAAACTAACAAGAATTATTCACGAACGTTTCCCAACAAGAGACCGAGAGAATCTGCAGGGGAAAAACGGCGGAATGCAACTTCCAATTCGAGAAACCATAGGGGGGATTGGTGCCATCCCATAAGGGGGCAGGAGAAGGGGGAAAAAACTGAAGTCGGGCTTTCGACGATAAACAAACGCCATCATAACTTATGCCATCAAAAGGACCAGAGGGGGCTTTCCGAAAGAACGAAGTTGCCGCAACCTCCCGCGTCTACATTCCATACTCACGGAGGGATCACCAAAAAGTGAAAAGACAAGAGGCTGTATCAAAACAGCAACATCAACAGGCGAAAGCACGTTGCAGGTAAGTCGGCTGGAACCCTACAAAAATCGCAACAAGAGCGAATGGTCCTCCACTTGGAAACAAAATCGCAACCAGCCTGACACTTCCCGGCAAACTCTACACTGCGGACAATCGTTTATGGGGAAGCTCTGTGGTTCCTTGGAAATTGTTCTTAGTGGGGCAGCCAAAAGAGTTCCTGTTCCCGCACGGGATGAGCGTCTGGCGAAGAGGTGGCGCACAAAGGGTTTGGGGGGGTAGCAAGAGACCGGGAGGGGAATTAAAAAAAACAAATTAGGGAAGGGGGTTGTTCCGACTTCCACCTCAGGCTGCCCCCCGGGAAGCTGCATCCCTCTGGCGAGGGGCCAGCGCTCAAAAAAGGGAGAAAAAATTGACGGGGAAGGAACTGCAAGTACGAATACTGTATCTAATGGATGGAGAGAAGCGGTAAACGGGGCCGAAAAAAACAATCTGTTATATTTTCCATATAGTATTGTGTATTGGTAAGTCTCAAAACTGGAGACGAAAATAACCGGAAATCTAACTCGGACATCAAGGACTGATTAGTCGAGTGGGGAGGAAAAAAAAAAACAATTAAGTCCAGGAAAAATTGCGTAACAAACCATATCAAATTCAAAAAAAAGAAACAACAACGGGTTAGAGGGCAAGATATAGAGCGGGGATACAATAAGCATTTTTCCGTCGAGGAGCACGGGGGAAAGATCAAAAAAAAATGATGGGGGGACCTTGACTTCTCGCAACGACACTTTTCATTGGACACCTTTGTAAGGCCGGGGTGACAAGTGTGCACTTAGGAAGACCGACAAAATACAGTATTACCTGTTAATGGTGGTCCAACTTTGCACGCAGCTTCCCAAGAAAAGGGGGAAGAGTTTTAGTGTCCTACTGCTAAAGCCAAAAAGAAAGGAGTCCCAAAAGGGCGAAGACACCAACGGTGCAGTTTTTACAGAACAGATTGTGCTAGATTTTAGTGAAGGAGGAAGAGGACAACAAGTCCATCGGCCGGATGAAATGCGAGAGCAAAATGCTACACACACGCAACTGAGGGGGGGGGGGGAGCAGGCGCTCCACAACTCAAGGGACCGATACCCCGTGGAAGAAACGACGGCTGTAGAGGGACATAAGGATTGCTAGAATGATCAACAGCGCCCCGGATGGCCCTACCACGCGCAATACAATCAAGGTGAATACCCGCTGGCAAAGGGGAATGGAAGGACCAAAAAAAGTGATATCGTAATAAGAAAGATTGTACCCATGGTAACGAAAGGGGTTGGTCACGGAAGGAGGGCGGGGGGGGAGAGTTAGGGTTCTTCAGCTTGATCTTGGTGACAGGAGGGTCTTGGTTCCTACCGAATGCAAAAAGGATGGTAGCTGTTTCAACAACTGGTGGGAGGGGGGGGCTTGTAGCTTTGTTCGAAAGATAACGCCCCTTACAGTGTGGGGGCCTTTCTAGTCTCGCTCTCACGGAGAAAATAAGGGGGGCCGGGACGCATCAGAGAGGGGGGGACGGAAAAATTGCAACATACTTGAACCGGGGGGGAAAAAAAGGGAGGGGTCGGGGGGCAACTCGACTGTACCGCGTTCTGCGTGCGGGGCCGTAAATGACACAATTAGAAGAAAAAGGGTTGAAAGGTTCGTGTGCGCTAAGTATATACTAAACTGACTAAATGGGGTTGTTTCGCCAGGGGTACGGGAAGGGAATCGAGAACTCCACATGAGACGTATCGAGTAAAAAATGATGTGCGAGTGATGTGCGCGCAACTACCTACTAGGCCTGTTGGGGGAAGGGGAAAGACTAGAGGGGGAAAAGCCAAACGGTAAGAAAAAGCGGGAAAGACTTCAAGTCCGGGTTTGACATCCATAATTTTATGGTAGCGTCGACTGTGTAGACAGGGCGGTGGGGTACAAAAACTTTGGCAGGTAAAAAAAAACAGTCACGAAGGTGAACAGTGGTGGGGGGCTAGGGAGGGAGAGGTGATAAAAATAGTTGAGATGGTCCTCGTCGACAGGGCAGCAAGTGTAGGCTAGACTACGGTCTATGGAACAGTGTAATTGGCCACAAAGAAAAATCTTCTTTTGGTGGGCAAACGAAACGCAGTCCAATCGAGGGGAGGGATGGCGGCTAGACATTCAGTCTGAGGGCACACAGTTCAATAAGACTGGAAGAAGACACTCCAGAGGAACAGGTTTGGGAGAAAGGGCAAAGTTAATCAGCATACAACGAGGTGGGGAAGGTGGGGCAAGGGAGCAAATCAAAGGGAAAAAAAGGGTGACTATATCGTAACACCTTCGACGACCCCCTTAACGCTCGTCAAGGTGCGCCCGGGGGAAGAATCAGTGGGGAAACTGGACCACGAGATCAAATAACTAGTGGCGGGAGTAAAACACCCCGGAAGCACAGGACAGAAAAAGGGGAGGGGCGAAGACACCCCGGAAAGCAAGACTCAAATTTATATAAAAACGAGCGGCGTACTTGATTAGTTCGGTAACTAGAGAACGTACAGGGCTTCCCGGGGACTGGGTAAAAAGGTTCACCTAATAGAAAACGAGTAACGAGTATCGGGTAAAACGGCATACGGGCCCTAACACTCTGGGGCACTGAGTGAAGCCTTTGCTAGGAACATCTGCCCGTGCCAACGAAGCGGGGGGAGGGTGCGTCAGGCAAGTGCACCCGGGAGGTAAACCACAAAGGAAGTCTGCATCCAGTCCTTTCGGGTGCAACTGCATAGAGGCATAATGGTTAGGAGGAGAGGGTAAGCCAAGAGATGCACAAAAGGTCAAAAAGGGGCGGGGGGAGGGGGAATCGTGAGAGGCCTCTGGGGGGGTGCGAGCAAGAGCGTTACCATAACGGAGGCAACCGGCACAATACGTGGGGCTGTGACAGGACGTGAGGTCGAAAATAAGGGGGAGTCGTCAAAACAAGTACTTTAACTGTCGAAGAGTGAAAACAAGGAAATGGAACCGCTCGGGCTTGGGGGGTTCCGCTGAACTATGCCGAGGGAGGGCTGTTTCTGCACTGGACACGCCCAGTTCTGATCAGTAAGCCGTTGGGTGGGACGGACCACATAGGACTGGGAGCGCGCCCAATCGAAGTGTCACTGCGGGGACAAGGAGGGTGGTGATCGGGGAGGGGGAGAAAGAAATGAGAATAGGCCTATTAGTCAGTCTCGGCAAGAACGCAAATGGGATCTCGCATTGTTCACAAAGGGAGAGGGGGGCGGTAGAAAACAAAGGGGCGTCGAAACGCACTCGGAGTGTTGAGAAGCCTAAAAAAAAAGGATAGTCACAGAGGTCTAATCGTGGGGGAAGAAATAAGAAGGTAGTAACACATAAGGGAGGGAAGAATTCCTGCAGGGTGCGACCGCCAAGAATAAGCCAACCCGAGGGAGGTGTAGGGGAGACGAAAAACAACAAATCAAGATCGCGCACTTCAGGATAACTTTAATCGGCGCCGTGACAGGCGCGGGGGGGAAGGGACTGTAAGGGGGGAGGAGCAGTGGTTGGCCGCAACGGAGTGTCAAAGCTCGATACAAGGGTTAAAGGGGGAGGGAAGTGCATGAACATACAGGAGCCATAGTCGTTTGGAACTAAAGAAAAGTAAAAATGCGCGCAGGTAGAAGGGAAGGCGTACACGGGCCTACCGCATGTGCAATTGCAGGAATGGGGGAGGGCTCACAAGAAGAATAACGTAGAATCTAAGCAAAACAGGGGGGAAAGGAAGAGTGTTCATCAGCCATTAGGGAAAGGAGGACTATAAACAAGTTGGAAAACCAGAGAGGGAAGTGGCATTTCGGCTGGGTAAAAAAGGCCTCATGAGGGTGGGCTATTTGTGCCGGCGGGCCGCCTACGATCAGCCCGCAAAGTGTAATTGCAAAGCGCGAGGGACGAAGCTTCTTCGCAAGGCCAGACCTTTGGTTTACATCAACGCCCCGAAAGATCTATGACGAGGTCGGCGGCCATCAGGCGGGGGAACATCAAAATGACGGAGGACGGCTTAATTGGCGTCGTACGTCACGGGGGTTCCGGGAGGGTTAAGGGACTCTTCGCGTAAGGGGAAAATTCCACCCTCTGAGGAGCAAAGGGTAACCGATACTGTAGGTGCTGGGGACCAGAGATGTGTGCTCTTTCATCGGGCCGGCCCTTATGGCCACTTCTGTACGCAGCGAAGCGGACCGAGAGGGGGGGAAAATCTCATGTTAGCTTCGGGCGGCTCAAAAGCATAGACTTGCTTCGTGCCAAGGCAACCCGCGCTTGGCAGGAGGAATGAGGTAGGCGTTGTCTTGGTTTGGGTTGGGGTGGGGTTCAGCAAGCGAGACCCGCCGTGCACTTTGCCAGGAAGGGCGACTTCAGGTGGAGAGCTGGGGCCTTGAAACCGGGGACATTTTTTCGGACAGCAGGGGGAGGTTCTACCTACAGGCATGAAAGGGATCTGGGAAGGAAGAACCGGAGAACCTCAACAACCGGCCGAGGACTCCCTGGATAGTCTCTGGTTTCACAGCGGGCGCAACTACGGGGGGACCTAAGGCAGCATTCATAGGTGAAAGAAGATGTTGAGGAGAAACAACGGGGGTCTATAACGTGAGTAGATTAAGCGCAAAGACAGGGAACTGCTTCGCACGACTATAACCCAAATCCTTCGTTTTCAGTGGCCAGAGGGAAAAACTCTTACGTCGGGGGTCAAATGCAACAAAAAAAAACGAACGGCAAAAAAACTACAACAAACACAACCAGCGAAGAAAGGGAATTTTGCTGGTTTCTACTTAGATACGGAGGACGGTTTTGGATCGGAATCCGTTGAAGTAAATTCTGGGTTCACTCTCAACGGGTCGGTTCCCCCCTGGAACCAAAACTCCCAAGGGCCCCGGACCCGTCAAATCCCCTTTTGTCTGAAGAAGGGAAGTGAAAATTCCAGGGCACACCCCCGGTGCCCACAAAAGAAAACCACTGGATTGAGATCTGTAAAAAAGGACTGGCACCACAATCGAATTGCGAAAAATGAACCGAGTGCGGGGGTTAGGAAAACGCCAAGGACTGTTAGGTTTCGGTGCGCGTCGCAGAGGGAAGGAGTGAAAGACTACCTCACGAGACGATGAACTTTGGGTTCCGGGGAACAAACGGTGGTCCCCGGAAGATGGCCATGTCCGACCGGAAAGTGGTTGGCCTCTGGGCAAGTCAACCCAGGACCCAAGGGGGCAAAACACCAAAAGGGAGTGAGGGGCACAGGGAATAACGGGGGAATCAAGGTAAACCTGATGGTCGGCAAATGGGACGAGGCTGTACGACGGATTGTGCGAATAGCCTTGTGATGAGGTGAAACATCTCGAAAACAGAACACTCACCCGGAATTCAGACTTCCGGTAGGCCAAAGGAGAAATCTTGTCACTACGATCAAGCGAGATTTGGTTCAGCGCAGGGGCGCGGAAATTCAACCGTCCATCGGGAAAGGGGGGTCTGATCGAGGAAAATACATTGGAGTGTTTGGAAATCAGCGTAAAAAGATTCTTTTGCAAGGTTACCGAAAGGAGATATTGATTACGGGGAAGGGTCCCCACAATCACAACAGCCTTGATCCAAGCAAGCCGGTAACCAGAAAAAAAGGTCCTAAGATGAAACGCATGAAAATCCCACTAGAAAGGAGGCGACGACTTGGTACAGAGGCACGAGCAAGAGCACGGAAAAGGCTTGCTGGGAGAAGCTTTCAGTCTAGAACGGGGGCAACAGGGGTGGAAATCCCGGCACGGGGTAGGAACCACAGGAGAAGCAAAGAAAAGGCGTGAGGGCAGTATGCGGAGGAGCACCCTCCAGATATGGAGGCGCGGGCGGGAGGAGCTGAAATCAAAAAAAAGGAGAAAGAGAATCGAGGCGGCGCAGTGGCGATACTAAGCAACCACTACATCCAGGAGATTCTGTCTTGTCTTTGGTGTCTCGAAAAACATTATTAACTCATTCTGTTGGGGGGGGGGGGAATGGGGGGGGGTCTGTGGGGTGTGGGGTGTGGGGGTGGGGGGGGGGGGGGGGGTTGGGGTGGGGGGGGTGTCGGGGTGTTTTGGGGGGGGGGTGGGGAATAAGGGGGGGGCGGGGGGGGGGTGTTCTTATGGTGGGTTTGTGGTTTTGTTTGGTTTTCCGTGGGTGTTTGGTTTGGTTCTGTTCGCGCCCTTTCTCTTTTTCCGACGCGCTCGGCCTCCTCTGCAAGCGAAAGAGGGCCCAGGAAGAGACAGAGGGCGCAGACCGGGATCACCCTCCAACAACGCTGGCACAGACGGGTTACGTCCCCCTGGGAACGAAACAGGCAGGAGCCGGAAAAAAGAAGTCGTCTTTCTGGATCCTGGCAATCTTAGCAGTCCCCATCTCAAGCCGGGGGCGGCGGCTTAGAATCTTAAAAGGGTAGGAGCGAGACAGGCTAGAGGGAGGAGAAGGATCAAGGCAAGACACAGCCTGATAGCGCGTTCTAAAAAACATCGCGACGAAAGTATGGGTTCCGGGGAGAACGATCGGCGTGGTCGAGTACCACAGGAATTCGTTAACAGAGAGGGAAACATATGGTGGCGCAATTAGACAACACAAGAAACATATCTTGGCCTCATTCTAACTCAGAGTAAGGGTGTGGAGTATGGGTTTGGTGGCCGCTAAGCGATACTAGTCTGATCGGGCCATATTGTCATCTTATCGAGCTCATAGAAAAAAAAAAACGGGGTTTTGTGGGCTTTCGAGCTCCGTGGCTGTGTACACGTCTCTGGGAGCATGAAAAAATCATGCTAAAAAGAAGAAATGGGTGAAGAGACAAACGGCGAAATAGAGAGAAGAGGCCTATAATCTGACATCCGACGCGGAAAACGGATATATTCAAGGGGGAAAACCTACAAGGTCACAGCCCAAATCGGGTATGGGTGCCTAGGGTAAACAAAAAGACGATAGCCGAGGACGCGTCCGGCCAAAGGGAACTCAATACAATAAGGGCAAGAAAAGACAAAAAGGAATGAAAAAAGCGAATCAAAACGGGGGGCAAGAAGCAGCGCACCCCGAGAGACGCGTGACCAATAGGCTATAAGGAGAGCGGGGCCACATTACAGAATGCCGAATCCTCGACGCCCCAATGGTAAGAAAAAAATAAGCTCATGCCAGACTGCCGAGGAGGGGCGCTCCTTCAGAAAGAAAAAAGGGTATTGAATGACCTAAACCGTTATCTGGGTCTCGTAAATTCAATAAAAACATAAGAAATTGACTCTGGGCGGCGTCCTGGAGGGGATAGGACCGTGCCATAAAATATTGTTAGGATAAAAGGACCAACCTCCATCAAAAAGGGGCAAGGCCCCCACCTTCTCTCCTAGAGGAGTTGGGGGCAGCCCAGCGAATTATAAAACTGTCAATAGAAAAAACAGAGAATGGCGTAGTGCGGTCGTCGATGTTCAGCCCGAGAGACAAATGTTAATCTCCCATCGAAAGGAATATAGTGGGCAAGAAAGAACTTGGTCGGAAAATTAAGGGAAATGTCCACCCCAGAAATTCCTGTGGCCTGGGGGGGGAAAAGCCTGTTACCCCACTCAGGAGAGCCTGCGAAAACATGGACTAGGTATATCCTCAAACAGCGAAACATGAACTGAACACAGTTTGATGACCCCGCTGAATCTGTGCAGGCTTCCCAACGAGGTCATGAGGCCAAGGTTCCGGGGGGCAGGGAGTGATAAAGGGTTCTCTGTCAAAAAGCGATGTTCTTACTGGTACTTGGTTGGCTCGTGAGGGAAAAAAGATACCTAGCTCGGCTGGAACCTGTGCCGGTCGTGGGGGGGGGTCAGCGAAAGCCTTCGTAGCGAATGAACTGTACTTGGGGCTCGAACGAGGACCAACACCCACCTAAAGTAATGCGAACGGAAAAATAAAAAAAAGAACTTAGACGGGTCTCTTTTACTACCTGGCACAGTGAAAATCCTGACATCTGGATTCCTTAGAAAGAAGTATAAAAGCTTCGCGACTAATTTTCCGAAAAAAGCATATCTGACGAGAGGACTATACCGGTATTGATTTCGCACTGCGGTCTTCCTCAAAAGGACGGGGGATGATAATATCAGGAACTGGGGGTGTTTCCGGTCCTACTTTGTAAATCCACTGGTTCACAAAAAGTTATCCTCTCTAAAGGCTTGCGCTCCCCGCGTGCAAAACGGATAAGCCCAAAGTCTCCCCCCACAGCCCCTACGTGCTTCCACTTATCCGGTGCGACTTGGCACGGACTTGCCCGAGCGAGCCTCCGTCGAAAGTCGGCCTGTGTTGCTAGCTACTCCCTCTCAACACAACACATTCTTAGGGGTAAAAAAGATTATCTGGAGACAACCAACTTCCTTGGCGCCAGGCCGTGGACTTGCAAATGAAACTTAAGCCGTCTCGTTAACGCCTCGGGGCGGTTGTTGGTGGGGCGAGGGGTAACGCCCCTTCAAAGGTCCTGGGCTGGAGCCATACGCGCTTAGAGAGACATTCGTCGGGGAAGAGCCAGGGCGAAAAGGGGGGGCACCTTAAAGAACCGAATCGGAGGTGAGGAGACAAAAAAAGCGATGGCAAAGCAAGTACTAGAACGAAACTCTAAGGTAAAAAAGCACTAGGCCTCGGGGTTGTCGGGATCCGTCAGCCGCAACTCGACCGTAGATACAGGCGTGTCAAATATGGAAAGGCAGTAACGCGAAACTGAAAGCGGGCCGCGCCTGAAAAGAAAGGGCGGGCTATTATGCAAGTGGTCGAAACAAGATTCAGGAGAAAACTAATTGTGCATCGGTACGCCTTTTTACATTTGCTCACACAAAGAAACGTTCTAAAAGTCAAGAGCGCGGGCGAATGTGTCTAAAGATCAGAACAAAGAAAAGACCAGATTTGAACGCGAGGGGGAAAGTAAAGAATCCAGAGTCAGAACGCCGGCCTTAAAAATGGAGGGATGAAAGGTGGTCCATCATCCATCTGAAAAAAAAAAAAACCTGGAAGAAAATTCTTTAAGAGGCGGAGGGTCTGAGCCGCGCCGGGGGCCGTAGACGGTGACTTGGTAAATCTTCTTCACCCTCTGAAAGCCCTTACGCTTGTGGAAGGAGGCTGACCAGTCATCTGGAGCCAAGAGCGAAATAGATCGGAAGCTCTTTAGCGCTCACCATTCCCTAAAACATCGGCCCGAACAAAAAAATGACATCACAAAAAGAAAAGTGTTTGGAGACGTGAGCTGACAGAAAAGGTGCATGTGCATGGGTTCGAAATGGGCGAAATGCAAGGGGATCTCTTCTAAAGTGTGGGTGCCTTCCGGAGCGGGGTTTTGGGCCTAGGGGCGGGGGGCCTTTGCGTCATGCCATATCGGGGGAAGAACCGGCAGTAGTCAAGACGAATCCGAGGAATGGGGGGGGTATGCACGTTGAGGGCTGCACGGACTCTTACGTTTCAGTCGGAGAACAAATGCTCTGCAAGGAGAATCGCATTACCTCCAGCAGGGCGGGAACGGGAGACTTCCTGGGGTGGGCTCTGGGGAATTGGGCCTCTAGAGCGGGACCTTGACTGGTCAAATGCGACCTGGAAATGAGAGGGTAAAGCAGGCGCCTAGGTGACGCGGCCGATCTAACCGACGTAACGCATCATAAACGGTAGGAGGAGGGTCTTGTCTTGGGGGTTGCGCCAAAAAACGGGCGAAATGACAGGGGGCTAGCTTGAGGTGGGGAACATTTCAAAGGAATAAAAAGCGAGGTGTTGCCCTTGAAGGTAGGGGACAGAATAATCGCGGTAAGAACTAAGGAGTTGGGGTCTGAGCGCTATCGCAGAAGCGGCTCTCCGGGTAAGGACTCGCAACTCTCATGTAAGGAGATGGGGGGGAGCAGGACCAGGCGTGCAAAAAAAAATAAAGAGGATTCGCCCCAAGACCAGGGAGAAAGGAAGGGGGGGGCTCAACCCTATTTAGACTGGGAACGCTGATCGCGAATCAATAGAACGGGAAAGCGGGAGGGAGCCTTAGCATGACTGGGGAAAAAGATCTCGGTATGAAGACGCCGTTTGAACCCCTATGGGACCACGGGCAAATCATTGGTAAAAAGAACACAGGGGGAAAAAGGGTCAAGAAAAAGATCGTGAACTCTCAGGGACGGGGGGGGAATACCATGCCCAAGTGTATAAGAAAGGGCAGAAAAGTGAAAAGACCGCCTAATGAGGAGCCGGAGGGAAAAAAAACACTGGGTACAAAAAATATACGAGTCTCAAGACCGCGCTGGGAGCTCCTCAGCTGAGGCGGGGAGCGGGGGGGAAATGGGTTCCTTCGTGCCGGCGTTGCGGGGGGATGACGGGGCGATTTACCGGGAAAAAGAACAAAAGACGGGAATCAAGGGTTGATGTTTACCCGTGTTTCGGGGAACCAGGGGCCGCTGCGGGGGGGGATAGAACAAGAGGGCCTGACGATCTCATCATTCAGATCAGAAAAAGGGCTTGTGGCAAGGAAGCTCGAAGCTGCAACGCTCCATTCGAAGCCAGAAAACCGGCACACCGAACTGTAAGAAAGGGAGAGGGGGATCAAACTAAAAGCCGAGAAGCAGGGAAGGGGGGAGCCGCGGAGCGAACTCGAGGCGCTCAAGAAAGATATCTCCTAGACTCTCCTACAGATCTGGGGTGCAAAGCTCGGGCACTAAAAATTCAAAAAGACTGGTCGCGGCGGGGAAAAAACCTCGGATGTTTGAAAGAAGGGGGTCAGTTAGGGCCCATGGGCTCGCCAAAGTCGAGAAAAGGAGGGTCCACCAGCAAAGAGTCCTCGGCTCCGTTGGAAACGAGAAAAATTCTGGGAGAAAGTTGAATTGGTAGACATTCTTAAAGCGGCAGTTGTCGATGGTTTAAAGGACAGCGATCAATTCGGGGGGGGGGGAAGGGAAAACTTCAGAAGGCATATCGCCTGAAAGGCCAGCACCTAGTTTGGGGGGTATTATCCACCATCAAGAGTGTCCATCGATAACGAACCTTTCCAGATGTAGGTGAAAACGCGATGTCACACTCTCTTATCTCTTGTGAAAAGAATTCATGACGGGGGTCGCATAAAGAGGAAAAAGGCACGGGTGAGGGGGGTCTTGTTCGAGAAGCGATAAAAAAAAAGAATGTAACGCAAACGACTCAGTGCTCTATCGGAATGGGTGCACCATACAGGTGCCCTGTTCCGGACTACCGCGGACGGGGAAAGAAAGAAAGTGTATTGGGTGCCAGGGAGGAAGTTTGTTTTCACGGTGCACATATGAAAGTGGTCTCCGCGCTGGCATGCATTAGGGGAAACGGTGAGCCAGGCTGAAAACAGGGGGACCGAGTGAGGGAGCGTGGCATCATAGGTCAAAGGATGGACTTGCCCTAGAAAGAGACGAACAGGTCGGGCGTGGTCAAAAACACGCGGGAAGGAACCGCACGCAAGCGGGGTTTCGAAAAAGGAACGCTCACAGATAGAAATGGCAGGGGGGAGGGGGGGACTTCATCCTTGGGGGGCTAGTATTACATTCCGGGATCAAAGTTTCCATGGAGACAGCACTCAGGGCTGTGGAAGAATTTCAGGAACAAGGATCCGATAAAACAAAGGGGCAGATAGCGATCAACCATTCCCCATGACCGGGAACCAGGAGGGAGTTTGTGGGCCGTGGACCGGTCGGGGTTGACTTTGCAAAAAACGCAAAAAAGGGGGTTTCACTCAGGCCTTATCAAGGTATAGGGAAAAAAGCAAAAGGGCGCTTTGCAGAGGACCAGACCATTAATGCGCGGGGGGGGGGTTTCTCCTTCAACCTATCACCTTAAGGGAAGGGGGCTGAAAACGGAACCGGTTGAAAAAAAAACAAGGCATGTTGTGACCGATAAATAGTGGAAAGCGGCCAAG
>Ga0179593_1443857_pt1 | contig 22001 bp, 22 predicted proteins | sample CZODoug2_1_08_16_FD_185931 | JGI IMG/M metagenome (GOLD analysis project Ga0179593, IMG submission 185931) | Vadose zone soil fungal communities from Angelo Coast Range Reserve, California, USA - CZODoug2_1_08_16fungal (PacBio error correction) | ecosystem: Environmental > Terrestrial > Soil >...
AAGTGAAAGAAGGGAGGGGGGGGCTCTGGGGGAGAAAAAAGGAGAAGGTGAAGCGCATTGCAAGACCGTTCTCTCATAAAACAAAAGGAAAAAACAAAAAACAACAAACCAGGATTGGACAGGCGAACCACCAATTGAGTTCTCAAAAGAGGTAATGTAAAGGGGAGGGGACGCAATTCGGAGGAGGAAGAAGGGGGGAGTTGCATTCGAAAGGAAAGAAGAATTACAGATTAAAAAAAAGAGCTATGCTGGAGAGAGGAGGTCGCTTAAAAAAAAAAACGGCGGCTGGATGACAAGAAAAAATCGGAGAGAAGATGCACTAACCTGATACGGGAAGGTCCTGGGAGGAAGTGCGTTTGAAACAGAAAGACGGGGGAACGGCCAGAGCCAGAGGGCAAAAAATCTCTTATCCAGATTAAAAGACAGCATCAAAGAAAACAGTCGAAACGAACTTGAAAAGGGAATTGATTTGACTTTCCGTATGATTAGAGCCATGCCAAGGCGCTCCCGTCATAAACTCTGACAAAAAAAACATAAAGGCCGGTTCCGCAAAAAGAACCCAGCAGGGGCTAGAAAGGATACCTCTTTCAGGCTATTGGAACCGAAACCATGGCTAGTGCCACGGAAATTCGGCTCGACTTGTCCGCGCGACGACGGGCGTCCGAGTGAGGACAGAGGGAGGAGGAGGGGGAGGGTCGTATCGTAGAGTGGAAAAAGGAGGCACATAGCTTTGGCGGCAATTGAAAGGTTGGGGGAAATGGCGGTTCGGGGGAAAATTTGGCGCAACCAAAGATACGATTTGGAAACGACTATTACTCAACGACCGGGGAAGAAGTACCACTGGAAAAAACGACATGAAGGCGACATCAGCCTGAAAAAGCATACCGCCGACGATGTGGAAAAGGGTACACAAAAACAACTACGATACCTAAATGCAAAAGTATACTACGATACTGAGAGGTGATTACAGAGGTAAAAAACGTAGCGTTTTGAGACTCCGTCAAAAGAGGGCTTTGACAAGAAAAACCGGAAGATAAGACAAAGAAAAAGGAATGTCATTCAGGGGGTGGTCTCTCTCATCAGTTGTTTCCTTTGAGACGGTGGAAAGAGAAAGGAAAGGACGAGGCAGGGGTTCATTTGGGGTCCCAAATTTCAAATAGAGCAAAAGAAAATAGGCAGACGGGGAGAAAAGGAGGGTTCTGGTCGCCGGTGACGTGCCCGGGGAAAGGAGACTCCGACACAAAATGAAGGGTTAAAAGCACCTTGCACCTGAAGGGAAGGGAAAGAAAGTTTCACAAGAGATCCTATGCTACGGGGAAACACAACTGGATTGCGGTTGGGGGCGGGCGCCGTCAAACTGTATTAAAAAAAAGAGGGGGGCCTGAAGGGGGAAAGAAATCAAGCGGCGCCATCACGAACCACGGAGCATTCTCCAGGCGAAGGGCCCAGACGAAAGAGCAGCACGAAGGGGTAACGGACAGCTCCAGGCGGAAAAGCGTTTTTAAACTGAGCAGGAAAAGAATGGGTCATGTGGAACAAGGTCATTGCCAAATTAATGCACGTTTAGGAACGAAGGTACGGGGCAGGATCTCATCGCAATTGAAGTGGGGAAAATTACGTGATCTTTCACGAAATCACTTGCGTTTAACAGAGGGAAGAGAGAGAGAAGCTTACCGATAAGGTTGAAACGGAGACTCCGCCCCGTGTTGGGTTAGTCATAGCAGAAGGGGCACCGGTTGAATAAATCGCGTCGGGAAAGTTGAGACCAGCGTGCACCCCAGGAGGTATCACGGTCGAGCGAGAAAGGGGGGAAAAAGACAATGTTCAAAGGGGAGAAAAAAAATGAAAACAGAAAGAAGCCGGAATCTGGGAAGGGGAGGATAAAGAGAAATGAAGATCGTTAAGTGTTTTGCAGGTGCTTCTTCTGTGGGTGGGGAGGAGAGGGAGGGAGGTGTAACTAGCAAAATTGATCCCGCGCCGGGTATAGCGCAAAGTTTCCAGGTGTCAGGACCCACCAGTCGGCCAAGGAGAAGAAGGAAGAAAAAGGGATTGACAGGGGAGGATCTGGGCCGGGACGACGGGGCGTTTGCGAGGGGGTTTGTGTGTAGTGCAGGCCCAAAAGAAGGGGAGAAAATGCTAGAGCGAAAATAAGGGGTGGAGAATGAACACCGTCTTCTTCTAAACTCCTTGGGTGCCTTCATGCCCCGCTGGTCCGAGAGAAGGAGGAAGAAAGAAAGGAACGGAAGGAATCCGAACCGGGACATAAAAGAATCCTGAGGCAGAAAAGATGGAGGGGGGTGTGCACGCACATAGAGAGAGCAAACACAACGGGAGAGGAGGCAGGACATCCTCATTGATGACGGGATGCCGCATTCTATCGTGGCTGAACACGCCCAGGGGGGAGAAAGTCAACCCGTTCCGGTCGGTCTGCGCGGAGGACAAGACGGGGCCGAAAAAGTCAAATCGAATAAGAAATTGGTGCAGGAAGCTCAAAAAAAGAAAAGAAGGGACGATAGCATTGGGGGCCATCCAGATTTTCCATCACAAAAAAAATCTCTTCACTAAAACAAAACCCGTCGCCTCACGGTCACAGATCCTCAACTTGGGGTTCATCAAGTTTATCCTCGCGGCTCATTAAGCCAACGGGGGGGGGGGTCTCTAAGGGAAAGCGTGAGGAAGCGCGAACACCGCAAAGGAAGCCAAAAAACTATCTTCAACCAAATAGAACCCGCCTCAGTCAAAAAAAAAAAAGAAGTTGCAAAAAAACAAGGCAGCATCTGAAAAAGGGGGAATCATCAAACACCCCGACTTTCTATCCTCCGCAGCCCAAGATGCAAAGCGAGGTCTGTTCTAAAGACTGAACGGAAAAGGGCAACGGAGCAAAGCGTCGATCACGACCCGTGAAAGTAACCGTCAAAGGGCAAAGAAACGTCCTCCAGAAACAGGAATGGACCAGAGCCCGTTGGAAACATGCTCACAGCTCTATAGGCTTACCAAAACGTCACCAGGCTTGGAGTTTCGACCGTTTAAAAAACACGGAATGGAAGAAAAAGTTCCCCAAAAAGAAACGTCGAGTCAATGGAAAAGAACATTAGGGCATGTCTACGAGACACGAAGTGAAAACAGCGTAGAGGAGCAGCCTGCCAGGGGAAGACTTCGGGGCCCATGCAAAGCAGAACATTTGCTGCAGCTGCGTGACCGGTCCGGGCACAACATATGGCGAGAAAGAGAACGTACACTGACGGGGAATTTGGATGCTACATGAAAAAATGCGGAGAAGAAGGAGGGACTGAACTAGAACATAGCTCCGTGCGTTGCGCTTTCGACGCTGGACGGCAAATCAGTTTGGAACGGCACGATCTTTAATCGCACAGTTAAGAGAAGGAAAAAACATCAAACGGGGGGGGAATAAGAGCAGCAGATGAATAGATCTAAATTAAAGCTTGGATGTCCTTACGAGGGGCAGAGGAAAAGCTTCTCCAATACTCTGTGCGATCATACAACGGAAAGGGGACCAAGAAAAAACGACGGACCGCATTAGACCCGGGGAGACAGGGAGAGAGTCAACACTCCTGAAACAAAAAAATGACCGTCAAAGGTGGCTACATTCTCAGAGGAGGAAAAAGCCTATCTGTCAAGGAACAAAAAACAGAGCAGGGAGAGAGAAGTAAAAAAAAAGAAAAACAACTTCTCAAGAGGGGGCATAGAAGTTAAGGCGTGAATAGCTGAAGCGAGGACTTTCTTACAACGCTGGTCATCCAACAGCTGATAATAAACAGAACTCTAGACGGAGCGAGCAGAGCAGGTAAGACCGGCCTGCAGTGGACCGCTGTCGTCTCCAAAGGGAAAATCGGGAGAATCCCCGTGTTCAGACTGAGGGTTATTAAGGCTCAAACTTCTGGAGAAATAAGGGAGTGGGGGGGCCCTGCCAAAGGGAGAAGGGATTGTTACAATCTCTATTGCCGGGGAGGCCGCAAAGGACCACAGACAAAAGAAAGGAAAGTGGCCGAAGCAATCCTCGTGAAAAACAGCCGGTGAGAAAAAAGACCACTTAAAAAAAAAAAAACGACAAAGAATGCGACGCAACCGATAAAAGAGGAAAATAAAGAAAAGCAAACGATACGGTTCCATAAAAATTAGGGCCATAGCATGAAAAACGGAGTAACCTGACGCTGAACAAGAAGCGGTGCGGAATATTTGACCGGAAAGGCAGAGGGAATTTCTGGGTTGTGCGCGATGAGGGGAAACTGGGGAAACCGTTCATCCTAAGGGAAAAAAAAGCCTACCAGAAAGGGATGGCTCTACTGCTGAGAAGGGCGGGAGATGGGAAGCTTGGGACCAGGAGGGGAAAAGGCGAATGAGCCACAGCGCGTATTCTTAAAAAAACAAGTCATTCGGGAGGAAACGTATTCGTGCCAAACTACTTCGATCCGGTGCAAGGGGGCGTCGGGACTTGGGGGCATCCAGCCGCCGGAGGGGGAACACAAAAAAATATCGTAAAGAAGCTAGGTCCTGGGTGTCAACTATCAATCGAACGGGAAGAAGCACGCCGCTTTCGTCGCCGCAATAACATGAAGTCCGGAATACTCCTAAAGAAACGCAAAATGGGGAAAGGGTAGCGAGTAAATGAAACAGGGAAAGCAGCTAAACGGTACTGCAATGCACCTCTGACTGGAGGGGGCACATTCAGCTTAAAACCGTCTCAGAGAAATCTCTCTCAACAAGGAGATGTAAATAATGAGTTGGAGTGAAGACTGGGGGGGAGTGGGGGGGGGTCTTAGAAAAAAAAAAAGGGCCAGAAAGTGAGACCGTGGGCGAGAACAGAAGAGATGAACTGGGAGCTAAAGGCATTTATAGACTCACATCTAATTAGGGGAAGTTGCAGTATGGAGGTGAATGGACGCGCAGTAGGGAACGGGCAGTTGCCCTCAAAAGGAAAAAGATGGATAGGACTATGACACCCCAGGAAACGAAAGATGGAAGCTGGAAGGTGCAAACGACATGGGATGACAAAGAGAAAAATAAACGCTCACGGATCGAATATGGGACGCACGCAAAACAGAGAAAGCCACATAAATGGAACGGGGATGGTTCGAACTACCGCGGTAGCTTTCGGAGGAAAGGAGAGGAGCAAAGATTAAAACTGCAAGAAGTCGACAACATCAAAAAACTTTCAAAATGGAGTGCTTTGGTTAAGGAGATGGAGAGCAGGCTCCAGCCAGAAAAGGCAGCCGCAACCCCGCATGATACTCCTCAAGAGCAACAGCGAAAAGCAGTAGAGACTCGTACCAAAAAGGTTCATTCTATGACTCCAAATATCACCATTTTTAAGCGGAGCGAGAGGGGGGGGGGGGGGGGGGGGGGGGGGGGGTGAGACGTTTCCTCTGCGAAGAAAAAAAAAAACGGCGGAGCGTACAGTGGCGGCCTAACAGTGTATCGAGGGGGAAAAGGATGCACCGAGGGAAGAGCAGGGTTTGGAACATGAAGTGGGGGATTGGGGTGTTGGAGATGGGCGCATTCAGAAAAACAAACGAAACGAAACAACACTAGGCTGAACCAATCCGTTGAAGTAAGCCCTGAATCAATAAGCTTGGGAGCTGAAGGCAAACTCAGAAAACTGGGAAGGGGAAATGGGAACAGTTGACGACGCAAAACGCAGCACCTGAAAAGCAGGACGAAAAAGAGCGGGTGGTTGAGGAGGAATCGCTGGGAAAATAGGTACGAAACTCGACAATTCCTATCTGGGAGCAAAAGAAAGAGAAAGAGACCATTGCGAAGGGTCAGCTGGTGTGAAGAGAAACTCGAGGTTTCACCGTTGAGAAGAGCGGTGCAAGCAGAGATATGTAGACCATTACTTTGGTGGGAAAGGCAGGAAGATCGGAGAGCGGGGCGCCGCGGCTAGGGGTGAGAAACTGGACAAGTAACAGGGGCTGATCGCACCAGACACCGTTAAAAAGGGGGCGCGTGGGGCCAAAGGAATAAGGCAGAAGTCATCAGACTTAAGGTAGAGATCATAGCGGAAGGGAAACGCTGGATTGCTTTGGGAAGAGGAAGAAAAACTGGGTGAGTCGTGGGAGAAGCGGCAGGGATTCAATTAACCACGAAAAAAAAAAGAAAAGCCAGGCTAAAATGTCCAGACGCGCCGTCCCGAGTAACGTATAGCAAAAGAGCAAAATCGTTGACGGGGGGAAAGGGAAGGCTGCCTTGGTTCCTTCGTAGGGACAACGAAAAAGTGACATTGGACTGTTAATTAATAGTTAGTCAGGCGCGCATGGAACGAATGGGCATGTCATGGTTCAAGGGTGAGATACGAAAAATGAGACTCTCTTTGGCTGGGGGCCCTGTGACGCGACGAGGATCGTCGGATGTTGTAAAAGGCTCCAAGCAAGTGGGAAGGATAGTGAGAAAGGGAGAGGCGCGGTCAGTCCGGTAATAAGCGGGCCTGGAAGGTAATGCACAGGGGTAAAAGGAGACGCTCCAAAGGAAATGGCCTCGAGCGTAGAAAACTCGCCGGCATCTTGGGCGAAGGAGGTAGGGGGAGAGAGGTTTAATATCTGTGGGATGAACTGGGGGGGGGTTTGTTTGAGGTGTGGTTGTGGTGTTGCGAAAAACCTGTTGTTGTTTGGGGATTAGAGGCTTTGGGGGGAATGCTCACGGCGCCGGTGTAGAGCGTATCACAAGGTTCTTGGCCAACCATGGGATAAGAACGGACGAGAGCCCGGGTAACAGTTGATCTGACGTAGCAGAAAAAAAGGCCGTGTTCGCGACGAGATTGGTTGTGGGGGTTAGGGGGGGGAAGTAACAAGCTGCTAAAGAGAAAGAAGGGGGGGGAAACTGAGGTTATAGGCACTAGACTCCATGGGGTGAACTGGGGGGAAAAACAATTGTCCCAATTGCAGGACTTACGCAGGGCAACGGCTAAACCGCGGTCGGGGCATCCACTCTCCAGAAGGAAGACCCCGCATCACAATGGGAGTTAGGGGAACAACAACAACAACGGGAAGGGAGGGGGAGTATTCGGAAAATCATTATTCGAATCTGGGGAAGGAAGCGTGGATGAACCCCCTAGGAAAGCCCAGGAGACATGGAAAGCTGCATCTACAAGGAGTTTGGCACAGGAGTCTCGAATGAACCGTTGTTGAGAGGAAACGTCTTCGTTGAAGACCCGACTTGGGGGAAAAAAAAAAAATCTCAAACGCGTACCACGCCCGTGCGGATCTACACAGATCCTCACGGACCAATTTCCCGGGTATTCCCAACCTTCGCGAGGAGAAACGCCCCGGTGGGTAGTCTAGGGGGAACCGGCAAAAGGGAAAGACGACTCCAAACAACTTCTGAACGAGAAAGGCCACTCACCGCAATCCATATCCCAAAACCGAAGAAAAAATGTTTCACCACCAAAAGCACGATCTTCAAACGGTCAACTAACTCCTCGGCAACAGAAGAGAGAAGGAGCGGTGACGTCGCAAAATCTAGAAGAAAAATGGAGGCGACCCGGCGTCGCTCTAAAAAGGTGCCATTAACCGTCGAGAGGTGCACCGCCGTTCAACGAACGGACCAGAAGCAGGTATCCACTTGCACCGATCCGACTAAGCCATTCAGGGCGCTTGTAAGACACGCCTTTCAAAGGTCAGCTGCCGCGAGGACGGGAAGAGGAACCTCAGAGAGGCGACGAGAGAGGGAAGGTACAACGGTCGTACGAGGGGCAAGAAAAGGCAATAGTTTCCATCAAGGGCAGGCCATTGGCAGAACATCTGTCGTGACCGTATCTCATTCAAGATGGCCAGGCGAAAGAAAAAAGGGTGGGGTCGCGTGTGGGTAAAAATAAAACAGTAAAATCGGACTCCTTCTGGACATTGCGAAGGGGTCTCCGGGGGGGTCTGGGTCCGAGAGGCTTGAATCGACGGAGGGCAAGAACGATCTCTCCCCAGTGTGTGACAGCCGGAACGCATCCAGCGGGGATCGCCGCCAGATGGATACTCTACCTTAACCAGTTGGATGAATGACAGGAAATGCAAACGACTGAGGGGTCTTGGCGATAAGCCCTTAACGAAACGACGGGGGGAAAGGGCGCAACCTAATAAGGCTTCACTCGCCCTGAAAACAAAGTATGGGGGACCGAGGTGGGGCTACAATCTCAGTGCTTCTTGAAACGAAGGGACAAAAGTATAGAAAAGAGACTGCCGTCATGCCTGTCCCTTGGAGGTGCATTCCTCTTTAGTAGGTGTCACGTCTTGAAGGAGCAAAGTCGTCAATAGAACGAGGGAGAAAGATTGCAGAATCAACTGTAGAGTCAGGACGGGAGAAAATCGGGGGATCCAAACTGCATTTGTCCCAAGGCGGGCGTCACCATGGGGGACACACATGTAGGGGACCAAGGGAAAAGAGCTGGTAATCGCTGTCAAGGACATGACTCAATCATGAGAGTTGAAAAAGCGGTTGAGTAGGTTTTTGTGGAATCGTCTCTTCAGTCCCGAACGCCAAGTTGCCCAGACAGCCCAAAAACAAGGGGAGCCAAAGAAAGCCGAGTGCCCGAAGCCTGGCTATAAAAGGAAAACGAGGCCCAGGGCAAAAGAGAAACGACAGACGTAAAAAAAAAGCGACGCTCGCTGGGACCAATGATGCCCTGTGCGGGACAATAACTGCAGCGGATAACGGGAGGAATTGCGATGGGACAGAGTGCGAACAAGCTGTCTCTTTCCAATGAATGGGGGGGTGAAATGCGAGAGGCCCGGGGAACGGTCATCACCTTGACCAAGCCCTCCCAGAAATCTGCCTGCCGGCGTGAGGGAGGGAGGAGAAGAAAGGGTGGCTGAATAAATGGACGAAGTCATGGGAAAATGCTCCGCGCAAGGCACCCCCCAACCCAAAGTCTGCTCCATTAGGAGGGCCGTATCCGGTTGCTGAGCACTCTGCTGAGATGAATGGTGGAGGCCGCTTCGGGATCGTGGTCGCGCTGCGCCAAAAGCGCCATCAGATCCGTCCAGAGTTCTTTGACTGGTGAGAGTCTCTCCATCCTTGGGGGAGTTCAGAATTCAACGCACTCATTAATGGCCAAGGGGGGAAGGGGGACTTGAAAGCATATACTGAATGTGATAACGCAATGGCATAGGCGAATTTGAAAGAAATTCAAAAAATTTTATCAGCTGTAAGGAACCTGCAATGAGCGTACCCTGCAATGTGCGCAAAGTCAAACTCATAAGAAACCAAGATCACTAGATCTCTAAAACAAAAAGAGGGAGGAGGAAAGATTGGGACAAGGGGGAAAGAGGTGGCGCATAGAAAGGGTACGGCATTGCAGGACCGTGGACAGAGGGGCCAGAATAAAATTCTGGTCAAGGGGGCGTTCTCACAGATAGTTAGTATCGTGGCAGTATGAAGGGACAATGCACGGCGCAAGTGAAGCCGTGGGGAGTTGCAAAAAAAAGGAGGAGTCAATATATGGGAGAAAACAAAAAAAGAAGTTGCTGGACGAGGAAGGGCTCAAAAGCGTCTGTGACAACGACAAAAAGGGGGGCGACGAAATAGGGAAGGGTCAAAGCAACCGATACGGCTAAAGAGGCCAGACGGTGCAGTAAAAAAAAGAGCAGCTGGAGCAGCCAAGACCATATGAAGACAGAGGACCCGCACTGACGGCCTCATTCCAACTTTCAGGGAGCGAAAGTGAAAAGGGATGAGGAAAGCTTCTCCCCATGCCCCAAACCGGAAAGCAACGAAGCAGAAAGAAACCCCACAGGTAAGACGACGGTTGACGCAATGTGCCGCCCAAAAAGATGGGACGCCGGGGGTCCGTGTCAAGGATATGCACTCGATCTTCACAAGGGGGAGAGGCGGAGAGAGCGGTGGCGGAAGACTGTCCTGCGTTCCGCAGCGGGCGCAGTCGGGTCAAGGTATCGAGGTCAGAAATGATCAGGGGGGGGGGGGGGGGGTGTCGGGGAATAGGAAACGACTTTTCGGTGACATGTATGGGGGAGGGACACTTTGTCGGCGGACGGCAGGACGTGTGGAAAACAACTACTAGACGAACAAAAAAAGCAGAAAGCCACAGAGAGACATGAAGCGAAATCAGACTTAACAATCATCATGAAGGCCGAAAAAATAAGAAGAAGAACGTGGGGGGGGCCACTGCAAGAAGGGATCTGCCGCTTAGACGACGATAGGGTATGTGACATAAGCAGCGTATCGTTGGAGGAAAATCTCGCATTCACCCTACTGGGACCCAAAAATAAAATGGAAGGAACAACCCACGGTGCAGGGAAAGGGGGGGTTGGAGGAATCTCTCTGGTGGACCTTTGAAGAGAGGGGCAGCATATATTAGCAGGCCGGGGGGCCGGTGGCAATGGTTGTTCAGGATGAAAAATAAGAAGGACAGACAAAAAAAAGCGGAGGGGTTCGAGAGCTTACGCCGGGGACTGTCGAAAAAACACCGGTGATAGCGTGGGCTCAAAGATGGGGACAGAGATTCACTTTCTATAGAAAGATGACAGATGGTTGGTCTTTGGACTGAGCAGGACAAACTGTTTCTGAGGAATAAGATATGGGCTGAAGGCAAGCTGAAGCAGCGCACGCACCACTTATCAGAATCCAATTAGAAAGCTGTATCCTTCCTGAACTGAGAAAGAATCCCAAATAGCCCAGGCAAAAGGGGAAAGAGGGGTCGAACTTGCTCTCCATACTGGGGCAGATAGTCAGATGAAAAGGGGAATGCACGGGAGGGGAAAGGGGTGGGGAAGAGTAAGTACATGAATTGCCATGTCTTGTCCCACTTCCGTTAGCTTAGCAAGACGAAATCATCGTTTCGTTGGTCCCGAGCAAACGAGAAAGGAAGTAAAGGGATGAGCGCGACACCGAACATGGGGAGGGGGGCAGAAATAAGAGTGGGCTCCCGAAAGAAGTGGTAAGGGAAGCGGACCCGCGGGCCCCTTAAAAGGTGGCAAGGGAGGGGCGACGACGCCCGGGTTCCAGACCAGGAAAAGGTTTGGGCGAGGTGGGGGAAAGAACGGCGCAGGGCATAGGGGGAGAGAAAGTCTGGGGCAGGCGGTGAAGATCGGTGGGACCGGGGGGTTTGGCCAATTTGCGTCTCGGGGGGAACTTCGAGTGGGTATAATCCTGTGGTGGAAAAGGAGCCAGGTTTGGAAAAGAATCAAACAACCGTGACATTGTAAGAGAAACCAGGGGGGGCTGCGGGCCCCGCGAGATAAAGAGTACAAAGGGGGAGATCTGGAAAGAAGACCCTTTCAATTGGAGAGAAGAATTGTGTGGTGGTGGGGAGGTATCTAGCTATTATATGAACGGTACGAGGGGGAAGATGCAAAAAGTCTTCATGAGGCTAGGGGGGTTGTTCAGGTCCGCGGGAATGTCCCCTTACAGAGGGGTCAAAAAAAGGAAAAAAAGGCCGGGGCATCACTCCGAGCCTGAGGCAAAGAAAAGAAATCACATGGAGGTTGAAACAAGAGCTCCTCACCACACCAACGGGAGAAAGGAGAGATTTAGTGACAAACCACCATGTGAAGGGGGGCTCTGCCTCAGGAAAGAAAAGAGCTGATCAACGCCCAGGGTCGGAAAAACGTCATGAAAGGGCAAATCAAGCTTCCACGGGGACAAAGAGGGGCCTTAATGCAAAAAGGGCGACTTAAGACTTTGTGTAATCTCACCCTAAAAGTAAGGGGGCCATTGCTCTAGAAGGGGGGGCTACCTGTTGGGCACACAAAAAACCAATCTACTGAAACGAAGCAAGCTCCGGTAAAAGGAGAACTCAAGATAGAAGGGGAGAAGAGGTCAGCAGCCCCTGGGGGCCTCTGACAATCAAGGTAGTGAGTAAGCTCTAACACCGGCGCCGGATAAAAAAGGGCCTAAAGGAACAGACCCAACAGTCAAAGAATCCAACAAAAGAAAGGCCTTTTAGAGGCACGATCTTCAAGTTCCAAACGCGGAGAAATCGGCCCAATATAGCGCTTGTCTGTTCACAACGAGAGACGTAACCCACGATTGGAACCCGGGAGGCAGGATTAGAAGGAAGAACACGCCGGTCAAGACTATAAAAATACGCACCAAGTTACAACGACACGATCTCCTTAGGAGAAAACACCACGGCTTCCGTTAAGACAACGCCGGAAGAAGGAACGCGCCGCGCGTCAGAGTCTGAACAAACACGATGATTCGCATTCAAAAAGATCACGGGGGAAAGTGTCGTCGATAGCCGAAAAAAGTAACTTCGGGCACGAAAAATGCAGAAAAGGGGGCAATTAAACGTCGGACCTAAATGGACGAAGTGAACTGTGGCCTGGGCCGAGGTGATATCTAAAAAAAAAAAAAAAAAAAAAAAAAAAAAAAAAAAAGAAAAAAAAAAAAAATAAAAACGTGCAAAACACCAAAAAAAAATAACACACAATTTCAAAACACCAAAAAACAACCCCCCCAAACAAAACAGAAAACAAACCATCAAAAAAAAAAAAAAAGAGGAAAAAAAAAACAAAAACCCAAGAAAAACAAAAAAGAAAACCCCACACGGGAAAAGACCAAAAAAAAAAAAACAAAAAAAAAAAAAAAAAAAAACAAACCAAAAACACAAACAAAACAAAAACAGAACAAAAAAAAAAAAAAAAGAAAACACAAGATAAAACAAAAAAAAAAAAAAAAAAAAAAGAGACAAAGAGAAAAGAGAGAAACAAAACACAAAAGAACACAAGAAAAACAACAACAAGAGACGAAGCAAAAAACAAAAAAAAGAGAACAAAACAAGAGAAAAAACAAAAAAAGGAAAAAAAAAAAAAAAAAAAAAGAAAGAAAAAAAAAAAGGAAGAAGAAAAGAAGAACGAAGAAGAAAAAAAGAAAAAAGAGAAGAAAAAAAAAAAAAAAAAAAAAAAAAAAAAAAAAAAAAAAAAAGAAAAAAAAAACAAAACAAACACAAACAAGAAGAAGGGGGAAAGAGAAAGAAACACACCAGCACGAAGGAAAGGGAAGAGAAAAAAAACAAACAGGAAAAAAAAAAAAAAAAGGCACTCGGGACGATCACCCGTCTGGAACATGGGGGGAGACGGGCGTGCGTTGAGCTGAAAGAAAAGGTAATAGCAGCCACTACTTCGACATCTACAGGGGGGAGCCGTAAACAGAAATCAGCGGTTTTCAGCAGAGAAGCATATGGATAGAGAAATAAATCGTGTGGGCCGGAGAATGAAAAGAGAAAACGAAAGAAAATGTCGGGGAAATCGGCAACCGGGAACCTCACCAAAACTACTCCGGGGAGGGAAAGCTGCCGTAGCTGGGGTAATGGCATGAAAAACAAAAGGGACGAGGCCTAGGTGTCAAGGAATGCAAAGGAAAAGGGGAGAGAAAAGGAAAAACACATAAAGAGCCGGAACAACAATCCAAACTTCGCGGTGTCATTCCTTTTCATCGTGCTTGAGAGAGGGAAGGGGGAGAAGATCTTGTAACGGGAAAAACGAGCCTAGCATATATGCACATACTCGTCGTAGAGCTGCTGCAGATCGGGGAAAAGAAGGCAATTGGGGAAGGGGGGATGACGTCGAAGTCACTGTCAAAAAAATGGAAGTCTCTTGGCAAGAGATGGAGAAGCGGAAAAGCTGCGGGAGAAAAAGTGCTTTCCTGCACACGGCGCGGGGGGGAGGCCTAAGAGGTGTACAATCGTCTCTTCCGTCTGAAACCAATTGAAAAACCCGAAAAAAAAGAAATCCCCATCCACAACGGAAATGCAAGCCAAATAAGTTGCCCGAAGACAAGTTTCATACGACCGACAGACTCCAGCGCGACTATGCGACGGCAGGGGGACATGTCACCTTCCAAAACCGGAAAAGGAGTAAGCGCGACTTCCCACTGGGGTGAATAAGTAAATGGTCTGTCCTAGATGGATAAAGAAAGAACTGGGAAAAGACTGCGGGGCAGCTGTCAATATTTCGACACGGAAACGCGTATAAAGGCTGGGGTGGAGGCTTGAGATATGTCGAGCGGCCTGGGGAGAAATGAATTCACATGAAAGAGAAAGGAGGAAAGACGCAGGGACAGTGCGGGAAAGGTGGAAATCTTTTAACAGAGAGGGGAAAAGAGGGCTCTGCTATTGAAATGAAACACAAAACGAGGCAGGCAAAATAAATAGATTGTTTGCAACGAGATCGTGGCGGCGTCCGAGGCGGGAGATTGTCATCAACGTGCTGTCAAACATCAATCGTCAAATTGGGTGTGGGTCTCTCCAAGACTGGGAGGGTAAAGACTGGGGAGCCGGGGACACCCGGAGAACACACTAGCTAGGAGATGTTAGAAACGCAGGGAAGGGAGGAGGAGGGGAAAGATTCTGAAAGGGTGTAGCAGAAAGCGGAAATGATTAAAAGGCTTAATGTCTCAAAGTGGCCCAAAAAGGTTTCAAAAATAACAAAAACACGAGGAGGAGGGATAATAGGTGAGTGAAGACAGGGGGATTGGTAAGCTGAAAAAGGGGAAAAGGAAGAAGAGAATTGGACCGGGGAGCAGACAAAGTTTGTCGAAAGGACAAAGCGGCATCATCTAAGTTTGAAAAGTAATGAGGACTTCAATGCCGGCGGTAAAGGGCCGTGGCGTTGAATAGAAAGTCAAGAGGGAGAGACATAACCACCAGTGAACAGAAGAGGACTTTAAAGAAGGGGCTACTAGCGGGATGATCCATAGCTGCTCAACGGGAATTAGAGTTGAAGGCACGCAACCAGAATAAGCCTACCGACTGGCTATACGGGGGTAGAAACTGGAAAAGGACGCTCAGTCATATCAAAAAGTCAAAAGCAGAAAAGAGGAAAAAAACAATTCCTAAGGGAGTAAGGCAAAAAGGGCTGGTTGGCTTGGTAGTCACATGGAATAGCGCCTTCAAATGCCGAACTCCAAAAAGGCAGAACCCATACTGGCGACACAAGGGGGGTAATGCAGCAAACCAAAAGGAGGGGAAAAAAGCAGGTTTAGCAGAGGGGGAAGGGCAGATGGCCCATCAAGCTTGAAGCAGGGACGACTATCGTTCAAAAGTTCGGAGACGGAGGAGGCGGACGCAGGGAGCGCTGGGGGCGGGTCAGGGTAAGATGGTCTTATGAAAGGGACTTCGAAAGGGCCTTGGGGGGGGGGGGGAGGCAATGACTTGTGGGGGGAAGATTGGCAACTGTGGCAACCGAATAAGAAGAAGTGGCACAAGTACTATTAAAGGGCAACGCAGATTAAAGCCCTATCAAGAATAGGAAGAGGGCGACAGCAACACTCCCGACAATGGAAAAAATGTAACGGGGAACGAAGAATATAAAAATGAAGGCGGGAATAGGTCACTCATCTACTACGTAGATGAGGTTTGATAAAAGTATCGTGTCGTGTGACACATAAAAGGGGTCGAATTCGGGAAAGAAAAAGGGATAATGAACCTCAAATTGCGGGGGCATTCTGGGGTGAAGCGACATATCTAATGGTTCCTTTGAGCAGAGCGGACGAAAAGAGATGGAGGAAAGAGGGAAAAAAGGGAGAGTTGGGGGGAAAATGCGGAAAATCAGAGCGCCGGGAAGAGGGAGCACTCAGCTGGTCGTGGTGTTCGCCTGTAACGGGCCCAGGGACTGGACAAAAAGGCTAGAGTGGCAGCTTGAAAGGAAAAAATAAGGAAATCAAGCTTGAAGGGGGAATAGAGAAATAGGAGGAGAAACCGCTTGGATGTGCGGGAATGGGCCCGGCTGTTCTATTGGAGAAGAAGCTGGATTACGAAGGAAACGGATGAAGGAGAAAACCCCCACGGATCATAACAGGCGAAAGGGTTCCAAGACTCCTCAGTAGGAATGACCGATTACTGGATATATCCACAATAGCCAAGAGGCGAAATGAGGAAAATATGAAATGAAGTAGAACGACGGGAGGTAGGCAGAGAAGGCAAAAAGAAGTTACTGTCATAGATCATCGATACGGGGAATGGAGGGGGTAAAGTCTTTTATCTAGGGGAACGTACGAAGGAAATCATTTCAACACTGTTACACCGCGGCAGTCGGTGAAAAGGGTGAAAAAGTCATAACTCAGGGGGAGTTGAAGAAATATAGGTGACGGCACCATGGAAAATTCGCTTGCAGACGGTATAGCTGGCAAGCCGATGCGTGGCAGAGAATGGCACTTGAAAGCGACAGGGTCCAACCAGCCAGAACGGTTAAGTACTAGAGGGGGGAAAAACCAAAGCCCGGAAGATGGGGCGCAACTGGCCTGTTGCCTGGCAAGTTAGAAATTGGGGGGTAGGGAAATAAAAATTGTTTTGGTTTACAGATGCGGAGGTGGAGGAAGAAAAGGTTTCGACCGTAGCCGGGGAAGGACTCCTTTTTAGTACCCACCATTTAGGACTGATCCATAAAACTCAAAAAAAGGGGGAGGGAAAAAGTTGGGTCCGGGGGGAACGGAGGAGCAGGGTTTAGGGGGGGTCGACGACGATGGGGTTTAGGGATGCCAAGAATAAAAAAACCAGCTAAAATCCGTTGGGAGGGGGAGGCAACAACGTCTAGTAGAAAGCATTGGGAAGAAGGGGGCACCTCTTTTTCTGATGAAGGGGCCGGACAAGAATGGGGCCGGGGCGGGAAATAAACTCGGGCAAAGCAAAGTAGGAAAAGAAACAAAAACCTAATTGGAACATTCAGTCCAGAACAACAAAAAATGGAGGGAAAAGATGGATAAATCAAAAACTCAATTATTCAACGGGTATCATGAAGTATTGAGAGGGGGGGGAAAAGCCCGAGGGGAATGATTCAAGCCCTGCCCAGAGTCAGGGGTCAAGCTTCCAATCTAAAATAGGGGGAGAAAGTCACAAGGGAGGTAGAAGGTGGGTCATCTCAAATCAAGGACCGGCATGGAATACAAGGGGGAGAACAGTTTTGTTGGAAAAAAGACCCACACAATCGGTCGCGAACGCACTGCGAGCGCAAAAGAGAATGCAAAAGGGGGGGAAGAAAGGTTTAATATGGCTCAAGAAGAAAAGGAAAAAGTGACTGGGGAACCGGCTGAGAAATATACACCTGCCTGCCACAGGTCCTGTGAACATCCCATAACAAAAAAAAGGGAAGTCAAAAAAAGGTTTCACCCAATTCCGGACAAAAGGAAAGCACCACCGATTTCTCATAGAGGAACAAAGATAATGTGTTGGGTTCAGACACGCGAAAGGAACAAATTCACTGCCGTTCAGTCCAGGATCTAAGGCTACGACAAAAGGGCACCGGCCACTTACCGGGGGGGCAAACGAATTTAGCAACGTTCCCGAAACCTTCTCTCAACGTTTCACACTTTTACGACAAAGAGAAATCAGATGGAGACCTCGTATCAAGGAATGAAGGTCGGGAAAGGAAAGAAACAAGATCACACGGGAAGACAACGCAGGCCAAATGGAAAGACTAGGGAAAGAGCCATGGGGGGTGGGGGGGGTGGGTGGGGGGGGGGGTTTGGGGGGGGGGGGGGGGGGGTGACTGAAGAAGAGCACTAAAAACGGCCATTGGCAACCAGAGCTGGAAAAGACTTCCTTCACCTTAGTTGATCTCAGGGAAAAAAGAGGACATTGAGGTAATGGGGATATACATTCATGACGGCTCCTGGGTCAGGAGGTGGGAAACTAAAATTTAATGGAGGGAGTGCGCTGGCACTCCTCAGGTAGTTAGACTCTTACAGCCATCTTCTACAGGGGGGAAAGCTCACTTCCACACGCAAATCCAGCGGGGAAAGAAATCTCCGAAGAGTCGATCAGCGGAAAGCGTGGGGGCAGGATCTCAAGAGAAAAGACCAGCGCATGTGGCTGGCGATCAGGAAAAGGAACAGATTCAGCCCTGCAACAAGAAAGAGAGTAAACAATTATGGTATTTCGCTTAAAACAAAGGAAACAGGCTTGAAAGGGGTGTGCAGCTGAGAACAAGATATGATCAAATGAAAAAGAAGAAGATCTATCTATCCTTCAAAAACCGGAAACCTTCTCAATGGAGGTGGGGCATTGGGTCTTTCAGTCCGACGGACGGTCTGGAAAAAAGAGATTGGCTCATCTAGTGAATCAAACGAACCTGAGTCCGTACGGAGGAGGAAGAGAGTTATAGACCGGCGCCTATGTCAGGGGGAGGACGTGAAAATCCGTCAGAGGTCATCTGGGACGGAGCCTCAATGAGTGGGATAGAAAGGAAGGGGAACGTCAAAGGGAGAGGGGGTAAGGGAAAAGGTTGACATCGTAATCTTCCTGATGAAGACAAAAGAAAAAAAGACAGCCACCGGTCATGAACCGAAAAGGGCTTAGAAGCTACAAAGAGAAAGAAATAAAAAAAAAACGATCCCGCTGAGACGAAGGAGAGTAGGAACGCGGAACTTAGAATGAGAGAGAAAAAGTGTGGTGCCACTGCTGGCTGAGCCTGGGCAAAGGATAGAATGGAGAGGATGAAATATCCAGGGCCTGCATATTGAAGGACCGGAAAAGAGTATCACACCTGCCTGGGGGAGACGGGGGGGAGGGGAACTGACGCCTGGGAAATTCAAAATAAGATGTTACCGAAAAAGAAAGACCCAAATTTCTTTCTTAAAAGGCTGTCTGAGGCAGGAATAAGTTTCTTGGGAAGATATAGGGACTCGTGACGAAGCAGCGAGAAGATGAAACGAAAAGGGAGGACATGGGGGAGTCCGTATCCAGGTAGAGAAATATTGAGGAGGGAACGAGAGTCTTTGTAGACAGCGTGAGGTAGCACACCCATACCGAGATGTCTGTAAAAAAAAAAGGGGGGGGGGGCATCGTCTAGGGAAAAAGGGCACGAAGCCGGTACGCGCCGGGATTGAACTTCATAAGGCAAAACGTCAAGAAGAGTGAGTTGAGAACTGCCGTGATCTGAATTGGTACACAAAATCTGGCCCATAGGAAAGAGAGGTCTGCAATAGCGGACACCGCTGGCTGCACCTCAAGCTCCACCACGCAAGAACGGAAAAAAGGAAAGCATCAAAAAACAAAGAAAGAAAAAAGGAGGTGAAGTGGAAGTCGGAATGGTGGAAAAATACGTGCCAAGAAGAGGTTAGACGCTTTCTGCTAACGAAGTGGGGCAAGAAGCTTATCCCAAGGGAAAAGGGAGTTCTCAAATCGAAGGGGAAAGGATGCAGGGAAAAAGGGTTGCAAATGCACGGCAGTCAAAAAAAAACGTGGCGTTGCAGTATGACGCCAGATGGAGAAATCACCCAGGAAAGAAATATGGCTGGAAGAGTGGCGATGGATAGGACAAAAAAAGTCGGCGAAAAGATTGGTACGGCACGCACCCAACGGGAAGGAAGAAAAATCCTGGCGGCACGGTCAATGGTCAGAACTAAGCAAATATAGCCCAAGGCGACGCAAAAAACCCGATCACACTAATAAAGAACGGGGCCGCGGGGACCAGCCAGCTTTCGGAGGGGGGTCTTTAGGTCACAGAAAGAATCGCATTCGCACAACCCGACTAACAAAAAAAGCAACCCAAGATAAAAAAAAAAGGTTTCCACAAAGGCACGCCCCAGCAGAATGCAGACTCCGGGGGTATCCGTCTGTCAGGTAGGACCCAGTTGGCGATCGCTGGACTACTTTCCGCGACGAAAGGTAGGCGTAGAAAAAGGCCGCGCTTTCGTGGAGTGGGTATCAGGAGGAGGGGGGATTGGGATGTTCAGAAAGGACTGCTTTTGGGGGACGGCAATAGGTTGACGGGTCTTTTCACCTTTGGGAAAAACGAAAGAAGAAGATAACAAACCCCAAAGGGAAAGACCAGAAGCTGGAAAACTAGAAGGCGAAGAGGAAGGAAGCAAAGGAACAGGCAAGACGATGTTTAAAAGTGGAAAGAAGAAAAAAAGCGCGGTACCGGATAGAATACGAAGGACCGCGTATGAAGAGGTCCGCTGGTGAGGACGAGCAAAAGGGGAACGACGAATAAAAAATTCGACATGAATAGCTGTGACAGAAAAAAGACCCACCTCAAGGGGGGATGTCGGGGGAATTAGATATAGAGATAAGTGGGGCCAGGGGGTACGGTGGAAGAAGAGAGAGGGGCCAAACTCTTACCAGTTTAAGGGTGGTATTAATAGCAGGAGGTGCGCCCGGAGGAGTCAGGTTAAAAAAAAGATGCCGGTGAGTATCGAAAGCAAAGGGGGGGATGGCGCGCGTGCAAGAGGGCCCAGACAGAAGAAGGAAGACACTTTGAGGGAAATAGGGACTTCTATTGAAACCGCGTTGAAGGCCGAAGAACTGTGCGAGGGTAGCACGTGGATGAAGGCCTGAAGGAAAAGGCAAGCTTGACAGAAGGAGCATAAACATCAACAGTCGCCAATTGTACCCCAAGCATCCTCAGGGAAGACCAGAAAAATAGGACAGAAAAAGAGGTGAAAAAAAGTATCATCCTTTTCGGAAGTGAAGAGAGTCAATGGGACAGTTGAAAAATGGGTGAAGGGGAATTACTAATTCATTACGCTCAGAAATAAGGTCCGTCTCACCTTCAAATGATTCGAAGCGAAAATCGGCGGTTGAAGGGTGGAACTAGAAAAGGGCAGGCTGGAGGAGTGAAGGGAGGGGCGTAAAAAACCGACCAGGGGGGTGAAGATATAGGTTCCCTTTAAATAAAAGAGTTGGACAGTAAGGATAAGGGACCGGCGGTTCCAATGCGAAGTAATAACGAGAGAAGCATGGGTAAAAGAAAAAGTCAAGTCAACCGTAGAGAAGGAGAAACAAACGAAAACCCTCGGGGCGAGGAGGAAAGAGGGGTTTTCTAGCGTTGAATATCGTGAAGGGGTGGAAAAAAAGAAAACTTGAAGTTTTGATCGATGGGGGGAGAGGAGAAGACCTTTTGGGAAAAGTAGAAGGGAAACAGGTTTCCAGTGACCCAAAGGGCGGACCGACGAGAGAGTACACAAAAATTGATGGCCAGTAGGATCGTGACCGTTCTGCCGAAGAAAAAAAAAAGGGTTACTAGAGAGGGGGTGGCTGCAAAAGGTAGCTCCCAATGGCAGAAAAAGCCTTACTTATTTTGATAGAAACCAGTAGGCAATGACAGCAGGTTCTTTCCCCGCGGGGTCTCGAAAGAAAAAATTCCCTACCTGAAAACGGGGAAAAAAAAAAAAAAGAAAGTCGGGCATCAAATAGATAAATCAAAAACTCAACTATTCAAATGGAGGTAAACATCATCAGAGCAAAAACCTTGGAAGAAGAAAAAGAGAGAAAAAGGACTAAGACTCCAGGGGGAAGGTATTAGGATCAGATCGACTTGGCGGAACGGGGTCAAAGATTAAAAAATCTTTCCAAGCGTCAGGTAATTCACATGGGGGCAAGACAAAGCGGGGGCCGAAGGCCCGGTACTAATGAGCACCAGAGGCATGGCTCGATGGCGAACATAGGTTGGACCACATCAAGAAACAAACAAAGAAAGCGGCGTCTAGGGACACGCCGGAGTCGAAAGACCGTGACAAGTCCCACGGTCATGGGGATAGAAGAAGGCTCAGGAAGCAAAGGTTGGGGGTTAGATGGAAAGTAACGGAAAGTAGAGAGAAAGACCAAGAGCAACGGGCCCTGATAGTCAAAGCAAACCTCAAAGATCTCCAAACAAAAAAAAAGAAGAAGATCTTGGGAAAATGACGATCTTCAAAAGACACCCGCTCAGCGGGCGAAAAGCCGCTTGCGAGAGAAGGACCGGGCAAGCTGGAAAGCCGGGAAAAGGAAAACCAAACGTGCCGACGATAAAAGGGGAAAAGCACGGGCAACAATAAGAAGGGGAAATGAACTACTTATCAACGCCGCACAGGAAATTGACTTCCATACACTGGGTCAGAGTTGTAAACCAAAAAGGGAACGCACAGAGGGGGGAGGGAGGGGGGAAAAAACCCGCACGAAAGACTCACATTTCGACTGAAGGAGCAAAGGGCAACTACATGGCCAGCGTCTATTAGAGAAGGAAACCGGAATTGGAAGGAAAGCATTCATTACATCTGAGTGAATAAACGTCACTTCACAGGATCGCTCGCCGATGACCTGGACCTGGGAGGTGGATAGCTAC
>Ga0179593_1405378_pt1 | contig 21999 bp, 13 predicted proteins | sample CZODoug2_1_08_16_FD_185931 | JGI IMG/M metagenome (GOLD analysis project Ga0179593, IMG submission 185931) | Vadose zone soil fungal communities from Angelo Coast Range Reserve, California, USA - CZODoug2_1_08_16fungal (PacBio error correction) | ecosystem: Environmental > Terrestrial > Soil >...
GCCCGGAGGCGTGCGTGGGGGGGAGGGGCTACTGCTCACGGAGATCCGATTGCGGCCCCTTTCTCGGATCACAGCAAATTGAAAGGCTCCAGCTTGGTACTCCAGATAATGCGTAAAGGATTCCCGTCTTATTTTTAATAAAAGTGTTCCTAAGATTCCCTGTTCGTGGAGCATTTCCGCTGCTTCTCGGAGCGCTTCTGACGGAAGCTGTCCTCCAGGAATCGAGGCTGGTTTGCTTCATATATTATCTGCCAATCCTTTTGGCCCTGAGCGGGTGACCAATCAGTGACTCCATATGGTTCCTGTTGATGGATTCGGGGACATCATGATAATTTCATCCACGATGACTCAAGCTGAGTATTCGCCCTCAAAGCTCAAACTCTCAGGAGATTGAGGGTGTTCGGCGTCGTCGACAGGGAAAAAGGTCAGGGGTTCGGTCCCTAGGTGATAACAAAGCGTTGGGCCGCATTCGTCCGCAAAAGTGCTTAGACAATGAGAGTCGGAAAAAATAGCAACACCCAGCTAAGCAATGCCGTACCCAGGGCTTGACAGGCAGATGCTCGAAATGCAAAAACGACAGGGGAAATGGGTAGGGATTTCCTTTCTCGAAAAACTAACGGCTCCAGACGTGAAAGACTGTCAAAAAAATCCACTGAGGGGGGGGTAAAGGAACTTAACTAAAGTGTAGAAGGGTACGAGGTAGCAGCGCATGAAAAATAATAATCAACGAGAACTGTCCCCTGTGATGAAAAAGGACAGCACTAACTCCGCGGCGGAAAAAAGGGGGGATGCTGTACCTCTATTTCATCGCAAATTGAGCTTCTCGAAAGTTTCGCCAGAGTTCCACTTCGATAAACTTGTAGGAGGAACGTTGACGAACCACCTACTGTGTGGACGAAAGCTGCTTTCCTATGACTCCCGTGTCCTTTTGATCGTACCACGGGGATGGCGGGGGGGGGATAGTCGTTCGGGGGCAAGTTCGCCATCTCGGGAAAGACGAAGCAGCTGGACAAAGGACATGGGTGCTCTCACGGGATGGGGCACTCTAGTAATCAAAAAAAAGGGGCTAGAGAGGCCGCAAGCAGGGCGACGACCTTGGGTAAAGAGACTGAAGAGGACGGACTCTGCAGATTTTAAGCCACGTGGAAATCGATCTGAAGGGAAGGTCTTTGAGGAAGCCTCGGAAGGGAAATTCTGATGATGTCTCATGGGTGGGAAGCAGAAAGAACCGGAGGCGAACGCCCCTTATGCGACCAAAAATTGAAAAGGTTGGGATACCCGCCGAAAGTATCCTTGGGGAGGCTGTCCTCTTTCTGGGCTGGTGCTGGGGGGGTGAAACCAAAACACGAGGAAGAGAAAATCGATACACCGGAAATGAAACACACAGGGGGGCCAGCAAGGCGAAAGGAAGGGACTACCTGACATCAAGGCGTCTTGGTTGAAACGCCACTTTCCTTGCATGCGAGTACGGGAGCTCCACGTGTCGTTCGGCGGACAGGGGGGACGGAGAAGGAAGACAACTGCACACAATCGGGTCAAAGGTACGGGATCCAGCCACCTTAAAAGAAAAAAAAAAAGAAATACCGGCGAGTGCATCGAGCGGCGGCCTCGGAAACCCGGGGATCGAAGTCTGCTTGCAAAAACGCAAAGGGAGCGATCCATCTTGTCGTCAAATCCATCACGCACTGGGGCCATATATGATAATCGCGAACGAGTACTGAGAAAAACACGGCCTCATTCAGTATACGCCAATATAAGTATCTTGGAAGTCAGAAAAACATTCGGGGGACATTCTCAGTGATCGAGAAACGGTCGTTTGTGGTTCAGAAAGTGTGGGAATATATAAGGGAAAACTGTTTAAAAACTTAAAATTCAGAGCCAGGCAGCATCCAAAAGAAGGCCCGGTTCTAGACCTATAAAATGTTCGATGTAAACTACTTTAACCCTACGTACTTTTTTACGAGTGAGTTCCACCCTCTTTGCGAATGGTTCATCTTGGACCGATTGGAGTCAAGGTCCCCGAAAACGTCAAACGTGGAGATATCACAGTCTCAGCCACGTTGGCGAAAACCCGACGAGCAAAAAGAAAGGGAGGCACTTCGGCCGACAAAGGAATTAAAACAACGAATCTATCGTAGGAAAAGCAAAAAAGCGTCGGCGCGGATTCACTGAGGGTCGCGTCATCATTCTCCGAAGGAGCCCGGGCCAGCATGGCATGAACAAAGGGAAGCATCCAGGCAAAGCAAGACAATCGCCCGACCGGACAAGACCTGAGTCAACCAGTCATGAAGCGAGGTTCTTTAAAACTGTCCAGCTTTCCCAGACTCTTGGAAGGGGGAGAAAAAGCCCATAGCCGCACTGGCGGCCATCGTCAAAACCTGATGAGTGGTAAGAAACAAACGAGTCCGTGCAGCAAGGCTCCATTTAAATTGCGGGGAGTGACCTTTAATCGTGTGTAGGTGGCACGGGCTTCGATTGTCTAACTTGAAAACAAGGATGGATGTGTTTAAGTTGGTGACCTGATCCTCCAAAAAGGGGGAGATGGGGCGTTTCGTGGTTTGAAGGGGTCGGAGGGCCTGTATCATCCTTGTCATAATCGGGCTTCAAAACTGTCAAGGGAGGGTAGGTTAAAGCTCACAGAGAGAACAGGACAGGGAGAACCTGGGGTACCTGACAACAAGGCGGCAAGTACACTCTTTACGGGTCGGTGAAAAAGTAGACTCCGGTGCGGGGGGGTAGAGTGAAGGTGGCGTTTTTTAGTAACTTACAAGTAGGCTTTAACAAGAAAACCCTGGATCTTACACAGGGAGGAAGCGTTTCCGATTCTCCTGAAAGGTGCGGGCCACCGTCGGGAGCGGACCGATGTCAGAAAAAAAATGCCATCTTTTGGGGCTCGCTTACAAAACCCGTGGCAGGCTGTACCGCGAGGACTGACCTAAAACGTCTATACGAGGATCGGTCAGGGACGTCACATTCTAATTAATCTGGTGCAATGCAATGGCGAGAAACATGAAGCCCTCTCCTAAAGGAGCCCGGTCACCGGAGTCGTCATCGCCCTTACATTGGGGTCAACAGGGAAATTTTGCTCACCGATAACAAGCGAGGTGGCAGGGTTCATCTGTAAGATCGCCGCTGCTAAGAACGGGGTACTGCTTGCTAAAGCGGTCTTTTCAAAGGGCTACGCCACGCCACAATAATCCGCTTTAGGCTTCCCAAGGTCAGTGAGACTTTAATGCTCTCAAAGCTAAGGGGCTGACGCCACTTTGCCACAATCCTAGATCGGAGGGGCTTCAGCAAGCGGTAGAAGAAACCGTAGATGGGGCGCTTTTCGCTCGTAAGCAAAGGGCAGACGGAAAAACAGTTCATGGCCAACACTTGTGGGACTCCCTAAGCGGATGCATCATGTGAATAAAGGTGAGAGCTGGGGGACGTGCGTGCTAGAAAGGGGCACGCATTCCTAGGGACAAACCAAACGTCCCGATCGACCTTCCGAGCAGGTGCCCAGCAAAAAGAGGGGGGCGAATCCAAAGGAAAGGGACACAGTCCGGGGGGCGGATCCAAACTGGAAACTGCCAAAACACATCAGGGTGGTGGGCCTATGCCTGCCTGGAATGGAGCTGGATTGCAGACGGACATGGGATGCACGTGCCGGTCAATTCGCCCGGTGCACATTCTACGTTCCGGAGGTGAAGGGATGGTTTGGGGGGCACGGCGGCACCACACGCACGCGGGCGTCATGACCTCAACAATCCGTTACCCGTCCGCGGAAATCAGGTGATAAGATTTCGGACTCAGCGATTCTATCGACTCAGGCCACAAGGTGAAGCAACCCGCTGCATAGAAACCGTTAAATGGCCTACCGCCAATCTACGGAAACCAAGATAATTAGGCGGGGCCCGATCAAGAATGCAGCAATGCATACAAATGAGAGGAGGGGGACGATAGCTAGTTCACCTGAGAGTCCGAACCAAAGGGCATCCAACCGTCATCAAGATGCAAAGTCTTTCAATATCTGCCCGAGGCGTGAAACGCCGTTTCTCGATTTATGGATAAGGGGTCGGTGCTATTGCCTTCTCCGCGCGAGAGGCGTTCGTACTTTTAAGGGGTTCGCGGGCACGAGCGGGGGGAAAAATATCAACAACCCAATGTAAATACAATCACCTCGCACAGATTGATGAGGGGGACGTCTCTCTCTAAAAATAAGCCACGGCGAAAGGGGCATCCTTCAACGAAAGGTGTATCTGGCATTCAACAGAACTGCCTGGAGGGGAACAGAACAGAAAGGCAACAAGATAACCCGTTCCGGGAACAGACGAATGGCCAAACCAGAGAACGGTGAGTCCTGAAAAATGTGAGTATGAAAGCAAAGAAGCGGGAGAGTCGACAGGGGTCTGGGTCCCACGGAAACAAGGGCCCATGGGAACCCCATGAGCAGGAGGGTTTCTTAAAACTATCTGGGAAGAGATCAAAGTTCATCACCACAGTTGAGAGGGTAAAAAGTGGGTCACGCCGGGAGGGGAGTAGGGTAACACCTCATTGCGACCATGCCACGTCAGATATGAACTCTTCCTCAGCGGGTAGATACGATCCGTAGTCAATCTGAAATCTAATCGCGTGAATTAAGGGGATAAATTGGACCTGTAGGGCAAAATCGTTCGAAACCACAATAAAGGAACAGAAAGCATAAGATCAAAGAGTGAACTCAATCTTAGACTATAGGGACCCAGGAAAATCTGTCATATAAGAAGCTAGCACCTGAAAAGGCACATCGAAGAGGAAAGGGGAACCTATCGCCTGGGGTGAAGTACAGGAAGATAAACAATCATAACAAGGAGCGGATACAACGGTGGTGTGGATGAGAGTCAAGTTCCTGCAAACACAGGACGAGATAAGGCCTTAGGTCAGGTGGTTTGGGGGCAAGGTTGCGTCTTAACTCGAGGGAGCGGTCATAGACGTGAAGGGGCCTCGGTGGGGGAAAGTATAATCCGTCCTTATAGGGGAAGGGAGTTAAGCGGTGCTCGAGCGTAGGGAATGATTGTGCAACTTGACCTGCGGCGCGTAGAAGCTACCTAGGTGTGTAAGCAAAAAAAAAAGAAATGGGGGGTCATGGGCATTTGCGACTGTTGGGACACCCTCTTACCAAACATCTTTATGGGACAAGACGACTACGAAAGAATCTCAGTCCCCCCGACATCTTCAACACCAGCCGCCTACAAATATGGTTTCTCACCGGGGGAGTGAACGAACAGTACATTGGCTCGTCCAAAGCATGTCATGTGCAGCGCGACCAGCAGGGATGGCAACTAATGTTGAGGGGACACAGAGCAAGACTCTCACACCACACTGCGCTGACAAATACGTCATGTACATTCCCGGCATTAATCTCTGAAGGGTTCTGCCGAAGGGTCCGAGAGCCACTTATTAGAGGACTAATATGAAGGGAATGAGTTCACTTGGGCAGGTGGAAAAAGGGCCGAGTGATGTCTACCTGAGAGGACCTTATCTGTCGCGAAGAGTGAGGTCTTTCCTGGGAAGTCACAATCCGGAAGCCGTCAAGACTCTACAGTGCGTCGGGAGGGATGTGCATCCAAGGCTCCTGCTGTGAAAAAGACGTGACAGTACACAAGTGTGGTGTGCCAAAGACCCCTCGTGTTATTTACACTCCACATCTGCTCGACTGTGGACAACAAATCCCGAGAAACGTATAATTTGTCCTCTGGATCACAAATGCCGAAGAAGGGGCAGTACTAGGCTCCTTAATGTTCCGCTAAGAGACAAAGTAAATTTCTCGGCGAATGTAGAATGATTCGTTGGTTCAGACGGTCTCCAGCTTATATCTATCGGGCGATGGACAGGTCGGATTATTCCGGCTTGGAGGGACGTCACGGTCCAAGAACCAAATGTTGCGGGCTTAGCCGCGTAGCACGTCCTCGAACTTCTCAGAGCGGGGGGGGGGAAATCTGGCAAGCTCTGTAGGCTTCGCGTAATTGGGATTGACTCAGACGTACAAGACAATCGGGCAGGGCTAAAATATCACAGTCAAGTGCAGAGGGAGCACCTGTAGGATGAATTTTGCAAAGGGTCCGCCTCAAAAAAAACCAGAAGAAAAAATATGTCTGAGGATTTTTGCCCGACCAACAGAGAGGTTCGAATCAATGTGCCCGGGAGGAGATCAGACGTCAGCTGATCCCCTCCGGGGGAAGATCAGTTACCCGCAAAGAAGGCGACGGGGACCGTCCGAATCGTCGAGCCTACCATTAACACAAAGAAGGGGCAGGGTCAACTTTGGACACCGGACGAAACATCTGGACCCGGCCAGGCTTGACGGAAAGCCGGGACAAGCGTGGACGTTCGACAGGCGATCCTCTTAATAGCCGGGAAGACAAGATCACTAATCAACCAACTCCTCTCTGGATCCATAAATTAATTACTGGGATAAGAAAAACCGAACAAGCTAATGGTCAGTTGCACCCCGTCCACAGTTAACTGACGTGCCCCTATCTTATCCTAAAACCGGTTACTATCAAGGGAAAGTTATGGAGAAGACAGTAACTTTAACCACGAAGGGATGCCGGAAAAACAGAAGTGACGATAGGGAAACACCGTGGCGCTAGCCGAAAAAGGAAGGAAATCCAGTAGTCGAATCAGCCCCAATGAGGGGGGTGGAGTCGTGCCGAGGTTCTTTTAGGCGAAAGGAAGAGAACTAGCTCCAAGACTCTCCAAATCACTGGGGATGGCCGGTCGGAGGGGGGGTGACCTTGGTGCAAGGGCGCACCGCAACGAGATCGGGGACCATTCTTTTAAACCGTCCACTACTCCTGCCAAGACGAAGCTATGAGCTGGAGGCGGCGTTTTAGCTTAAGAGCGTCGGAAATTTCTTGCGGGGGGAAAGTAACTTCGTCTACAACGGGGCTTAGCAGGAAATCTCGCACAGGGGCTGTCGGAGAGGACGCCGGGAGACCTGATCCCGCCCAAAGAGGAACGGGTCGCACACCTTCTGGGGTAAAAAAGAGGCACTAATAGAAATGACCGGACAGATGGGTAAGGGTCCGACAGCTCCGTAAAAATCGTCTGGAAATAAGCGGGGGGGGACTTGGGATGGCAGGACGAGGTGGGGGAAACTCCCTACAGCGGATAAAACGGGGTACTTGACTAATCAGAGTCGGGTACATTACCTTCCCCGGGGTGTAGGGTGGATGAGAAAAACGTAACTCAACGGCACAGGTATGCTTCGTTACCCGATTGGAATCTCTCGCAAGTCCTTCCTATAAAGAGGGTGTTTTACCTGAGCGTCGGGTGCGGGGAAAAATATTGCTAGCTTGATACTCCAAGGGCAATTGCGATAACCAGTGATGTAATACAAATTTTTCTGAGAAACCCCATTGTTCCTTTATCCTATAAGTCTCAGAGGGGGGGAAAAAAAAAGTTCAATCGGAGGGAAGGGAGCCAGGAGAGAAAGAATTTTCCCCGAATTACACACCCATGCTGTATTAGAGGAGAAGAACTGACGATCTCCAGGCCAGAGAATGGTCCCTCAATCTGCCTTGGAACCAAATATATTACTAGGACTCTCTCAAAGGAGAGGGTCACCTCTGGGTCAGGAGGAAGGTGGACTTGAAAGAATTGGTAGGGTTGGCTTCTCTGTCTAATCGTCTGACCACGAGGGTCGGAAGTTCCACTATACTCTTACACTCGTGGGTACCTGGAAAGTGGGGGGGGGGAAAATGCGGGAAAAAAGTGCAATTCCGCTGAAGTGGGCGGGGTGTGTAAGCCTCAGGATTTCAAAGTCGAACCTGATCCTTTCTGGCTATCTATTTGATCTCTCGAAGAAAAAAAACAACAAGGAGAATAATATATCACCTTCGAGCCTGCAAGTACAACAGCAAACGAACGTAAGTCGAGGACTTTCAAACGGATAAAGCAGAGCGATAATCGTCAACGGTCCCGGCAATAAGGGGTACTCATCAAAAAGAAAGAAAAAAAACTCATCAGAAAAGAAATAGCCGTGGAAAAGGTGGTACTCCCCCTTGTGCTGAAAATTGGGGGGTAAACGCAATGGGTGGACAAATTTTCTTTCGCGTGTCAGACGAGTACACCGGAAAAACAATCACCCTATCAGCCAAGCATGAAAGAAGGGGGGGAAATTCTTCCGATCACGACCGTAATTCCACTAAATCTAACACTTCGATCCGTGAGTCCAAAGGAGACAGAGTCTCTTCTCGTCAAAAGGTAAAAAAAAAGAAAAAAAAGCTTTGTACGGGACCCTCCTGGCAGGTACCTTTCGATTTTAAATCGGCCGTAAACTTGTCCCTCTGCACCTAATCGTGGTTTCGGAGACTGTCATATACTGTGTGTGCCGAAAGAGTGTTAAAGAAATCATCCTGAGTTCGGGGGAGACAGGTCTGTGATCTAATCGTGGCGGTGGAGAGGGGCGCCGCGGGATGTTTGACTTTAAACTTGAGGTGATGTATTCAGGGGGGGGGCACAACTTGTTAGTCCCTGCGCCCTGCGTCACAAAAATCTCTCTCTACCTAAAGCCACGAGAAAGCTTAGCAGCAAAGAAAACGAAGAGCTCCGCCGACAAAAGAAGGGGGGCGTGCAAAAGGCAGGAAAAGAAATGGAACAAGCCCAAAGGGGCCTCGCGTGTCAAGGCGACGGCCGTGGGGGAGGGAGACCGAAGTGGCTGATATCGTCGCTGGTGCCGGGCCAGTGAAAACAAAACACGGGTGTCGAAAGGAATATCAATCTGGGGCACAAGCTATATCGCAACGCTAGGGAGGGGCAGGGGGGACAAAAAAGATCCCAGTGAAGGTCAAATCGAGGGAAGCGGGGGATAAGACAACGTTGCGCTTGGGGGATCAGAGGGGGGGAAGAGGCATCTACCAACGTCTCCTTTCGCGAGAATCGGTGGAGAAGAGTAAGCATAGGGCCTACTCACGCGGGACTCAAGGCCGCCGCACCGTGAAAGCCGGGGCAGGCGGAGTTGCGTCGATATTTCCACCGGTCAAAGAACCCAACACTGGCCAGGATTAAACAAATTGTGCAAGGTCCGCTGATCGGGGTGGGGGGGGGAAGGGAAGACAACTAAAGACATACCAAAAATTCGAAGCTTGGGCCCGGGCGATGGCGTGGTTCACGGAGTTCGGGCAAGAGGAAGAAGTTGCATAGGTAATAGCCTTACTGTGGGCTAAAAATTGCGGGCAAAGGAGAAAATCCGAGGGCTACGATGGGGAAAAGTCTATGCAGGATTGTGCCTGATTCATCCTGGGCAAGAAAGCCTGGTAGTAGCACATGTCGCTGGGCGTAACGTGTTCTCCTCTCGGGCACTCAGATGAAAAAAGTATGGGGAATGTACAACAAGAAAACGGGACCGGGAAACAAAGGGGCGCTGCGGATCCCAGATCACGAAGGGCCATTATAGCAGGTGTCGCGGCGTTTCAAGCGGGCCCGCCAAGGGGGGTGAGTGACCTCCTATGCGGAGTAAACGCTGACTGCTGGTGAACTCAGGGTTTGAGCAAATAAGGCACAACAAGTTGCACGGGTGGGGGGGGACTAAAATCGATGACGTGTCCCGGCGCGGACTGTGCCCGGAGCGGGGGCGGCTCGCGGTGAGGAAAGGGAATTTGGTCATGAGGCGGAGGGAGGATAAAGGGCCTATGAGAGAAGAAGCCATGAGGCAGCTCAGTCAAAGTGGGGGCGAAAGGCTGGGACTCATGGGGCAGGGTAACGGACCGCGCAACGGAAGAAATCCAATGTGGGAAAAAGTGGGGGCAGCCGGGAGGCACCTACAATCGATCCACAAAAAAGAGGATTTGTCAGCACACAGGCCTACTTGTCCATCCGTCTCAGCGATTTGGGGGGAAAGAGGGGACGGACTGGACTGATAAAGACAAGTCAACTGTGGCGTCCCAGTAACTCAATCCAGCCGATATTTCCACCTGACGCGCATGCGGAAAAAATTCCTCTGCAGGAGTAAAAAAAAAACGCCACGACGTCGTGGGCTCTGCAGCATCATGCCTCAATCTCCATAAGGAAGCGCAACACCTTTACTGGAGAAACATAGCGGAAAAAGGGAAGAGTGTGGAAGCTATGTGCCGGATAAAAACATTCGCCTGGGGCCTACTCGGCCGGTATCGAAAAATAAGTGAAACCTCCACTGCCGGGTTTCCTACCGTGGAGAGGGCACCAGCCGCGTACATGCCGGGCAGTGCCTTTGGCTACACGAGGGAAACACGAGAAGCCTTCTTTCTGGTTCTAAAAAAGGGAGTTGGGCGGGTTTTCCGGGCCGAAGCCAGCGCCTGGGACGACAAGGTAACTCAGATTCGCGTTTCTCAAACCAGATTCAAAAACAGGTGCCCTCCTCAGAACAGGAAAAAACGACCAAGGCCAAGTATAGGCGGGGGGTTCCAGAAAAATGATCGGCAAAGAGGTCGCTTCCGCCAAAAGGGGGAATCATCGGAGCTGCTGCGGGAACCAAGATACCGACGCTAAGCCAAAATTCATCTCCTCTCGATAAAAAGAAAAAAAAGGGGAAGACAGGACCTCTTCTGCGTGTTGAACAAGCGGGGGGGGCGTTCACATCGTTACGCTTCGCTATACTCTGCCTTCTCTCTTAAATTCCCTTTAACAAATGCTAGATGAGGGAGGAAAAACGTCGGGGCCCCGTTCACCCAGAGAAATGACACTTATGGGGAAGATTACCCCCCTACGGGCCAGCAGATCCGCCTAATCGGTGGCAAAGACTGGCCGCCTCACCTGTACGGTTCGAATTGCTCCACTCTCTACATCTTGATGCCAGGGGGAAGAAATTAACCCACTACGACGGGCCCATGTCTTGTTCCCCCCGGGTTTCCAACTCCCCCCAGCGGAATGTTAAAGGAGTCAGGGGCTAAGTCCGAGAAGGTACCGCCTTTACCACACACTATAAAATAGCGGGGGTCTGAACTCCATCACCAACACGTGACATATACGCGGAAAAAAAGGGGAGTATGTGACCTCAGAGGAGGGTCCCGCCATAGGGGCCCTCCGGTCCATCAATGCCAAATTCCCGGTTCCCTAATCGAGGGGGGAGGGTCCTGAATGGGAGCTCTCTCTAAAAAAAAAAAACAAGGAGGATTAAGAGAGAGAGCCAAGCTCTAGCGACTTATGAATCGGGGACGCTTATGACCTCATTCCGGGAGTTCCTTTCTTACAAAGAAAGGGTAAGGGAGTACCAACACATACATGTCTAAGTGGTATAGTGTATGCCGCTTCCGCAACTACAATTCCTCAACGTGAAGGGGTTGGGGGTGGAAAGGGGAGGTGAGAAAATGGTAACGTCTTCGAGCGGTCATAGACAACGGTGGAGTTAAGTCTGGGAGTGCCTCCTTCCTTTCTGTACTGACCAATAAACGGTGCCTTCTGAATGGATCAAAGAAGGGAAACTTTCACTGCACTACAAAGATCGGAATTCCGCGGAACATCTGAGAAGAAATAGGGTATAAGTAAAAGGCCTGAGCTCAAGGGGCGGGGGACCGGGTCACAGTGGATTGGTGACGAATCAACTCATCGCGGGCGAGGATAGGGCCTTTTGATGACTATGCTACTATGACTCAAATAGAAGAAGGGGAAACACCTGTCACGAGGGTCAAAAAATTGACGCTAGCGGGTCTCTTTCAGAGGTCTTTAGTTTAACGTGACTGCAGAACATCAAAGGGAGACTTGACTAAGTCGAAAGTATACCCTATCATATGCCTAATGACCCCTCATATCAGTGGAGGTACCTCAAAATGGTGTAAAGCATCGTAAGTGACACTTTAAGGGCGGCCCCGAGATCCTTGTTTATAACCAGGGTCAGAAGCAAAGTACAAGCCTATGAAAGGTAAAGTTCAAAACCTGAGGACGATAGGGGCCCCGCAATCCCTTCGGACGCACAGAAAAAAGGATCACATTCAAGACTGAAAGGAGGGTCCCGGGGAATTCCGGGGCATCAGGGTGCAGGCTGTCGTCACCCCGGAAAAAAACGCGGGGCCCTATTGTCCTTTATTACCCCTACTGAACAAAGCAAAGGCGAGAAGACATTCCGCACCCTCTGTACACACATGGCGCAAACTGCTTCGTGCCAGTACGCCAATTCGTGCGAAAAAAAGTATCGTCGGCGAGTTAACGGGCTTTCAGAGGCGGGGAAAAAACAGGTGATTTGGCGAGGGGCTGCATTTACTAGCTCACATTACGGCCATGAGCGGAGAGGTATAGCTTTTGGCGCGCACCAGGTGAATGGATCATACATAAACGGATACTAAACTATACTCGGGGCGGGGGCACCTTCTTCGCCAGGCGACTGGGCCCCACTTTCGGAGGATTACGACACCAAGAATGGGAGACGATGCTCTTGCTCTTAGAGCCGGCAGAGCGAGGGTGGGGGGGGGGGGGGGGAGGGGGAGGCGGGCCAAGTGGTGAAGGACTCTTATAGCGGAGGGAGGCCTCTCTCGGATTATATAAAACCATATATCCTTTAATACGCGAGGCCGCCTACCTGACATCCCTTCAAACCACAAGGGGATCCGGAACCTGGAGAACTAAAACCCACATTTTCGGATTCGAGCGGAAGGACACTTCTCTCCGAACAGGGAGGAACGCCCGTTGCAAATAATTTAAAACCAATCCCCAACTCCTCGACGACTAAAACGTCCCGGGATCCGTCCCCCGAACCCAGAGCATACATTGTCAACACGAACATCCGTGAATTGCCGCAGAGGCTGGAAAAGGGAAGGGCAGTGACCCATAACCATCATGATTGAATTACACTTAGTAAGGGATACAATACTGTAACCCACTAACCCGGGAGCCATAAACTAAAAGTTAGAACGGGCTTTCAACTGGAGCAGGAGGTGACACATGGATGCTAAGAACCATATCTCTTCGTGCACTGAAGGCGCTGCGACTTTCGAACGATGACGGGTACCACACATCCTAGAAAATAAGCGTTCGTTGGGGGTTCCGCCCGCATCGCAGGGGGCCCAATTGTGAGCCCGCGACGCACTCTTCAGGTGAGGGGAGAGACAAAGAACACGGGAAGTTGAAAAAGGGAGCGCACTTCGAATGTAGCGTCTTGCGGAACAGCTTTGGCGGACTTATTCTTCTCGGGGAACAAAGGGCAAAAAAAAAACGGGATAACGGGAGACACAGGCGAGCATGTACTCTCTACAAATATAAACCCCAGGACTAAACTCCTGGTATGAAACTTCATCGAGAGGTTTTCTAACTGGTTCCGGAGAAAAAAGGCTATAGCTCATACGTGGGGGTAGGGCGCGTGCAATAACGTGGTAAGAACTGCAATCCGTAAACCGGCTCCTTAATTGGGGAAGGAAGGGCAGTCAGGGAAAGAGCAGAGTCCACTCAATTCGTCACGGAATCAAGACGCCGTTTCTCAGACTGAGCCTTAGGCGGGTGGCCAGGATGGTTTTCGGGGACAAAATGCTCCCTGTTGAAGGGAGGGGGTAACGGGGGGGGGCATTGGGGGTGAAAACTTCCTATAGTCTCCTAAGGTGTCCACACGCGGACTAGGTTCGCGCCTAACGCACAAACACACCTAGTCTTTCCTGTTATCACGATCTGCTTGAAGTAACCGCTGGGGATTCAGTAACCAGAACCGTCGGCTGGAGATCGGATCCAGTAAAAAGTCAATTTGTGGTTGGAAAAACAGTATTTATTCTGCAAATAAGCGGGCCGTTATTTCGAACAGGGGTCGCACCAGATACTGCGTACAGGACTTGGTTCCCTCTCGTTGGGAGGGCAACTAACGCTGTTCCTTTGTTCGTACACTAGGAAGAGGGGAAGAAATACTCTACGAGTTACAGTGCCGACTAGAAGAGGTCGTGTTTGGCCCGTGCTGGTAAGCTCGCTCACACGAATCTCTCACGTACCGGGTCCACGATTCTGTCCTTCATTGGGAAAAACCAGGTAAAGGAGAAAGAAAATGGCACAGCAGGGGGACGGCCCCCTAGAGGGCGGTGGGAGAATCCTCAGTCGGTGCCCGTCCTCGAAGGGAACACACGAGGCCTCGGGACTCGGAGGTGATCTCGGCTCAACAAAGCGCCGGAGGGACAACGAAAGTGAAGAGGAGGAGGGGGAAAAGGAAGTAGAGTGCACACTAAGACCTCCGTGAGTTTCCTCTGATTTCACGGATCGGGGTCCAACGCCGTCCAGGGGCAGGTATGTACATTTTCTTTCCTGAGGGTGGACAAGAAAAGTCTGCGTGAGAACAAAAATACATCAAGCGTTCAGACTGAGAAGTCTTCCTCCACAAAAATCCCAGAAAACGGTGCCATCACAGAAATAGCACGACGAGAGGCGTAATACTTGTCAGAACACAAAGCTAAGGCTTGTGCATCCGGGCAGAAACGCTGCGGGAGAATCCGTCTCATACATCCAAAAAAAAAACTTCTTGGGATGCTTGAGTAAAAAGCCAAACAGTAGGAGGGCACTTGTCAACACTGGGTGGTAACGGGACACTAGCTATTGGAAATTTACGGGGGAATAGGGGACTACCACTCCGCAGTGGTGCGCAGGGAATCACCAACAAAAAGGTCGCAACATGATCACGCAGAGTGCGGTGCAAGTTGCGCGGGCGAATCAAGATCGATTGTCGTGGGCCCGGCCACCGCAATTATTCCAGAGGGGTCCCACGTGGTTCGGAACAAAGGACAGCTGGGTGCCTCCATCCAATCACGCCCGCTAGGACAAAAGCTGACCATCGACGTGGGGAGGCAACGACCTCTATTACAGCACAAAAGTGTGCACACAGGCTCTTCTGTTGGGACTTAACACCAGGTTACGTTAGTGGTTTAAGATTCTGCCGATATTCAACCCAAAAATAAGGGCCTCAGAACGCGGCCGTACCGCCTCGCCCTGGGCCGCTTATAATCGGAGGACCACTTTGCAACCATCTTGCCAAAGCGTACTAACGAAGATTCTATCACTTACAGCTACACCAGGGGAAAAAGGCGGCTCATCTAAATCTTTAATGCCCACACTTCTGGGGGATAATTGCAAAGTTTTCAGCGGGTCGCATGCACGAAGCATCCGCAACGGAAGGCTCGGCGAGAAGAGGGTCTGAACCGTTGTCTAGAAGGAAACCACCTGTAAGAACTCAAGAAAAAAGTCCCCACGAAGGAAGAAGGCCGACGAATTCACTCCTTGCGAGTTAGTCCTGCTATAAGAAGGCCCAACGGGAGGGTGGAATCTGGAAAAACATCGTCTTCCGCCAGCACCATGAGGGAGGCTATCGCATTGCGGAGATTACCTGATTTCAGTGGTTGGAGGTGGTCAAACTGAGAAGGGGACCTCATAGGGGCAGAAGTGGCTGTTCCGACCCTTCCTGCGTGGCGAGGGTGGAGCGGCGAATGATGCATTGCCACTGGTGTTGAAGTGGGATTGCAATCCGGCGGAAATCTCGGGTTGTGGGGGCAGGATCATCCCTTTGGCGGGAGTAGGCCTTCTTTTTCCCAGGAAGGCGGAAACGTCAAGTCTGCAGATGGGGACGACGGCTGAACGGTTAGGTGCGGACCCTAAAGGTGTGAAAGGTGATCTGGGGGGAGCCGCGGATCGCGGAATTCACCGGGGGTTACCGGAAAGATAGGAAGAATATGTATTCTGAAAAAAGAATTGCTAAGGTGCTTGGCTCCCTTTTGCAGTCTGACCCGGTTTAAAAAAAAAAAAAAAAAAAAACACCGGTCGCAAGGAGACAGCTTTGAGATTAGCTCCAATGATATCCTGCTTCAATTTCGTACCTCGAGGGAAATCCGAATATTAAAGGGGGGCCGGGCGCAGCTCCCTTTTCTTCTGTCTCAAGACAGTCCCTCTACAATGTCCAGGTTGGGTGCGGCCGATTGACTATCCTTCAGCAGGGGCTAAAAGGCCCTTCCTGATGTTAAGGGTGTTACTATAGCTACTACCCTCAATTTGAAGTGAGGCCACCGCTTGTCAGGATAGAGTCAAATTGGTGCAGAAACGCTCGTCAATTCTAATAACGGGACACTTTGCAAGGGCTCTTTCAGATCAATTCCCAAATCAGCAAAGGGCTATCACACATTTAAGACTGAACGTAATCCTTCGGGGGCTTATTTTCTTACCATGGGAGGGGGGGGGAGCGCGAAGGGAAGCTCCACTTACAAGGGTATTCTGGTTTTCCGAAAGGTGGTGACGACAGCCGAGGGAAGTAACCTGTTTCCGGACTGGAAAGGGCGATGCTTATCCGCGGCTGCCGGGCTTTTTAAAGGAACCGAGGCCAAAAACGAAGTTTACGATCGGTAATCAAAAATCCGAGGAGCGTCGGCAACTTAAACCAGCATTACCACAGAGGCACCGCATAACAGGCCGGAGACGACTAACAGAGGGGGCCAGTCCATTATGACCGAAAGCCGGGTGATCCCATAGGAGGGGGGTCTTCGGGAACCAACACCGCTTAGAAGTTCCGCGGGTCTAATCGTCCAGTAGTTCTCCCGGTCTCATAATGAAGGGGGTGACATTTACGCTCCGATTCATCTTCCGATCGAGTGGCCCTCGTGCCGCGGGACGGGGAGGAAGTTGATGGGGGACACGCACCTGAAGGCGAAAAGGGAAGCCGCGCGATAATCGACCCCTAGTCGCAAAAGTATTAAAGCTTGGCATTTGCAGGGGGGTCGGGGATCCCTCACTGGCTGTATCCGCCTAGGACATCCAACAGCCGGCGTTAGGCCCAACATCCATTCCCAGACCTCTAAAGCGAAAAAGGCTATTTTCAAGCCGCGTGTACATCAACAAGGGGGGGGTTATTTCTGGGGTACAGACACATCAAAAGAGCAGTTCCATATACTCTGATGGGTTTTCAGGGTCTGGGGAGTGCGCTCTTTGACAGGCCCTGGCCTTGTTGGGCAATCTTTAGGAGGGTTAGCCCGAAAAGCACCGTAATAGCTGCGTGAGGCCTTTTCTGATAATATACAGGGAGAAAAGAAGAGATCAAGTCATGCTAGCACGGAGAAGGGCTTCGGATCATTATCCTGCAAGACATCACCTGTCTTAAAAACCATACTCAAGAGGTCACGCTCAAAAATAGCTTCTCTGGGGATGATGCCGAGCTCTGCACTCCTATCGTGTGGATCTCTGGAACATGAGAACTTAGGGGAAGATAGGTCCCTAGACCGGACCAGGAATGTGGGGGGTTTGGGGAAGAGGGGCCGGAGGCCCGTGCGAGTTGAAATTAGGCGTCTCCATCCGGCTACCTTGATAACACAGGGAAGAAAAAACGTTCGAAGGGTCGTAGAGACAGTCATGGGCACTATGCTCAGGCCTTTACATGGTCATTTCGACGGGGGGGACGCACGTTACTCGCGGGAAACCTGAGGGCCTTTCCCTGATCCGCTAAAAATACTCGCGTTCAAACGTACGAGACTAAACTTTATGAAAGACTCTAATCGGGACGGAAGACCAGGCTACTCTGTGGCGTGGGGGGAAAAACAAAGGTAACTCTTAAACACCATGAAGCAAAGCATGAAAAACTATATCGAAAGGGGGAATCAGGCACTTTATCGGTTGCCACGCAATGCTGGTTTTAGCAAAAAAAAAAAGGGGAAAATCCGTATGTCCCTTAGAGCAGCGGGCGGCTTGACGACGTCGCATCACACTCCGAAGGACAGCGAAAGAAAGACATTCATCTCTGGGGGGAACGTTATTGTCAACCGAGGCCTCCAAGGAAGGTCTTCAAAATCAATGCGGAAAAGGAATTCCGTTATTACCGGAAAGATCAAAAGGACAATGAAGCTCAAAAATAGCTTCCAGAGAAGCGTGCCCATGTCATGTGAAGGAGCTCGTAGGGGCAGGCTGCTGCAAAGCGTCCAGACGGAGGGGGAGAAAGGAACGTTGCCTTCTCCTGTGAGCGCCGAAGACCGCCATTCGGAATACTGGAAAGCTGGGGGTCCCCTTTTAAACGCTTAACCAGATTAATAAAAAGGAATGTAAATCCGATAAGTTGGTTAGCCCCTGAAGGATCCTTCAGAACTGCAGCTCCCTACTTCTCTGGGGAAGGAACCAGAGCCATATAACGGCAAAAAAGAAACTGCGAGATAAGAAAATACACGCACGTTTCGGCCCGCGCATACCCGTACCGCGCCTCCAATCCCGCCCGGGACACCGGTCAAAAAAGGTCTCCCCGGAATTTGCAGTAGCCGGGGGGGTGGACTGCTCTGAAAAGAGGGCAGTCAGCCGCCAAAAGTTCAAGGGGTCAATCCCAACCCGGGATCAGAAAGGGAAACAAAGAACTTCCTTCACCGGGACACCAGAAGATTTCAGTTCACACCGATCGAAAGCCCGACCTTAGCTCGAAATTCCCAAAAGATCCAAGGCACAGGCAGGTATGTACAAGGGGAAAAATCCATATCACTTTACACAGGGGGGCAAAGTTAAGAAAAACAGCCCACGGAAAAAAAAGCAACCGCTAGCCAAAAATGACAAAGCAGGAGGCGGAGACATCTCAATGGATCGACTAGGATACAAAGGGTGAATACAAAGAACTCACTTTCCGCGTGAACAGGAAGTCCGGGGCTTTTCATCTAGGCTCGGGAGTGCCATTTTATGAAGCCCAGCCATGCAGCGGGATTCGGAAGGCGTGCTTGCATTTGGCCGGAGGAGGGCAAACAACTTTTGCCATAAAAGCGCACCGAGTTGCGGAGAGGACTCCGGCAGACTACCACGCCTTTGTGGGCCAAAAAAAACTGATCGATTACCGAGGCTAGGTGTAGTAAGCTTCGAGAGCTATCGGGGTACATCGCTGGCTTGGGACCATTTAGCTCCTGAGGAACGGACCTGGCAAGGTCGTGTAATCATCGTCTTCCCCGAAAAGGGGGGCCAACCTTTGTGCGGAAGTAAGACATCCTTGGTCTTAGGATGACCCATAGGGCTACCGATGTCAGCGCCCTTGATGGAAAAGGGGTGGTGCACTGTCGCTTTCGAAACAAGTGGGCGGACAAAACCAAGGGGGGGGGGGGGCGCGAAGCGCAAAAAACACCTGTGAAGGGAAGATCTGCTCCGCCAGTCGTTGATGACCTTTCGTCGTGTATTTCGACCTGGCGAAACATCGCTCAAGGACATGGACAGGTAAAACCTGATGATTTCATTAGAGGTATTCCCATCGGAGATCATAAGGAAGACGGACACGGTGGTCTGTCGGGTCTCCGGAGAAGCGCTCTAAGAGTGTCACGTCAAACTTGTTCTATTAACGTCCCTCGGGGGTGCGGGAAGTAAACCTCGAGAATTGTCAAAGGGAGCGCGGGATTTCGTCATTGTGACTCTCGACTCGGCCGACCGAACCGGCTCCCAAAGGGTTACCGGTTCGTTTGATCCAAGGGAAGCCAGGGCATCACGTGCCCGTAGCCGCAGAGTGGAGGGGGGAAACTGTGGAAAGGAGGTATCAATCCTCAACCCCCCGAGGAAAATGAGATCAAATCCAGCACCAGCCCAGCAGCGTCCAGCGAGGGGGACACGAAATCCCGTCAGGGGGGGATCAACGCCCTTGACGGGCCTCAGGGGTATCAGAGTGTTCTGGGAAAAGTCTTGGGGGTCACGAAATAGACGTCAGCGGATTACGACGGTTATACGATGCCGTCCTAAGGGTAGACAAACAGGACAAAAAAAAGGCTGGGATATCATCGAGTCTGTAGCTGAGACAACTACTCCGCTTGCTTCATGAGATTTGATCGTCCTAGGGCGCAAAGAAAACTACACTGGGGAATGCTCCAGAGCGCTGGACTGGAAAATCAAAGACGAGGTATCACCTACTGCTGAGCGTAAACCGCGGTGGAGGTTCTCGTTCGAATATGTGGTCCGTTCCAGTAATGCGAGCAGTCTGCAACTCAAGCTCCAATTTCTCACTATCCGTCGCGAAGAGTCAAAGAGGCGAAAGCGCGGCGTGGATTAACGGGGTCGAACAACGACGGGTGGGGAAGCTCTTATAGAGCGCGGGCGTAGGGTCAGGTGAGGCTGGAACCACGTTGAAAAAACAGCGATGCCAGCTTAGCGAGTCGAGCACGGCATACGTAAGTAAAAAGTACCTTGTAAGGGTGAGCTGAAAGCCGTCAGCGCCTGGCAGGGCAACCTTTTCGGCGGAAGCACCGCACCGGTCTGAAGTGCGAGGGGGGTTAAGCATCCTCCAACGCGCATTAAAAAGATAACTCGACCTCCACCCGAAGCGTCCATTCGCGAAAGTTTGCAGTAATAACTGGCAAACTTCCAAAGTTCAGAAGAACAAAAAGGGACAGAAAGGGGCCAAATGCGACCTTAACAAATTTCAAAGGGGTGGGGGGGATGCGAAAGAAGCCCATACCTCATAGGTCTATAAATTTCTTTTGTCGATTCTTCCGTCTTGGAAGCGACCTGTGAGCGGCTAGCTTTTCCACTGGATTCTGAGTTCTCACTACCGGCGTAGAGCCCGTCTGGATTGTGGGAATCAATCAATAATTGATTGCACCTGGCAGGCGGGGGGGGAAGGTCATCTCATTCAAGGGGGGCAATTCACATCGTATCTTTGGACCTTACAAAAAATCTTACGCGGAGTTGGATGGAAAACCAGGGTGGCTTAATCGCGAGGAGGACTCTTATCCTTTGCTCCCGGGGTGCGTGGCGCATGAAAAAAAAAAAGAAGCACCGAATGCCTAATCAAATGCACGGGCTCACGGTTCAAAAGGTGTGGAAATGGTCCTTCCTCCCTGGGGGACTGAGCAAGGTATCCTAACGGAGAGGGGGGGGATGGATTTCTAAAATGTTTCGGGAGAATGCCGGGCTGCTCCGGGACGTATAGGGAGCCATGGCTCAGCAAAAAATACGATTAAAGAGAAAATGCATCCTCGAAAGGAGCTGATTATCACCACCTCGCGATTGAAAGAGCTATACTTCTTTACTGCCACGAGCGGTCCACGGGGGGGGGGGTCAAAAAAGACGCCACCGCCGAGTGGCCCTCATTTCTACTTTCAACCTCGCAATGCAAGGCGAAACGCAAGGGCTCCTCTGAAAATAGGCCTGCAGGCCTCCATCCTAACGGACTAAAAGCAACTTAGCAACGGGCAGTAAATGAATAAGCATTCGGTTTCTAAACTGGCGGTGCATAGGTCTTCTTCTGCGCGGTACTAGCAATCAAAACAGCCGGCTGCGTGTTGAAACAGGGAGTTACTAGCCGTCGATCCGGCTTCCGCTTGAATCGGAAATTAATTGTCTAGAATTCCATTTTTAAAAAAGCTATGTCGCCGTTTATTTGGGATCCGCTAAAACGGGCCGGACCTCAAGACCAGGTTACTATCAGTAATCAGATTGTTCGTCTTCCAAAATAAATTCCAGAGGGGGGGGAAATCATACCGTTCCTTCGCTACACCAAGATGTCAGTCCATTAGTCGGAAAGAATGTGATCAATCTGCGCAGGGTGGGACATACGTCCCCCCCTCGTAGAAGCCTGCCCGCCTTCGGAGACCTACTACGGCGAACCACCCTTCTCGATCAGTCACAGCAGGCGTTGCGAGGATCCGCCCGCTCAGAGATTGGGACCACGCTCTTCTTTTAAGGATCAGTCCCGGGGGACACTGACGGGGAGTTGTGGTCAAAACTTCCCCAAAGTCGCATTCGGGACAAGAAACGGAAGATGGAACACACCCGTAGCTCTGCAGATGAGTGGTGCATCCTTTAGTCGGGGGGGGGGAAACCACGAACGTGCCCGAACGGAACCGCTACCGATAAAATGGGTGAGGATACCAGCAACCATCCGGCCCCGCGGTCCATATTACCAAAGCGGCCGCGATGGGACGTCCCTTGACTGCAACCCGCACTGAATGTGGGGGGGGTGCGTGACGCCAGAAAACGATCAAGGAACGAAACGTTCATACATACTGCTTTGGGGATGTTCTTTCTCTCTGGGGGGGGGGCAATCCTTACGGGCGGCCTCCTGCAGAGGGATCCGACCGTTGACCTACGCGTAAGAGAAAATTTAATGCTTGAAGGACG